>OGYD01001818.1_pt1 | contig 15246 bp, 10 predicted proteins | sample 1576441 | NCBI WGS metagenome assembly OGYD01 (sample SAMEA3541537, study PRJEB24748) | human gut metagenome | biome: human gut; feature: human-associated habitat; material: faeces | place: China | collected 2012 | reverse complement strand
GTTTATTTAGAACAAGTAGGAGAAAATCTGTGTGTTACATCATTGTGTAATCATGCTATGCCGTTTGTTCGATATTGCTTAGAAGACAGAGGAAAGATTATACAAAATGTGCGGTGTGAATGTGGGCGTTGTGGGGATGTTCTTCAATTATATTCTGGCAGAAGTAATGATTTTATCAAGAGGGCAGATGGTAGAATATATCATGCCTATAAGCTGATGCAGATTGTACAAACTCTTAATTATGAAATGGGAGGAAGTATTTTGCAATATCAAATTATTCAGCAAGATTTTGATGATTTTTTGTTTAGGATTGTGTTGGAAAACGACATCACAGTTAATGAACAGGATTGGCTAACAAGACGTTTGCAGGAAGACACAAGAGGTGCTCTAGGCGACAAATGTAATGTTGTAGTTTTATTAGAAGAGAAACTGTTTGCAGAAAATGATGTGATTAAAAGTAAGGTATTTCTTTCGAATATATAACATAAAATGACGTCACGGATGTGAAATGTAAAAATATACATTTTACAGGAACTATCAGATGAAAGAAAAGACGATGTTTTAACGGCATAGCATTCAAAAAAATAATAAGGAAGAGAGCAAAATGGGACATTGCATACATATTGATGAAATTGTATGGGAAAAAACGTTGTGGAGGAAATTTTGCAAGTATGCAGGAAGACGAGATAAGAGATTGGTATTCCCCGAAGAGCCTGTAGTAGTGGTTCAGGATACTGACACAATGCTTTCTGATTTCGAAGCAAATGTGATTGTAAAGAAAGCTTTATCGGATTTTTTAGATAAAAAGAAGCCGTTGAAGAGATATTATTCAGATGATGACCAAAAGTGTAAACTTACAATCAATACACAAGTTTATGCGGACACATATTTGTTTTTAAGCTTGCGTTTAGCAATATTGCAAACCGATGAGCAGGCAACATCAGAGATAGACAAACATTTGCTAAACATTGTGCTGAATTATAATCAAAATTATTGGCATTATTATGATTTTGAAGAACGATTGGCAGATATGCTACTTACAGAGGGAATAAAATATAAAGACATTCCCGTTAATGAGATTTGTGGGTTTATAATACAAGGTCTTCGTAGTGGTAAGTATGTATCGGTTCATTTGGATGAGTATTACATGGATCGAAAAGAGTCTCAGGGGGAGATTCATCTCGTACGGGAGAATTTGATTTATGGGTATAATAATGAAAAGCGTGAGTTTTACGCTTTTGGCTTTGGTCAACGAGAAAAAACGGAGACATTTATTGTTACTTATGACGAAATGATTCCAGCTTTTGAAAAAGGAAGGTTGTTTTCTTTCATGGAGCGGGATATTTATCGATGGACGGGTGTTATCCGTTAAATTATATTCAATTGGCAACGCCAAAATCATTTGTTTTGACGGGGGAATATTTACGGGAAAGGATATCCGATTTTTTGAATCCCAAGGAAGGAACAGTTACCCCTGATGATATGCAAGTGTATGGTGCGGAAGTGTATGACATGATTTTAGAGGAACTGAAAGGAGAGACAACTAGAGAAACCATTGATTATCGTACCTTTCATCTTTTGTGGGAACATAAAAAGAATGTGTATCGTTGTCTAAAGGAAGTTCAGCAACGGGAAGGAATTATCAGTGAAGAACTAGTTGCAAAATATCAAAAGGTTGTGAATGGTTTTCAGGGATTAAGAATTGTGTATATGAAAGAAGCGGGAATTACAGAACGTTTGATTCGCACAAAAAAAGTACATAAAATATGCGGTCTTAACGAGCGCATTTTAGAAATTTTTCAGAGGGAGGTGGAAAGAGAAAAAGCAGTGTTACAGGAAATAGTAATAGAATTACGGTGAAGATAGGAGGGATTTTGTAGGACGAAAGTGATTTTTAGCAAATAAAAACAACATTAGAAAATATTGATTACAGAGTACATATTAAGAAAAATAAGAATGAATTTAAAATATGATATGTATCTCAGTGGAGGTAAATTATGAAAAAAAAGGCTATTATGTTATGTTTAAGCACTTTGTTGTGCGTGAATCAGTTTAGTACAGCATTTGGGGTTTGCGCAGCGCAAATAGATGTTGTACCAAAAGTGACAGTCAGAAATGCGGAGGAGATATATCCTATTGATCCTAATGATAAGGAGTGGGCAAAATTAGAGACGGAAGAGGAGAAATTTGATAAGACACAGATTAATAATATCGTGATTGATCAATTGACATCTGAGGTATTGCTTGAAGTAATTATAAAGAATCCGATGATATCGGCGATTGAAGAGCAAGAAACTAGAAAAGATGGAGTAGAAACGTTTGTGCAAAAAACGAATGTAGGGAAAAAATTTCTAGAGAGAGAAGATGCCATTGATGCTGTTATCAAAGAATATCTTTCTTTAGAAATTCCTGCGGATACATTAAATGATTATTCTGACATGGATGGACTGACAGGGAAAGCGTTGGACGATGCGGTGACAAAACTGTTAAAAGATAAGGAATTTTCAGAAAATGTTGACAAGGATCTGGAATCATTTCATAAAGTACATTTTTTGGAGGGATTCCTTTTACAGGATAACATATATGAACAATTGACGGTTGCCAACAAAAGAGAATTGTATGCGAAATCGCTTGAATTACAAGAACAGGAATATGAGAGTGATGTATTTAGTTATACGGCGGAAAAGGAATTGTATAGAGCGTTGGCACAAGATCAGGATATGAAACCGTACATTATGCTGCGTTCAGGGGTAAATGATCCACATAAAACAGAATATGTAGATACGCCAAAGGGTAGTAAAGTGGAAGTGTTAAGATATACAAATAATGCGCCAAATAGTGATGCAACGGTTGCAGCATTCAAGAAAAAAGATGGCTATACTGTTTATGCGAGAGGGTATACGCATACAAATTGTCATGCATATACTTGGGCTGGTACAACTAGTGTATGGTTGGCAAAACCCGGTAAGTATTTATCGGATGGAAGTTATAAGAAAGTAGGTTCTCGGATCCGACCAACAAGTCCATATCAAAAAATAAATAGTGCAGGACATTCTGCAATATTTATTAGGCGTGCGGGAGAAAGGGATTGCATTGTTCGAACAACGTTAATGGGAAAACCGATATACGAAACGACTTTGTCCAGAGATTTTCCAAGTGATTATGACGTTTATGATAGGGTGTGCTAATATGTTGAGGAGGTGTTTTTTATGAAAAAAATCATATACCCAGTAGGCATGATAGTGATCGGAGTTCTTATTTGTGTGTTGGCAAAGGGAGTGGACCAGCGACCGATTGCAGCCAAAAAGAATGTTAATAGCAAGCAATCTGAGCTTACGTATGATAAAACAGAACAAGTCGTCGGAGATCTGCTTCATCAGGATCTCCTGCTGAGGGTCGCACATATCCAGCGCCGGACGCACGTGCAGCACCCCGGCATCGACGTGGCCAAACATGCCGTAGCTCAGGCCGTGGCTGTCCAGCAGGGCGCGAAACTCGACGATATAATCCGCCAGATGCTCAGGCGGCACGCAGGTATCTTCGGCAAAAGGAATGGGCTTCGCGGCCCCTTTCGCATTGCCGAGCAGACCCACGGCTTTTTTACGCATCGCATAGATACGCTCAATCCCGGCCAGATCGTTACAGAGCTGCCAGCCGATCACGCCGCTTTCGCCCTGCGCAATCCGTTCATCCAGCCGCTGGCAGAGCGTGGTGACCTGGCTCTCAATCAGCTCCGCGTCGTCGCCAGCAAATTCCACGATGTTAAGACCGAGCATCTCTTTGTCCGGCACGTCGGTAATGAGATCGCTGACGGAGTGCCAGACAATATCTTCCCGGGCCAGGTTGAGCACTTTGGAGTCGACCGTCTCAACCGACAGCGCTTTCGCCTCCACCATAAACGGCGCATTGCGCAGCGCGGAGTCGAAAGAGTCATATTTGACGTTCACCAGACGACGCACCTTCGGCAGGCGGGTGATATCCAGCCGCGCCTCGGTGATAAACGCCAGCGTCCCTTCGGAACCGGTGAGCACGCGGGTTAAATCGAACTGGGTCAGGTCGTCGTTAAAGACGTGGCGCAGGTCGTAGCCCGTTAAGAAGCGGTTCAGTTTGGGGAATTTGTCGAGAATAAGCTGGCGGTTGTCGCGGCAGCGCTCCAGCACGGTACGGTAGATGCGTCCGCTGGCGGTGTTATCTTTACCCAGCGTTTCCGCCAGTTCGACCGGCATCGGCTGCGTATCGAGAATATCGCCGCCCAGCAGAACCGCACGCACGCCCAGCACGTGATCGGAGGTTTTGCCGTAGACCAGCGAGCCCTGACCGGAGGCATCCGTGTTGATCATCCCGCCGAGGGTCGCGCGGTTACTGGTGGAAAGTTCCGGGGCAAAAAAGTAGCCGTAAGGCTTGAGGTACTGGTTAAGCTGATCTTTGATAACGCCCGCTTCGACCCGCACCCACCCCTCTTCCGGGTTGATCTCAATGATGCGGTTCATATAGCGCGACATATCAACAATGATGCCCTGGTTCAGCGCCTGACCGTTGGTCCCGGTGCCGCCGCCGCGCGGCGTAAAGACCAGCGAGGCAAAGCGCTCCTGCGTGGCGAGTCGGGCAATCAGCGCCACGTCGGCCGTAGAACGAGGGAAAACGACGGCATCGGGAAGAAGCTGGTAAATACTGTTATCGGTCGCCATCGTCAGCCTGTCGGCATAGTTTGTGGCGGTATCACCTGTAAAACCCTGTTGCTCCAGTGCCTGCAAAAAATTAAGCACCAGCTGAACGACGCCGGGTGCCTGGGAAATCTGTGGGATCATGACTGTCGACCCTAATTAGAGTAATGTGAAATCGTTTGCGTTGTGTCCGGAAAGTTTTATCACATTTTTTTCTTATGTGCTTCGTAGAATTACGGGCAAAATCCGCCTGTCAAAAACCGCTGAGATCATTAATGATTAAAGAGATGCGGTTTTCCGTTCCCGCCAGCCGCGCTGGCGTTCTTTTAAGGAAAGTTTCATTTATGGTCAATCTTCGCCAGCCAAGGGATGTTGCGCAAATTTTGCTGTCGGTGCTGTTCCTGGCCCTCATGATCATTGCGTGTCTGTGGATTGTTCAACCCTTTATTCTTGGCTTCGCCTGGGCCGCGACCGTTGTCGTTGCCACGTGGCCTCTGCTGCTGCGCTTGCAGAAGCTGCTGTTCGGCCGCCGCGGGTTAGCGGTGCTGGTCATGACGCTGCTGCTGTTCCTGCTGTTTATTATTCCCATTGCGCTGCTGGTAAACAGTCTCGTCGACTCCAGCGGCCCGGTGATCCGCGCCGTGACCAGCGGCGATCTCACGCTGCCGGATCTCGCCTGGCTGAACAGCATTCCGGTCGTGGGCGCCAAGCTCTACAGCGGCTGGCACAGCCTGCTGGAGATGGGCGGCAGCGCGCTGATGGCAAAAGTGCGCCCATATATTGGCACCACCACCACCTGGTTTGTGGGTCAGGCGGCGCATATTGGCCGCTTTATGATGCACTGTACCCTGATGCTCCTCTTCAGCGCCCTGCTTTACTGGCGCGGTGAGCAGGTGGCTTTGGGCGTTCGTCACTTTGCCACCCGCCTGGCGGGCAAACGCGGTGACGCTGCGGTACTGCTGGCGGCGCAGGCCGTACGCGCGGTGGCGCTGGGCGTGGTGGTCACCGCGCTGGTGCAGGCGGTGCTGGGCGGTATTGGTCTGGCGATTTCCGGCGTACCGTATGCCACGATATTCACCGTTGTCATGCTGATGACCTGTCTTGCACAACTGGGGCCGCTGCTGGTGCTGGTGCCCTGCATTATCTGGCTCTACTGGACGGGAGATACCACGTGGGGAACGGTGCTGCTGGTCTGGAGCTGCGTGGTCGGCACCATGGATAACGTCATTCGCCCGATTCTCATCCGCATGGGCGCAGACCTGCCGCTGATCCTGATCCTCTCCGGGGTGATTGGCGGCTTGATTGCCTTCGGCATGATTGGCCTGTTTATCGGCCCGGTGCTGCTCGCCGTTACCTGGCGTCTGTTCTCCGCCTGGGTGCATGAAATTCCGCCGCCGGGAACCGACCCGGACGTGATTTTGAGCGAACTGGAAGAGCTGGAAGAGAAGAACACGCATTAAGTTTTTGCCGGGTGGCGCTAACGCTTACCCGGCCTACATTCCCCCCACCCAATACTTTAACGCTGCTAAAGTATTTATTCGTTGCACACTGGTCAGACCCGCAATTTCTGCACTCAATCTGCTCATAACCTCAAGAAATCTTTATATCTCTTTAACTATTGAGACGAATCCGATCGACGCTAAAAGCGGACATGCCTACTATTAGCACACGGTTATAAATCAACACCTTGATTTATAAGCATGGAAATCCCCTGAGTGAAACAACGAATTGCTGTGTGTAGTCTTTGCCCATCTCCCACGATGGGCTTTTTTTTATCCTGACTACGCGCGCGTAACCTCACAGGTACTGAGCATCCGCCACTCGGCAGGCAGCACCCGCGTTTCCCCGGTCACATTGACCGTCACCACCTGGCGGATATCCGCCGACGATGCGCCAACCTGCAGTTCAAACTCGCCCGGCTCAACGATGCGTTTCCCGTCGCGACGGGTGAAGTTGAACATCTCCACCGGCAGCGTAAAGCTGAGCGTGGCGGTTTCGCCCGGCGAGAGCGTGACGCGCTGGAAGGCCTTCAGCTCCTGGAGCGGCCGCACCTGGGTGGCGACCTTATCCCTGACGTAAACCTGCACCACCTCGCTGCCGCTGCGCTCTCCGGTATTGGTAATATCCACGCTCAGCGTCACCTCGCCGTCGACCGGCACGCTGCTTGCAGCGACGCGGGCAGCATTCCAGCGAAACGTCGTCCAGCCGAGGCCGAAGCCAAACGGATAACGTGAACCGAAGTGGAACGCAAACGGCGTGCCCCCGCTTTTGAGCTTGTGATTGTAGTAATACGGCATGGCCCCGGCGCTTTTCGGCACGCTCACCACCAGACGCCCCTGCGGCTCTGCCCGTCCCGTTAGCACGTCCGCGATCGCCCAGCCCCCTTCCTGCCCTGGCGCCCACGCCACGATCAGCGCGGCCACCTTGTCCTCCAGGCCCTGAAGAGTGTAAGGACGCCCGCCGGTCATCACGACAATCACCGGTTTGCCCGTCGCCACCAGCGCCTCCAGCAGCTGTTGCTGCACGCCCGGCAGATTCAGGGAGTCGGTGTCGGAACCTTCCCCCACGGTACCGCTCTGGAACAGCCCGGCGAGATCGCCCACGCAGGCCACCACCACGTCACTCTCCAGCGCGGCATTGACCGCCTCGGGGATAAGGGCGGTGCTTTGCGACACGGGAGACTGCTGCATCGGTTTACCGCCGCTGTCGCCCGGGAAGACCGGCGCACCCGCCATCCGTTTCTCGATGATGTGACACCCTTTGGCGTAACGGACCTGAGACGCGCCGAGGTAGTGTTCCAGCGCCGCGCGCGGGGTCGTCACCTGCGAGGTCTCCTCAACCATATCGCTGATGATCAGATGCACCGGGAAGCTGTAGCCGCTGAGCAACGCCAGCGGATCGTCTGCCGTCGGCCCCACCACCGCCACGCGGGGCTTACCGCCGAGCGGTAAAATACCGTTGTTTTCCAGCAGCGTGACCGATTTCGTCGCCACCTCCCGCGCGACCTGGCGGGTCGTCTCATTTTGCAGAACGATACCGTTTTCATCCGCATACGGCTGTTCAAACAGACCGAGACGGAATTTTTCGGTCAGCACACGGCCCACGATCTCATCCACTTTCGCCATAGAGATCAGCCCGCGCTCAACGGCGTCTGCCAGATGCCGCGCGCAGTCATCTTTCGGCAGCTCAACGTCCAGCCCGGCGTTGAAGGCCAGCGCGGCGGATTCGGCCGCATCGTGGGAAATCCCATGATGCTGGTGTAGGAGGCTGACGCCGCCGTAGTCCGCCACAATAATGCCGTCGAAGCCCCACTGTTCGCGCAGGACGGTGGTCAGCAGGAAGCTATCGCTGTGCCCCGGCTGATTGTCGATATCGTGGTAGGCGGGCATGACCGAACCGGCGTTTGCCAGCTTCACCGCCATTTCAAACGGCAGCAGGAAGGTGTCGTTCAGCTCGCTAAAGCCAAGATGTACCGGCGCATGGTTGCGCGCCCCTTCGCTGAACGAGTGGCCCACGTAGTGCTTGAGCGTCGCCAGCAGGTCGCGCTTATCGCCCTGCAAGCCCTTCACGTAGGCGGTCGCCATCACCCCCACCAGCCAGGGATCTTCCCCGAAGGTCTCTTCGGTTCGCCCCCAGCGCACGTCGCGGGAAACGTCCAGCACCGGCGCCAGCCCCTGCTGGCAGCCGACGGATCGCGCCTCTTTGCCAATCTGCTGTGCCGCGCGCTGCACCAGTTCCGGATCCCAGGTCGAACCGTAGTTCAGCGACGACGGGAACAGCGTGGCGTCTTTGCACAGCAGCCCCACCAGGCACTCTTCATGGAACAGGGCCGGAATGCCGAGGCGCGTCTCCTCCATCATCATGCGCTGCAGGCGGTTAGCGGCGCGCACGCCGGTTTTCGCGTCAACGATATGGGTACCCAGCGGACGGGTGATCTGCCCGACGCCCAGCTTCAGCCGTTCGCTCAGTGCAGCCTGCTCGCTCACGCCGGCGAATTCGTCGCTGAGGTCGCTGCGCTCGCGGTGGTTGCCGTTTTCATCGAGGATCAGCCAGTGCGCATGCATCTGGGCGAACTTCTCTTCCGGGGTCATACGCGCCAGTAAATCGGCGACGCGCTCGTGCACGGGACGTCCCGCGTCCTTATAGATAGCTGTCATGTTTTACTCCTGTAGTGCGGAAGGGGTTGCCGGGCTGAGCGGCCCTGCTTCGGGTCTCACCTCACGCTTGCTGGCCAGCTCCCGGGCGATGGAATCCACCAGCCGGCTGTTAAGCTTGTAGATTGAAAGCAGCGCGACCATGCAGAGGAACAGCGCGCAAGGGATAAGGGTGAACAGGGCGTTGATCGTAGAGAGCACGTGCGGCGCCTGGGCTGCCTGTCCCGGGGCGTAATCCACCATGCCAAGCACCCAGCCGACGACCGCCCCACCCAGCGCCAGCCCAAATTTGATGGCAAACAGCGCGGTAGAGAAAACCAGCCCGTCCAGGCGGCGGCCGCTGCGATGCTCTTCGTAGTCGACCACATCGGAGAACATGGTCCACTGCAGCGGCGTGGTGAGGTTTTGCACAAAGCTAAAGACAATGTTGAGGCCAAAAATCAGCCACACCTGCGAAGGCGGCAGGAAGAAAATCAGCGCCCCGAAAATGACGAAGGAAATAATGGTCCACTGGTAGGCGCGCACGCGGTCAAATTTCCCCAGCAGCCGTTCAGATAATAGTGCGCCGCTTAAGGAGGCGACCATTCCGGAAACAATAAAGGCAAAAACCAGCTCCGGTCGCAACAGCACGTAGTTCACGTAATACATCGTGGCGGAACCGCGCGTTACCACCGCCGTTAACAGCAAAATATTAAACAGGAACACAATGCGCCACTGGCTGTTTCCGGCCAGCAGTTTTAAATCGGTGAGCATCGAGCCGGAAGTATCACTGCGCGGAGAATAACGCTCGCGGGTCATCAGGAAGCAGCAGAAAAAGAGCACAATGCCCAGCAGCCCCATCAGGCTCATGGCGTAGAAATAGCCTTTCTGCACGTTGCCCTGGCCTAACAGTGAGACCAGCGGCAGGGCAATCACCGTCACAATCAACCCGCCGATAAACGACAGGCCAAAGCGCCACGACTGCAGGGAGTGACGCTCGCGCGGATCCAGCGTCAGCGCGCCGGGCATGGCGCAGTAAGGCACGTTAATGGCGGAGTAAATCAGGCTTAAGATCGCGTAGGTCAGGCAGGCATAAACGATTTTCGCCGTCGGCCCCACGTCCGGTACATAGAAGGTGATGAGGCAGCTTACGCCAAACGGAATGGCGAACCACAGCAGCCAGGGACGGAAACGGCCGTGGCGCGTTTGAGTGCGATCCACCAGCGCGCCAATGCACGGGTCGACAAACGCATCGACCACGCGCACCACTAAAAACATGGTGCCCATGATTGCGGCGGGCAGCCCAAAAACGTCCGTATAGAAATAGGCGAGAAATAACGTTGCCGTTTGCCAGACCAGCGCGCTGGCCATATCACCTAAGCCATAACCTATTTTATCTTTGGTACGCAATACAGAGGAGAGTGTCATTGTTATTTGCCTTTTTATCAGGTTAAAACGTATTTCAACCAGTTGCGCATCATCTGAAGGGAAATGCGCATGTAAGGCTCAAGTATTAGCAACGGTTTGCGCGCTAACAATTGTCTAAATTGACAGGCAAATTATGATATTTAGTTTTTTACTTTATTTGTGATGGGGAGCATATTCGGGCGGAAATAAAAAAGGCGAGGAATAATATCCTCGCCTTTTCGGGTCAGCGTGGCGTTACTTGTTCAGTTCCGCCAGGCTCAGCCAGGTTTGCACCACGGTGTCCGGGTTCAGGGACAGGCTATCGATCCCCTCCTCCATGAGCCAGGCGGCAAAGTCTTCATGGTCGGATGGCCCCTGACCACAAATCCCGACGTATTTGCCCTGCTTCTTCGCCGCGCGGATGGACAGGGAGAGCAATGCTTTCACCGCCTCGTTGCGCTCGTCGAACAGCTCGGAAACCACGCCGGAGTCGCGGTCCAGACCCAGCGTCAGCTGCGTCATGTCGTTCGAGCCGATAGAGAAGCCGTCGAAGTGCTCCAGGAACTGCTCGGCCAGCAGGGCGTTGGACGGGATTTCGCACATCATGATGATCTTCAGCCCGTTCTCGCCGCGCTTCAGACCCTGACGCGCCAGCTCGTCAACAACCGCTTTCGCCTGATCGACGGTACGCACGAACGGGATCATGATTTCGACGTTGGTCAGCCCCATTTCGTTGCGCACGCGCTTCACCGCATCACATTCCAGCGAGAAGCAGTCGCGGAAGCTGTCGGACACGTAGCGTCCGGCCCCGCGGAAGCCCAGCATCGGGTTCTCTTCTTCCGGCTCGTAGCGCTCGCCGCCGACCAGGTTGGCGTATTCGTTAGACTTAAAGTCAGACAGGCGCACAATCACGCGTTTCGGATAGAAAGCGGCACCCAGCGTCGCGATCCCTTCGGTCAGACGGCCGACGTAGAACTCTTTCGGCGAGTCGTAGCCTTTCATCATCTCGCGGATTTCGTTCTGCAGCTTCGGCTCCTGGTCGTCAAACTCCAGCAGCGCACGCGGGTGAACGCCGATCATACGGTTGATGATAAATTCCAGACGCGCCAGGCCTACGCCTTCGTTCGGCAGGCAGGCGAAGTCGAACGCACGGTCCGGGTTACCGACGTTCATCATGATCTTCAGCGGCAGATCCGGCATGGTATCCACGCTGGAGCTCTTCACGCTGAAGTCGAGAATATCGGCATACACGTAGCCGGTATCACCTTCGGCACAGGAGACGGTCACGTTCTGTCCGTCCTTCATGCGTTCGGTGGCGTCACCGCAGCCGACGACCGCAGGAATCCCCAGCTCGCGGGCGATGATCGCCGCGTGACAGGTACGACCGCCGCGGTTGGTAACGATAGCCGCCGCTTTCTTCATGATCGGTTCCCAGTCCGGGTCGGTCATGTCGGTCACCAGCACGTCGCCGGGCTCAATGCGGTTCATCTCGCTGATGTCGTGGATCACCTTCACCGGACCGGCACCGATGCGGTGACCGATAGCACGGCCTTCCGCCACGATTTTGCCCTGGGCGTGCAGCGTGTAACGCTCCATCACCTGGCCGCGTGAGCGAACGGTTTCCGGACGCGCCTGCACGATAAACAGCTTGCCGGTGTTCCCGTCTTTCGCCCATTCGATATCCATCGGACGGCCGTAGTGTTTTTCGATCTGCACCGCCTGCTTCGCCAGCTCCTGCACTTCGGCGTCGGTCAGGGAGAAGCGGTCGCGCTGCTCCTGCGGTACATCTTCAATTTTGACCTGCTTGCCATGCTCCTGGGTCGGGGCATAGATCATGCGGATTTTTTTCGAGCCCATGGTGCGGCGCACCACCGCCGGACGGCCAGCGGCCAGCGTAGGCTTGTGAACGTAGAATTCGTCAGGGTTTACCGCACCCTGCACGACCATCTCACCCAGCCCCCACGCGGAGGTGATGAACACCACCTGGTCGAAGCCGGATTCGGTATCAATGGAGAACATCACGCCGGATGAGCCCACGTCCGAGCGCACCATGCGCTGCACGCCAGCGGAGAGCGCCACGCCGCGATGGTCGTAGCCCTGGTGCACGCGATAGGAGATGGCGCGGTCGTTGAACAGGGAAGCAAACACGTGCTTCACCGCCACCAGCACCGCATCGTAACCCTGGACGTTCAGGAAGGTTTCCTGCTGCCCGGCAAACGAGGCGTCCGGCATGTCTTCTGCGGTGGCAGAGGAGCGCACGGCAAAGGAGGCCTGCGCGTCGTCAGCGGAGAGCTGGTTGTACGCGTCGTGAATGGCTTTTTCCAGTTCCGGCTGGAAAGGTGTGTCGATGATCCACTGGCGGATCTGCGCCCCGGCTTTGGCAAGCTCGGTCACGTCATCAATATCCGTTTTATCCAGCAGGTCGTAAATGCGCTGGTTAACACCGCTCTGGTCTAAAAACAGGTTAAAGGCATCGGCGGTGGTGGCAAACCCGTTCGGTACGGAGACACCCATACCCGACAGGTTTGTAATCATTTCACCCAGGGAGGCATTTTTGCCCCCAACTCTGTCTACATCATTCATGCCGAGTTGGTTATACCAAAGCACCAGCGTTGACGAGCCATTGTTGGACATCGAAACAATCCTTTTGTGATATTTGATCGGAGTAAGAAACACCTGACTACGTATTTATACTGGCATAATTATTTCCGCTAAAAAAACGGTGAATCGTGTAAGCAATTTAAATTTTCAACTTTTCGGATACTTTCCCATCAACGATTAACCCGATGATTCCTCTATATTCAGCCAGAAACCCCAAAAATAAAGTCGCTATTTGAAAAATGAAATCCACTTTTCAGGAAAATCAAAAACAGCGTTTCATTCATAATTAGGATAAGTTCTTTGCTGTGTAAATTACTTTTTTAATTTATGCTTTCAGACAATTACGTCTGATATTCAGGGTGGGTAAAATGGATAGTGCTGTCGATCGTCACGTTTTTTATATTTCTGATGGTACGGCGATCACCGCCGAGGTGCTGGGCCACGCGGTGATGTCGCAGTTTCCCGTATCGATCAACAGCATTACGCTGCCGTTTGTCGAAAATGAGAGCCGCGCCAAAGCGGTGAAGGACCAGATCGACGCCATTTACCAGCAGACCGGCGTCCGCCCGCTGGTGTTCTACTCCATCGTGATCCCCGAGATCCGCGCCATCATTCTGCAGAGTGAAGGCTTCTGCCAGGATATCGTGCAGGCGCTGGTGGCTCCGCTGCAAAGCGAGCTGAAGCTCGACCCAACGCCTATCGCCCACCGTACCCACGGGCTGAACCCCGGCAACCTGACCAAGTACGATGCCCGTATCGCCGCCATTGACTATACCCTCGCGCACGACGACGGCATCTCGCTACGTAATCTCGACCAGGCGCAGGTGATCCTGCTTGGCGTGTCGCGCTGCGGCAAAACGCCGACCAGCCTCTACCTGGCGATGCAGTTCGGCATTCGCGCCGCCAACTACCCGTTCATCGCTGACGATATGGATAACCTGGTGCTGCCCGCCGCCCTGAAGCCGCTGCAGCACAAGCTGTTCGGGCTGACCATTAATCCGGAGCGCCTTGCCGCCATCCGCGAAGAGCGCCGCGAGAACAGCCGCTACGCCTCCATGCGCCAGTGCCGGATGGAGGTCTCCGAAGTGGAAGCCCTGTACCGCAAAAATCAGATCCCGTGGCTGAACAGCACCAACTACTCTGTGGAAGAAATTGCCACCAAAATTCTCGACATCATGGGGCTTAACCGCCGCATGTACTAATATGCTAGTACATTAGCTCAGATTCAGGTATCATCATCGGCAACCACGGGGCTATGTCGCCCCGAACTTGAAATCAGCAGGGATTGGTTTAAGGTGATGCCCATCACTTCCCGGTAGTCTGCCGATGAAGCAAAAATTTTCTGAGACATTCCATGAATAAAACCGATGAACTCCGCACTGCGCGCATTGACAGCCTGGTCACGCCGGCTGAACTGGCCCAGCGGCATCCTGTTTCCGCGGCCGTTGCGGAACACGTGACGGCCTCCCGCCGCCGCATTGAAAAAATCCTCAATGGTGAAGACAAGCGTCTTCTGGTGGTGATTGGTCCCTGCTCCATCCACGATCTGGATGCCGCGATGGATTATGCAAAACGGCTTCAGGGCCTGCGGGATAAGTACCAGCACCGCCTTGAGATTGTGATGCGAACCTACTTTGAAAAACCGCGTACCGTGGTGGGCTGGAAAGGGCTGATTTCCGACCCTGACCTTAACGGCAGCTATCGCGTGAACCACGGCATCGAGCTGGCACGGAAGCTGCTTTTGCAGGTCAACGAGCTGGGCGTGCCGACCGCCACCGAGTTCCTTGATATGGTGACCGGGCAGTTTATCGCCGATCTGATCAGCTGGGGCGCGATTGGCGCACGCACCACCGAGAGCCAAATCCACCGCGAGATGGCCTCCGCCCTCTCCTGTCCGGTCGGCTTTAAAAACGGGACCGACGGCAATACCCGTATTGCGGTTGATGCCATCCGCGCGGCCCGTGCCAGCCACATGTTCCTGTCGCCGGACAAGAGCGGTCATATGACCATCTACCAGACCAGCGGTAACCCGTACGGGCACATCATCATGCGCGGCGGGAAGAAGCCCAATTATCATGCACAAGATATTGCGGCGGCCTGTGAAACGCTGGCGGAATTCGACCTGCCGGAACATCTGGTGGTGGACTTCAGCCACGGCAACTGCCAGAAGCAGCATCGCCGCCAGCTGGACGTCTGCGATGAGATCTGCCAGCAGATCCGCAGCGGTTCAACCGCCGTTGCAGGGATTATGGCGGAGAGCTTTATCAAAGAAGGCACGCAGAAAATCGTTGCTGGCCAGCAGATGGTATACGGCCAGTCGATCACCGACCCGTGCCTGAGCTGGGAAGACAGCGAGCTGCTGCTGGAGAAGCTGGCTGCAGCCGTGGACACGCGCTTTTAACATCCTGCCGGGGGCGCAGGCAAGAAGCCTAAGAACACTC
>OGYD01001813.1_pt1 | contig 15255 bp, 14 predicted proteins | sample 1576441 | NCBI WGS metagenome assembly OGYD01 (sample SAMEA3541537, study PRJEB24748) | human gut metagenome | biome: human gut; feature: human-associated habitat; material: faeces | place: China | collected 2012 | reverse complement strand
TCGTAATCCGCTCATTTTTCTTTGAAAAATGGCTACTTACTCATGTTTTTGGCGGAGCAAGAGGGCAAAAATCCTCTTGCAAGCAAGCTTGCATCGGCTTTCTGACCTTTTGACCCTGATATCAAATCATTATATTATTACAAAAACATTACTATTTCTTGTTATAACTTAAAAAAGTTAATATTTTCCGTTATTGGTAATGATTCACGTAATGCTTTGTCAGATACAATACCTATATAAGATAAAAAAGTCTAAATAATTAGGAAGGGCAGATGAAAACTGACATGAATAAAAAGCAAAAAAATACAAGAACTTTTTTAATAAAAATCATGGATCAGCAGAACGGTACCTGGCAGGGCAGCGTTACCTGGGTGGAAGAGCAGCGAGAGCAGCATTTCCGCAGTGCCCTTGAATTATTGAAGCTGATAGACGGAGCACTTGATAACAATTATGAAGTCAGAATTGAGGAATAGAAGGAGGACGCCATGAAAAGTAATACAAAGAAACGTTTAATAGCATTCATGCTTTGCATGGTATTAGTGCTTAGCAGTGCGATATCAGCATTCGCTGATGATTTGGATACGCAAACCCAGGATCAGACCACTACAATGGATGAACCTACAACAAGAACACAGGAAACTGCGGAAAATAAAGCACAGACCGAACAGCCTGCAGCCGAAACTCCTGCACAGAATACACAAGAAGCTGCACCTCAGACAAATGATAACCAGTCTGAAGCAGCTGAGCAGCCAACTGTCTCTTCCGAAGAAAACAACGCATCGAACGAAACAATTGAATGCGAAGCAACTCAGTTAAAACAGGAAGTTGATAATGGAAATGATACAAAAACTACTGTAGTTGCTGATATTCCAGCCGGTGCATTTCACGCACATGCTTCTGAAATCACAATGGAAGTAAAGAGATTATCTACAGAAGATGTAGATGATGCAGTAATCGTTAAGTTAATCAAAAACGCATTAACAACCAATACTTCTCTTAGCAACTATGTATTATATGATGTGGTCTTCAAAGTAAATGGCGTTGAAACAGAACCTTTGAAATCTATCGATGTTAACTTCAAAGGCAGCGGACTGAAAGTGAAAGATACAAAAAAAGCAACTGCTTTCTATTTCGCTCCTGCAAAATCAGAAGATGGGATTGAAGAAGATCTTCTGGTAGAACTTCCACAGAGGGAAGACAAGATCAAAGAGCTCCTCGATGCCGGAACAGATAAGACCAGAGAACAGATTGAAGATGAATTCGATTTTTCAGAACTCAGTGTAAAAGACGAAGTTGCTGATGAACTGAAAATGGAAGTTCGTAAGAATCAGGTTTATGGATGTTATGTTGTAGAAGATAAAGAAGAGAATACTACTACAGAAAATTTTAAAACCTCTTCAGATAATATCAACCTTGCTTCAAATGATGCAATTGTACCCGAGAATAATACAAACGAGACAGCTACATATGCAAATTCTTCTCAGACTTACACCGTAAAGCTTTGGAAGAATGACAAGAATACCGATAAGCAAGATACACTGGTTTCAACGCTTGCTAACTTAACTGCTTCTACTGACAGTAATAATAATACAATTGTTGAAGTAAATTTATCCGGTAAGAAAGCTACTGCTTCTGATAGTAACTATGTATTTTATGGATGGTCAAAAAAACCAACTGCAAATACAGATCGTTCAGAAGTTGTCTATTGTGGAGATTCTACCGCTAAGATCAAATACGGTACATCCGCTGAACAGACTGTTTTCACATACGATGGAAGTAGCACCGTAACCTTTAATGCATCTGATTTTGGTAATAACCGTACATTGAATCTTTATGCAGTATATGCTGTAAATGAAAACATTAAATCCAAAAAAACCTGTGGTGGTAGTACAACAGTAGAGTTCTTCATCCGCTATGACGGAGTTGCACCTTATGAACCATCTACGTATGGTACAAACTTGTATACTTCGGGAATTACAGTTAAAAATGCGTTATACTATTATCAACATATTTATAATAATAGTGATGCGGTGAGCGCAAACTTACATAACGTACCCACTACAGAACAAATCAAGGGAGTATATCCTTCATATGATGATTCGAAGTATTATATTGAATGGTATGTAATTAAAAAAGAATTAGCTGGGACGTATTCGGACGGCTATGATACTGGAACATGGCATGTTGACGGTGTTATCAGAGAAAAAAGTCAGTGGACTTTACGTTACGACGCAAATACCAGTGATACCGTTAATAACATTATCGGAGCTAAGCAGTATCAATACGGAGGAACTGCAACGGTAAAAAACACCCAGAATTCAAAAGGTACACAGATTAATACCGAACCGGTAAGAACCGGATATACCTTTGCTGGATGGAACACTAAGGCTGATGGAACCGGTACAGATTTTTCTCTGAATGATTTGATCACTGTAAATAAAAATTCTCACAATATTTACAAAGACAGGACCGATACAAATCAACAAGCAGAAAAAAGCAGTTCCGGAAACGCATATGTTGTAACTTTATATGCAAAGTGGACGAAGAACTACACTCCGCCAACACCAACTGTTACTGTTGATAAGAAATTATCTCATGAAAAATATATCAACAAAAATAACAAAAATAACGATGGAACTTACGACTTAACATTAAATGTATCAGGCGCAGTTAAAACCGAAGAGTATGCAAATAAACTTGATATATTATTTGTACTGGATACCTCCAATAGTATGACTGACTCAATGGGAAATACCACTAAATTTGCAGCTCAGGAAACAGCAGTCAGAAATGCTGTAAATAAATTATCAGGAAATAAAAATGTAGATGCCAGATTTGCTATCGTTTCCTTTGATACTCTGGCTGGTACAAATAAGACTTGGACAGCTTCAGCAAGTAGCCTTAGTTATCCGTCTAAAGTAGCAAATTATCCCGGAAAATACCAATATTATTGGTACGAAAGAACTCGTGAAGCTGGTGGAACAAACTACCAAGCAGGACTGACCGAAGCCTCCAAATTACTTTCTAGTGCTCGCAGTGATGCAACAAAAATAGTTGTATTTTTATCAGATGGAAATCCTACTTACTATACTGATGATTCAGGATATGTATACGGCAATGGTAACTCCTACGATTCAACAGCTTTAGATAACGCAAAAACTGTTTTAGGTACCATGACCAATATGCAGTTTTTCTACACAGTAGGTGTCGGATCCAGTGATCAATATAAACACCTGACAGAATTACGTGGCGGTGTAGCAGCAGGCATTACAACCAATAACTTTGATGGCACAAATGCAAATGCACTCCAAAACGCATTTGATACAATCATTCGGGATGCCACTACAATGTTATGTTCAAACGTAACAGTTGCCGATACTTTATCTGAATATGCAGAATTAGCAAATGCCAATATGACACCAGTTATAAGTATCAAAAACGAAAACGGCTCTTCCGTTACTACCTTAAAGAAAGCAGACGGAACAACAACTACTAATATTTCAGAGTGTATCACGGCACAGATTATTACTGAAAACAACCAGACAAAAATTCAAATGCAGACGGTAGGCGATTACAAGTTGGAAGCCGGTTATACTTACTACATTACAGTAAAAATTAAACCAACCGACGCAGCTTATGCCTATTATCAGGAACACGGTTCTTATCCGAATACAGGTGATGCTAACACAGATGAATATCTCGGAACAGATAAGAAACCTGGAAAGGATACCAGAAACGACGGTACATCTTCTGGACAGTACGGCTTTTACTCAAATACATCGGCACAGGTTACTTACACTTATGATGGAAACACTAAGACAGAAGATTATAAGCATCCGGTTATTCAGGTAAATCCAGAAGTTGTTACTCATACCGTAAATAAAGTTTGGAATGCTTCCTTCACTCATCCTACTTCTGTAACAGCAACATTAAAAGCTTATGTTACCGAAGGCAGAGAAGGAGCTTCACCAGATACACCTGCTTATTTAACAAGTGCTATCTGCAAAGGACTTCCATCAGATGTTGATAAGGAATTATCTGTTGGTAATAAATGGTCATACACTTGGAATACTCTTCCTAAATATTACTATTACAAAGATAGTAACAATGTTATTCACAGAACAGAAATTCATTACACAGCAGTAGAAAAAGTCGTTCCTAACGGATATAAAGCTTCTGTGGCAGATTCAAGCGATGGCTTAACAACCACAATCACCAATACAGAAATCACAGCCAGCCTTGATATCAAGAAGGTTACAAAAGGATCTGGAGCAGAGATTGATGGTGCTGAATTTGATCTCTATAAAAAGAATGGTGATAAGTATGATAGAGTAAATTCTTATACAATCAACAAAGCAACAAACAAACCTGAGCTAAAGAATTTATCTTCCGGTGATTATTACCTCGAAGAAACCAAAGCTCCTAACGGATGTCGCTTATTAGGCGAAAGAATTTATTTCCGTCAGCAGGAAGGAACCATTACCTTAATCGACGAAAATGGAAATGCACTTACAACTATACCAGAAATGTGGAACTTATCTACAGAAAATAACACATTCACATTAACAATTAAAAACGATGTAGTTTATAACCTTCCATCAACCGGAGGCACCGGAATTTACCTGTATATGATCGGCGGTATGATGTTAATGCTCATAGCCATTTGGATCTTATATAAAAACAAATGCAGGGAGGTGCTGGAAAGATAATCAAACGTATTTACTTTTCAGTGGCTCCCAGCCACAAAACAAGTTAATCTCCCTTATGAGGGGACAATAAAAAATTGGGCACAGCCCTACAAAGAAAAGGAGACAACAATATGAAGAAGATGAAAAAATTATTTGCAATGTTATTGACATTGGCAATGGTATTCGGAATGAGTATGACATCATTCGCAGCTGGTACTGGTAAAACAACAACTATCACTGTAAAAAATGCAAATGGCGCAGCCTTAAAATATGCACAAATTGTAGAAGCTGATCAAACTAATTCTATTACTGGTTGGAAATTTGTGAATGACGAATATGCTAATGCATTCAAAACAGCTTTTAATGTTACTACAAATGACGAAGCAATCACAAAGCTTATTGAGTTAGGCAAACTTGAAGTAAATCCAAATTCCAATGCTGCTTCCGGAAAAATCAACACTGGCGTGGTAGATACCGTTGAATTAGGAAAACAGCTTGCAACTGCATTAAATAATATTACTTTATCAAACGTTACCGCTATTACTGCTAATAGCGATTCTTTCGAACTTACAAGTGCTGCAACTGCTGGTTTATATTTAATTACTGCTTCTAAAACCGGTCATACATATAATCCTATGATGGCATATGTAGCATTCGATAAAAACAAAACTGATGGTTCCGTAGTTGCTGCAGAAGTAGAAGCTAAAGGTGCTGAAGATCAGATTAGAAAATCAATTGTTTCTGTTGAAGGTAATGACCAGGGTGATTCTGTTATGACTGGTGACGTAATTCCTTATGAAGTTACAGTTTCTTACCCATATTATCCTGCAGATGCTACAGATACAACATTTAAAGTAACTGATACTGTAGAAAATGCTACTTTGAACAAAGATATTACTATAACAGTTGCTGGAGATTCTTTAGAATCTTCTAAATATACTATTACTTACAATCCAACAGAAGCTCCAACTTCAATGACAATTAACTTTGCTTATGACAGCGCACTTGCAGGTAAAGAAGTAGTCATCCGTTATACAGCTACAGTTGGTGATGTTAAAGCAGGTCAGCAGGTAAAGAATACTGCAAAATCTGAATCTAATGGAAAATACACAATTGCCGAAGTGATTTCTGGTTCTGCTGAATTTACTTTGACAAAAGTTGACTCAAAAAATAAAGAAAAATCTCTTGACGGTGCTGAATTTACATTATACGTAGAAACAGCCGATGGTACAGTTACACTTGATAACCTTAACGGTAGATATAAAGTTGTTGAAACAAAAACAACTGATGCAAATGGTAAAATTACATTCAAAGGTCTCGATGTAGATAAAACATACTATGTAGTAGAAACAAAAGCTCCTGCTGGATACAGCATTGATAAAACTCCTTTACTCCTTACAGGTGCAACCAAATCTACTGCTACAACAGGTGTAGAAGAACTTACAGATAGTAATAATGTTAAGTATACAAAAATCACTACTACCACTACTGTAACCAATTATGAAAACAATGATGTTAAGATTCCTAACACCAAACTTTCCGCTCTTCCATCAACAGGTGGTATCGGTACTACAATCTTCACAATCGCAGGTTGCGTAATCATGATCGCAGCAGCTGGTCTGTTCTTCGCAAGCCGCAAGAAAACTAACAAATAATTGAATGCATGATTGATAATCAGATACTGAATCCGGGGCACGTGCCCCGGATTCCTAAAAAATAATACAACAGCAAGGAGAGTTCGGATGAAAAATAAACTGAATAAATTCATTATCGGAATTATATTTTTAGCCGGGTTGTCCTTACTGCTGTATCCGTTCATTGCCAACCAGTGGAATAACCACAGGCAAAAGCAGTTGATCAGCAGTTATGAACAGACTGTATCCGAAAAGGATGCAGCACATGAAATTGATTATGACGCAGAGCTTAAGAAAGCAGAAGCATACAATGAAGCCTTACTTCCAAGTATCCTTCCTGATTCTTTCGCAATCGCAGAAGCCAGTGACGAAGAAGATGCCACCTACATGAACGCTCTGAATATTGCCGGTGACGAGATGATGGGAATCGTAGAGATTCCGAAGATCGATATCAAACTTCCAATCTATCACACGACAAACGAAGACGTTCTCAAACAGGCAGCCGGTCATCTGGAAGGAAGCTCACTTCCGATCGGCGGTAAAAGTACTCACGCCGTTATCTCCGCACACCGGGGACTTCCAAGTGCATCTCTTTTCACAGATCTGGATCAACTTGATGAAGGCGATCATTTTCTGATTCATGTGTTAAATGAAACCTTATGTTATGAAGTAGATCAGATCCTGGTTGTCAAACCGGAAGAAACCTCCGCTCTCGCAGTAGAAGAGGGAAAAGATCTGGTAACGCTTCTGACATGTACTCCATACGGAGTCAATACCGAACGACTTCTGGTCCGTGGTCACAGAGTACCTTATGTGGAACAGGAAGTTGCCGATGAGAAGACACCGCTCAGCAGAATCAGTCTTCATACAAATTATCTTTTATGGGTAATTATTGGTCTTGTAATTACCACAATCTTCATCCTTGTGTTATACTTAAAGGAGAAGAAGCTTCAAAAGAAGAAAAATGAGACCTCTTAAAAAGAGAATAAGAACGAGAAAGGGAATATGCCTATGAAAAGAAAAATCTCAACCTTCCTTTTCGGTCTGTTATTCTTGATAGGATTTGGGATTCTGATCTATCCGATGGTATCCAACCAGTGGAACACCTACAGACAGAATCAGCTGATCAGCAGCTATGACAATACAATACAGGACATGGAACCGGAGGACTTCACCTCTGAGTGGGAAAAGGCAAAAGCTTTCAATGATACCATTCAGCAGAACAACCTCTACGGAGATGTATTCGGTGAAGATGAAAATGACATCAAAGACACCGAATACTGGAAAATCCTGAACGTTGCAGATGACGGAGTAATGGGATACCTTTCCATTCCGAAGATCAACATCAAGCTTGCCATTTACCATGGCACCGGTGACAAGGATCTGCAGACCGGCGTCGGACATCTGAACGGCACAAAGCTTCCGATTGGAGGGGAGAATACCCACAGTGTTCTCGCAGCTCACCGTGGACTTCCAAGCGCAAAACTTTTTACCGATATCGATCAGCTCAAAGTTGGCGATAAATTTTACATCCATGTACTGGATGAAGTCCTTGCCTACAAAGTAGATCAGATTCTTCCGATGGTAGACAAAGACGATCATGAAACACTGGAGAAAGCACTCCAGATTGAAGAAGGAAAAGATCAGGTAACTTTATTTACCTGTACACCATATGGAGTCAACTCCCATCGTCTTCTCGTAAGAGGAACCAGAGTTCCATATAACGGCGAAGAGGATGCTACCGAATCAGTTACAGATTCTATGGTAAAAGCCATTCAGAATTATTATATGCTCTATTTAATTTTAGGACTTTCAATCACGATTCTTGTGATCATTCTCTTGCGATTCCTTTCCAAGAGAAAAGCTCACAAAGAATAACCAAGATTTTTAAGGAGGACATGAGGCGATGATGAATAAACGATTAAAACAGGGAAGTACTTTTCTCTTAGCTGTCGCTCTTACATTTCCACTGCTCACTCTTCCGGGTGCGAAAGCCGCAAGCGCGATCGATACCGATGCAGAGTGTTCCATCCAATTTGACATTGGTGGAAACAGTGAACTTCTAAATGACGACGTTACTGTTCAGGTCAATCTGTACAAAGTTGCATCAGTTGATGTATCCGGCAACTATACCGCAACCGGTGCATTTTCAAAACTGGATTTTTCATCCGTAAGTGCTGATAACCTGGATACTGCAGCTGCTACCTGGGCAGAACGTGCCAAAGAAGCACAAGGTAAGTTGACAGATTCAAAGGGAAATACGGTTGTTGATCCAACCGAAACCGTTACACTGCAGAACGGAAGAGGCTACCAAGATAAATTGGATACCGGACTTTACCTTGTAGATACACCAAAAGTAATTACAACCAATTATACTTATACCTTTACACCTTACCTTGTATCACTTCCGACCAATAATTACTACAGTGGTAACGGTGCAAGTGATGACTGGATCTACGATTTGACCAAAGAATACAACAGTGCAGTTGGTCTGAAACCGGAACAGCACGTAAGATACGGTAATCTGGTGATCAATAAGGAACTGGTAGATCACAATGCTACCTTCGGTAACAATGCAACGTTCGTATTCCAGATCGATATCACAACACTGGATAAGAAGACCGAAACCAGAATCGAAGAGCTTACCTTCAATGCTGCAGGTAGCGATTCTGTAACGATTGAAAAAATTCCTGCCGGATCTCATGTCAAGGTAACGGAGGTTTACAGCGGTGCAAGCTATGAACTCGCTTCTGCTAAAAGTCAGGAAACAGACATCATTGCTAATCCTGAAAAAGAAACCGAAGTAGAATTCAGACCGGCAGAGGTTTCATTTATCAACAAACACGATGGACGTACCAATGGCGGCTACGGTGTAAGAAATAATTTCAAACTCGATGAAACTGATCAGTATCAGTACACCGAACCAGCAGCAAAGAACTAGAAAGGGGGAATCGGAATGAGAAAGTTACATAAAAAACCACTAATCATGGCAGCAGCAACACTTGCTCTTACCGGAACCCTGGCAGTTGGAAGCGCGATGGCGTATTTTACAACTTATTCGACAGCCGGTGGCGGTGTGAAAATGAATATGGGATTTACTGAGACAGTCCCGAAAGAAGACGTTGATGAAAACGGAAAGCACATTACAATTATAAATACCGGTAAATATGACTGTTTCGTAAGAGTCACAGCATTCGCACCGGTAGAGCTTACTTATAACGCACCAGACGGCGGATGGACAGCAGGTGATGCGGGCTACTGGTATTACGATGAAGTACTCCCGGCAGGAAAAGAAACGGAAACGGAACTCAACATCAAATACACATTCCCATCAGGCGATGACAAACCAGAAGAATTCAACGTCATAGTTATCCAGGAATGCACCCCGGTTCTTTACAAGGAAGATGGTACACCATACGCCGACTGGAACCACGTAATCAAAGACGACAGCACACAGACGACAGAGTAGGAGGTAATGAGAATGAAAAAGAAAAAGAAATCATTTCCAAAAAAACCTGCCCTGGTTCTGACAGCCGCAGCACTCCTGCTGGTTGGAAGCACTGTCGGCAGTACACGCGCCGCACTCACTTACTACAGTGAGAATTATTCCGCACAGATGAATATGCAGAGTATCGGCGTATCTCTTCTGGAAAATGACAAAGTAGTCAGCAGCCGGGATTATGTATCGAACGATAAGTGGAAGGGAACCTCACAGGGCGAGCTTCTCACAGATCTTCTCGGAAAGGATGATACATTTACACCCGGCAAGAAATATAACGAAGCAATCAGCGTCAAGAACAGCGGTACGATCGACACCTTTGTACGTGTCATCATTACAAAGAGCTGGCAGGACAAAGAAGGAAAGAAGAATACCACTCTTTCACCGGATCTGATCGAGCTGAACTTCCTCACAGACAATGGATGGCAGATTGCAAACGCACAGTCTACGAAAGAGCGTACCGTTCTTTATTATACAAAGGCAGTTGCAGCCGGAGATACCACACCGGCATTATCGGATACACTCCGAATCAATCCTTCGATTGCATCGGATGTAACAAAGCATGTAACCGAATCTGAAAAAGGCAAAACCATCACTTATACTTACAAGTACAATGGCTACACCTTCCACATTGACGCAGAGGTGGATGCAGTTCAGACACACAACGCAAAGGACGCGATCAAGAGTGCCTGGGGCGTGGACGTAAATGTATCAGACGACGAAACAACAATGAGCTTACAGTAGGGAGGTACAGAGTATGAAAAAGAAAATTTTGTGCCTCGCCATGACAGTGATAATGGCAGCAGGGGTACACACAACTGCATTTGCAAAGGATTATCAGGGAGCCGACGGATGGCGGGTTAATTTCACCGGCGGCAAGATGGAAAGTAATTTTAAAAGCTCCGATGTGACTGACGAGCTGGCAAATATCCAGCCGGGCGACAGCATCGAGCTCAAAGTTCAGCTTAAGAACTCCGACAGTACGGATACCGACTGGTACATGACCAATGAAGTGATCCAGACACTGGAGGATGCACAGTCTTCCGCAGAAGGTGGTGCTTACGAATACAAGCTGACCTATGTTGGAAGTGATAATGCCGAAAAGGTACTCTATGACAGTACAACTGTCGGAGGGGAAGGCGCTTCCAAAGCAGGAGAAGGTCTGAAGCAGATCGATAGCTCAACCCAAGAATATTTCTACCTCGGAAGACTTGCTTCCAATAATACCGGAACGGTACACCTTACCGTCGGTGTTGAAGGTGAGACACAGGGCAACGGTTATCAGCTCACACTCGCAAAGCTCCGCATGAACTTTGCAGTAGAAAAGGTTTCAGCCGGCAAAACCATCACCAAGAATAAGATTGTTAAGACAACCAAGACCGTTAAAACCGGTGATACCGCAAGAGTTCTTCTCTTCTGTGTGCTTGCACTCATCAGTGGACTGATCCTTCTTGCATATGGTATCTACACACTCAATAAGAACACAAAAAGACGCAGACAGAAAGGAGAGTAAGCAGATGAAAAAATGGAAAAGATTACTGGTTTCTCTTCTGACTGTATCCATGACACTCGGTGCATCCACAATGAGCGTTATGGCAGATGATACTACACCGTATACCTACAAGGTAACATTATCCGCAGGTAACAAAGGAACAATTAACGGACAGAACAAGATCGAGCAGACAAACATTGCTTCCGGTTCTACCGTTACTTTCAATCTGAATGACATCCAGGTAACAGACGACAAGTATTATGTCAAAGGAATCCGTCTCAGCGGACGTGACAATAACGAAACACTTGCGGCTCCTTCCTTTACCGTTGATAAAGATGCCGACTATGTAGTCGCTTACGGAATCAAAGGCAATATGGTTGCCTATACCGTAAATTATCAGGATGCATCCGGTAAATCACTGGCAGAAAGTCAGACATTCTATGGCAATATCGGTGATAAACCGGTCGTTGCTTACCGTTATATTGAAAATTATATTCCAGATGCTCTTGCACTTACGAAGACTTTGAGTGATAATGAATCTGAGAATGTATTTACGTTTACCTACACACCGGGAGCTACAGACCGTATCGTTGAGACAACAACTACCGTCACAACAACAGTTCCTGGAACCGCAACTCCTGCCGGTGCAGCAGGTACAACAGGAGCTACCGGTACAACAGGTGCAGCCGCCGGTACTGGTACAGGTACTACAGCGGGTGGTACTACAGCGGGTGGTACTACAACAGGCGGTACTGCCGGTGGTACAACGAATGCAGACAATTCTCAGGATACGACAGCTAAAGATAAAGATACTGCAACATCTGAGGATGAACAGACACCAAAGTCTCTGGTAGATCTGGATGATGAAGACACTCCAAAAGGAAATATCGATGCGAAAGACAAGACGAGCAAGACTCCGATCGCAGCAGGGATCGGCATTATCGTTGTTGCGGTAGCAGCTCTCGCAGGACTGATCGTATTCTTGAAAAAACGTGCAAAATAAAAAAAGCGCGGCACTAAAGGAGAAGTCTTTTTTGAAGAGAACGAAGAAAAAGAAAAGCCCGGTGGCTGCATTTTGCAGTGCACTGGGCACTGTTTTACTGACAGTACTGATTCTTGCCTGTATTCCGCTGACGCTTCCGAAAGCTTTTGGTTTTCAGATGTACACCGTGATCAGTGGGAGCATGGAACCGGCGATCCCGACGGGAAGCCTGGTCTATGTCCGGTATGAAGAACCAGACACGATCGTCAAAGATGATGTCATTGCTTTTTACAGCAACAATGCAGACGGCTCGATCATCACCCACCGCGTAGTATCCAACAGCCCGGCGATGGGACAGTTTATCACCAAAGGGGATGCCAATGAGGAAAAAGATATGAATCCGATCCCTTACAACAACTACATCGGAAAAGTAAAGCTTTCTGTTCCGGTTGTCGGCGGTATCGCACAGGCTGCAACCGGCACTGCCGGAAAGATTGCCGCTGCATCCATCATCGGTCTTGCTGTGATTCTTGAAATCGTTGCTGCCATGCTTGACAGACACGATGACGAAGACGAATAAGAGAGAACGTTTTTCATTTTAGCTTGCTAAAGTGTGAAACATTTGCTAAAATAATATCAGATTGTATTGTCAGAAGAAGATGGGGGAATTTCACAATTCTCCCATTTGTCATATATTGAAAAGAATGGAGAGGTGAATGGATTGTTATCCAACCAGATTTTACAGAGAACAATCAATGAAATAGGGGATATCATCGAGTGTAACTGTTCCATCTGGAACACAGACGGAGTGATGCTTGCAGCTGTAGGTAAGGAGAAACCTTCAGTGAAAAAAGCAGTTTGCTCATTTTTAAAAGAGCTGGAGGTTACCGGCGTAGCGGAGGAGCACCTGGATGAATGCTATGGTCTGTTCCCGGTTTATGATGATGAACTGACTTATATTTTCGTGATCGAGCACAATAATGAGATTGATGTGCATACCAGCGGACGCTTAAGTGTCTGCCAGCTGGAGAGCCTTTTAAGATCCGGAAGCGAACGTCTTGACCGTAACCGTTTTATCCAGAACCTGCTCCTGGATAACCTGCTTCTCGTAGATATCTACAATCAGGCGAAAAAGCTTGGTATTACAGTGGAGCAGCGCAGAGTCGTCTATCTGATCGAACCGAAGAATCCGGATGACACGATCGTCCTGGATATGATCCGCGGGATTTATTCCTCGGGAACCGGCGATTTTGTTACTGCCGTAGATGAGGGACATATTATTCTGATCAAGTCCCTTGACAGTACGGATGATTATGATACGATCCGTTCGACTGCCGATATGCTGGTGAATGCGATCAACACCGAAGCTATGGTCAATGTCCGGCTTTCCTTCGGAACCATCATTCCCGAACTCAAAGAGGTCTCACAGTCTTACAAAGAAGCAGGCATGGCTCTGGATGTGGGACGTATCTTCTATCCGGAACGCAATATTTTATCCTACCGCGAACTCGGTATCGGACGGCTGATCCACCAGCTTCCCGTTTCCTTATGCGAGATGTTCCTGGAAGAAGTATTTGCCGGAAATACCGTTGATCAGTTTGACGAAGAAACCTTATCCACAGTTGATAAATTTTTTGAAAACAGCCTGAATATTTCGGAGACAGCGAGACAGCTTTTCGTCCACCGGAATACGCTCGTCTACCGGCTGGAGAAGATCCAGAAGCAGACCGGGCTGGATGTCAGAGTGTTTGAGGACGCCCTGACATTTAAGATTGCTCTGATGGTCGCAGACCACATGAAATTCATAGAAAACAGAAAATAGGAGGACATGATATGGTGAAATTATACGAAGGCGGTGCCTATCTTTTACACGGTACTGAGGTAATTGCAGATGCACCCGATGCACTTGCTGCCGTAAAAAGCAAGACAGGGATTGAGACAACAAAAGAAGCTGCTGCAAAAGAGACAATGGCTTATGGGATCTTAAGTGCGCATAATACTTCCGGTAATATGCAGCAGCTTCAGATCAAATTTGACAAGCTGACTTCGCACGACATTACCTTTGTCGGAATCATCCAGACTGCAAGAGCATCCGGACTGGAGAAATTCCCGATCCCTTATGTTCTGACCAACTGCCATAACTCTCTGTGTGCAGTCGGCGGTACGATCAATGAAGATGACCACATGTTTGGACTGGTGTCTGGATACCAACGTCATGAGTGCCAACGGCGATACCGTGGCCGATTGGCTCTCTCTCTTCCCCGGCCGCATCGGTCTGGTGCGGCTGTGCGACGGCAACTGGCACGGCTGGCGGGCATGGGGCGACGGCGTTCTGCCGGTGGACCGCTACCTCTGCCAGCTGACAGAGGGCGGCTATCAGGGCGATTTCTCCCTGTATCTCCCCGGTGAGCGCTACATTGGCTCTCCCGCCTATCCTGATGAAAAGGCCGTGGCCGCTGTGAAGGAGGTGCTGGCGTAATGGGCATCCTCCGCAGTCAGCTGGTGAACATGAACCAGCACTACCGCCGCTTCTCTCTGGACTATTTTCTGGACTGTCAGCAGCGGCTGGGCATCCGCCAGATCGAGCTTTGGTGCGGCGCTTCCCACTTCTGGCTGGACCACGAGGGCACCGGCGACGTCCCCGCTCTGAAACAGAAGCTTCTGGATCACGATGTCCGGGTGGTGTCTGTCACCGCCCCCAGCATCGCCTACCAGTATCAGTACGCCTCGCAGGAGTCTTCCCGGATCACGGCCTTGACCTTCTGCGCCGTACCGACGGGTACGGTGCTTTTGGTGACGAGCACCGTATACTTCTTGATGTTGCGACCGAACGTACGGGCGACTTCGAGCACGTATTTCAGGTCTGCCGAACCGTCTTCGTCGGGCGGTGTGCCGACGGCCGAGAAGATCCTTTCAACAGATTAAAGCTAAGTTGATTGAATCTCTTACTACTATCAAGG
>OGYD01001803.1_pt1 | contig 15288 bp, 11 predicted proteins | sample 1576441 | NCBI WGS metagenome assembly OGYD01 (sample SAMEA3541537, study PRJEB24748) | human gut metagenome | biome: human gut; feature: human-associated habitat; material: faeces | place: China | collected 2012 | reverse complement strand
TAGAAGCTCTCCGATTGGGCATATACGTGAGCCCCGCACCCGCGGGGATGATCCCATAAATAAAATGGTACAGCCGATGGGACTTGAGTGAGCCCCGCACCCGCGGGGATGATCCTTTGCGCACGCAGCTCCTCGGATTGCCGTCCAAGTGAGCCCCGCACCCGCGGGGATGATCCCACTGCCGTACAGGAAATATGCCACCAGCTCGCGTGAGCCCCGCACCCGCGGGGATGATCCCGTCAGCACCGCCATACCCGACTTCGCTACGCGGTGAGCCCCGCATCCGCGGGGATGATCCCTTATCTGCCACATAGGCAGCTTAGAAATACCTGTGAGCCCCGCACCTGCGGGGATGATTCCTGCCATTATATGGACATATCAAAACCGAAATAATCAAGCAAGATGATATCGAATGCATTTTAGCAGATTAACAATATACCTAGAATGTGAGCCTTGTACCTGTGAGGATAATTCCAGAAAAATAGAAATTACGGTAGAATTTAATATTTCATCAATTTTCTAGAAGGAATTTCATATCTCTTATCGAATATGTATCTATAACAAATGTCTGAGGAGAAGACCGTAAGATGAGCCGAGGATGATTTACGACTCGATACTCTGATTCTGACATGGCACAAATGGAGGAGAGTATGATGGCGCATGATGAAATGGTATTATCTTCACCAGCACGGTCATTATGGGGGAAGCTGGCACTTGATAGCAATCATTGCTGGTTGCCGCTCTGGATGCATCTGGCAGATACGGCGGAGATTGTGGCTCTTTTGTGGATGCATTGGCTACCTCCGCATACGAAAGAATTGGTCGTGCAGGGAATCGTTGTTCAAGAATCCCTTTCATTGGCAGAACGCGAGATGCTGGCAGAGAAAATTGTTCGTTTTCTGGCCGCTGCACATGATTGTGGCAAGGCGTCACCTGCATTCGTGATAAAGGCAAAAAAAGTTAATTTTGCTGACATCGTTGATGAAATCTCTGGTAAGGGATTACCAGTTGAGGTGAAAAATCAGGCACTGGCAAAGCGGTTCCCACATGCATTAGTCGGGGAAGCTATTCTTGAGCGTCATGGCGTGGACCGAAGTTTGGCCGACATTGTAGGAGCGCATCATGGAAAACCGTTGGAGTCGAAACATGACCTTGAAGCAGCTCCGGAATATTCGTCGATTACCGGTATAAAAGATGGAGCATGGAAAAGGGTCCAAGAGGAACTTGTGCAATATGCACTACACTTGGCAGGTCTGTCGTCCATCTCAGGGATAACACTGACTGTGCCAGCTCAGGTCGTCCTGAGTGGCTTGCTGATCATGGCAGATTGGCTGGCTAGTGATGCGACTCAATTCCCGTTGATTCCACGTGATTACGGCATCATGAAAATGAAATCGGCTAAAGAGCGCGCAGAGCAAGCTTGGTCTGGCTTACATTTGCCTGAGTACAAACAATTTGCATCAGATTGTCCCTGGTCTCAGCTCTATGAAGAGCGGTTTGGACGTCAGCCACGCCCCGTGCAGGTTCATGCTCTGCAAGTGGCTTCACAGATGAAGCACCCTGGCTTGATGGTGATTGAAGCGCCGATGGGAGAGGGAAAGACAGAAGCCGCTTTAGCGGCAGCAGAAGCATTTGCCCGCCGTTTCGGCTTGGGGGGTATTTATTTTGCTTTGCCGACACAAGCGACGAGTGATGGCATTTTCCCGCGTATCGAGAAATGGATTGAGCATCTCCATGCGGGTGTGAGTCGGTCAATTTTCTTGGCACATGGCAAATCAGGATTCAATGAGGTGTATAACGGTATAAAATTACATTCGCATCTCTACGATGAGGAAGATGAGAAACATGCCGATGTAGTCGTCAATGATTGGACACAGGGCAGGAAGAAAGGACTGCTCGCTGATTTTGTTGTGGGGACAATCGACCATGTCTTGATGGGTGGCCTCAAGATGAAGCATCTTGCTTTGCGCCATCTGGGATTGGTGAATAAGATTGTAATCCTAGATGAATGCCATGCTTATGATGCGTATATGAATCAATATCTGGATCTTGTCTTATCTTGGCTGGGTGCGTATGATGTTCCCGTCATCGTTCTGTCGGCAACGTTGCCGCCGCATCGTCGTCAGGAATTATTAGCTGCCTATCAGAATCGGCACATCAAGAAGGCGGATTGTATTGACACAGAGGTTATCAGTCCGTATCCATTGATCAGCTATACCGACGGCGAGAACATCTATCAAGATTTGCCAGAACCTTCTGGACGGAAGAGAGTCGTTCATCTTCGGCAGCTTGACGAAGACAATCTGGGCGATACCCTGAGTGAGCTGCTGGCGGAGGGCGGTTGCGCGGGTATCATCTGCAATACCGTCAAGAAAGCGCAGTCGGTTGCGCAATGCATGGAAATGTACTTTGGAGAAGATTGTGTCAGGTTACTGCATTCTTGCTTCTTGAGTTTTGACCGCGTCCGGAAAGAGCAGGAGCTCCGCGATCTGCTGGGGCCGCAGGAGGACCATCGCCCCGATAAACTCATTGTGGTCGGCACGCAGGTTATGGAGCAGTCACTTGATGTGGATTTCGACGTCCTCTTCACGGAGATATGTCCCATGGATTTGCTCTTGCAGCGTATCGGCCGATTGCATCGCCATAACAGGAAAAAGGCGCGGCCAAGCCGTTTGCAGGAAGCGACATGCTATGTCATGGGAATCCAGGATGCATTGACATTTGATGAAGGGAGTACTGCTGTCTATGGCGAGTACCTGCTGATGAAAACACGGGCTTTCTTAGAACAACGGTTGATTTTGCCAGACAATATTCCTCGCTTGGTTCAGCAGGTGTACGAAACAGGCTATGATGATGAAATCATTAACAGGCTTACAAAAGAAGCCAATCTTGTAACAGAAGCCGATATAGCTGATGTCAGGCAGCAATATGCGATTGCAAGAAATCAATATGAGACATGCATCGAAAAGAAAAAGAATAAAGCGAGGACATTCCAGATTAAGACATCGAAAGCACAGCGTAAGAATTTGCTTGGTTGGCTGAACGCACCACAGATGGAGGACGCATCTGGGAAACGAGGCGAAGCCACAGTACGCGATAGCGGGAACTCTCTTACCGTGCTGGTTATCTGTAAAAAGGAAGATGGCGGTCTCTACACCTTGCCTTGGCTTTCTGGGCATGGTGACGAGCGGATTGACGATGTGCCAGATGATGGACTCGCAAAAGCGATTGCAAGCTGTTCCATCAATTTACCATCTTATTTCGTGCAGAATTGGCAGATTGATAAGGTAATCGATGAATTAGAACAAGTAGTTATTGATAAAAATCTGGATTCTTGGTATGCATCGCACTGGCTGAAGGGGGAACTTTTCTTGGTTCTCAATGAAGAGCATGAGATGCATTTGCTGGATCGTATACTTGTTTATGATGAAAAGAATGGACTTTGGAGCTACAAGGAGGAATGAGATTTGGACGGAAAAGAACCAGAAATGGAATTCAACCTGTTAGACGAGCCTTGGATTATCGTCAAGACAAAGGCAAATGAAACAAAAACATGGTCCATCTTGGAGCTCTTTGAGCATGCACATGAAGCACAAGAGCTGGCAGGTGAGCTCCCTACACAGGATATTGCCATCATGCGATTACTGTTGGCCATCATGCATGGCACTTTTGTGACAGAGAATATTGAAACCGTAGACGATGCGATAGAGTTATGGACCGACCTTTGGGAAGAAAAACAGTTCCGCTTTGATGAGATAAAAGCGTATCTGGAGCCTTATCACGATCGTTTCTGGCTCTTTCATCCGACACAACCGTTCTATCAGTCTGCGCATATTAAACAGAATATGGATGGATACAAGGCCGCAAAGGGAAAGAAGATTTCATCGGATATTAAGTGGAAGACTGTTGCTAGGCTGGTAGGAGATTTATTCCAGAGTGATAATGCCCCTAGACTGTTTCCTACACGTACAGGAGATGCACAGAATCGCCTGACGTATGCGGAAGCTGCGAGATGGTTGTTGCATTTGAATGGATTTGATGATGATTCAGCAAAGATGCCGACTCCTAAGGGAGTTGGCTATCTGGGGCAACTCGGCCTGCTCTATGCTAAGGGCAGGAATCTGTTCGAGACGCTGATGCTCAACTTTGTCTTGGTTGATGACCGCGATGAAGTCTTTGATGATGGTGAAGGGGACAGCAAAGCTTATTGGGAAAAGCCAGTTTGCGAAGTAATCGAACGAGAGATTCCTCAGCCAAGAGCTCAGAAAGATTTGCTGACGATGCAATCCAGGCGTATTTTCCTGCACAGGGAGCATGGGATGGTAACGGGATATCTGTTGACAATGGGGGATTACTTCGCAAAGGATGCTAGTCTGCTCAATGAAATGATGACCGTTTGGAAAGCGGATGATGCAAGAGAATTTTCTCCTAAGAGACATCGACTGGAATATCAAGTTTGGCGTGATTTTGCTTCATTACTTGGGATGAAACAGAATGATGGAAAAAACAAACAGCCAGGTATTGTGCATTGGCTACAGATTTTAGAAGATTCGACTGACGCTATCAAGATGAATATAAATTTGTTTCATATCTGTGTTACAGGAGCATTCTATAACCTGAAAGGTGCCGGATGGCAAATCGTCGATTACATTCAGGATGATCTTACCATTAATGCGTCCTTATTAGCAAAGATGAATGAGATGTGGATACAGGAAATTGTTGGTATCCTTGATAAGACAAAGGATGCAGTTAGGAACTTGGGCGACTTCGCTGCTGATATTGCCGAAGTGTCTGGCAATAGTTTTCAGGGAGGTCTTTCTACAAAGAGAAAAGAAATTGTAAAGTTTGCTCAAGAAGAAGGATATCATCATTTAGACCAAGCATTCCGTATTTGGCTGCTCGGGATTAATCCTGATAATGATGAATTGGAGATGAGGACAGCAGAATGGTTGCTCATGGCTAAGAAAACGCTTCTACAATTGGCACAGGAGCAACTTAATCAGTGTTCAGATACGGCTTTAGTAGGCTATGTAAAAGGTGGGGTTGAACAGAATGCGATAAAGGCTTTCCAGAAATTCCAATATCGTATCAAGAACATATTAGGATGAGGTGATTAGGATGAATCCAATGGAGCTTAATATTCTTCGATTCATGAGAAGGCGTATCCCGCATATTTATTCATCAAAAGCAGTCTTGGCGTGTTTGCGCAGAGGTATTGGTAAAGAAATCGGTACGACGCCAAATCTATTAGGATTTGTATTGCCCGAACAAGAAATAAGCAACTATCCAAGACAAGAAGAACAGATTGAAAGAGCACTTTATACTGCATTGACGTTGTATGCTTTTCATCAACAAGGAATAGAAAGATGCATGAGTGATGGTCTGACGGATGAAGATACTGCTGTCAGTAATAGGAATTCTTTCGGATATGCTGCTGGTAAACTATTCCGTGCTTCTGAAAGCGAGGCAGGTGTACGGAGACGATTCAATCAAGTCCTTACTGCAAATAGCCTGACTGAATTATCTGTACATGCTAGAGGAATCATCGGCTTGATGAAGAAACATAACATTACAATAGATTATCCTCAGTTTGCATTGGATCTTTATCGTTTTCAACAGTTGGATTGTCATAGGAAAATCGTCCTCAATTGGGGTAAAGATTATTACATGGAAGATGCGAAAAAAGGAAAGGAAGAAAGCAAATGAAGAAGCTTGATAGAATCTATGTAGATTTTCATGTTATCCAGACGGTACCACCAAGCTGTGTCAATCGTGATGATACAGGTTCGCCTAAGACGGCATTGTATGGCGGTGTACGACGCGCAAGAGTATCTTCGCAGAGCTGGAAACGCGCAATGCGTGAGATGTTCTGTGAAGATCTTAATGAAAAGGATTTAGGCATCCGTACGAAGAGGGTTGTAGGCTTGGTGAAAGAAGAGCTGTTGAAGATTCGAGCGGATATATCGGAGCAAGATGCAGAATCATTGGCAGAAAGAGTCGTAAAAGCTTCGGGCCTCTCGACGGAGAAAAAGAAAAATGAGGATGAAGAAAAAACAAAAGCACTTTTCTTCATCAGCAGAACTCAGGCGCATAATCTCGCTTCTTATATCTTGGCGCATCAGGATGCTGCAGATAAGGATATCAAGAAAGAAGCGAAGAGGCTGCTCAATCAGAATCACAGTGTAGATATTGCTCTTTTTGGACGCATGGTCGCAGATGATCCGTCGTTGAATGCAGATGCTTCTGCACAGGTCGCTCACAGCATCTCCACACATCGCGTTGACAATGAGTATGATTACTTTACGGCGATAGATGATCTTGCCCCGGAGGATAATGCCGGTGCTGGTATGATTGGCGTTGTCGAGTACAATTCCTCGACGATGTACCGCTATGCGACTGTAGCAGTACATAACTTGTTTAAAGAATTGGGTGGTGAGAAGGAAGTAACAGCGGCCGCCGTTGGTGAATTTGCAAAGGCTTTTATCCAGTCGATGCCAACGGGTAAGCAGAATACCTTTGCCAATCGAACTTTGCCGGATGCAGTTCTTGTCACAATCCGTCGTGATCAGCCTATCAATCTTGTCGGTGCCTTTGAAGAGCCGGTTCGTACTGTTGAGGGAGGCTATGTGAAGCCTTCTATTCAGAGATTGGAGAAGTATGCAGAACAGGTTTATGATCAGTATGTGGATGCGCCAGAAAAAGCTTGGGCTATTGGGATGGAAGGCCAGGAAGAAACGGTCAACATGAAGGAATTGCTTCAGAGACTTCAGGATACGTTGCTTCATGATATGGAGAGCTTGGAAAAGGAGTGATGGTATGAGCACACTGCTTTTAAGATTGGCTGCCCCTATGCAGTCATGGGGGATAAGCAGTAAATTCGACCGTCGCACGACCAATATGGAGCCAACTCGTAGTGGCGTGATAGGCATGCTCGCTGCTGCCATGGGAGTATCACGTGAAGATTCTCTCGATGCGTTCAAAGTATTAAAGTTCGGCGTTCGGATTGATCAGCCGGGAACGATGAAGCAAGACTTTCATATGGTACATCGTGAGAACGGCAGTAAATCAACTGCATGGGTGACATATCGCTATTATCTCGAAGATGCTATTTTTCTTGCAGGATTGGAAGGACCGTCTGAGTTCTTGGCGGAGCTAAAATCTGCTTTGATGCATCCTGTTTATCCACTGGCACTTGGGCGACGTTCATGTCCACCTGCAGAGCCGTTGGTTCTTGGCATCCGTGATGTGGATCTCTTGACAGCATTGAGGCAGCAAGAATGGCAGGCATCCTCTTGGTATCAGAGAAAAGCCAAATGGCAGCACATAACATCCTTAGAGATTGTTCGCGATGCTGGCCTGGATGAGAATGGCTATGCTGTCCGTGACTTTCCTGAAAGCTTCAGCCAGAAGAGACGGCTCTATCATTTCCGGAATGTCATCCGCGAACAGATCGCTTTGAGCCAGCTTATCGACAGTGAGAATACAGAGAAAAAACAGGAAGTTCCTACGGAACATGATCCAATGGAGTTATTGGAGGACAGCGATGTATCTATCAAGAATCAGAATCAATAAAGATATCCACACATCAATGAAATTCTTGGGTTCATTGCAAGTCATGCATGCTACGGTAGAAGGATGCTTTACGCCAGATGATGCATCGAGAAAACTTTGGCGCTTGGATTATCTTCATGGTCAGCCTTATTTGCTAGTGCTTAGCCAGCAACAACCAGATTTTTCTCATCTGGTAGAGCAATTCGGTTATGCCGGTGATACTGGTGAGAGTCGTGATTGCTACAATTTATTTCATATGCTAGCGAATGGTCAGCGATATCGTTTTCGCTTCTGTGGTAATCCGGTACATAGCATCAAAGAAGGAAATCGTGAGCGGGGAAAAGTCGTTCCGCATGTGACTGTGCCGCAACAGGAGGACTGGTTCCGTTCTAAGAGTGAAGGTGCTGGATTTTTGCCAGAATCCTTTGCTGTAGTGCAGCGTGATATCAAGAAATTCACACGCAATGGCAAGCTTGTCACATTGCATACAGCCATCTTTGAGGGTGTCTTACAGATTACCGATGCAGATCGATTCCGTCAGACATTATGTGCAGGAATTGGCAGAGCAAAATCATACGGCTGTGGTTTGCTTACCTTAGGTCGTCTGTGAAATCGTCATAAGCCTATTATGAGATGATGAGGGATTCCTATGAAAAAGTTACCCGGTGCACAGAAGACAGAATTGCAGGAGTTGCCTCAGATTAAGGAGCGATTGTCCTTCTTGTATCTCGAGCGCTGCTTGATCAATCGTCAAGATAGCTCCATCAGCATTGCTGATGAAAGAGGAACGGTACAAGTCCCGGCAGCGTCGTTGAGCGTGCTTTTATTGGGGCCAGGGACGACGGTTACACATCGTGCGATGGAATTGATTGGCGATGCGGGGACGAGCGTTTTGTGGATTGGCGAGCATGGCGTGCGTTATTATGCTTCGGGAAAGCCATTGACGCATTCCGCATCTTTGCTGATGATGCAGGCGAAACTGGTGACGAATACAAGACTTCGCCTTGAGATTGCACGCAAGATGTATCAGATGCGCTTCGCAGGTGAAGATGTTTCGCACATGACGATGCAGCAACTTCGCGGCAAGGAAGGGGCGCGAGTGCGAAATGTCTATCGCAAATGCGCGAAAGAAAATGATGTAGAATGGGATGGCCGTGAATATGACCCAGATGATTTTGAAGGAGGAAATGCGGTCAACCAGGCCCTGTCGGCTGGGACTGCATGCTTGTACGGCTTGGCACATAGCGTCATCGTGGCTCTGGGGGCATCGCCGGGGCTAGGGTTTGTACATACAGGCCACGAGAAGTCCTTCGTATACGATGTGGCTGATTTGTACAAGGCAGAGTATGTTATCCCCTTGGCTTTCCAGTTGGCGGCAGATCCATCCGATGATATCGGCGGCGACATGCGGCGCGCTCTTCGCGATAAAATCGTCGAGGGCCACCTGTTGGAAAGGATGGTGAAAGATATCCGTTACTTGCTGCTTGGCAAGGATGATACAGAAGTATCCTATGCGGATATTGTAAACCTTTGGGATGAAAAAAGAGGAGCCGTACAGAATGGTATTTCCTATGGAAAAGAAACAGAGCTGGAACCTGGATATGGCACGATAATTGAGGATAGCGATGATAGTGATAACCTTGACTGATTGCCCTAAGTCCTTGCGTGGGGATCTATCTAAATGGCTTCTGGAAATCAACACGGGGGTTTTTGTCGGCAAGGTCAGTGCCCGTGTGCGGGATAATCTCTGGAAGCGCGTCAAAGATTCGGTCAGAAATGGGCGTGCAACGTTGGTCTATACGACAAATACCGAACAACGTATGGATTTCCGTCTTCATAATAGTGAAAATCAAATCATCGATTTTGATGGATTAAAGCTTGTGATGAAGCCGAGTGTGAGTCGTGTGCGTCGTTTAGAACAGAAGCGCAGGAATTTCAGCAAAGCAGCGCAGATTCGCATGGCGAAGCAAAAGCAGGCTCATACTCAGCGTGAGCGGTATGAGGATACTGAACATTCGACGATTCCTTCCAATACATCGTCTATGTCATCGGGATGCTATCCTGCTGATTACGTTGTACTGGACCTTGAGACATCTGGCCTGCGTGAAAAGCTAGACGAAATCATCGAAGTCGGTATGCTGAAAGTGACAGCTGGACGAATAATCGGGTCGTATCAAGCATTGATACATACGAAAAAGCCGATCCCACGTCCAATTGAAAAGCTGACAGGTATCACGAATGAGATGGTAGCCGCTTCTGGCGAGAACTTAAAGGAAGTACTGGCAAAAGTCGAATCCTTCATTGGCAAGGATTGCTTGGTGGGGCATAATATTGCGTTTGACATGAAATTTCTGAATCATGCTTTGCAGAAGAATGGGCGTGGTGTCATCACCAATCCGCACTATGATACTATGTCCTTGTACCAAGAGAAGTGTGATTCAAAAAAGCGCATAAGTTTAGCAGATATGACAACTATCCTTGGACTATCTCAAAAGCCGACACACCGAGCCTTGCAGGATTGTCGGGCTGTGCAAGAAGCATATGAAGTATTGAAAAAGAAATAGTATTATCGAATAACTCGTAAAACTGAATAAAATATGGGATGAGGCCCTGAGAGAATGGCGTCAATATTGGGATTTTTTAGTGTGAGCCCCGCATGCGCGGGGATGATCCCGAGCTTTCTCACCCGGCTCAAAGCCTCCTCAAAGTGAGCCCCGCATGCGCGGGGATGATCCCGTGGCGTAGCAGATAATATCGCTCAGCGTGCCGTGAGCCCCGCATGCGCGGGGATGATCCCATCCGCATTATACTGCATTGATATCGCTGATAGTGAGCCCCGCATGCGCGGGGATGATCCCCGCCATAAAGATGACCCAGATTATGTCGCAAAGTGAGCCCCGCATGCGCGGGGATGATCCCTCCGTCGGCTTTAGGCCGATGCGATAGGCCACGTGAGCCCCGCATGCGCGGGGATGATCCCTTCATATTTCATTGTATTGCCTCCTTTAGTTTGTGAGCCCCGCATGCGCGGGGATGATCCCTAAAGATAGACCACCAAAATTTAAGAAGAACGGTGAGCCCCGCATGCGCGGGGATGATCCCCCTTCGCGCCGAGTGTATTCATAATGAATTCCGTGAGCCCCGCATGCGCGGGGATGATCCCTTCGGCAACATTTACACTGGCAAGAAAATCATGTGAGCCCCGCATGCGCGGGGATGATCCCCTTGCTGCCGCCCTTTTATGGGGCGGCGCAAGGTGAGCCCCGCATGCGCGGGGATGATCCCGTCTCGCCAAAGGTATTACCGTCTTTGTCGATGTGAGCCCCGCATGCGCGGGGATGATCCCTCTGGAAAAGATTGTTAAGCAGGATATAGGAGGTGAGCCCCGCATGCGCGGGGATGATCCCCAGCTCTGTGTTGACGTAATTCAGCGACTGCAGTGAGCCCCGCATGCGCGGGGATGATCCCGTCATCTATGCAAAGTACACGCGCGAAGGGATGTGAGCCCCGCATGCGCGGGGATGATCCCTTCTGGTACGTCGTGCTGTTGGGAATTGCCATGTGAGCCCCGCATGCGCGGGGATGATCCCAAGAACCTCTTTCTTCTCGCCATCTTTCATGGGTGAGCCCCGCATGCGCGGGGATGATCCCTAGTCTCTTCATGATTACACCTCTCTTTCAATGTGAGCCCCGCATGCGCGGGGATGATTCCATGAATGATTATGGCATGTATACCGTAACGACGTGAGCCCCGCATGCGCGGGGATGATCCCTCTGAGTCGTTTAGATTCTCGATAGATTCTTCGTGAGCCCCGCATGCGCGGGGATGATCCCTGGCTCAAAGCTGTCGAGATGGTGACGGACAGGTGAGCCCCGCATGCGCGGGGATGATCCCATACAACGGATTTTATCCTGCGTCACTGATTGGTGAGCCCCGCATGCGCGGGGATGATCCCGGAGCGCGGTGTTACGACTTCTAATTGGTAGCGTGAGCCCCGCATGCGCGGGGATGATCCCGTACTTAGGCCAGCGCTTCATATCGGCATCTTGTGAGCCCCGCATGCGCGGGGATGATCCCTGTTCATGCGATTGCTCCTTTCATCATTTCACGTGAGCCCCGCATGCGCGGGGATGATCCCGATGCAGGCCATCATGCCGAAGTGGCAGGAGTGTGAGCCCCGCATGCGCGGGGATGATCCCAGGGGATGAATGGCCACAAAGCGGCCAGAGGGGTGAGCCCCGCATGCGCGGGGATGATCCCGAGCAATGCCAAAGCGCCAGCCCAGACCGCCGGTGAGCCCCGCATGCGCGGGGATGATCCCTAGTGGTTAACTTTATAGGAGGTAATTGAAATGTGAGCCCCGCATGCGCGGGGATGATTCCATGGGGCAATAGGGGAAAACCATCCTGCCACCGTGAGCCCCGCATGCGCGGGGATGATCCCAAGGCGAATGATGCGTGGCTGTATCTCTTCGAGTGAGCCCCGCATGCGCGGGGATGATCCCATCATAGTTGTTGTCGATTTCCGGCGTCATCGGTGAGCCCCGCATGCGCGGGGATGATCCCAAATCCCTGAGTTTCAGCAGCTCACGCCGCAGGTGAGCCCCGCATGCGCGGGGATGATCCCGAAATGGTACGCTCTGACGGATAAGGGATATGGTGAGCCCCGCATGCGCGGGGATGATCCCTGGTGGGTGACTTTTAAGCTCGCCGATGTGGTGTGAGCCCCGCATGCGCGGGGATGATCCCTGGCTCTTCGCCGACGTAGGCGCCGACGTAGAGTGAGCCCCGCATGCGCGGGGATGATCCCGCCTTCGAGAATCGTGCGTGTTTCAGGTATCCGTGAGCCCCGCATGCGCGGGGATGATCCCATTTGGGTACCCACCGCCACCACCGCCATTTTGTGAGCCCCGCATGCGCGGGGATGATCCCAAACATTTAATCGCAAAATCAATGAGGTAGCAGTGAGCCCCGCATGCGCGGGGATGATCCCTGTCAGCAACTTCCTGTACAAGGTTGGATATGGTGAGCCCCGCATGCGCGGGGATGATCCCCACACGTCGCGCGGGTCGATCTCGCCGCGGCGGTGAGCCCCGCATGCGCGGGGATGATCCCGTGACACTCTCAACGTATTCGACGGAGCGCGCGTGAGCCCCGCATGCGCGGGGATGATCCTCATCAAGACTATGAGAAGCAACATTTCCTTTAGTGAGCCCCGCATGCGCGGGGATGATCCCACAATGGGATTTACTATTGTGTTCTGCCTTGCGTGAGCCCCGCATGCGCGGGGATGATCCCAGCATCGAGCTGGCGGGCGGCGTCATGCACAAGTGAGCCCCGCATGCGCGGGGATGATCCAGCACACACCCACTCACCGCTTGATAGAGCAGGTGAGCCCCGCATGCGCGGGGATGATCCCTGCGATGATTAATTGCTCGGGCCTGAGAAAAAGTGAGCCCCGCATGCGCGGGGATGATCCCATAGCCGGTATTCTCCATGTCTTTGGAAAGCGGTGAGCCCCGCATGCGCGGGGATGATCCCTTTCTCATCAAGGTCGTTCTCCTCGCAATAGCGTGAGCCCCGCATGCGCGGGGATGATCCCTTTTTGCTTACGACGCCAGCGCGCGTAATCTTGTGAGCCCCGCATGCGCGGGGATGATCCCTTGAGATAAAAGCACATGTCGATGAGGTCAACGTGAGCCCCGCATGCGCGGGGATGATCCCTGCTTTACTCATTTTTTGTCGCCTCCTTGACTGTGAGCCCCGCATGCGCGGGGATGATCCCTTCTTTGCCCTTTTTAATCGCATTACGAAATTGTGAGCCCCGCATGCGCGGGGATGATCCCCAGCCAAGCTCGAACTTCTGCCCACGAAATCCGTGAGCCCCGCATGCGCGGGGATGATCCCACCACGTTCTCATGGCTAAGTGTCTACATGGGGTGAGCCCCGCATGCGCGGGGATGATCCCCACGCGCTGAAGGTGACTTGCATCCATCGAGTGTGAGCCCCGCATGCGCGGGGATGATCCTACGTTTGAGATGCCGCCGTTCTTCGTGTTCTCGTGAGCCCCGCATGCGCGGGGATGATCCCGACCTCGCTGTTGGCCGTAAGATCGCGAAGTAGTGAGCCCCGCATGCGCGGGGATGATCCCTGGACAGCACGAAGGACAGCGGCAAGGACGGTGTGAGCCCCGCATGCGCGGGGATGATCCCTTTGCAAGTTTTGGCCGCTATTTATGTGGTATGTGAGCCCCGCATGCGCGGGGATGATCCCTCGCCCCGACGAGCAAAGGACGCAGCTATTATGTGAGCCCCGCATGCGCGGGGATGATCCCTTCCTGCCCGTATTCGTCATTAACAAGTAAAAGTGAGCCCCGCATGCGCGGGGATGATCCCAGTGGTCACTCCATAATGTGCATCGTACTTAAGTGAGCCCCGCATGCGCGGGGATGATCCCGGCAGAGCGCTGCTCATCGGTCAGCGACAAAAGTGAGCCCCGCATGCGCGGGGATGATCCCGATACGCCCTGACGCGACAGTGGCGGCGTCAGGTGAGCCCCGCATGCGCGGGGATGATCCCTGCGAAGCCGAAACGACCGCTGTCAGCCAATAGTGAGCCCCGCATGCGCGGGGATGATCCCCCTAAGCGCGCAGGACGGGCGGCGAGTAGCTGGTGAGCCCCGCATGCGCGGGGATGATCCCGGAAGCATCTTCTTTTCGGCTCAATGCAAAACCTTGTGGGATTTTGGATTTCGCACATACGGCGCACGGCTTAAATCCATGATTTTCAGGAACAGATATTCATCATCCGCAATACCATAGGCGTGGCGACGCATGGTCTTTATCTTCTGATTCAGGCCTTCCATTCTGCCGTTTGCAATGTGGAACTTCCCATGGGCGACAATCCCATCGAAATGTGTCTGTATCAACCGATAAAACCATAGGAACCTCCTGTTCTTCGTCTCGCGGCACAAATCAAGGACAGTGTTGAGGCATGCAATCATGTCTGATTCATTCCTGCATGTGTATGCTTCGCGCAGCGCTTCTTTTACAAGATCTGCCGTCAGGAACAGACGATTCTTCGCAATGAGTTCCTCGTAGCGGGATAGATACCGTCCTGTCCGTCTCTTTTCCGGCGTAGCAAACAACCTGCTCTCCCTGTGTAGCACCTTTCCTGCTGCGGACTCAGCGTCCTTTCTCGCCAGCGTTTCGCGGTTGGCCGTAAGGATGTAGCGGCTCCTCTTGAGCATATGTGCCTCCTCTTCCTTGCCCTCTTCCATGAGTCGTTTGAACTCATCCTTGCGAACTTCGCTGACCACCTTGTCGTTGAAGTTCTTCACGAGGTGAAAGTAGTCGAAGACAGGCCAGATGTGCGGGCACTTTTCCAAGAACGCCTCTTCAAAATCCGAGTTCATGTCCAGTGCGACGGCATCGACATGGCGCATCCAATCCATGCCGACATGCTCGATGAAGTCGTAAACGACCTTCTTCTTTTTCCCTTGTGCTATCCAGAGGACGTGCCCGGTTGCCATGTCTATGATATGCGTCGCATATTGGTGCCCGTCGTGGAGTTTGAATTCATCTATCCCAAGGAAGCGGGCGTAATGCTTCGGCTTCACGAGTTTTTCGTCTTTGACGTAGAGGGATTCCAGCCTGCGTTTGTCGATTGCCTTTACTGTATGTTGGGGAGTGTAAAATAGTTTGTGTAAATCGGTATTGCATGAATCTACTTTATGCCC
>OGYD01001799.1_pt1 | contig 15306 bp, 16 predicted proteins | sample 1576441 | NCBI WGS metagenome assembly OGYD01 (sample SAMEA3541537, study PRJEB24748) | human gut metagenome | biome: human gut; feature: human-associated habitat; material: faeces | place: China | collected 2012 | reverse complement strand
CTGACATGACTTTGTCGTAGATGGCTCGGATCTCGTTGAGTGTTTCGGGCATGGGTTCGGGCTGTTCGTCGCTGAGTGTGAGGAAGAGTTTTGCGAATTCGCTGAATCGTTTGTGCGGCCCGTCGTTGAGTGCGGCTTCGAGGGCGTCGCTGATTTCCCTGCGTGTGGAGCGGACGCCTTCGATGTCATTGGTGCTTTGCATTTCCGTGCCGATGAGGTCGTGCAGGTAGGCGCGGCGTGCGATTGGGGGCAGCGCGTTCCATAGTTCGATTACTTTGTTTTCCTGGTCGCGTATGCTGTCGGCGATCGTGGCAAGTTCGCGGAAATTGACGACGAAGAGTTCGTTGCCGCGTAGTGTGATGCCGGATCGGAACGTGCTCCATCCGTTGAGGCGTTGCCGGTATTCATGTTCGGCTATGGTCTCCGGTGTTTCCGTGGACTGGCTCATATGCACGGTTTGCCGAATGCTTTTATAGTCCATCGTATTGTTCCAATCGTTCCAGAAAAGCATTTATATAAACGAAAATCATACTTCTAATGTTCCAAAACGCCGAAATGGAACATTAGAGACATGAAATATCACGCCGGACCGTCGCCGTCCCCGTCGAACTTGTGCTCGTCTTCCAAGGCGGCGATGTCGAGGTCACCACGTTTGAGCTTGCTAAGGGTCTCCGCCACACGAGCATTATCATCATCGACAGTAGATCGGACGATGGGTTCTGGAGTGTCGGCTGAGGACTGCTGCGTTCTTAGCATTTCGAATATTTCGTTAATTGAATCGCGTTCTTCCTGCGTCATAGACATATATTCTTCGTTTTCGAGCTCGTTTACTCGATCTATCACCATATGAAGTGCCTGCGCTGGAAGACAATGGCTTATTGCGCTAAGTCTGATGAATTCAGAAAGTCGGACGGGAGCTTTATTGCCCATTTTTATATCCCGAATACGGCTATAGGTTACTTCACCATATGTCAGGCTTTCCATTTCGCGGTAAGAAGCACCTAATTCGTCCAACAATTCAGACAGTACGTCTCTTGCTGCGTAGTCGAAAATATCCCATTCAATCTTTGTTGCCATGTGCAAATGTTATCACCTGACAGCAGTTGGCAACGCCGCAGAAATACTGTTGGCATATGACAACACGCCGTAGCGTTTGACTTCGTTTGTGGCAGGTGCCAATATACAAATCGCGATTGCATCAGCCAACAACACAGCAGCTTCGGCCGCGAAGAGCCTCCGAGTAAAAGTCCTGCTCGATGAGGTGCCGAAGACATATATCGCCTCCAAGGTCGGACTCAGCCGAATGACCGTCGGAAAGCATCTCAAATCGGATGCGTCTGTTCAATAGAAGTTAGGCCGATGCGGCATAACTTTCAGGTCCGAAAAGCGGTGGGAATTAGTCCGTTCACCGAAATGGCGAGATGAAGGGCACCGGCCCGCCATAACCCGGCTATTTTCCCGAGTTGAAACACACCCGGCCGAACAAGGCCACTCGGGAAAGGAAAGGAATGACGAAACCGGTGTCGATACAACAACGTATCAGGATTCTCGACGCCCAGGGCGTGTCATGGCGCGAAATCGCCAGACGGCTTGGCGTGTCGAGGGATACCGTCAGGAAATACGCGACCATGGAGGACCGCTCGCCGAAACCCGCGGTCAGGAAAGGACAGCGTTCCCTGACCGACGCGTGTTCCGGCACGGTGGATTCGTGGCTGGCCGCGGACAGGCTCATGCCCCGCAGGACAGGCTCATGCCCCGCAAGCAGCGCCATACCGCCAGACGCGTGTACGCCAGGCTCGTCGAGGAGGAGGGCTTCCAGGGCTCCTACTCGTCGGTGCAGCGCTACGTGAAGAGGTGGCGCGAGGAGCACCGGTCCGACGGCGACGGGTACCTCGAGCTCGACTGGCGCGCCGGCGTCATGCAGGTCGATTTCGGCGAGGCCGTCGCCACGATCGGCGGCGGGGACGTCAGGGTCCACTGCCTGGTCGCCACGTTCCCGCACTCGAACATGCGGTACGTGGCCGCGATGCCGGGCGAGAACGCGGAATGCGTGTGCGAGGGGCCGGCCCAGATCCTCGACCACATCGGCATGGCGCCCCGCGTGCTGGTGCTCGACAACGCCACGCGGCGCGGGCCACCGCGTCGCGTGGGACAAGGTCACCGTGGTGCGCGTGTTCGCCATGTTCTGCGACCACTACCGGCTCGAGACGAGGTCCTGCAACCCGTATTCCGGCAACGAGAAAGGGTCCGTCGAGAACGCGGTCGGCTTCCTGCGCCGCAACCTCATGGCCCCAAGCCCAACGCGGAGAGCCACAGACAGCCGGCGAGGCATCTGCCGTCGAGGTGCGACGCGATCGCGGACGTGGACCACTACCGTTCCGGCAGACCGATACACGAGCTGTTCGACGAGGAGCGCGGGGAGATGCAGCCGCTGCCGCGCGCGTTTCGACGCGGTCGAATGAGTCGAGCGCAAGGCCGATCACGGATGATCCCCAGAATGTTGTAGCACTCCGGTACAGTATCCACAATAATGCGCACCGCATAAATATCATAAATCTCATCAAAGGAGCGGCCCTGAATATACATCTTACGGTAGATGCCATAGATGCTTTTCACCCGGCCATCTATTTGCGCGGTCACATGCTCTTCTTCCAGCCTGGCCTGAATTCGCTTAATAATATTGCTCAGGAACGCTTCCCGATCTTCTTTGCGCAGGGCTAGCTGCTGCTCTATCTCGTGGTAAGCCACCGGATCCAGATGTTTCAGAGAGAGATCCTCCAGCTCTTCCTTGACACTGCGGATACCCAGCCGGTGCGCCAGCGGCGCATAGATCTCCATCGTCTCCAGCGATTTGACCCGCTGCTTTTCAGGAATGCGATAATCCAGCGTGCGCATGTTGTGCAGCCGGTCGGCCAGCTTGATGATGACAACTCGAACATCCTTTGCCATGGCCAACAGCATCTTGCGTACATTTTCCGCCTGTTGCTCTGCCCGGCTGGAATAAGGAATATTGGCGAGCTTTGTCACACCATCCACCAGTTCAGCTACATCGCCGCCAAATTGCTTTTCTATATCCTCCAGCGTTACGGTAGTATCTTCCACCACATCATGCAGCAGCCCACCGATGATGGTATCCGAATCCATGCCCAGTCCTACCAGTATTACCGCCACTTCTATGGGATGGGAAATATATGGGTCACCGGAAGAACGCATCTGTCCTTCGTGCGCCTTTTTTGCCAGCTCATAGGCCGCTCTTATCCGCGGAATATCATAGGCCTTATTGGATTTTTCTATGGCATCCGCCAATTTCTCATACATGGCGTCCATCGCTCACCTATCCTTTCTGGAGCCTTCGGAAGGTTTGGGAGTGTTCCAGCTCCACCTTCTTTTCTCCGTTTTTTATCACAAAGCCTTCAGGCTGCATATCCTCCATCAGCTCCAGCTCCCGCATAATCTGCAGTGCCGCCAAATGCTTAAAGTAGGTATAGCCATCCAACTTTTTTCGCAATATGTAGTACATTCCGTCCGTTCCTGTCTTTATGGGGCTGTTATCCCGCAGATAACGATACACTCCTGCTAAGTCGTTCCGGGTAAAGACTTCCGTGGCATCAGCAGTTTCTTCTCCGCGCACCACCGCCTCAAAGGCCGCTGCTGCACGCAGATTCTCTCCCTGCCGCCAGCCCGTCGGATGCACATTGATGACCCGTACGGAAACCGTCCGCTGGTCATTAAAATCATTGATACTTAACGCACAGGCCACATCTATATGGTCGCCAATCGAAAAGGGAAACTGCTTTACAGGCATTCCGAAGTACACCATCGGTACTGTATACCGCCCAGCTGTTACAGACATACGCAGATGATTACCATTCCCAATAGAATTCACAGCCTGCACTGTCACACCAGGTAGTAAAAAAGTCGGCATGGGGTTTTCGCATCCAAAAGGAGAAAGCCGGCTCATCTCCTCTACATTCGCCACGGTAATCTCCTCCGGCGCAATGGGGGCATCCAGCTTTACCGTATGCACTGGCATAATGGGATAATGCTCCGCAGCATATTCTTCCAATGCGGCAGTAAAAGCCGGAATATCCTCCTCCGCCAGTGTAAAGCCAGCAGCCATGGGGTGTCCGCCAAATTTCTGCAACCTCTCGCTGCACGCAGCAATGGCATCAATGATACTAAAGCCCTCCACACTGCGGGCCGAACCCCTGGCAATACCATTAGAGCAAGAAATGATAATACATGGTTTGCGGTAGCGTTCCAGCATCCGAGCCGCGGCAATCCCAATCACTCCTAAATGCCAGTCATCCCCCACCAGCGTCAATATTCTGTTGTGCAGCAGAGCAGGCTTGCGGTGCAGCAGCTCCCCTGCCTCCGCAGAGATATTTTCCTCCATACGGCGACGCTCCGCATTCAGCTTTTCTATCTCCGCCGCAAGTGCCACTGCCTGTTCCTCATTTTGGGTCAGCAGCAGCTGTACCGCAGTATCTACACTTCCTATCCGCCCAGTCACATTGATACGCGGTGCGAGCATAAAGGAGATGGTATCGCTATTGCAGGCTGCCAGATCTGCTTTGGCATTTTGAGCTAAAGCCAATAGACCAGGTCGCTCTGTTTGGGCCAGCACCTCAAGCCCCAGCCGAGTTAGGATACGGTTTTCCCCTTTCAGCGGTACCACATCAGCCAGTGTAGCGATTGCCACCAGGTCGCCATACTGTTCTAGTAGCAGGTCCTGGGGATCCTCACCCTGCATCTGCTGTTCCAATGCAGCAATCAGCTTAAATGCCATGGCGGCACCGCACAGGTACCGACAGGGCGAGCTGTTTTCCTCAAATGCGGAATTGACCAAAGCATCCGCGGGTGGTAGCTGCTGGGGCAGCGCATGGTGGTCAGTCACCACTACCTCGATTCCAGCTTCTTTAGCGCGCTTAATCTCCTCCACAGCAGAAATGCCGTTATCTACAGTGATGATCAGCTCGATTCCAGAGGAAATGACCATTTCCATCGTCTTCATGGAAAGACCATAGCCCTCATTCAGCCGTTCCGGGATGTAATAGCACACATCAGCGCCTTCGCCCTCCAGGTACTCATACAGCAACACCGTGGCGGTGATCCCATCGCAGTCATAGTCGCCAAAGACAAGAATTTTCTTTCCCTCGTCTATCGCCCTGCGCACAATCGTCACTGCTTTTTCCATATCATGCAGTTCCATGGGGTCGCACAGCGGTTGGGTACAGTTCAAAAAGGTTTCTGCTGATGCGGAATCCTTGATCCCGCGGGAAGCCAACACCCGGCACAGGAACATCGGCAGAGGCCGGTTCTCAACGATCAGCGCGTCCGCTTTGGCAAAGTTTTCTTTCCACGCAAAAAATCTCATGACAGCCGGCCTCCTTTCCATTTTGATAAAATATTATAGCATATTTTGTCCAACTATTCAATCACCTGGCGGTGAGAAACGCTCAATCACCGCTCCCGCCGTATGGATCCCATCCACCGCTGAGCTCATGATGCCTCCGGCATAGCCGCTGCCTTCTCCACAGGGATAAATTCCCTCCACCGAAATACTTTGTCTGTCCTCCCCGCGCAGAATGCGCACAGGTGAGGATGTGCGTGTCTCCGGTGCTGTCAACACCGCATCCGAGACAGCATAACCCTTTATTCGTCGGTCAAATATCGCTAATCCTTTTTTCATCTGTTCTGTCACAAAAGGCGGCAGTATTCTTGTGAAGTTACAAGGATTTACACCAATGGCGTAGGTTGGTTCTACTTTGCCCCACTCCGCCCCGTGACGCTCCTGCATAAAGCATCCCACGGTCTGCACCGGAGCGCAATAATTCCCCACGGCAGCATAGGCCCTTTGCTCTATCGCCTGCTGGAACCAAACCCCATCCAGCGGATTTGACCCATAGTCCCGATGGTCCACCGAAACTACCAGCGCAGCATTGGCATTTTTTCCATCCCGGCTGTGGTAGCTCATGCCGTTGGTCACTATCGTTTCCCGTTCGGAAGCCGCCGGCACCACCACACCGCCTGGACACATGCAGAAGGTATACACTGCCCGGCCGGTATCTGTCTCCCGTTCCGAGAGCTGGTATTCGGCATGTCCCAACTTGGGGTGACCTGCATAGTCCCCATACATGGCGTGATCTATCGCTTCCTGCGGGTGCTCTATCCTAGCCCCTACGGAAAAAGGTTTCGCCTCCATTGCAATTCCCCGCTCCATACTGCAGGTGAAAAGTGGTCTTGCCGCATTACCGGGCGCCAAAATAAGACAGTCGCATGGAATCTCCTCTCCCTGCGCAATAACACCGGTGATCTTACCGTCCTTGGCGATAATATCTTCCGCAGCTGTATGGAAGCGCACTTCGCCGCCCAGCGATACGATCTCTTGCCGGATTGCCACAACCACCTTTCGCAGCAGGTCTGTACCAATATGCGGCTTGGCAGCCGTTAGGATCTCTTTAGGCGCGCCATGTGCCACAAATTCCTCCAACACCACCCGGCAAAACCCATCATTGATGCGGGTCATCAGCTTCCCATCGGAGAAGGTCCCGGCTCCGCCTTCACCAAACTGAATGTTAGAGCTTTCATCCAGCCTCTGCTCCTGCCAAAAGGCCTCTACATCTGCCACGCGCTCCTCCATAGGTGCTCCCTGCTCCAGGATGACCGGCTGATACCCGGCTCGTGTCAGCATCAAACCACAGAACATCCCCGCAGGCCCCAATCCAATAATCACCGGGCGGTGCTTCATTGGCTCCATCCCCGGCCGGAACTGCGGTTTGTCTTCCATCAGCAGGCGATACTTCGCGTTTTCCCGTAGGGTGACGCCTTCTTTCAGCGTAGCCGCTATGGTATAGTTTAGCCTGATATTCTCTTTTTTGCGGGCATCTACGCTTTTCCGATAGATATCCACCTTCAAAAGGTCGCTGCCTTTACACCGCAGGGCACGCAGCGCCTCTCGCCGGAAATCTGCTTCCTCCTCCAGCGGTACAATAATATTGTTGATCAGATAAATACTCATAACGATCCCCCGGGAAAGAAAATTCAGCTCTGCCAATAAAAAGCAGAGCCGAATTTATCATTAAAATTAACTGGCCTTGGCGTCCACTGTCACACTGTATTCACCCACCGCCCATACATAGCCTTTGGTCGGCGCATAGATGGAAACCGGCATCTCGTATTTTCCAGCACGCGTTCTCATGTCGGAAAGATCGACCTTCACTACAAAGTCGCCCGCCGCTATTCCACTGATGATACTCTTTTTGCCCAAAACATACACGCGCAAAGCGCTTTCCTCCACTGTCACCGTAAAGCCCTCTGGCACATTCACCAGCTGGAAGTTCTTTAGGCTCAGATTGGTAGAAGCAAGATCATCCGCCTCAAAGGACACCGTTACAACCTCTATATCATCCATATCGGTAAAGCCTTCCGGCAGCTGCACCGCAAAGTCCATTTGCGAGGAGGTCAGCAGGTTCATCTGCTTAAAGTCGATATACCCCAGCACCAAACTGGAATGATTGCGCAGCACGGAATCCTCCGCCGCTACTGTGATGGAATCCACAGAAAGACTGTATGAAAGCTCATCCACTGGGAAGTTTTCCGGTACATTCAGGAAGGATACCGTCAGCGGCAGGGTTGCCACCCGTTTGACCGGAACGGTTACCGCTACGCTGCTCACATCCTGGTGGAAGTAGGCAACCTCCTCCGTCTCCAGCTTATTGCCTTCGGCATCATAATAAACGATCTTGGAATTCTGCTGCTGAGTACTGGTTACCTCCCGGCTGAAATCCACTTCGATCACTGCGCGCTCTACACGGGAGATAAGGCTTTCCGCTCCACTTACCTCTACGGTGGAAGGCTCCAGCACGATCTCATCTTCCGGAGCAATGTAATTGGCCGGGGTTGTCAGCCCGGTAATATCCGCCTGGATCTGCAAAAGCTTTGTTGCCCTAGTTTCAAAAGTCAATGTCACCGTAGCGGGAGAAATCGATGTTACCGTATAGCTTCTGGTACCGTTATCGCTCACCACCAGCGGCACCTCATAGGTACCCGGCTCGGTAATCGCGGAAGCATCAGCAACCACTCGCACATTTTCCGGGCCATAGCTGCCTATCTCAAACTGCTTGCCGTCCAGGACCAGTGAGACCTTGGTATCCGCGCCATCCACTACCTCCAGCATCGCACTGGTTGGGATATCCACCGTAATGGGAACATCTCTTATCGCTTTCGTGATCTCCGGCGCCGCCAGCATGGCAGCCATCCACACAAAAAACGCAATAACGATCGAAAGGACGATCCTTAGCGTCTTGGGACGATCAGCCGCCTGCTGGACTGATTCATTTTGATTCTTGTTCATGGCCATTTCTCCTGAAAATGCTCATCAGCGTATCCATCGCGCTGCCTTTCTTCGCTTCCTGCTCGGAAAGCAGCTCATCGCACAGAATCGAATTAAGGCTGTTTACCGTCAACCGCAGGTTCAGCTTGCCGTCTTTGGCTACTGAGATCGCGCCCGTCTCCTCCGAAACAATCACGATCAGCGCATCACTGACCTCCGACATACCCAGGGCCGCCCGGTGGCGGGTGCCCAGCGTCCGGCTGATATCATAGTTATTGGACAGCGGCAAAAAGCACCCCGCTGCGTGTACCCGTCCATCCCGGATGACCATAGCGCCATCATGCAGAGGGGAGTTTTTGAAGAAGATATTGCGGATCAGCTCGGCGGAAGGACTGGCATCCACCAGCGTACCGGTCGCTATAATATCCCCCAGACGGGTACTGCGCTCTATGACGATCAACGCACCGGTGCGTTCCTTGGAAAGTATGGCACAGCTATCACAGATGGCATTAATGCAGCGCATCATATTGCTGTTATTCTCAAAGCTGTTTCCGCCGATGCTGTTCACTGTCTTTCGGATCTGTGTCAGCGAAAAGCTGGTACGCCCCAGCTTTTCCAGTATCTTTCGCAGCTCCGGCTGAAAAATGATCAGTAGCGCAAAAACGCCGTAGGTGATCAAGTAGCGGATGATGGCGCTGACCGCGCGCAGCTGGAATGCCTGGGACAGCACATACACAAGGATTATACCCAGTACGCCCTTGATGAGCTGCCCCGCGCGGGTCTCCCGCAGCAGGTCGATCAATTTATAGACCAGATATGCCACGATAAGGATATCCAAAACATCCTGTATCCGGATGGTTCGCAGGATATCCTCAAGCATCTCCAGCGAGGGTATCAATTTGATCATCGGTCACATCACTTCCACTCATTTAGGATCTTGCACACACGGCTTCCGGCGCCGCCAGCCGTTTTGGCCAGTTCCTCAGTCTGCTGTGCCACACCACGCCGCCGCAGTGTCACCTTATGTACCTCCGGCTTGTCCTCTTCCTGCTTATTGGCACACCGAGCAGCTGCCTTACAGCACGGCACCTCTGCCTCCAGCCGGTCAAAATCCTTCTCAAATTGATCCAGTCGCTGGGTAAACTGCGCCCTTATTTCATCCAATTGGTTTTTCAGCCCATTAAAATCCTCGTGCCGCCCCTTAAAAAGGTCAGCCTGCAATTTTGCTTCATTCAGCTCCGCTCGCAGGCTGTTCAGCGCAGCCTCCTGTTCATTTACACGGGCCTGCATCTTCTTATTCAGTTCCATCTGCAGCTGCAGGGCATTCTCCTTATCCCGCAGTTGCGCGGCCAGCTTATTGGTGCGCTCCCGCAGGCGCGCGCAGTCGCTTCCCTGCTCATTCAGCTGGCGTTCCTTTTCCTTGCTATCACTTACCGCCTGCTTATACTGGGCGCTCATGGCTTCCAGCTTCTCATTCAGTTCCGCAGCCTTACGGTCCAGTGTGTCATTACGCACCGCCAGCTCCTCCAGTGCTTCGCGTGCCTGTTTATCCTGTTCATAAATATAGTCCAGCACTGCCTTACGGTCAAACCCAAACAGCGCGGTGGAAAAACGCTTTGCCTCCTGCACGGAAACACACTCCTTTGTACATATTATAACTATTGTCAGTATAGCATTTTATCCTCTACCATTGCAACAGCATTTCATTATATTTTGCCGGGAATTTTCTCCCTTTCGACGCATAAAACTGACCGCCGGTGTTTTCTGCCCGGCGGCCAATTCCATTCAGTAGATCTGTTGCCTTTCCTCCCGCAGCTGCCGTATGATCTTCTTTTCCAGCCGCGAGATATAGGATTGCGAGATCCCAATGATATCTGCTACCTCCTTTTGGGTGCGTTCCTCACCCCCGTCCAGCCCAAATCGCAGCCGCATAATACGCTGCTCCCGCTCCCCCAGGCCGCTTACCAGCCCCCGTAGGGCACTGCGCTCCACCTCCTGCTCCAATTCACGGTTCACCGTGTCGCCGTCCGTCCCCAGAATATCTGAAAGCAGCAGCTCATTGCCGTCCCAATCCACATTCAAAGGCTCATCTATGGAAACCTCCGTTTTCTGGTTCTGTATCTTACGCAGGTACATCAGTATCTCATTTTCAATGCACCGGGAGGCATAGGTCGCCAGCTTTATGTTTCTCGCCGGGCAAAAGGTATTCACCGCCTTGATAAGCCCAATGGTCCCTATGGAAATCAGATCTTCAATTCCAATACCGGTCGATTCAAACTTCCTCGCGATATATACCACCAGCCGCAAATTATGGGTGATCAATATTTCCTTGGCTTTGGGGTCGCCTTCCTCCAGCCGCATAAAGATCGCCGTTTCCTGCTCCCGGCTCAACGGTGCCGGCAGATTGTCCGGCCCATTGATGTAGTAAATCTCCAGATAATAACCAAGAAAGAATTTTCTTAGTCTTTTCAATAATCTATTCAGCAGCATTTCAGTCACCTCACAGCAGTACCTGTATCATCTTGGGGTTAAATACCCCACCGTAATTTCCGTTCCCTATTTCGGCATCCACCACTACGGCAAAATAGCCGCCCAGCTCCACCTGTTTTCCATTCACCGTTGTATACATTCTCTCCGGCCGGAATGCCGGCATCATTCCCCATCCCTGTACTGTACCGGCCAGTACCCACCGCACACCAGGTACAGCCGCATCAGTATCCGTCTCCCGCACGATTCTTCGTTCTTCCGGATTCAGCAGTCCCCATACTTCTGCCGCGTTTACCACCAGTACCGGCAGCCCGGAAAACGGCTCGATCAGCCGGTTGCCACTATCGGCCAGCGCCATCACCGGCACCATTCGTCCCCGTCGCTCTATCGTAATTCGGTAAATGTCTCTCTGCGGCATCCGCAGCGCTGTAAAGCGGTCAAATAGGCTTACTGCACCATAGGCCGCTGCCACACAGGCCAGCAGCATCAGCGGTGGAATATTATAGTACACCACCCCATTAGCGGTATAGAAGCCCAATCCAGGCTGCAGCCAAATGAGCAACATTGTCACACCAGCAAAAACGATACTCACCAAATAAAACACCCCGATGGCCCGCAGCAGCCGGTTGCGATTCAGTGCTGGAAAAGCTACCCCTACCAACAGTACCGAAACTGCCAACCGATATAAAAGCTGCACTGCTACCGAATGAATAGGCACAAAGATAATAAACGCGGCAGCGGCTCCCAGTGCTCCAGATATGTACTTTACCACTCTTCCCGGCCTTATCCCCAGTATCCGCCCGCTCAGCTGCAAAATAAGCAGTGTCACTGTAAAATTCACTGCCGCCAGCACATCACCGTATATCTTCATTTCTCTCCGCCCGCCCTTCCCGTGTCATGCTTCATTGTAATCCCCCATGTACAAAAGAAATGGTCGAAGCATGGTTCCTCCTCCTTGACATTTTGCCCGCAAATCTTTATCATGGTCACAGAAAGGAGCGTGGCGAAAATGCAGGAAAAAGAACGCATTGCGCACATCATCTCAGAACTGGAAAAGCTCTACCCGCAGGATCTTTGTTCCCTGCAGTATCGCATCCCGCACGAGCTACTCATTGCTGTACGCCTTTCCGCCCAGTGCACCGATGCCCGTGTAAACCAAGTGGTACCCGCCCTATTCGCCAAGTACCCCTCCATTGAAGCCTTTGCCGAAGCGGATGTCGCCGATGTGGAAGAAATGGTGCGCAGCTGCGGCTTTTATCACACCAAGGCCCGCGATATCGTTGAAATGTGCAAAATGCTTCGGGATGAATACGGTGGCGTAGTCCCGGATTCTATTGAGGAACTCACCCGACTCCCCGGCGTCGGCCGCAAAACAGCCAATCTCATCTGTGGTGATATCTACGGCCAACCTTCCTATGTTTGCGATACCCACTGTATCCGTATCACCAATCTGTTGGGTCTTACTACTTCCAAAGACCCCTACAAGGTCGAAATGCAGCTGCGGGAAAAAATCCCCCCGGAAAAATCCACTGGCTTCTGCCACCGCATGGTGCTCCTAGGCCGGGAATACTGCATTGCCCGGCGCTCACAGTGCATCCGCTGCCCCCTGCGGCCCTATTGCCCCGGCCAAACAGCCGAAAAAATTAAAACATCCTAACCTTTCTACACTTTAATATTTGAACTGTCGGACAGACTGTGATAGAATCATCCTATAACAAAAAAATTTCATCCACCCAAGGAGGAACATCATATGGCATTCTTCGATAATCTCGGTAAAAAAATCTCTGTTGTGGCCGGTACCGCTGCCGATAAGGCAAAAGACCTCGGCGAGATTGCCAAGCTCAAGGCTGAAATCCTCGGTGTCCAGTCCGATATCAATGCTGCCTTGCTGGAACTGGGCCGCAAGACCTATGAGCAGAGTAAATCCGAGGCGGAAGGCCCCTATGCTGCCGACTGTGCCAAAATTACCGGCCTTTACGATCAGATTGAATCCCTGCGCGCCCGTATCGCTCTTGTCAAATCCGATAATTCCGATGATAACAATTGCATCATTAATACCGATGAGACTCCCGCAGAGCCCGTAGAGGAACAGCCTACTGCTGAGGAATCTTCTGTGCCTACCGTCTGCCCTGCCTGCGGCCAGCCTGTGGAATCCGGTTCCGCATTCTGTTCCCAGTGCGGCGCTAAGCTGTAAACGGAGGATCACGCATGATGGAAGACCTGCAAAACAGCTCCTTTGCCGGGAATGACGATCTCCTCTCGGATATCCCGCCTGCCGTCGTGGCCGGAAACGATGAGCATGCTGCCCCGCCGGAGGAAGAACCACAGCCCACAGCTCCACCGCAGGAGGAACCACAGCCCGAAAAGCCCCGAAAAACTCCTCCCGATACTTCCGTGATGAAGGTCAGCTCCTTTATGGGCGCTTTGGTGCTGTTGTCCATTCCCATTGTAAATTTTTTCTGCGCCATCAAATGGACCTTCCGCCGCGGTAATAACCGCAACCGCCGCAATCTCGGCATCGCTGCTCTGCTGCTCCAACTCATCTTTGTCGGGTTGGTCATTGGTGGCTGCGTCATCGCCAAGTATCAGTTTGGTTACGATGTCATCCAGCATCTGCTGGATCTCATTTTCCCCAAGTAAGGAGCCCCTATGGAAAAAGAAAAGTTAGAACGCATCAGTCATCTTTCCCGCCTTTCCCGGGAGCGCAACCTGACCGATGAAGAAATCAAAGAACGCATGGAGCTGCGTGGACAGTACATTGCCGAAATGAAGGCCAGTCTTAAGCATACCCTGGATAACACTTACATTCAAAAGCCGGATGGCACCCGGGAAAAGCTCCGTCAGAAACCGAATAACCAAAAAATCAAGCAATAAACCGTAAAAAGCCGCCCATCGGCGGCTTTTTCAGCAGATTATTTTCCAAAGGAGGTTCCTATATGGATGAGAATATCCAAAAACTCCAGCAGATGATTGATGAATCCCATCACATTGTCTTTTTCGGCGGTGCCGGTGTCTCTACCGAAAGCGGCATCCCCGATTTCCGTTCTGTCGATGGCCTTTACAATCAAAAATTTGATTACCCACCGGAAACCATCCTCAGCCACAGCTTTTTTGTCAGCCACACGGCGGAGTTTTACGATTTCTACCGGCAGAAGATGATCTGTCTTACAGCCCGTCCCAATGCAGCCCACCGCAAGCTGGCGGAGCTGGAAGCCGCCGGAAAGCTCACGGCCGTTATCACGCAGAATATTGATGGTCTGCACCAGATGGCCGGCAGCAAAAAAGTGCTGGAACTGCACGGCAGCGTTCACCGCAATTACTGCCAAAAGTGCCATAAGTGCTATTCAGCGGAGGAGATCCTCGCCGCGGCTGGCATTCCCCGCTGTACCTGCGGCGGTCTTATCAAGCCTGATGTTGTTCTCTATGAAGAACAGCTTGATAGCGAAACCATTGATGAAAGCCTGAATGCTATTATCGATGCCGATATGCTCATCATTGCGGGCACTTCCCTCACGGTCTATCCGGCCGCTTCTCTCATTCATTATTTTCACGGCCGGTATCTGGTCCTCATCAACCGCGATCCCACCCCCATGGATGATAAAACCTCCCTCACTCTGCATAGTAAGGTCGGAGAAGTCCTCTCCCAAATCATCGTCCGCTAATTCTGCAAAAAATTCCCCCGCTCTCCTAAGAGAACGGGGGAATTTTCATTTTACATTCACTGGATTGTCACTGGATCATTCCAACGGGGACCCGGTCATGGGTCACTACACTGCCGTCCATCAGGCTGATATACGGTCCAAAGCTTATGCTGTCCTCACCAAGCTTCAGTTCCACCTCGGTATTGGTAAAGATATCGCTCTCATTACACATCAGCAGCACCGCACCGTCATATGCCGTGCCGTTTTCCGCCCGCTCAGCCGTGGCATCTTCCTTCATCGTCACGGCATACAGGGTCACGCTCTCGCCTTCAAACCGCGGAATGATGGCATAGGCTTCTCCGCCACCCATCTCTGCCAGCGGCAGGTCTTTCAGCGTTTCCGGCAGCTCCGCCTTCATGGCATCTGCACTTTCGTAATAGCCCAGATAGACTACCGCGCCCAGTGCGTTCGCGGGGGCATTTTCCATTGTTACTTTACCATACAGTGCCGTTTCGGCAGGCTCTGCAGGCGCCTTTCCGCCGCAGGCGGTCAGCATCGTCAGCAGCACTACCGCCGCCAAGATAAAACTAATTGTTTTCTTCATTTTGGTTATCCTCCTGTTCTTCTTTTCGGGCCAGCTCCTCGTTTTCCTTCCGGCAGATGTGCCGGTACAGCAGGATGCCTCCCAAACTGATGAGCAGCGTTACTGCAAATACCGCCGCCGCAAAAACATAATTTCGCTCCCCCAGGGCGTTGCCGCCTATGGCGCGAAAGAGGCGCTGGAGTGGCGCCCATAAGACGACACAAGCGCCGGCCAGGCGCTTTGCAAGGTACATGGCCAAT
>OGYD01001796.1_pt1 | contig 15322 bp, 17 predicted proteins | sample 1576441 | NCBI WGS metagenome assembly OGYD01 (sample SAMEA3541537, study PRJEB24748) | human gut metagenome | biome: human gut; feature: human-associated habitat; material: faeces | place: China | collected 2012 | reverse complement strand
CTCATCAATAACCGTACAGTCAAGCCAGCCGATTTTAACGTGCAGGAAAACGGTGCAGTGTTCTTAGCAGACAATGCGCGCAAAGCTTTTCTGCAAAAGTGGCAGGAAAGGAAAAAGGAAGCAATTACCCATCCGTTTCTGGCTGAAAAGATGCCCTGGGGGATGGTTCCATATGTGCAGAGCCTGCTCCTGGCACGTTATCTTCGAGACGATCTGGAGGATTATCCCCTATTCCTGTGGAAATGAGGTATGATATGCTTGTACTGATTACATATGATGTGAATACTGAAGATGCGGCAGGGCGCAGAAGACTGCGGCAAATTGCCAAGCAATGCGTCAATTATGGCCAGCGGGTTCAAAATTCTGTTTTTGAGTGTTTGCTTGATGCTGCACATTGCCGCAGCCTTCAACATACATTGTGTCAAATAATGGATTCTGAACGAGACAGTCTTCGGTTTTACTACTTGGGTAAAAAGTATGAAAACAAGATCGAGCACTTCGTGGCGACGGCGAGAATCAGCAGCTCCTTGAAGTTGACGCCCGCGTAGGGCTTTTCCTCTTCTTCCTCCTCTTCGCGGCTCTCCTTGATCATGTTAAAGCCGATCAGCGCGAGCAGGACGAAGGCGATCCAGTGGTCGAAGCGCTCGATATACCCTGAAAACCGGCTGCCGAGAAGGTAGCCCGTCAGCGGCATCAGCGCCTGGAAGCCGCCGAAAAAGAGGCCGATGCAGAGCGTATACTTTTTGTCGATCTTCTGCATGGAAAGGCCCTTGCAGATCGACACGGCGAAGGCGTCCATCGAAAGCCCGATGCCGATGAGGAACAGCTCGAAAAATGTCATGGTAAGATCCTCCAAACAACAAAAAATCAGGCGCGGTACCGCACCTGAGCATAAGAAAAGAGACACAGGTACAGCGAAGCCATACTTGAGTCTCGTTGTTTAAGACAAGCCAGACCGCAAAGCGGTCAGTCTGTTGACTTGCCACGCCATCTAAAGCAGCTGACGCCATCTACTCCCTCAAAGTAGGGAGCAGTATATCATATCCCCGCAGGGCCGTCAAGCATTCTTTGACTCGCATTCAGACATTTTTCATTCAATGTATCATTATTTCTGAATCGTTCGATAAAAATGTGAAATCATTGACAAAAGTTCCCTTGCCATTCCCACGCTGCTGTGCTAAACTGGAAATTACATTATAAGAAAGGATCCTCATACCGCTATGGAATTCTTATCGAACAAGCCCCTTCTCATCACCGACACCATCCTGCGCGACGCGCACCAGTCGCAGGCTGCCACGCGCATGACGCTCGAACAGATGCTCCCCGCCTGCGAAATTCTCGACTCGATCGGCTACTACTCTCTCGAGTGCTGGGGCGGCGCCACGTTCGACGCCTGCCTGCGTTTTCTGGATGAGGATCCGTGGGAGCGGCTGCGCCAGCTGCGCGCCCACCTGCCGCACACGAAGCTCCAGATGCTCTTCCGCGGCCAGAACATCTTAGGATACAAGCACTATGCTGACGACGTCGTCGACGAGTTCTGCGGCAAGTCCATTGATAACGGCATCGACATCATCCGCATCTTCGACGCGCTCAACGATGTGCGTAACTTAGAGCAGGCCATCAAGTCCACGAAGAAATACGGCGGTCAGGTCGAGGCCACTCTCTCCTACACCATCTCCCCCATCCACAATGAGGATTATTTTGTGAAGCTCGCTAAGGAGCTCGAGCAGATGGGCGCGGACGCTCTCTGCATCAAGGACATGGCGAACCTGCTGCTGCCGATGGATGCCTACTCCCTTGTCAAGCGCCTCAAGGAGACCGTCAGCATCCCCATCCACCTGCACACGCACAACACCAGCGGCACGGGCGACATGGTCAACCTGATGGCCGCGATGGCGGGCGTCGACATTGTCGACACCGCGCTCTCCCCGCTCGCCAACGGCACGTCCCAGCCCGCGACGGAGTCCCTCGTCGCCACGCTCAAGGGCACGCCGCGCGACACGGGCCTCGACCTGAACAAGATGAGCGAGGCTGCCGTCCACTTCCGCAAGGTCGCGGATGAGCTCAAGGCGAGCGGCGCGCTCGACCCGAAGGTGCTGAATGTCGACACGAACACGCTCCTCTATCAGGTCCCCGGCGGTATGCTCTCTAACCTCATCTCCCAGCTCAAGCAGGCGGGCAAGGAGGACAAGTATTACGACGTGCTCGCTGAGATTCCGCGCGTGCGCGAGGACTTCGGCTATCCCCCGCTGGTCACGCCGTCCAGCCAGATCGTCGGCACGCAGGCCGTGCTGAACATCATCACCGGCGAGCGCTACAAGATGGTCCCCAAGGAGTCCAAGGCCATGCTGCGCGGCGAATACGGCAAGCTGCCCGGAACCGTCAACGAAGAGGTCCGCGCCAAGGCGGGCATCAAGCCCGAGGACGTCATCACCTGCCGCCCCGCCGACCTTCTGGAGCCCGAGCTTCCCAAGTACCGCGAGGAGTACAAGGACCTCGCCAAGAGCGAGGAGGACGTGCTCTCCCTCGCGCTGTTCCCGCAGGTCGCACCCAAGTTCATCAACCGCCGCAACCTGCGCACGCCGAAGCCGCACCGCACGATGGCTCCCATCGCGCACCGCGAAGCGAAGGAGCGCGCCGTCGCGCCCTTCTCCCGCAAGTAAAACGCAACGAAAAATCGCCCTTCCATTTGGAAGGGCGATTTTCTTATTTTGTCAGGTCGAGCTGCATCTGCACGTGCGGGATGCCGTCTTCCAAGAATTCTTCCGACGTCTGGTAGAAGCCGAAGTTCTCGTACAGTTTCTTCACATAGGTCTGCGCTTCAATCGTGATCTTATCGGCGTGCAGCTTCTCTTTCGCCGTGCCGATGGCCGCGGCGACGATTTGCTTCCCCAGACCGCAGCGCCGTTTCACGGCGATCACGCGGCCGATGGAGACCTCCGGAAACGTTGCGCCGCGCGGCAGAACGCGCGCATAGGCCTCGATGCCGTCCTCGTCCCGCAGCCAAACGTGATAGGCGTCCTTGTCCGCGTCGTCGACCTCCTGATAGCAGCATTTCTGCTCCACAACGAAGACCGACACGCGCAGCCTGTAAATTTCATAGAGCTCTTGCGCCGTGAGCTCGGAAAAGTGCTTGACGAACAGCTCCATGCACTTTCCCTCAGCGGATGAAGTGCGTGGCGATCCGCTCTTCCTTTTCAGGCAGGCCGAACTGCTCCTTGCCGAGCGCGATACTCTTCATCAAAAACGTCATGTTGCGCGCGAGCGTGCGCATCGTCTGCCGGCCCTCGCCGTCCCGCTCCGCCTCGCCGGGCGTGCGGCCGTGGATGCTGTTCCAATACTGGCTGGACGCGACCGGCATGCCGGAGATGGTGAAATACTTGTTGAGCTCATCGAACGTCGCCGAGCAGCCGCCGCGGCGCGCGCAGACGACGCTCGCGCCGACCTTCATCGTCTTGTCGAACGGCGTGCTGTAAAACAGGCGGTCGAGGCACGCGATGAGCGTCGCGTTCGCGGACGCGTAATAGACGGGGCTCGCCACGACGAGGCCGTCCGCCTCCTCAAACTTCGGCTTGAGCTCGTTGACCACGTCGTCAAAGACGCACTTGCCGAGCTTGCCACAGGCTCCGCAGGCCGTGCAGCCGCGCACGGCCTGATTGCCGATGAGCACGGTCTCGACCTCCACGCCGCTTGCCTTGAAGATCTCCTCCATCTCACGCAGTGCGACGGCGGTGTTGCCGTTTGCGTGCGGGCTGCCGTTGAGCATCAGTACCTTCAAATTTTTCATTGCTGTCTTCTCCTGTATCCTCCGCGCGCCGCTGAGCGCTTGCCTTGCTCAACGCGCACTGTTTTCTATTCTCTCGTCGATCTCGCGAAAAAGCCGCCGGTAGTCTTCGTTCGACCAAATCCTTTTCGGCCTCCAGCAGTCCCGCAGCTGTCGCAGCGCGGGCGAATCGCCGCAAAAGGCTTTCACCCGCTGCGCCGCGAATTCATTGGCGTCCACCTCGTAAGGAAAGCCCAGATAAGCGTCGCGAAACCTCTCTTCTCCGCCGTCCAAGCGGCACTCCTGCCAGGTTTCGCCGCGCAGGCGGAAGCACGTTCCATCATAGAGCACCACGTAGGGAAGGCTTACGCGGATCATCGCGTCGAAGCGTTCGGGATGCTGGTACTGCTCCGCGTGCCGCAGCTCGTGGACAAGATAGAACATCGCCTCGTACTCCGGCGCACTTTGCAGCACGGCCGGATTGAGAAAAAGCGTTTTTGCCACCGGATCAAACGTGCCGTTGGCCGTCTCGTATCCCTGCGGCATGTCCCACGAAAGTACGACGGACAGTCCGCGCTCTGCGCAGATGCTTTCGACCAGCGTGCTCCATTCCGTCTGTCCCATGGGGTGGCCTCCTCTCGATTACTCCTCGCCCGCGTCCCCTGACATACGGTGGGCCTTGCGCTCTTTTTTGTAGCGGTACATGTTGTGGTCGGCGCGGTCCTTGACCGTGACGACGTTCTCGCTTGAAATCTCTGCCGAGCCGAACGACACCGTCGGCAGGAAGTCGAGTTCCTTGCGCCGCTCGTCCAGCCGACGCACAAAGTCCCGTGCACAGGCGTGTTCCCTGTCGCCGTCGCGCAGCAGCACGCAGAATTCATCGCCGCCCATGCGGTAGCAGTAACCGTGGCGCGCATAGGCCTTCTTGATGCACGCGGCGATCTCGGCAAGGCAGATATCGCCTTTCACGTGGCCATATCGGTCGTTGACCTGCTTGAAGTCGTCCACGTCGAAGACGACGAGCACCTCGCCGCTGCGGCGCATCTCCGCCGTGCGATTGAGATAGCTGTTCTGATTCAAAAGGCCCGTGAGCGCGTCGAGCTGGTTCCACATCTCGCTGCAATAGATGAAATACAGCACCGAAAGCAGCGTGACGCACAGCCATGTCACGTGCAGCTGCGGCAGCGCGATCTGGATGATCGTCTCCGCCGCCAGAAAGACGATGAGCGGATAGAGCAGTACGCGGCTGCGATTCTGAAACTCCCACGCCGTAACGATCGTAGACACGGCAAGGTAGGCGAGCGCGGCGAGATACATCACGATATAGAACGCAAAATACGGTCCGCGCGCATAGACATTATCCTCGCTGACGGAAAACACCATCCCGCTTGGGAGCAGCGCGGTGAGGAGGAGCAGATATACGACCTCGCAGCCCACCGCCGCTTTGAATTTGCGGCTGATGACCGTCTTCTTATCCAGCGCGTACACAAGGCACGCCGACACCGCGGGCGACAGGCCGAAACCGAGGTAGTTCGACAAAATATTCAGACAGCGCAGATGCACCGGCGCACCGTCAACCAGAATCGTGATGACCTCGAGGATCGAGATCACGCCGATGAGCGCAAAGGCGAGGAAAAAGCCGCGCTTCTGCTTTCCGTTGAGCGTTTCGCTCAGCTTTGTGAGGATGCACATGAACGTCAGCACGAAGAGGTCGATCGTCGTTAAAACCAAGAAATACTGATCTATCATAAAATCAAAAATACCTTCTGTCAAAATAAAAGGCCGATAATCCGGCCTGACAAAAATCTCTTCATTTGTCCTCTTTTGGACATTTTTTAGTATATCACAAAGTTTGACATTTGCAAAGCACAGAATGCGACGCACAAAAATTTTACATATCCCGCGCAGGGCCAAAACGCGGTAAAAATTCACATATCTTACGATTATCCGCCCTGCGTATCCCCAAATTACGGAATAATTGTGCATTGTGCAAGGCATATATTTTCCGTATAATGCAACCATTCCACGGTCTTTGCGGAAAATCGGAAAAAGGGGCTCCGCCCCGAAACAAAAAAGGAGATTTGCAATGAAAAAAGCTGTCACTCTGGCGCTAACCCTCGCGCTTGTGCTGGGCCTTCTGTCCGGCTGCGCCAACAATGACACACCGGCTGATAACGCCGAGAACAGCAAGGCAGCGGAGACTGCCGAAAACTTTACCGACGAAATGAAGATCCCCTACGCTGTCGACCTGTCCCCTGAGGACGGCGCGGACTCCGTGGAACGCAGCGGCGACCATGAAAACTCGCCCTACTTTGCCCACCCCGACGTCTACAACATGGAGTCCACGGACACGCTGACCGTGCTGACTCACTTCAGGACCATGCAGCAGACCAGCGAATGGTCCTGCGGCGTGACGGCGGCGCTGATGGTACTCGACTGGTACGATGCGCTCGGCGACTGGAACGAAGAGTCCCTCGCGGCGCTGCGCCACTCGCTCGACGGCACGGAGCTTGAGAGCTATCCCGGCACCACACTCAACCAGGCCATTGACATTTTCAACGGCGTAGGCGGTTTTGATATAATATCCTCCAACGACTATCCCGACGGCATCTGGCTCGACGATATTCAGGGCTGGCTGAGCGAAGGCAAGCCCGTTATGATCTGCTGGAACGACTGGGGCGGCCACTGGCAGACCATCATCGGCTACGATACGATGGGCACGGAAAATGAGAACGACGACGTCTTCCTCGTCGCCGACTCCTACGACACCACCGACCACAATCAGGACGGCTACGGCATCTATCCCGCCGAGCGCCTGATGTGCATCTTCACGATGTACGGCACGTTCCCTGAAAGCGAGGGTGGCAGCGACATGCTGTTTCTTGTCGCCTCTCCCAGCGCGAAATAACGATCCAAACGCAGCAAAAAGCAGCAGGCCGTCGGTCTGCTGCTTTTTTCGTTTCACTTACTGTCTGCAAATTTTGATAAGCAGGAGCTTTCCATCCCGCACGGAGATTTTCGCGGTCTTTCCGGGCAGGACCTCGTTGCTCACACCGTACTGGTATTCGCACGTGATCTCCGCGCCGTCGAGCGGGTACTTCGCATCGCGGATCGTAATCCCCCTCGCACAGCCCGTGATATTGAGCAGCGAGAAAAACGGGTACTTATCCTCGATGGAGACTTCGTCCTTCGAGACGATCTGCATCTCCGAATAGTCGTCCACGATCTCCGCCTTTTTGCCGAGCGAATCAAGGTAGAGCAGGATCGACACGTTTCCGAGCGTGTGGTCGAGCCGCGCGCCGATGACGCCGATGAGCAAAAAGTCGTCATACCCGCGCTGTACCATCGTCTTGACGGCAAACACCGTGTCGGTGTCGTCCTTTTCACACGGGAGCACGATGGTCTCTACATCGAGGTGCGGATTGCAGTGCGAGTCAAAGTCGCCGACGATCAGCGCGGGCTTCACCCCCAGCGCCTCCATGTGCTTGAGGCCGCTGTCGCAGAAGACGACGGCATCATCTTCCCTCAAGTACTGCTTCACGCGCGTATAGTCGCCGATGTCCGCGCCGCCGACGATCACGCAGCGTTTTTTCTCGCTCACTGTCTCATCTCCCACGCCATCTGCCAGAAGGCCATCTCGTAGCGCGAGCAGGCGATGAAAATGTCCTCCAAATGCCGGAGCTGCTCTTCCGTATAGTGCGCGGACAGGCGGTCGAGCGTTTCGATCAGGATGACATTGCCCGCGGCGTACCCGTCTGAGGCGTAGCCGCGGATCCAGTCGCCGTAGAACGGGTCGTCGACCGACTCGGGGCGGTTCGCAACGATCTTCTTGGCGATGACCTCGTAGCTGTAAGCGCACGAGAGCACCGCCGCCAAAACCTCGACCTCGCTCTCATCATAGGCGACACGGACCATGTAGGACGTGTAGGACAGGTTATCGAGCGAGGGCTTCATCGCGTCGATCTCCTCCTGCGTCACTGCAAACTTACCCATGTAACCCTTGTGCACGTCCAGCTCGCCGTTCATCACGTTGATGTACTTGGCGAAGAGGTTCGCCGTCTCGACGCTTTTCGCCTTGGCGACGCCCACGGCGTAGGTCTTGGCATAGTCCTTGAGATACAGGAAGTCCTGCATGATGTAGTAGCGGAACTTATCACGCTCCAGCGTGCCGTTCTGGATGCCGAGCACAAAGGGGTGCTCGTTGTAGGCGTCCCAGATCGTTTTGCTGGCGTTCAGCAGTCTTTCAGATGTTTTCACTTGGTATTTTCCTTTGCAAACTCGCCCCGCAGGTCAAAATTGTGCTGCATGGGCCCCGCCCCCTTGCCGAGGTCCAGCATTGCCGACAGCGCGCCGGAGATGTACTCCTTCGCCCGCGCGACGGACTCGCTGAGCGAGTAGCCCTTGGCGAGGTTCGACGCGATGGCGCTCGAGAGCGTGCAGCCCGTGCCGTGCGTGTTGGGATTGTCGATGCGCTTGCCCTCGAACCACTGCATCTCGCCGCCTGCGTAGAGCAGGTCGTTGGCGTCGTTCACGCGGTGACCGCCCTTTAAGAGCACGGCGCAGCCGTAGGTGTCGCCGATGCGCTTGGCGGCGCGCTCCATGTCGTCCTTGCTCTCGATCTTCTCACTGGAGAGGATCTCACCCTCGGGAATGTTCGGCGTGATGACGGTCGAGAGCGGCAGAAGCTCGTCGATGAGCGTCTGCACCGCGTCGGTCTTCATCAGGCTCGAGCCGCTCGTCGCGACCATCACGGGGTCGACCACGATGTTCTTTGCCCCGTAGTGGCGCAGCCGCTCCGCGATCACGCGGATCAGATCGGAGGACGAAACCATACCGATCTTGACCGCGTCGGGGAAGATATCTTCAAATACCGCGTCCAGCTGCTCTTTTAAGAATGCAGGCGTTGCCTCCTGAATTGCCCTCACGCCGGTCGTGTTCTGTGCCGTGAGCGCGGTGATCGCGGTCATGGCATAAACACCGTTCATCGTCATCGTTTTGATGTCTGCCTGAATACCGGCGCCTCCGCAGGAATCGCTTCCCGCGATGGATAATGCTGTTTTCATCGTTTTTCGTCCTTTCGATTCAAAATGCATCTCTTTTGTTATGCGACAGAGAGTGGTGCCCCCGGTCTGCCGCCCAAAGCCGCGGCTTTAGTCCGCCGCGGTCATTGCCCAGAATTGCTCCAATTGCTCAAAGCTCGTGATATAGCAGTCCGCCAGCGCTCTGACCTCGTCCTGGCGCTTCTCGCTCTCGTCAAAGACCGCCGCGACGGTAAAGCCGTCTTTTTTCGCAGTCTCGATGGCGTGGATGGCGTCCTCGAAGACCACGGTGCTGCCGCGCTGCGCGCCAAAATGCTCCATCGCACGGCGGAAGATGACGGGCTCGTCCTTGCCGTGCCCGACCTCGCTGCATGTGAAGATCGCGTCGAAGAGGTTCTCAATGCCGCAGCGCCGCAGCGCCGCTTCGATGAGGTAGCGGTCTGTCGCCGTCGCGATGCAGACGTCGACGCCCTTTGCGCGCAGCTCTTTCAAAAACGGGACAACGCCCGGCTTTGGCTGCACCTCGTCGCGGTAAAAATGCTCGATGATGCGGTCGATGCCCGCCATGATCTCCTCGGGCGTCTCCGCAAGGTCATACTCTTTTTTCAGGTGCTCCGCCGCCTGCAAGAGGCTCAGCGCGCGCACCTCCTCGCGCACGGTGGGCTTGGGCTCTTTGCCGCGCGAGCGCACATAGCTCTCCGCCACCGTGTCCCAGAGGTACATGGAGTCGAACAGCGTGCCGTCAAAGTCAAAGATCACGCACTTGAGCTTCATGCGTTCACCATTTTTTCCGACAGCGCGCGCAGCTCGCGGCATTCGCTTTCGATGTCCTCCGCCGAGAAGATGGCGCTGACCAGCGCCACACCGTCAACGCCCGTGCCCGAAAGCTCGAGGATGTTGCTCTTGTTGAGCCCGCCGATGGCCACGACCGGAATATCGACCGCGTCACAGATGGCCTTGAGCGTTTCCTTCGGAAGCACGTCGACGTCCGTCTTTGTCGAGGTGGAGAACATCGCGCCCACGCCGAGGCAGTCTGCCCCGTCGCGCACGGCCTGCTTCGCCTCTTCGACCGAGTGGACGGAAACGCCGATCATCATCTTGTCGCCGACCTTTTCGCGCACCTTCGCCGCGGCCATGTCCTCCTGCCCGACGTGCACGCCCTCGGCACCGCAGGCGATAGCGACGTCCACATTGTCGTTGATGAACAGCGGCACGCCGTAGCGCTTGCACAGCGCCGCGATCTGCTTCGCCTCTTCGAGGAAATCCTCGTCGCCGAGCTTCTTTTCGCGCACCTGCACACAGGTCGCGCCGCCCTTGAGCGCGCATTCGACCTGCTCGTATAAGCTCTGTCTGCCGACCCACGCGCGGTCTGTGACGGCGTAGAGCAGCATCGTCTTCTTATCGCACTTCATACTTTGCGCCTTCCTCCAGCTGTTCGGGCGTCATGTTGTAGATGGCGTCGATGATGTAATTGCGATAGGTGGAGTTGCCGTCCTGCGCGGAAAGGCGCGCGTGCGCGATCTCGCCGGCAAGACCCATGGCGCAGACCGCCGCCGCGGCAGCCTCCAGCGGATGCTCGGGGTTCGCCGTCACATACGCCGCCGTCATGGCGGAGAGCTGGCAGCCCGTGCCCGTGATGGAGGACATCATGGGGTGGCCGTTTCGGATGCAGTAGGCCTTTTTGCCGTCCGTCACAATGTCGATCGCGCCGGTGATGGCGATGACCGCGCCCGTCTTTTCGGCAAAGGCCTTGGCGAACGCGACCGCGCTGTCAAGATTCTCCTCGCTCACCTTGTCCGCGACGTCAGCGTCCACGCCCTTGGTCGTGCCGCTGCCGGAGGCAAGGGTCTTGACCTCGGAGATGTTACCGCGGATGACAGTGAACTTGACCTCTTCGAGGAGCTTCTGCGCCGTCTCGGTGCGAAGCTTCGAAGCACCCGCGCCCACGGGGTCGAGCACGGCGGGGTGATTCAGCGCGTTCGCGCGCTTGCCCGCAAGGAGCATTGACTCGATCGTGCGCTTGTTGAGCGTACCGATGTTGATGTTCAATCCACCGCAGATCGTCGTGATTTCCTCGACCTCGCTCTGGTCGTCCGACATGATGGGCGACGCGCCGCAGGCCAGCACGATGTTGGCGCAGTCGTTCACCGTGACATAGTTCGTGATGTTGTGGATGAGGGGGCACTTGCCTCTCACGTTTTCGAGCATTTCCTGAAACATATCTGTTTCTCCTTTCTGAATAAAAAACAGGAGGCACCCACAACGGGCGTCTCCTGTAAAAAGCCATGAGGTCAACTTCCTACGGCGGCATTACCCGCATCAGGTGAAAGGGTCGAAGTTGGAGCACTTCCTCTCAGCCCGCCTGCACGAGCTCCCCTGTTTTTTCTTGAACGATTGTATTATACGCTTTTTTTCGGCGTCTGCAAGGGGGAAATGATTCAAATGCCGCAACTCGTCGATCAAAGCGCTTCATTCATCCCGCCGCAGCAGTTTTCCGGAACGGTCAGCGCTGCAATTCACTCTTTGGTGAGTAGGCAGACGGCCTCAACTTGTGTATCGTTGTCCAAACTTATTTCCATATCTTCCTCTATGATCGGGAGCTTGAATTTGATGGATTTCAGCCATTGTCCGTTCGGCTTCCGTTCCTCAAAGATATGGATTTCGGAGATCAGCGACTCCATAAGCTGTCGGCGTTCCTGTTCATCCATCACGGCGTACAGCTTATCAAAGTAAATCAAAACTTTGTAGATATTATCGGCAGTCAGCTTTTCAGCTTCGATTGCCATTTTCTTTGCTCTGGCTTCAATCAGCAGAGACTCCGTATCCTCGATTTTATCATACATCTTGTAAAGACGATCATCAAGGTCTGCCTTGCGTTTGATGTAATGTTTATCATCGGGGTCAAGTGTATCAATTTCCTCTATCAATCGGGACTTGATGGAATAGCTCTGGCGAAGCTGTTTTTCGTAGTTTGCAATCTCCTGTTCGATAGCGGAAGTATCCACTTTCATGCTGATTTTCTGCTGCATCAAAGCGGCAAACTTCGGATTGCTGACCAACTTGGTAATCACCTCTGCGACAGCGGTTTCCAAGAGTTCTTCGTGGATTTGCTTCTTATAGTCGCACTTGTGACCACGGGTCATGGTGCGGTGTTTGCAGCCGTAGTAGTAGAAATCCTTGTACTTCGTGCCGTCTGCCTTGTGCTTGACACTCTTATTGCCGTACATACCGGCTCCGCAGATCGGGCATTTGAGCAAGCCTGTCAGCAGATGCACCTTGTTATCCTTACCATGGTTGACCTTCTCGTATTTCTTTGCCTGGGCAACCAATTTCACCTGTGCATCATGCCAGAGTTCTTCAGAAACAAGTGCTTCGTGCAGACCATCGACCAACAGATAGTTGTCCTGTTCAATAAGACGGTAATCGTTTCTTGTGCCATGCACCTTTTCCGTCCTGCGTCTGCCATAGGCGATCTTGCCGCAGTAAACAGGATTTTTCAGTATCCTGCGGATAAGCGCCGCATCAAACAGAGGATTCTTGCCGTTCTGTCTTTGGATTTTTCCAATGCCATGATTGGCGAGGTATCGGGCAAGACCGTTTGCGCCCATGTCGGTATGCACGTACTTGTCAAAGATGATGCGGATTGCTTCTGCTTCTTCCTCATTCACATACAGCTTGCCTTTTTCAAGCGTATATCCATAAGGAGCAAAGCCGCCGTTCCATTTGCCCTCACGGGCTTTCTGGATTCTGCCCTCCATCGTCTGAACACGGATATTCTCACGCTCGATCTCGGCAACCGCTGACAGAACGGAGATCATCAGTTTTCCTGCATCCTTGGAGGAATCAATACCATCCTCAACACAGATCAGATTGACACCGAAATCCTGCATAACCTGCAAGGTGGACAGCACATCTGCCGCATTTCTGCCGAAGCGCGAAAGCTTGAACACCAGCACATAGGATACGCCGTCCTTGCCAGACTTGATGTCCTCCATCATCTGATTGAACTGGATTCTGCCCTCTATGGACTTGCCGGATTTTCCGGCGTCCTCATATTCGCCCACAATCTCATAGTCATTGAACTCGGCATAGGCTTTCATTCTGGATTTCTGGGCATCCAGAGAGTATCCGTCAATCTGCATGGCGGTAGACACGCGAGTATAGATATAGACTTTTATCTTTTCTTTTTTCATCGCATCTTCTCCACCCCAGCTTACTTTTTATCTGTTTTCTGCTCCAACAGCTTGATGGAATCCAGATAATCGCGCTCAACTTCACTGAGGGTACGGGCTTTGTATTTTCTGTACTCGCCGGTTGCCTTGTCAATAGCCTGCTTATGGCTGACGCTTCCGTTGCCAATCAGCAGTTGCTCTCCACTCATAGTCAAAATCCGATCAAGATGCTCCGACCAGTCCTGCATGGTCATTGCCTGCTCCCGCTCCGCCTGTCGTTCCGCAAAATCCAGATAGCCAGACACAAGCTGCCCCATAGCACGAAGCTCTTTCTCGTTCAGATAGTTCTTGGCAACTACCGCCTCTTTCAGCGTGGGCTGACTGCCCGCAAAGGTGGTCAAGCCCATAAATTCTTTCTCCGCATCGGCGCGTGTGTAAATGACCTCCGCCGCGGTTTGCCCATGAATGGCATAATGAATTTTATTTTGGACTTTCTTGAAAAACTGAACGGAGATTTCCGCCTTGGGATCATAGTCAATACTGGTCGCGTAAATTTCAAGCACCTGTCGATAAAACACCTTTTCGGAAGCGCGGATATCGCGGATACGCTCCAGCAGCTCCTTGAAGTATCCGCCGCCGCCCAGATTTTTCAGGCGCTCATCATCCAGAGCAAAGCCTTTTCGCATATACTCCTTCAAAATCCCCGTTGCCCAAATACGAAACTGCACGCCGCGCTGAGATTTCACACGGTAGCCAACAGAAATGATGACATCTAGATTATAGTAATCCACCTGATAGGTCTTACCGTCAGCGGCAGTTGTTGCAAAATTTGCAACAACTGCTTCTCGCTTCAATTCGCCCTCAGCGAAAATGTTCTTGATATGTCTGGAAATGGTAGATTTGTCACGCTGAAACAGCTCCGCCATCTGGTCAATGGACAGCCAAACCGTATCGCCGTCGAAGGTCGTTTCGATCTTTGTCAAGCCATCCTCTGTGGTATAGATCATCATTTCGGAATTGTTCTGCTCATTCTCCCAGCGTTCCATGGTCGCTTCACCTCGTTTTCTGCCATTGCAGGAGCTTTTGCTCCTGCAATGGGAGTTTGGACACTTATTTCATGATAATTATATCATGCCGCTTTCGCTGATTCAATATCGTTTTCGCGAATTATCTCATCTGCCCCGTCTTTTTCAGGCACGGCTTCCTCTATGACGAGATCGGGCAGCGCGTCAAGATTCAGAACCACGGCATACTTTTCAATCAAATTTGCCAGCAAAGCGGCGAAACCGCTCCATTCATCTACCATAGGCAGTTTCCCTCTCTTTCTCCGTTCTGTGCGTATATGCCGCCAGCACTTCCTTCGGAATACGATCCAGCACGGCGACGGCATCCTCATAATCCCGATGCAGCTTGGCGTCAGCCAGCTTTTTCAAGGTGCTTTCCTGCGTGGCTTTGTCCAGCGACTGCTCCAACTGCTCCGTTTTCTTTTTCAGCTTTTTATTTTCGGCAGTCGTGACCGTGAACGCCGTATTGTACTTTTTCAGTGCCGTGTGCATCTGCTCCACAGCAGGAATATACTTGTCCAAAAAAGCGCCGATTTCTGCTGCTTTTCCTTTGGCATTGAACGCATTGACGCCTGAAAGCAATTCTTCCAGCTTGGCCTTCTGCTTGGTCAGGCGAGTCATTTCCTTGAATACCCGCGGCGGGATATGGTCGCGTCCGGTCTCACTGGCACTCTCGCCACGTTCCAGATCGGGATATTTTTTGACCATATGCTCCCAAAACCTGTCCTGCCACTGCGTCAGCTTTTTCTTGTTGCCTACGATTTCTTTGGCGCAAAGCCGTCCATCCTCTGTCAGTGGGACAAAGCAAAGGTGCATATGGGGCGTTTTCTCGTCCATATGCACCACAGCGGAGATAATGGTTTTCGGGTCTTGGTGTTCCCGGATAAAGTCCAGCGCCTCCTGAAAGTAGGCTTTGACCTCACTTTTCTTCTTCCCCTTGAAGAACTCCGGGCTGGCTGTCACCAGCGCCTCCACCACGCGCACGCTGTCGGAACGGGTGCGGCAGCCCGCCTCGGCAATCTGCTTTTCTGCCTCTGTGCGGTACTTGCGCTGCGGTGTCACCAGATGAAAATTCAGGTGACTGCGGGACATGTCCACGTCGGGATTGCTGGTGTATTTCTCCTTGGTGCGCTCATTGTGGGACTCGATATGCCCGATCTCCGGCCCCTTGTACTTGGCGAAGCGGAGAATGGCGTACTGTGCTTTCATCGGCGCTGACCTCGCTTCACCCACACGATGTCACAGTCCAGCACATCGGCCAGCTCCACGACCTCCTGGTAGCGG
>OGYD01001794.1_pt1 | contig 15341 bp, 16 predicted proteins | sample 1576441 | NCBI WGS metagenome assembly OGYD01 (sample SAMEA3541537, study PRJEB24748) | human gut metagenome | biome: human gut; feature: human-associated habitat; material: faeces | place: China | collected 2012 | reverse complement strand
GAGAGCCGTTGCAGAAAGGTCAGACCAACCCGAAGGACGCCCGCCAGCTTCGTACGCCCGTAGGCCCCCAGCGGCGAGGTCGCCATATCCTCCGTGTAGGGCCTGTGCCCCGTGCCGTCGAAGACGTAGTCCGTCGAGACGTGGATCAGCGTCGCACCCGTCTCCTTGGCCGCTGCCGCGAGGTATGCCGCGGCCTTGTGGTTGAGCAGGTCGGCCCTTGCCTCGTCCTCCTCGGCCTTCTCCACGTTCGTGTAGGCCGCACAGTTGACGATCACGTCGATACGCTGTTCCTTGACCGTTTGAAGCACCGCCCCGGCGTCGGTGATGTCCAGCTCCGCGACGTCGGTGGCCAGGTAGTTGTTGGGCGACACGCTCCCAAGCTGCCGCAGCGAGCTCCCCAACTGTCCGTTGGCGCCCGTAATCAGGATATTAAGCATAGTAGTCCGTATTATAGTCGAACAGTTCCGCGGCCTCTTCCAGCCGCGGGTGGCAACTGTCCTTGGGCGAGAGGACGACATCCCCCGGTGCCAGGTGCCAGTCGATACCCAGCGCGGGGTCGTCCCACGCGATGGCGCCCTCCGATTCGGGGGCATAGAGGTTGTCGCACTTGTATTGGAATACAGCCTCGTCGCTCAGCACCGAGAAGCCGTGCGCGAAGCCCCGCGGTACGAAGAACTGCCGTTTGTTGTCCCCCGAGAGCTCCACGGAGACGTGCCGCCCGAACGTGGGCGAGCCCCGGCGGATGTCCACCGCGACGTCCAGCACGCGGCCCCGGACAACGCGCACCAGTTTCGACTGCGCATGCGACCCCCGCTGGAAGTGAAGACCGCGAAGAACGCCGTACTTCGACATCGACTCGTTGTCCTGCACGAACCGCACGGGGCGTACGAGCCTGCCGAAGGACTGCTCAGAATAGCTCTCGAAAAAATAGCCCCGCTCGTCTCCGAAGACATCGGGTTCGAGGAGGACGACACCTTCTATTTCGGTAGGGATGACTTTCATGGTATCAGTGTCGGGTTTCGTCGAGGAGTTTCAAAAGGTACTGCCCGTACTGGTTCCTGAGCATCGGCTGCGCAAGCTCACGGAGCTTCGCGGCCGTGATCCAGCCGTTATGGTAGGCGATGCCCTCCAGGCAGGCGATCTTGAGACCCTGGCGTTTCTCGATGACCTCCACGAAGATCGAGGCCTCGGCCAGCGAGTCGTGCGTGCCCGTGTCCAGCCACGCGAAGCCGCGCTGAAGCGTCTGCACCTTCAGCTCGCCGCGTTGCAGGAACGACTGGTTGACGCTCGTGATCTCAAGCTCCCCGCGCGCCGAGGGCTTGATACCCTTGGCGACATCGACGACCTTGTTGGGGTAGAAGTAGAGACCCACCACCGCGTAGTTCGATTTCGGGTGTTCCGGTTTCTCCTCGATCGACAGGCAGTTGCCCGCAGCGTCGAACTCCGCGACCCCGTAGCGCTGATGTCCCGGTCGCTGCTGAACCTTGTGATGATGGCATGGGGCAGGAATCAATCAGCCGGGGCAAAAATGTATCTCTCGGTAGAGCGGCGGTTGGTGGTTTGATGTTTGGTAGCGCTGGTGCCGTGGTGGGTGGTTTGAGTGGTACAAAGAAGACCATGAGTCAATCCAGAAACATCTTCTCTGCTACTGTTCTTTTCCGAGTGCTTTATAGCAACGGAAGATTGATTGAAAGAACGGTTAAGAAAAACAGCCGGGAGTTTGCCGAGCTGATGGCAAAATCCAGATAATCGGCTTCTGCGAGGGCAGGAGTGACAGCCATAACGGGCTATCTGTGCAGAAATGCACGGGTAGCTCGTTTTTTGTTGGAAAGGAAATGTACATGAATTATGAAAAACTCTCCGGCTCTATCCGAGCTGTGATCGACCGCCGACCGGTAGATAACGGGGCGTACAGCGACCTCTTTTCTCTGTGCCGGGAGTGGGAAACCGAGGATTTCTCGGCAGCACATAAGGTGAACAAGGAGCTGCTGGCACTCTCCGCGGATCAGGTAGTCCGTGGCGGCGGGGTAAAGTTCTATGAGCAGTGGCGGCGGTGTCTTCTCTTTGAAGCGCCCCATGATTTTGACTCTTTTATGACCTATATCGAACTCGACCGTAAGCCGGAAAAGCGGTTTTATGCCCCTCGCAAGCACTATCTCAGACCGATGGTGCAGGGGTTCCAAGATGTTCTGGACGGAAAGCTGCGCCTTTTGACGATCTCCATGCCGAAACGAGCGGGTAAGTCACAAACAGGCATCAATTTTGTGAATATGCTCTCCGGCAAGTTCCCTGACCGCTCGACCCTGATGGAAGGGACAGGCGATGACCTTGTAAAGAGCTTCTACAACGGCTGTCTGGAATACCTGACCGTTCCCAATGAGTACCTGTTCTACGATGTATTCCCGGACGCGCGGTTGGTACAGACCAACGCCGACACGAAGACGGTGAACCTGAAAAGCAAGTCCCGTTTCCCCACCATCATGTGTCGTTCCATTGACGCGCGACAGGTTGGCTTGTCCGAGGCCACCAATGTCCTCTACCTCGATGACTGTGTGGAAGGTCGTGAGGAAGCCAAAAACCGTCAGCGGCTTGATGACAAGTGGGAAGTGATCTCCGGCGATATTATGGGTCGTGCCATTGAAGGTACGCCGATGGTGTTCACGGGAACCCGCTATTCCCTGTATGACCCCATTGGTCGGGTACAGGAACACGCACAGCGGGAGGGCTGGGCTTGGAGAGCGATTGAGATACCCGCCCTCGATCTCGTGACGGACGAGAGCAATTATGAATATGAGCGGGAGGGCAAGAAGGTCTTTACCACCGCCTACTTCCGGGAGCAGAGGGAGCTTCTGAGCGCAGAGCAGTTTGAGAGTGAGTTCCAGCAACAGCCTTTTGAAGCGAAGGGTCTGCTGTTCAACAAGGACGAGCTGAACTACTTCTTCGAGCTGCCGAAAGACCGTGACCCGGATACCATCATCGCCGTTGGCGATACGGCGGAAAGCGGCTCGGACTCGACCTCTATGCCGGTGGCGATGATATACGGCAATGCTGTGTATATCGTTGATGTGGTCTTTGATGACTCCCCCGCTGAGGTGACGAAGCCGGAATGTGCCAAGTGCCTGATCGACAACAGGGTCGCTTCTGCTGTTTTTGAGTCCAACAACGCCGGTCAGTATTATGCCAGAGATGTTGACCAGATCATTCGTGAGCGTGGGTACTCCGTTGGTATCCGCACGAAGCGCACGATCTCCAATAAGCAGACTCGTATCGAGTTCGCTTCCGACAACATCAAAAAGAACTTCTACTTTAAGCACCCCTCCACCTACAAGCGGGGTAGTCAGTATTGGAACTTCATGAAGGAAGTGACCACCTACACCCGCTCCGGCAAGGTTCCGCACGATGACGCTCCTGATTCCCTCTCTCTATTGGAAAACGAAATCCGTATGTTGTCCGGGGGCAAGGTAGAGGTTTTCAAGCGTCCTTACTGAGAAGTTGTTTTTGACAAATGTTGTGGCGAATGGTATGATAAAAGGTTTGTATTGACAACCATTGGAGAGTTTGGTACAATGATAGGAGAGATAATAGGTAGAGAGAAGGAGGTGTTGTAAGTGGGTGCGAGAGCGTTATTTGGTCGTCGTGTAATCTATACCGATGTTGCCGAAATCAATGCCGGGAACATCATTGATGTTCTGCAAAAGGCTCTATTCGTCCATCTGCAAAACAGCGCCGACATTGACTATCTCTATCGGTACTATCGTGGAGATCAGCCCGTGCTTTACCGGGAGAAGGAAGTACGGCCTGAAATCTGCAACAAGGTCGTTGAAAACCGAGCTAATGAGATCGTGTCCTTCAAGGTCGGCTATCTGATGGGTGAACCCGTTCAGTATGTGAGCCGAAGCGATGACGAGAACATTTCCGCTGAGGTCAGCCGCTTGAATGATTATGTTCTCAGCGAGGATAAGCCTGCCAAGGACAAGGAACTGGCGGACTGGTCGCACATTGGCGGCACTTCCTATCGCATGGTGCTTCCTGATGGGGAAGCCGATGTGGAGGAAGATGAAGCTCCCTTTGAGATTTTCACCCTTGACCCCCGCTTCGCTTTTGTGGTCTACTCCACCGCCCTCGGCAATCCTGCCATGATGGGCGTGAAGTATGTGAAGGACGAGAACGGAAACCTGATTTTCAGTTGCTACACCCGTGACCACTACTACGAGGTAGAGAACACTTGGGCGATCATTCGGAGCGAACCTCAGATTTTGGGTATTCCCATCATCGAGTACCCGGCGAATAAGGCTCGGCTGGGAGCCTTTGAGATCGTCCTCCCTCTGCTGGACGCTATTAACACCGTGGAGAGCAACCGCCTTGACGGTGTAGAGCAGTTCGTACAGGCGCTCATGCTGTTCCACAATGTTGACATTAACACCGAGGATTTTCGCCAGCTCCGTGACGAGGGGGCAATTAAGTACAAGGACATTGACCCGCAGTTCAAAGCTGAGATCGAGTATCTGACCTCGGAAATGAACCAGACGCAGACCCAGACCCTCGTGGACAGTATGTATAACACCGTCCTGACGATCTGCGGTATGCCGAACCGCAACGGTGGTTCTTCCACCAGCGATACCGGCTCTGCGGTCATCATGCGTGATGGCTGGTCTGCTGCCGAAGCGAGGGCGAAGGACTCCGAGCTGATGTTCAAGCAGTCTGAGAAGGATTTCTTGAAGCTGGTTCTACGTATCTGCCGTGACCTGAGCGACCTGACGCTGAAACTCAGCGGTCTGGAAATACGCTTTACCCGCAGAAATTACGAAAACATCACGGAAAAGGCAAATGTGCTGACCGCCATGCTTGCCAATCCGAAGATTGCCCCGGTTCTGGCGTTTACCCATTGCGGTCTGTTCTCTGACCCGCAGCTTGCGTACCGTATGAGTATGGATTACGCCGAGGAACAGGAGAAAAAGGCCGCTGAACTCGCAACCAAACAGAAGGAGGTTAATCCTGATGGAAAAGGAAATCCGCCTGACCCCGGAAGCGGTCAGACAGATTGAGGAAATCTTGACTACGGGAAAGACCGTTGAGATCGCAGAACGACACGAGAAGGTGATCGTGTGGGCGGTCAGCAGCAAAAAGAAATATGAACAGCCTATCGCATAGGTGATAGGAACAGCCATTACGGGCTACTGATACCGAAAAGGTATTGGTAGCCCTTTTATTTTTCCTTCCAATGCCCTCGGAGTTTTCGGACAGTCCGTGAAAGCTCAGTCTTTTCGGAGATATGAGAAAGGCGAAGACAATGATTTGACCGCCGCAAGGCGTTGAATGGTCAGGGAAGACCTTAATCGCAAACGGGAGACAACCCGTAAAAACGGAAAATAGTGCTGAGTGAACAGCCTTGTTAAACGCAGGAGGTAATCATTATGGCAAAGATCGACACCAGCAAAATCACGGGCTATGCGGAAATGTCTGCGGAAGACAAGCTGAAAGCTCTGGAAGCGTTCGAGTATGAGGACAACGCCGCCGAGCTGGAAAAGCAGAAAGCCGCTGTTTCCAAGGCCAACTCCGAAGCCGCTGAGTGGAAGCGCAAGCACAACGCTCTGTTGGGTGAGGACGAGAAGAAGAAGCAGGAGCAGGAGGAAAAGTTCGCCAACATGGAGAAGGAGCTTTCCGAGCTGCGGGAAGCCAAGCGTGTTTCCGAGTTTAAGGCCAAGTTCATCGCTCAGGGCTATGACGAGGCTCTTGCTGAGGATACCGCAAAGGCGATGGCTGATGGTGACTCTGCCAAGGTGTTTGCCAACCAGCAGAAGTTCCTTGACGAGTATGCAAAACAGGTCAAGGCTGACGCTCTGAAAAAGACCCCCAAGCCTACTCCCGGTGCCGGTGGCGGTACTGGCGAGATGGATTACGCCAAGAAAATCGAGGAAGCACGGACAAACGGTGATTTTGCCGCCGTTGCTTACTACACCCGCCTGCAAGGCGAAGCGGAAGCGCAGGCGAAAAAAGAGTAAAGGAGAGTTTTTACTATGGCAGATCAGTTTGCTATGAGTTTCGGGGTACTCAATTACTCCGGTATGCTCTTCAACAAGGGCAACACCCGCACCCCTCTGAGTTCTATCATCGGCGGTCGTGCCAAGACCACGAACCATGTTGAGTTCGTGACCGGTCAGGAGTTCACCTCTGGCGGCGGCGCTCAGCCTGCTATCAGCGAGAGTGCTTCTCTGACCGCCCCTGATGCTACCGTTGTAACCCGTGCGCAGAAGACCAATGTGACTCAGATCTTTCAGGAGTCTGTGGGCATTTCCTACGGGAAGATGTCTAACATGGGTACTCTGAGCGGTATCAATGTGGCGGGTCAGCAGGCCAACCCCATGAACGAGCTGGACTTTCAGGTTGCCGCCAAGATGATGAAGGTCAATGCCGACATTGAGTACACCTTCATTAACGGCGTTTACAGCAAGGCTACTGATGACACCAAGGTCAACAAGACCCGTGGCATGATTCCCGCAATCACCACCAACACTACGGCGATGGCAAAGAAGCCCCTCGGTCTGTGGGATATTGCCGACATGGTGAAGAAGATTTACGGCGCAAACGCTCCCACCGATGGCCTGTGCCTGTGGTGTGACGCTGTGACCCTGTTCCAGATCAACGCTGACGCTGTTCAGAACGGTCTGACTGTGGTTCCCGCTGCCCGTAACATCAACGGTATCTCCCTGTCCAGCGTGGTCACGCCCATCGGCGTTGTCTACCTGTACCTTGGCGAGTACCTGCCTGCCGGTACTGCCCTGCTGCTGAACCTGAGCGTTCTGGCTCCCGTTTATCAGCCTGTCCCCGGCAAGGGCAACTTCTTCCTTGAGCCGCTGGCGAAGACCGGCGCTGGTGAGAAGTATCAGCTCTTTGGTCAGATCGGCCTTGACCACGGCCCTGAGTGGTTCCACGGTAAGTTTACCGGTATCTCTACCGAGTTTACCGCTCCCACTTACAGCCGCAGCGTCTTCATCGCCAATGACGCAAACAACCCGGTGAACACTAAGGCCGTTGCTGGTGCCTAAGAACGGCGCAGGGGCAAAACAAACATTTTAGAAAGGAAAGGTGGAAAGCATGACGGACGCTGAGAAGTTGAAAATGGTGAAAGCCATGACCGGCGAGACAGACGAGGACACGCTTTCCACCTACCTTTCTATCGCCGGAAATAAGGTGTGCCGCAGAGCATACCCCTTTGACCCCACCGTGACCGCTGTTCCTGACCAGTACGCTCACATTCAGGTGGAGATCGCCGTGTATCTGCTGAACAAGCGGGGGGCCGAAGGGCAGACCGCTCACAGTGAGAACGGTATCTCCCGCTCCTATGAAGACGGCGATGTGCCGCCTACGCTGCTGAGGGACATTGTTCCCTTTGCCGCTGTGATGGGAGGTTGAGCGCATGAGGACGCTGAACCGCAACAAATCGCCCTTCTGGTATCTGCTGTATGACCGCAAGGTTCCCGTCAAAGACGAGTACGGCAACGAAACCGGCGATGAACTGGTGGTTTACAAGCCTGCCGTGGCGATGAACGCCAATATCTCGGCGGCGACCGGCTCCGCTCAGGTGGAGCAGTTCGGTAATTTCGCAGGGTACGACAAGGTGATCGTCACCGATGACCTGAGCTGCCCCATTGACGAGCATACCGTGCTGTTCATTGACAAAGAACCGCAGTATGACGAGGACGGGAAGCCGCTCTACGATTACATGGTCAAACGGGTCGCCAAGTCCCTCAACTCCATTTCCTATGCGGTCAGTAAGGTGACGGTATCGTGAGTCAGACGATCAATATTCCGCTCTCTGGGAGAGGGATTGAGCGGCTGATACGGGAAGCCGAGAACCGGAAGAACCGGCTTCAAGAGCGGACTGCGGTCTTTCTTGACCGGGTGGCGCAGGAGGGCATGGAGAGAGCTTCTGTCAAGTTCTCGCAGGCCGTTTATGACGGCACGAACGATGTTTCCGTGACGGTGGAACCCCGTGGGAACAATGTTCGAGCGGTGGTGGCGACAGGCGGGGCTACCCTGTTCATTGAGTTCGGCACAGGCGTGACCTACCCGGACGATCACCCGGAAGCGGAAGAACTCGGTATGAAGCGTGGCGAATACGGTCAGGGTCACGGCAAGCAACACTCCTGGGGTTATTACGGCGACACCGGCACGAACGGAGTGCTGAAAGAAAAGAAGAACGGCGGGTTCGTGGTCATCACTCACGGCAATCCCGCCAATATGCCGATGTATGAAACGGTAAAGGAGCTGCAAGACCGGCTCACGGAGATTGCGAAGGAGGTGTTTTCATGATTGATGTGGAGAGTCAAATCTACACGCCGATTGCGGAAGCCCTGAGAGCGCAGTTTCCCGGTATCTTGGTCAGCGGTGAGTATGTTAATGCCCCTACCCGTTTTCCCTATGTGAGCTTGGTGGAGCAGGATAACTACACCACGGAAGCCCACATGGACAGCGGCGATACGGAGAGGTTCGCTACGCTGATGTACGAGGTGAATGTCTACTCCGACAAGGCAGGCGGTAAGAAATCCGTTTGCCGAAAAATCATGAGGTTTGTGGACGATCTCATGTACGCCAAGAATTTCCGGCGTACTTCTCTGTCCCCGGTTCCCAATTTGGAGAACGCAACAATCTACCGTCTGGTCGCCCGATACAAGGCTGAAACGGACGGAACCACTCTTTATAGGAGGTAAATGAAATGGCTATTTCCACCTACAAGGTTTTTCTGATGAAGAAAGCCGACACTGGTGAACAGTGGAGCAAGCTGATCGACATTAAGGAGTTTCCTGACCTCGGCGGCGAACCCGAAATGCTGGAAACCACCACCCTGAGCGACAATATGCAGACCTACATCGCCGGTATCCAGTCCCTCGATGGTCTGTCCTTCGCCGCCAACTACACGCTGACTGATTTCCAGACCCTCAAGGCTTTGGAAGGCAAGAAGGTCAGCTATGCAGTCTGGTTCGGCGGCACGGAGAACGCCGGTGTGGTCACTCCCGATGGCTCTAACGGTAAGTTCTCCTTTGACGGTGAGCTGTCCGTGTATCCCGTGGGCGGCGGCGTGAACGAAGTGGTGAACATGAACATCACCATCGCTCCTTCCACTCCCATCACTTTCTCCGCAACCTAAAACACCAACCATCGCCGTATTGATAAGGAGGATTTATCATGGCAAAGCAGTTGACGATCAATGACCCTACTACCGGCGTGACCTACACGCTGGAATACACCCGCAAGACCGTTGAAGCGATGGAGAAGAACGGCTTCGTTGCTGCCGATGTGGAGCGCAAGCCTATGACCCTGCTTCCGGCTCTGTTTGCCGGTGCGTTCCTCGCCCATCATCGGTTCGTGAAGCGTGATGTGATCGACAGCATTTACGCTCGTATGAACCACAAGGACGAGCTGATTGCCGCTCTGGTAGAGATGTATAACGACCCCCTGCTGAGTCTGCTGGACGAGCCTGAGCAGGAGGGCAACGAGGGAAACCTGAGCTGGAAGACCGGCTGGTAAGCGACCGATCTTCCAGAAGTGAGGGGGGCGGCGGCGACCATCGCCCCGCTCCCCTTCTCGCTTACACACCAAAGTTTTATGAGGTTTTCCCGTACTATCTTTCCATCGGCATGACCTATGAGCAGTTTTGGGAACAGGACTGCGAATTGGTGAAGTATTACCGAAAGGCGGCGCAGATCAAGCAAGGCCTGAGAAATCAAGACGCTTGGCTCCAAGGAGCTTATTTTTACGAAGCTCTTATTGATGCCGCCCCGGTTCTTCGTGCTTTCGCCAAGAAGGGAACCAAGCCCACGCCGTATCGGGAAAGCCCCTATGAGCTGTTCAGTCGGCAGGACAAGAAACAGCAGAAGCAGCTTCAAGAAAAACACGATGACCAAGCCAAGGCATACATGGAAGCCTTTATGGTATCGGTCAATAAGAAATTTCAAGAGAAAGGTGGTGGCGTAAGTGGCTGACAATGTGGAAATTCAGGGGTTGGAGTTTCAGATCGTCAATGACAGTACGCAGGCGGTCGCAGGACTTCAAAACCTGATTAACACACTCAATCGTTTGAAAACCGCTACCAACGGCGGCGCAACGGGTCTGAGCAAGACCGCTCAGGGTATTCGGGAGCTTTCCAATTCTCTGAAAGGCTTGAACAGCGGTGACGCTTCGCAGAAGATCACCCGGCTTACCAATGCGCTAACCGCTCTGAGTCAGGTTGGAAATGTGAAGATTTCTTCCTCCATCGCCAACCAGCTCACGGCAATCAACACCGCTCTCGCTGGTCTGAAATGGACGGACGGCGACAAGCTGACTTCCCTTGCCAACGGTTTACGCCCTCTCTCCGAGTTGAGTAAGGCTAATATGACCACCTTTATCAATCAGCTCTCCAAGCTGCCGAAGGTGATCGAGGATTTGGAAGCGGCGGACATTGACAAGTTCACACAGCAGATGACCGCTCTTGCCGCCGCCATGAAGCCTTTTGCCGATGAAATGCAGAAGGTGTCCAACGGCTTCTCGGCGTTTCCGTCCAAAATCCAAAAGCTGATTACCAGCACGGAGAAATACAACGCTTCTGCCCGTAAAGCAACCTCCACTACCGGGAAGTTCACAAGCGGATTGAAAGCGTTGAATGTCGCCGCTGTTGCAATCACTTTCCGCAAAATCGGTCATTTCATCGCACAGGCGGTCACGGAGTCCAATAAGTACCAAGAAGACCTGAACCTGTTCACGGTTGCCTTGGGGCAGTACGCCGCCGAAGCTCAGAACTACGCCGAAAAGGTATCCGATGTTATGGGTATTGACCCCGCACAGTGGCTCCGCAATCAGGGTGTTTTCAACACGCTGCTGACCGGCTTCGGTGACACAGCAGAACGAGCGCAACTCATGAGCCAAAACCTGACACAGCTTGGCTACGATATTTCGTCTTTCTTCAATATTTCCATTGAAGACGCTATGCAGAAGTTACAGTCCGGTATTTCCGGCGAGTTGGAACCTTTGCGGCGGCTGGGCTACGATCTGTCGCAGGCACGATTGGAACAGACCGCTTTAAACCTTGGCGTTAAGGAGAGCGTATCCGCCATGACACAGGCGGAAAAGGCGGAACTTCGGTATTACGCCATTATGACTCAGGTAACGACCGCTCAGGGCGATATGGCGAGAACGCTGGAAGCTCCCGCAAACCAGCTTCGTATCTTGCAGGCACAGCTTACACAGGCCGCACGAGCGATCGGTAACATCTTCATTCCCGCACTGAACGCAATTCTTCCCTATGCAATCGCCGTTGTTCAGGTCATTCGAGAGATCGCCAACGCCCTTGCCAACCTTGCGGGGTTCAAGCTAACCGATGTGGACTATTCGGGAGTGAATAGCGCTGCTGTCGGAGCGGGGTCTTTGGCTGATAATCTCGATGACGCTGCCGGTGCTGCCAAGAAGCTGAAACAGTACACCGCAGGCTTTGACGAGCTGAATGTCTTTGCTCCTAACACGGGAAGCGGTTCCGGGGCGGGTGCTGGCGGCGCAGGCGGATTTGATTTCGATTTGCCTACCTACGATTTCCTTGGTGACGCTGTGCAGACCCGTATCGGTGAAATCAAGAAAATGATCGAAGACACTCTCGCAGAGATCACTACGATTGTTTCCGGCTTTATGCTGGCGGTAGGTGCAATTCTGGTCGTAACCGGTGTGAATATTCCGCTGGGTGTCGGCCTGATGGCGGCGGGTGCGGTCGGCCTTGCGGCTACCGTTGGGCTGAATTGGGCTGCTATGAGTAGCGAATTGGCAAGTACGCTGGCTCTTATTACAGGTGTTGTCGGCGGCTTCCTGCTGGCTCTTGGCGCAATTATGGCGTTCTCCGGGGCGAACCTTCCTCTTGGTATCGCTTTGATGGCCTTGGGCGGGGCAAGCCTTGTAACTGCCGCTGTTATCAACTGGCATAACAGCGACCGGCACCTCACTGACGCTTTGACCACCTTAACGGGAGTTCTGGCGGGTGCTTCTCTGGCAGTAGGCGCTATGTTGGCCTTTACCGGGGTCGCAACCGGGCTGGGTATTGCGCTGATGGCTATTGGTGCTGTCACGCTTGTATCTGCCGCAGCTCTGAACTGGAACAGTATCCCGGACGCTCTGGCTTCTCCCTTGTCCAGAGTAGGATTGCTGGTCAGCGGAGCAACCTTGGCGCTCGGCGCTATCCTCGCTTTCTCCGGGTGTATGCCCCTCGGTATTGCGCTGATGGCTATTGGCGCTACTTCTCTGGTTTCCGTAATGGCTCTCAACTGGAATGGCCTGAGCGATGAAATCCAGAATGTGATTGCCATTATTACCACGGTTGTATCTGTGGCGTTCCTCGCTATTGGTGCGGCACTGGCGTTCTCCGGGGCGAATATCCCGTTGGGTCTGGCTCTGCTGGCGGCGGGTGCGGTCACAATGGGTACGGCTATCATGCCGAACTGGAATGACCTCTCCGACAATGTTCAGCAGAAGATCAGCATGATTACCACCGTTGTCGGCGGCGCTCTCTTGGCGGTCGGCGCTATCCTTGCTCTGAGCGGAGTCGCCCTTCCTCTCGGTCTTGGCCTGATGGCGGCTGGCGCATTGAGCCTTGGCGCTGTTGCTACCCTAAATTGGGATTTTGTTGTTAATTCCATTAAGAAAGTCGTATCGGTCATCACGGGTATTCTCAGCGGCGCATTGATCGTTCTCGGTGTCCTGCTGTGTCTGAGCGGTGCGGGTGTTGGTCTTGGCCTTGCGGTACTGGCGGCGGGTCTGTCCCTGTCGTATGCGGCATGGACGCTGGACGATAACCCCATTACTCGCTTTGTGCGACAGATGGCAAACTCCATCATTGGACTTGTGAACGGTGTCATTGACGCAATCAATGATATGTTCCACATCCAGTTCAACGGTCTGTCCGTTATGGGTATCACGCTTATTCCTGCGTTTGATATTCGATTGGTGGATATTCCGCACATTCCGTTCTTTGAAGACGGCGGTTTCCCGAATGAAGGGCAGCTCTTTATCGCCCGTGAAGCGGGTGCGGAAATGGTCGGTGCGATGGGTCGCAGAACGGCAGTTGCCAACAATGACCAGATCGTTGAGGGTATCTCCGCAGGCGTGTCCATCGCCAACGATGGCGTGATCGCCGCTATCTACGCTCTGCTGAATGTCGTTGAGGAAAAGGATATGTCCGTTGTCATTGGTGACAATGAAATCGGTCATTCCTACGACCGCTACAAGGAGAAGCGAGGTCGGCAAGTATCTACTGGCGTGTTCGCCAATGCCTACTAAGGAGGGCTGAGGAAATGCAAAGTTTCATTACAATCAATGGCACAAAGTTTCCTCAGCCCCGCAGGGGCTTAGAGCTGCTGTCTGCCACTATCGTAGACTCTGCCAGAAATGCCAACGGCGTTGTGGTAGGTCAGAAGGTCGGCAGAGATCAACAGAAGCTCAACAACCTCTTTTGGGGCTACTTGACAGCGGAACAGTGGTCTACCATGTTGCAGATTTTTGACAAGAACTTCTTTGTGACAGTCACTTATCCCGACATGGTGAACAACCGCTGGACAACCAGAAAGATGTACCCCGGCGACCGCACGGCGACCCCGTACCATCTTGACCCGAACACGGGGCTTCCTGCGGACTACATCAACTGCAAAGTCAACATCATTGACTGCGGCGAACCATTCTAAGGAGGTGTAGCCGTGAAACAGGTAAGCAACGCTTACAAGCTGTCGATGAAGTCTTTGCTCCGTGAGCAGTCCTTTGTGGAGATCACCTTCTCTCAGGTGGACACGGCAGCGGCAACAGACGGTAATTGGGTCAGCAACGGGGCGCAGAGCTATTCTGAGTTCGACACGCTGGACTACGGATATGATTATCAGGAGTCCTATGCGGCGTTGGAGCTGAACCGATGGGCGCTGGACGGAAATACGGTTATCGTTCCTTCTTCCGGGACGATGTATGACGGCTTTGTTTCGAGCCACATGAGTAATGCTGAGGGCAAGTTCACCACTCCTGCGGTGCTAACCCGTGCTTTCAGCAATCCTCATACCTTCCCCGGTATCACTCTGACTTTTGACACTCGCTATCAGGAATGGCCTGACACCGTGACAGTTGATTTCTACCTGAATGGTACGGCGTTGGAAAGTCTGACCCTTCCCGTAGAGGGAACAGAGTTGGTCATCAACACGAAGGTCACTTCTTGTGACAAGATCGTGTTGACGATGGGGAACACCCTCCCGTACCGCCGACCTCGGTTGCAACAGGTTCTCTACGGTGTGCAGAAGAAATTTGGAAATGATGACATTGTTTCCATCAAGGAGTCTCACGATGTAGACCCGCTCTCCCGCAGACTACCGCAGGAAACCATGCAGTTCGTTCTTTTGGACTACGAACACAATTATGACCCGGATAACCCGAAAGGCATTTATGCCTATCTGGATAAGAAGTCACCGATTTCTCTCCGATACGGTTATATGCTTCCCACGGGCAAAGTCGAGTGGCTGAAAGCGGACAAGTATGTGCTGAACAGTAAACCGAAAGCCGCCAAAAATCAGGCCACCTTCACAGGGACAGGTCTGGTTGGAAGTCTGACCGGAACCTTCTACAAGAGTAAGCTCGGTTCCAAAAACTTCTACGACATGGCTGAGGAAGTACTTTTGGACGCAGACCTGACGCTGACAGCGCAAGGTACGCACCCGTGGGTGATTGACCCAACCTTGAAGCAGATGTTCACTACGGCGGCGCTCCCCATTGACTCGCACATGAACTGTCTGCAACTGATCGCTCATGCCTGCCGCTGCCGCCTGTTTACAGACGATGACAATATCATTCACATCAAGCCTTTTGGCGTGACTGTGGTTGGTATTTACAGCGGCGTATGGGCGGATAACGGTCACTTGTGGTACAGCGAATGGGACACTGTTGACCGTGGTAACAAGGTCGGTAACACCTATGCGGCGTTGGAATTGAACCGCTGGACGCTGGATGGTGGAGATCAGGTCATTGTCGAAGACACTGACCCCTCCGGTCGAGGGTTTATCAGTGAAGCGATGACTGCGGCAGATGGTACTTATACCACGAAGCCGACCTTCACCAAAACCTTTGATGTTTCTCACGATCTACCCGTGCTGGCTCTCCATTTCGATACTCCCTTGGGTGAGTATCCTACATCTATTCAGGTGAAATATTACGCCGGGACGAAGCTGCTGGACACGCAGACTGTGAAGGGTATTACTTCTGCGGAGGTGTTTGTCAACAGCGAAGCGGCGATTGACTGCACCAAAATTGAGGTGACGATGGACGGTGCCCTGGGGCCTATCACTTGGGTGCTG
>OGYD01001787.1_pt1 | contig 15365 bp, 15 predicted proteins | sample 1576441 | NCBI WGS metagenome assembly OGYD01 (sample SAMEA3541537, study PRJEB24748) | human gut metagenome | biome: human gut; feature: human-associated habitat; material: faeces | place: China | collected 2012 | reverse complement strand
GAGCCGCAGCGAGGCGCTTCGGAGCGCAACCGCCGCTTGCGGCGGCTCTTGGCGCGGAGATCCGCCGGAGCGGTGCTTAAGCCGTAAGGCGGGAATTATGCGGTGTTGCCCTTGGGCTGATACCGCATGTCCGACACAGTGTACACCGTAATGAAGGCCTGCGGGTCCTCGCGGTTCATGTAGCTCATCAGCTTCTGGTATTCGGCCTTGTCCACAATCGTGATGATCTCGCGGCGCTTCTGCATATTGTACGCGCCGTAGGATTCATACACCGTCGCGCCGCTGTGCAGGTCCTCAATGATGAACCGGCGCAGTTCTTCTTCCTTCCCGGTGATGATGCAGACGCGGCGCTTGATGTTCTGGTCAAAGATAAAGTGGTCGAGCACAAGCCCGTTAAAATAGGTACCCAGCACGCTTAAAACTACGGTCTTTTTGTCGTAGACCAGCGCGGCGGAGAGCGCCACGCAGATGCCGGACATCGACATGGCCTTGCCCAGGTCCATGTGCAGGTATTTGTTCATGATCTTGGCGACGATGTCCAGCCCGCCCGACGAGGCGTTGCGGTTGAACAGGATGCTCAGCCCCACGCTGACGACGAGGATGTAGCACAGCACGTCCAGCTCCTGACTGTCGGTCAGGGAGCCGAGGTTCGGGAAGAGCCGCTCGAACAGACCGATAAACGCCGGGAGCAGGATGCTGGTGTAGACCGTCTTGGCACCGAACTCCCGCCCGCAGGTCAGAAACCCGATGACGAGCAGCACGACATTCAAAATCATCGTGATGGCTGACAGCGGCAGCGGCACAAAGTTTGCCAGCACAATGCCCAGACCCGAGATGCTGCTGACCGAGGCATGGCTGGGCACAAGGAAGAAGTAGACCGCCGCCGCAATGATGGCCACGGCTCCGGTCAGGATGGCAAGTTCCCGCACCGCCGCGGCGGTGGGCACAGCTTTTTTGTTCATCGGCAGACCCTCACGATTCCTTGATGCGCTTGCCGCGGCGCATTTTTCTAAATGTTGTCATTTTTGTTTCCTCTTTCTTAGTAGTATCGTACCACCTTAGTAGTATCGTACCACAAGACGGCACAGTGCACAATGTACTATATCGTTATTTGTTTCGTACTATTTTCCTTTTCCGTCCCAGAGCACCTGCCGCGCCTTGCAGCCGGAGCTTTTTACTCTCTTATTGTAGCACACCCCCTTTAAAAAGAAAAATAAAATTTTCACTTCAAATTGTGCCGTTTGTTCCAACACCGGCGGCGTTTTTTTCGGCGGTGGGCGGGGTTGTTATTCGGCGCACATTTTCTGCCGGAGCGGGGCAGCGGGGGTTGGAATCCGCGGCACAGTTTTCTACAGGATGTATTGTTATCGGCGGCACAGTTTGCCGGGCAGGCTCTTTTATACAGGTTGTTATCCTGCACACAATTCCGGGGAGCCGGCGTTGGAATCCCCCGCACAGTTTACGGCGGGCGGGGTTGTTATCGGCAGCACAATTTCGGTGCGGTGTGCATCGCGGGGCAAAAAAAATGGTTGTTATCGGGCGCACAATTCGGACTTTTTTCTGCGGGCGGCAGGTTGTTATCCACAGCACAATTTGCGCGGTGGGTAAAATTCGGCTATTGTTATCGGCAGCACATTTCGGAATTTCGTCTGCTTTCCAAACGTGTCCGGACCGGGTTGTTATCCAGCGCACATTTCCGGCAGTGGGGTTGTTATCGGGCGCACAGTTTCCAAACTGTAGAATTTTGGCGGCTGTTGTTATCGACGGCACATTTCTGAAAAAATCCACCGTACAACGCACAGCCGGTATTGTTATTCACGGCACAATTCGTTTTTTCCGGGGCAGAGCGGTTGTTATCCGGCGCACAATTCGCAAAAATCCGTTTTTTTGCGGCGCGTCCTGCCGTGGGTTGTTAGTCTGCGCACAGTTTGCCCTGCAGGGGCCGGGGTTGTTATCGACGGCACAATACAAGGATTTTTCAGCACGGGTTGTTATTCAGCGCACATTTCCCCGCGGCAGGATTTTTCCATCCGCCCTGTTGGAATGCTGCGCACATTTCTCACTTTTCCTTTTTTCGCGCCGGGGGTTGTTATACTCGACACTTTTTAAAAATCCCACAAAATTTTCTTTGCCGCCATTTTCCTGCAAAAAAACTTTTTTACCGTTGTTACGCTCCGCACATTGTTGCGTTTTACACATTTGTGTTGGAATGATGCGCACAGCACCGTTGTAACACAGCGCACATTTGTGTTGGAATATTCGACATAGCTATACTACTTTTCTAAATATATATAAATAGGGCTAAAAATCCCAAAACAAAAGAACACCGGATTTTGTGCGGCGCGGAGGAAATGTGCTGAATGTTACAATAATTGACACAGCGCGCACAATCTGCTATGATACGTTTAACGTGTTGTAAAGATGAGGTTTTGCAAATGACACCCCAAAGTACGTTGAAAACGCCCCCAAAAGCCAACCATAACAAAAAGCAGGGGGCGAAGTCTGCCAAGGCGTCGCCTTCGGCCCCTGTTGCTACCTATAGCGGGCGCGGCAATCAGACGATTGTCCGCAAATCCAACGACCTGATCCAGAACGCAATGTACAGCCTTTCACTGAGCCAGCAAAAGCTGATGCTGCACATTTTCGCGATGATCAAGCCGTCGGACACCGAGCTGCCCCGGTATGAGATGTCGATCTACGAGTTTTTGAAGCTCTGCGGCGTTGACCCGCATAACGGCTCGATGTACAAGCAGGTCAAGAAAAACATCGAGGACATCGCCAACGCCAAGGTCCAGTGGATCCGCTTGGCGGGCACCCAGAAAATCACGATGTTCCGTTGGCTTTCCAGCGCGACCATCGACGAGGGCACCGGCAAGATCGTGCTGACGCTCGACCAGTCGCTCAAGCCGCACCTGATCCAGCTAAAAGAGTTCTACACAACGATGAATATCACCTATACGCTCCCGATGAAGAGCCAGTATAGTCTGAAAATTTATGAGCTGTGCAAGAGCTACCAGAACCTGTACATCACCAAAAAAGAGAAGGGCGAACCGCTGGTCTGGAACATTGAGACGCTGAAAAAGCAGGTGGACTGCAATGCGGCCAACTGGGCCCACGTGCGCCGCACCGTGCTTGACAAGGCCAAGAGCGAGATCAACGGCCACACCGACATCTACTTTGACTATGAGGTCTACGAAAAAGATCGTCAGCGCGTCATTGCGATTGCCGTCACCATTGAGCCGGTGGACAAGCAGGTCGCCGATGACAAGCTGAACGAGATCACAAAATCCATGTCCAACCGGGTCCGCAGCAAGAAGGGCAAGCTGACCCTGGCCGAGACCGGCACGCTGGACGACGACCCGAACGTGCTGACGCTCGAGTATGTCTCGGTGCCCGAGACGACGATCCCCTATTCCTACGGTGCTACGCCGGAATTGCTGCGCCAGGAGCTGGAGATCAAGGCAGAGCCCGACAAGCTGATCCGCGAGCTGACGGCGGACGAGATGGACGCCGTGCGCACGATCATCGATGCTATGGTAAAAATGGCCGGCACACCGCGCGGCAATGATAAGATGATCGACGGCGGCAATGCGACGTTCTTCCAGACGATGAACAACGTCATTGACAACTGCGGCGGTCTGCGCCGCTGGTTCGAGGGTGTCGCCACCCGCTACGCCGCCAAGGTCATCCCGGTGGCGCGCACCAAGAGCGCTCCCCTGCCCTACCTGTCCCGCGCAATTTTGGAGGACCTGGAAAATTATCGTATCTACGTCACCGGCGGTATGCCGGAGGAGGTGGAGGACGACTACGGCGCACCCGAGACGCCGGACATCGTCGAGACCACCGACTTTGTGGAGACCGACGCCGAGCCGGTCAACCAGCTGGTGCCGGAGGATGCCGCGACGAAGAAAGAAGTCACGGCGGCGCTGCTGCGCTACATTGACCGCGACACGCTCTCGGCCCGGCTGACCACCGGCCAGATGGAGGCATTCGAGGATATTTTGCAGATGACGGCCTATTTTTGCCGTCGCAACGTCAAAGGCAAGGACGACGGCATGATGGAGGGCAAGGCCAACATGCAGTTTTTGGACGCTTTGAACAAGGTCATTGCCCGGTATGAGAGCCTGACCCCGCTGTTTGAGGCGATGTCGGTCATGATGGACTACGACACCTACTGGAAGGACCTGATGAAGAATCCCAGGATCAAAAATCCGAAGCTCGTCTTTCAGTCTGAGGTCGAAAAGGCCCTGCTGATGCCGTCCGCCGTCATCGGCGAATACACCGCCCGCAAGGCCCAGAGCGACACCGGCCACACGCTGCACCGGGAATACAACTGGACGAAGGCCTTTGACGAAGAATAAGAAGAAAAAGCGGAATTTTTGAAAATGTGCCCTGAATAACAACAGCCCCGGGATTTTCCAAAGCAGAAAATCCCGGGGCTTTGCTGTCTGTATATTTATTCGTGTGTATAAATATTCACAACCGTTTAACAACCGGCGCGGTGCGGGCGGATACAGCGTGTGCCCTTATCGTTTGCGCCAGACGCTGTAGGGGGCGGCGTCCCCGATGCCCCGTGGCCGTTTGCGGCAGTGACGAGTGTCACCTGGGCAAATTTCCGTATCGCTCGATCCGCCCGCAGACGCGCCTAGCAGCCCCTCACAGCCGCCTCAATCGCGGCCTTATCCAACCCTTCCCCAATCACGATCAGCACCTCCTGACCGCTGGGAATGGGCTGTACGGTTATGGCGTCGCGGGCGGCGTTCAGCTCGACCCAGCCGCCGCCGTCGGGGATAAACCCCTTGACGCGCAGCACATGGCCGTATTTCGCGTCGTGCAGGAGCGTCTGCGCGGCCTGCCGGACCTGCGCGACACTGCGCCCGGCCTCGAGGAAATACAGCGAGGTAAACGCCTTGTGCTCGTCAAAATGCAGCTTGACGTAGCTTGTCTGCCGCCAGCCGCAGCGATCCACGCGGGCAAAATCGGCGGTTGTCAGCGCGTTCCAGTCCCGGCGCAGTACATCGTCCGCGCCAAAGCGGCGGGCACAATGGCAGCCGGCCAGTGCGCGGTTCAGGTGGTCGATGACCGCTTCCGCCTCGCCGGGCGCGGCCAGCTGCGTGCGGCTCATGACGACAAGCCCGGCACTGGCGGCCTCGGAGGCCAGCAGGTAGTCGGCCTGCGGGGAAAGCTCGTTTTCCAGCTTGGCGTCCACAATGGCAATGACGCTGCCCAGCGTATACCAGCGGTCCAGCGGCTCGTCCCGCAGAATGTCGTAGAACTCGTCCACGTCAAAGATGCCGCTCGGCTCAATGACGACCCGGTCGAAGCCGCGCATTGCCATTGAGATCAGCTTGGTGCGCATCCGGCGCTGGTGGGTGTCGCAGTCACAGCCGCCGCTGATCGTCTCTATGTCGCAGTGCTCCCCGATCAGGTCCTGCAGCAGCATGGCATCGACGTTCACCGCGCCGAAGTCGTTTTCCAGAATGCAGACACTGTGCCCCTGCGCGACGAGATACTGCACGTAGCGGCGCAGGAACGTCGTCTTGCCGGAGCCGAGAAACCCAGTGATCAAATCGACCTGTACCATTTTACTCCTCCTTCGGGCAGGTCATGCCCCGCTGGCGACCAATGGCCGCCCCTACACACGCAGTACGGCAAGAATGCAATTTTTTGACGGTCTGACTTTATTCGTGAATTTCCAAAGGAAGATTGTCAGGGTCGGAAAAGAATGTCATTTTTTTGCCTGTGTAAGCATCGACTCGGATCGGCTCGGTTATGATGCCCTTTTTATTCAATTCTCTTACGGTATCATCGACAGAGTCTACAGCAAAGGCAAGATGCCGGAGGCCGTAAGCCTCTGGATAACTGGGGCGTTTCGGGCAATTTTTAATGATAAAAAGTTCTAATTCCATCCCATCGAGTTGAAGATCGATTTTGTAATCATCGCGTTCCGGTCTGTAATTTTCTCGAATGACAGAAAAGCCTAACAGATCCACATAAAAGCGCCTTGATTTCTCATAGTTGCTCCCGATAATGGCAATGTGATGAACTTTTTTCAAATTCATGGCGTATTTACCTCTCCCCTGTCTGGTGTGCGGCACCCTGCAAATAAAAAACGTACCCGAACCCTTTTCCGTAAAGAATTGGGTTCGAGTACGAACTGTCTGGTGGAGGATGGGGGACTCGAACCCTCGACCTCTGCGATGTGAACGCAGCGCTCTAACCAGCTGAGCTAATCATCCGTATGCGATTGACAAATGATAGTATACAGGATTTGCCCCGATTTGTCAAGCGCAAATTTTCAATTGTTTTGTTGTTGTCCTCCTCTCCCCCTGCCCGCAAAAAGACCCCGCCTCACGGCGCGAGAGACGCGCTGTGAGGCAGGGCTTGCAGTTGAGAGGAAAAGAGATTAACTGCTCAGCTCATCGGCCAGAGCGGCGAGCTGGGCCTCGCTGGCGGCATTCAGCGCGCCGCGGACCGTGACGGTGGTGGCAGCGTAGGTCAGGTTCTTGCTGCCCTCAAGCATTTTGGTCATGACCTTGGCGGCCATCGGCGCCCAAGAGCCGTTCTCAATAAAGGCAACCGTGCGGTTCTGGTAGTTGCGCTCGGTCAGGTGATGGATGAACTCCTTCATGAAGGGGAATACATCGGCGTTGTAGGTAGGCGTGGCCAGTACCAGCTTGCTGAAGCGGAATGCCTGCGCGACGGCCTCGGCCATGTCGCAGCGGGCCAGGTCCATGGCAACCGTTTCCACGCCCTTCTCGCGCAGGGCCTCGGCCAGGCGGTTGGCAGCCTCGGCAGTGTGGCCGTAGATGCTGCTGTAGGCGACGAGCACACCCTCAGTCTCGGGGCGGTAGGCACTCCAGGTGTCGTAGGCGGCCAGCACATCGCCCAGCTGCTCCTTGTGCAGGACGGGACCGTGCAGGCTGCAGACGGTCTCGATGTCCAGCGCGGCGGCCTTTTTCAGCACGGCCTGCACCTGCACGCCGTATTTGCCGACGATGCCGATGAAGTAGCGGCGGGCCTCGGGCAGCCACGGCTCCTCCACGTCGAGTGCGCCGAACTTGCCGAACGCATCGGCGCTGAACAGGACCTTGTCTGCATCGTCATAGGTCATGATGACCTCGGGCCAGTGGACCATCGGCGCGGTGACAAAGTGCAGCGTGTGGGTGCCCAGCGGCAGGGTGTCCCCCTCCTTGACGACGACGCGGCGGTCCGCGTAGTCGGTGCCGAAATAGGCCTTCATCATGTTGAACGCCTGGGCGGACGCGACGATGGTCGTGCCGGGGTACGCCTGCGCGAACGCGGCGACGGAGCCGGAATGGTCAGGCTCCATGTGCTGCACGACCAAGTAGTCGGGCGTGCGCTCGCCCAGTGCAGCGGCGATCTTGGTGATCCACTCGTCGGTAAAATGGGCATCGACGCTGTCCATGACGGCGACCTTGTCGTCGCAGATCAGGTACGAGTTGTAGGCCATGCCGTTGGGCACGTCGTACTGGCCCTCAAACAGGTCAACAAGGTGGTCGTTGACGCCGACATACAAAATATCTTTGGTGATTTCCATACGTGTAAACCTCCCGAAAAATACCAGAGTTGTTATTCTGGACACAGTATAGCATAGTTTTAGGAATTTGTCTCGGTTTTTTCAAAAATAGTTTGATAAAATTTTTAAATACAGTTGATAGGTAGGGGCAGGAGGGAATTTGGCGGGGTGGGCAAGGCGCACGGGAGGGATGAATACCTCCCGCGCGAAGCAAAAAAGCTCCCCGCCGATTCTGGGCGGGGAGCACAGGGATGTTTACCTGAAAATTATACGCGCGTTTTCAGAACCTCGTGCGCGGGCACGGGGGCGTCGATGGGACGGGGCGTGCCCTCGACCCACTGGATGGCCTTCTTGGGGCACTTGCTGACGCAGGTGCCGCAGCCGTTGCACTTGGTATAGTCGATGACAGCGACGTTGTCCTTCAGGAAGATCGCCTGATTCGGGCAGTTGCGCACGCAGAGGCCGCAGGCAATGCAACCGACCTTGCAGGTCTTGTTGACCAGCGCGCCCTTGTCCTTGTTGGAGCACTTGACCGCGGGCTGCGGGGCAATGGGCTTCATCTGGATGACGTGGCGCGGGCAGGTCACGGTGCAGGCCGTGCAGCCGGTGCACTTTTTGCGGTCCACGACGGCCACGCCGTTGATGACGTGGATGGCGTCAAACTTGCACGCGCGGGTGCAGTCGCCCAGACCCAGGCAGCCATAGGCGCAGGCGCTGGGGCCGCCCGCAATGGAGGCCGCAGCAGCGCAGGTCTGGATGCCCTGGTAGTCAAACCGCTTGCCGCAGTTCTCGCCGCCCGCACAGATGACGGTGGCGCGCAGGCTGGGGCGGTCGTCGGTGGCATTGCCCATGATGGTGTTGATGGCGTCGGCAGTCTTGTCGCCGCCCGGGGCACACTTGAAGGTGGGGGCACCGTTCTCCACGATGGCCTTGGCGTAGTCGGCACAGCCGGCGTAGCCGCAGCCGCCGCAGTTGGCGCCGGCCAGACATTCCGTGACCTGCGCGATGCGCGGGTCCTCATACACAGCCATGAACTTGGAGGCCAGCACAAGGATCACGCCGCCGGCCAGGCCCAGCACCACCACGACAACGATAGCAAATACGATCGGGTTCATTCTCTCCATTCCCCTTTCTTAGAATATCGCGTTGATGATGTTTTCGACCAGACCGCCAAAGCCCATGAAGCTCATGGAGGTGATAGCGGCAGAAACCAGCGTGATGGGCAGGCCCTTGAAGCTCTCCGGCGGGTTGGCGGCCTCGACGCGGGAACGCACGCCGCAGAACAGCAGCATGGCGACCAGGAAGCCGACGCCCGCACCGGCGGCGCAGACAAGCGCCTCGGCGTAGGCCAGGCCGAAGCCGAACTCGGCCACAACGGCGGAGTAGTCCTGCACGGCCAGGATGGTGACGCCCAGCACGCAGCAGTTGGTCGTGATCAGCGGCAGGTAGACGCCCAGGGACTGATACAGCGCCGGGACGTACTTTTTCAGCGTGATCTCGATCAGCTGGACCAGAACGGCGATGACGAGGATGAAGATGATCGTCTGCAGGTAACCCAGATTATAGGCATCCAGCAGGAAGATCTGCAGCGGGAAGGTCACAGCCGTGGCAATGACCATGACGACGATAACAGCAGCACCCATGCCCGCGGAGGAATCCAGTTTTTTGGAAACGCCGAGGAACGGGCAGATACCCAGAAACTGCACCAGTACGTAGTTGTTGACCAGGATCATGCTGAAGAAGATGGTGGCAAACGTTGCGATCTGAGAACTCATTGTGCGGCACCCTCCTTCTGTTCTTCCTTGGCGGCGTCGATCTTCTCGAGCATGACGTCGCCGCAGCTCTTGCGCTCAATGGGCTTGTTCAGCTTGCGCTCCAGCCAGACACAGCCGGCCATCAGGCAGCCAAAGACGAAGAAGCCGCCCGGCGCGGAGTTCATGACGGTCATGCGGTCCACGCTCTCGGGGATGATGGTGATGCCCATCCAGGTGCCGCTGCCGATGATCTCACGGATGGAGGACATGAGCAGCATGGTCAGGATGTAGCCGATGCCCATGCCCAGACCGTCCAGCGCGGAGTCCACGACGGTGTTCTTGCAGGCGAACATCTCGGCACGGCCCAGAATGATGCAGTTGACGACGATCAGCGCCAGATACACGCCCAGTGCCTTGTACAGGTCGGGCACGAACGCCTGCAGCACCATCTGCACGACGGTAACAAACGTTGCGATGATAACGATGTAGCACGGCAGATGCACCTTGGCCGGAATGACCTTGCGCAGTGCCGAGATAACGATGTTGGAGCAGACCAGAACGAACGTCATGGCCAGGCCCATGCCCACAGCGCCGGAAACGGTGGTGGTGACAGCCAGTGCGGAGCAGCAGCCCAGCACCAGGCGCAGAACGGGGTTCTCACGGATGATGCCCGCGGTAAAAACCTTCCACTTGCTCGGTTTTTCGTTCATCGTTACTGCACCCCCTTGATCTCATTGTTGTAGCAGTCGATGGCTGCGTTGATGGCGTTGAACGCGCCGTTGCTGGAATACGTTGCACCGGCAATGCTGTCCACAGGGCTGCCGGAGGCGACCTCTCCCCCGTTCCAGCCGATAAAGCCGGAGGCGAAGGAATCGCCGGAGACCTTGGAGCCGATGCCGGTGGTCTGGGTGGAGCCGTCGATGGAGATGCCGGAAATGGCACCCTCGGCGTCAAAGGCAACGTAGACCGTGACGTCCTTGCCGGAGTAACCGGAGGCCGCAGCCTTGACGGCGACATCGCCGTTCGCGGTCTTGACAGCACCCTCGACGCTGGCGGTGGTCAGACCGTCGATGGCGGTCATGCTGTCGGTGGTCGTGCCCTCGGGCAGGACGGAGACATAGGCGGCCAGGGTCTCGGCTTGGGTGTTTTCCGCAATGATGGGGGCGGTGATGTCGTTCAGCACAGCCAGCAGCGCGCTGCAGACCAGGCAGATGACGACCAGCACGATGACGGGCAGCACAAGCTCTTTGAAAGTGCTCTGCTTCTCGGTGGTTTGCTTTTCAGCCATTATTCCGCACCGCCTTTCTTGGCTTTTTTGGGCTTTTTGTAGCCCAGCGGCGTCTGGTGGCCCCAGGCGTTGAACCACGGGGTCATCAGGTTGCCCAGCAGGATGGCGTAGCTCATGCCCTCATTCATCGAGCCAAAGTGGCGGATGAGGAAGGTGATGAGGCCGATAAACACGCCGTAGAACAGCTTGCCCTTGGTGGTGAACGGGCTGGTCACGTAGTCCGTCGCCATAAAGACAGCGCCGAACAAAAGACCGCCGGACATGCACTCGATCAGGGCGGTGTAGGCACTGCCGGTGTTGAGCGCAGTCAGCACAAAGACCGTGGCAACGATGGTCACGGGGATGGTGGCCTGGATGGTCCGGGTGGCAACCAGATAGGCGAAGCCCAGCAGGATGGCCAGCACGCAGACCTCGCCCATCATGCCGCCGCGGAAGCCCAAAAAGACGTCCAGCAGGGGCAGCGTGGTCTTGTCGGCCACGGCCAGCGGCGTGGCAGAGGCCAGCGCGTCAACGGCCATGTCGGGGTAGACGTAGGCGGTCATGCGGGAGGTGAAGCCGAGGAACAGCACGATACGGCCCACCAGCGCGGGGTTGGCGAAGTTGTAGCCAAGGCCGCCGAACAGCTGCTTCGTGATGACGATGGCGACGAACGCGCCGACAACGGCGATCCAGAGCGGCATGCCCACGGGCATGTTCAGCGCCAGAATGCTGCCGGTGACAACGGCGGACAGGTCGCCCACGGTGTTGGACTTTTTCAGCAGCTTTTCATAAATGTACTCAAACGCCACACAGGCCAGGGTGGTCACAGCGACCAGCACCAGCGCCTGCACGCCGAAGATCAGACCCGCGGCCAGCACGGCGGGCAGCAGCGCAATGACAACATTGCCCATCAGCCCGCGGGTGGTGGATGCATCGCGGATATGCGGCGAGGCGGTAACGATCAGACGATCTTCCATGGGTTATTTGCCTCCTTTCCGCAGCTCGGCCATGTACCAGCCCTTGGCAAGGCCCATCGTCTGGCTGACGGGGCGCTTGGCCGGGCAGGCATAGGTGCAGCTGCCGCAGGCTACGCAGAGATCCACGCAGCGTGCCTTCAGCGCAGCAAAGTCCTTGTTGGCAAAGTCCTGCGCAATGACGACGGGCTCCAGACCCATCGGGCAGGCCTCGATGCAGCGCCCGCAGCGGATGCAGGCGGACGGCTCGGGCAGCGCGGCGGCCTTCTTGCTGAACAGCAGCAGGCCGTTGTTCTGCTTGAGCACCGGGAAGTCGGCGCTGGGTGCAGCGCCGCCCATCATCGGGCCGCCGAAGATGATCTTGCCCAGCTCGACGCCCTCCTTGACACCGCCACAGGCGTCGATGACGTCGCGGTACAGCGTGCCGATGGGCACCTCGATGTTCTGGGGTCTGGCGATGGCGTCACCCTCGACGGTGACGCGCTTCGTCACCAGCGGGATGCCGGTCTTGAGGAACTTGCCCAGCGTGGAGACGCTCGTCACGTTCATGATGACGCAGCCCACGTCGGCGGGCAGGCCCGGCTTGCCGGAGGGGCCGACCTGCGGCACCTCGCGCCCGGTGCAGGTCTCGACGAGCGTTTTCTCGGCGCCCTGCGGGTAGCGCATCGGCAGGCCCTTGACCTCGACGCCCTTCATCTCGCGGGTCAGCGAGGTGAGCAGGTCGATGCACTCGGGCTTGTTGCGTTCAATGCCGATGATGCAGTGCGGGATCTCGCAGTACTTCATGACAGCGGTGATGCCGGAGATGATCGTGTCGCTGCACTCCAGCATCTCGCGGCAGTCGGTGGTCAGGTAGGGCTCGCACTCGGCAGCGTTGATGAGCAGCGTGTCGATGGTGTTGGCCGCCAGCTTGACATGCGTCGGGAAGCCGGCACCGCCGACACCCACCAGGCCGCAGGTCTGCACGGCAGCCAGCAGGCTGGCTTTGTCGGTGACGACGGGCGGCACACAGGCCGGATCAACGGTCTGCGCACCGTCGGTCTTGATGGCAACAGCCGTCGTCATCGCGCCGTTGACCATGCGCAGCGGTGCAATGTCCTGCACAGTGCCGGACACACTGGAGTAGATATTGGCGGATACAAAGCCGCCGGCCTTGCCGATCACGGTACCGACCATGACGGTGTCGCCCTTTTTGACGACAGGCTCCGCGGGCGCGCCGATGTGCATCGACATGGGAATGACGACGTGCTCAGGAACCGGCATCTTGTTGGTCGGCTGCCCGGCTGTCGCCTTCGTGTGCGGTACGGCAGCACCCTTGGCAGAGCGCTTTAGGGATTTGAACAATCTGATTTCCCCCGTTTCTCTGATTTTTCTCGCCGCGGACGGGATTTCTGCTCCCCCGTCCGTGGTGGATAACTATACGAATTTATTGTACCATTTTTCAAAAGCATGTCAAGCAACCAAGTATGACAAAAGGTCGGTTTTGCATCGAACACGCAAGATTTGCAACAATTTGGGCAATCGCCGCAGAATAAAAAAGCTGTATAATAATTAACAATCCTACAAAGAAAACCCCTGGCAGATGTCGGTCTGCCAGGGGTGATACCGCAGGGATCGGACATGCCCGATCCCTGCTTTTATTTACAGCTCGATCTCCTGCAGCCGCAGCAGCGCCAGAATATAAATCTTCAGCGCCTCGACCAGCTTTTCAAACGGGGTGCCCTCGTTCGCGCCGTGCATCGGGCCCGCAAAGGACGGGATCTCAATGTCGGTGTGCTCGGGGCCGAAGCTGACGGCATAGGGGAAGTGGCGCGCATAGGTGCCGCCGCCCATCGTAAAGGGCTTCTTGCCCTCGCCGGTGACGTCGTTGTAGGTGTTGATAAGTGTCTGGATGGCCGGGCTGTCCGCGTCGATGTAGAACGGCACGCGGCTGCTGACGTTCTCCAGCGTGGCCGCGCCGCCGCAGACCTTCCGGATGGCGGCAGTCATCTTTTCGGGGTCGGTGTTCGTCGGGTAGCGGCAGTCGAAGCTCTGGCGGATGACGCCGTCAGCCATCTCGATCGTGCCGCCGATGATGGTCAGCGGGTCAAACAGGCCGTCGTCCGCCGCAATGCCCAGCGCGCTGCCGTCGGTGTCGGCGTGCAGCGTGTGCAGCACGTTCAGGTAGGCCTCCTCCTGCGGGGTGCAGACGCCGCTCTTGAGCAGGCAGTTGACGATCAGGCTGATGGCGTTGACCGTGCCCTCGGGCATGGCGGCGTGGCCGCTCTTGCCCCAGCCGCGGATGACGGTGGCACCGCCCTCCCCTGCCTCGAAGGTCACGCCCTCGGTCTGGACGAGTGCGCCCGCGCCGACCTGCACCGTGCAGGAGGCGCGGTCCGGCACGGCGTTGTGGGCGACGCCGCCCTCGAACGCCGTGATGATGCCGTTCTCAAACTTCGGGCTGACGAGCTCGCCGTTGAAGCCGCCCTTCTCGCCGTTGCAGACCGGGAACTCGGCGTCCGGCGTAAAGCAGAAGGCGGGCATCGGGTAATGCTCGGCGTAGTAGTCTACGTCGTGCATGTTCGTCTCCTCGTTGGCACCCAGCAGGGCACGCACGGGGTATTTCAGCGCCGCGCCGCTGTCCTTCAGGTACTTCAGCGCGTACAGGCAGAGGATGCTTGGGCCTTTGTCGTCGGCCACGCCGCGGCCCAGCAGCCAGCCGTCCCGCACGCGGACCGTGTAGGGGTCGGCGTCCCAGCCGTTGCCCTCGGGCACAACGTCGGTGTGGGTGATGGTCGCCAGGAACTTCTGGCCGTCGGCGATCCTGCCCGTCTCGGCCCAGCCGATGTAGCTGTCGGCGTTGAAGGTGTCCAGGCCCAGCTCGTCGGCAATCTCCAGCGCCTTGGCCAGCGCGGCCTTGGGGCCGGGGCCGAACGGTGCGCCCGGCTCGGGTGCGCCCTCCACGCTGGGCACGGCCACCAGACGGGTGATGTCGCGCAGGATGTTGTCGCGGTTTTCCTCCACAAAGGCGTCAATGGACGCCCAGCGCGGATCGTTCACGTTCATAAGAATTTCCTCCTGATGTTTTTTATTCAGTATAGCACATTGGCAAAATTTGTAAACGGAAAATTGCGTCGGGGTCAGTGCAGGGGTCGGCGTCCCCGACGCCCCGCATTACCGCATACGCCCCTCCCCGCCCATCAGTGCCGTCATCTCCTCGATGCGCTCCAGCGGGAACGGCGGGGTGCAGAGCGGGCGCATGGCGATGCTCATGAGAAGCATCGGGTTGTCGTCCGCGGCGATGCGGTTGGATGTCAGTTTGCCGCAGAGGCGGCAGCGGTGGATGATGGCCCACTCGCCGCCCTTGCGCACCCAGACGGCCACGGGCTCCATCTGCCCGCCGCAGTCTGCGGCGCGGTCCCCGGGTTCATTGTCCAGATGCAGGCTGGTCAGGCAGTTGGGGCAGTGGTTGCGGTGCTGTGTGCCCGCCGGTTTACCGCCGTAAAATATCAATCTTCCTCTTCCCCGTTGTCCATCGTCACGATCTCGCAGATGGCGCGGCCCGTGGGGGTGCCGGCCAGACCGCCGATACCGGTCTCGCGCAGGTCCTTGCTCATCGCGTTGCCGACCTCGGCCATCGCGTCAATGACCTCGTCCGCGGGGATGTGCCCCACGACCCCGGCCAGCGCCATGTCGGCGGCAGAGACCGCGTTCATGGCACCGATGACGTTGCGCTTGATGCAGGGGATCTCCACAAGACCTGCCACGGGGTCGCAGACAAGGCCCTCAAGGTTAGTAAGCGCCATGGCGACAAAAAAAGGCATTCTTCGCGGATAAATTATTCTCAAATT
>OGYD01001785.1_pt1 | contig 15372 bp, 19 predicted proteins | sample 1576441 | NCBI WGS metagenome assembly OGYD01 (sample SAMEA3541537, study PRJEB24748) | human gut metagenome | biome: human gut; feature: human-associated habitat; material: faeces | place: China | collected 2012 | reverse complement strand
GGTATGGGCCGTTAAGGGGGAGAGAAGCTATGCACCGATCAAGGTGCGTATTTCCAGACTGTCCCGGGACATCCGGAAGATTGAAGATACCGGCATTAGTCTGGACGCGAAGGACTTGTGCAGATGTGTCATTGACATTACCAAGAATCTCGATGAGATCCCAGTGATTGCAAGTGATGACATTCTGGGATTTCAGAGAGTGGATGGAGAACTGCAGTTTAGAGGTGCCTGCGATATTGATATGCAGGGTAAGTTCTACCCATCCACAAAGTATGAAGTTGTTGGGCGGGCAGACGTCTCGTTTATGAAATCGTATGTGGTGAATACGAAGCGCCAGTTGCTTCTGCTTCATACGCTGGCTGCACCAGTATTCTCCTTATATAAGGAGATGGAAGAGAATCCTATGATTTTCTTATATGGGGAGTCCAGCACCGGAAAGAGTACCGTTGCAAGATATCTGCAGTCTCTTGCGATTGGAAGAAATGAGCGGACGGCGCATGGATTCAATGCGACTGCAGCAGGATTCATGGAGAGCCTGGGGGTAAATTATGGACTGCCGATCTGTCTCGATGATACATCGGCAGGAGATGCAGAAGGGACGCGCGGCTCTCTTAAGAATTATCAGCAGCTGATTTACAATCTGGCGGCTGGTATGGACCGCAAGCGGTATAAGGATAAGGTGAACTCAAGGATCAGAACCAGTATTCTGATCACTGCAGAGAATAATGATCTGCTTCGGGTGTCACCGGATCTGAAGGGTATCTACTCACGAGTGATGCCGATGTACATCACAGCAGAAGACCTGTTTGATGATGTGAAGCAGGTGAATCGTTGTAAAGAGACGACGGCGAATAATACGGGTGTTGTTTATTCGCTTTTCGTACGGGAACTGATGAGACTTGGCGAGGATGCACTGTGTAAGGAGGTCAAGAAGGAGAAACAGAGTTTTGAGAAGAAATACCAGTCGAAGGATGGCATTATCAATCGATGGTGTTTGTACTGGGGCATTCTTGCAGTCACGGGACGCATCGTGAAGAAGATCTTCGATGTAGACTGCGATGTTGATGCAATCGCAGAGTACATGAAGAAAGAACTCTTCTTCAATCTGCATATTCAGATGGAGGAGAGTACCAAAACCCGTGTCCTCGAAGATCTGTACGAGACTCTGGATGAACATGTCATCAATATCCAGGATCGGAGATATGTGCAGGTGCGAGAGTTTAATAAATGCGCAGAGCGCATGAAAATCGATAAGCGTGTCGCTAAGGATATGCTTTACCACGCTGGGCTGATTGAGTTACAGCCCTCAAATGAGCTGACCAAAAATGTGGGTAGTGGATATGGCAGATGTCTGCTTCTAGCTTCTTGACCAGAAGCAGACCATCAGAAAGGAGAACAGCTATGAGTAATTTGACGTGTGGTTTATATGGTTACATGGGGGCAAAGGGCGCTGATGCAGAGAACTACAGTGAGATGTTTCGACGCATCAATCAGAATGGGGAGAAGATCACCCGGTTTGTGGATACAAACTTTGGTGCTGGGAATATCATAGCAGCGGCTTGTGATTATGAGGAGCGCGTGTCCAACGATATTAATGAGAATATTGCACTCCTTGCAAAAATGGTCTCCAGCGCAGAGACCAGAGCGCAGGTGCTGGATATACTGCTCGATATGGAGGTGTCAAGAGAGGTTTATAAAATGTGCAAAGATGCACTGAAGAGCCGTGAAGATGTTCCAGACATAAAGAAGGCAACGTATATCTGGTATCTCAGCGAGTATTCCTTTAATGGGAATAGTAGGAATTTTTCCTCAAATCATAGGGTGGACAGATTATTTCATAAGGTTCAGAAGCTGTCTGCGTTTGATGGCGTCGAGATTCTGAATATGGATATGGTTGATTTGCTGGAACAGGAAAAAAAGAATCCAGCGCGGATGGAAAAGACGATGTACTATCTGGACCCACCATATCTCGATAATAAGGCACGCTATGCCCATAACATGACCTCTGAAGCAGAGCATAAGCGTTTACTTGAGGTTATGAAAGATATCCCGAATATCATGATTTCAGGATATGATAGTGAACTTTACGATCATATCCTGTGTAAAGAGTATGGCTTTCATAAATACTCCATGGGTGATAAGTGGATCAGTATGAATGCGGTCAGCTTTGGCAGCATCAGAAAGCAGAAAACCGAATATGTCTGGACCTCTTATGAGGTGAGAGGTCCTTACCAGCAGTGAAGTGCTTGCATAAACACTAAAAATCAGACGCTGGATTCTTGCGGTATCACTACAGATTTCAGCAGAGTCCAGCGTTACCATTTGGAAAAAGGAGAAAATAGTATGCTAGATGTTAGTAAGATGACTTTGGAACAGTATGTTGAGACCTTTATGAAAGGTGGCAGTATGTATCAGCCGGCAGCTTCGAAATCGAAGAGTATTGCGTTTAGTTATAAGCTGCCAGACGGAAAGAAGGTTTGTAAGACCCTGGTTGTCAAGGATGAAGCCGATGCAGAAAAGAAGAAAAGAGAGTTTCTGACCAATGTTTATCTTGGGTTTTCACAGCCGGTTGTGGTGAAGTCAGTCATACCGTCTGTGATCCCGCAGAAAGAAGAAAAATGCATGGTGACGGTCCGAGATGCAGTGAGTAGTTACCTTCCTACGTATAAGCCGACCGTTACGAAGAGTACGTATGAAGCGAAGAAGGGTGACTTGAATAGAATCTGTAAGGTGATCGGAAATCAGATCGTTTGTGATCTGGATGCGGATCAGATACAGGATATGGTGAATCAGATTTCTATTAAGAAGGATGGTACATTATCAGCACCGAAAACAGTGAAGACCACGATTATTTCACTAAAATCTTTATTGAAGTATTGCAGAAAGAAAAAGTGGATTTCGCGTGAGGATCTGGAGCTGTTGACGGATGATATCAAGATACCGACGGCGATTAAGGATAGTATGCATGAGCAGGAGGTGAAGGCGTCGAAGTTTCTGGAATATGATGAGCTGGGGGATATCTTGTGTTTACTGGTGGATAATCCGTATTATTTCTATCTTATTCGGATTGCAGTATTGACTGGGATGCGTCCGCAGGAGCTGCTGGGATTAAAGAAATCGGATTTGTATCGAGATAAGCATTATATTGAAGTAAGTACGGCAGTAAAGAGAACGGAAAAGCACAGCGATTATGATCGAAGCGTCGAAATCGGAGTACCTAAAAATAAATATTCTCGCAGAAAAGTGCCTGCGACAGATGAGGTATTTGGCTATTTTGATAAGCTGGAAAATGTGGTCATTGCCAGTGGTGGACGTAGAAATTCAGTGAGAACCGGAAATGAAGGTTTAGTGGTGGTAGATCGTAATGGTAATGTTCCAGATGTCCATAGTCTGGGAACAAATCTTGTGAGATATATGGAAAGACATGGAGCAGAAAAGTTCATCACACTGGGAATGCCTCGTCACTGTTATCAGGATTATCTGGACGGACTGGATGCGAGAGAGGACGATGTGGAAAAGGCAGTGGGGCATGTGCTGATGGGTATGGGCAATAAAGCCTATAAGAATAATGAAAATTATTTGATTCGTTTACTGCCTCTCGTAGAAGAATTGGGTAAGAATATTGAAAATGCGTACCAGTCATCATTAAAGAAAATGGAGTTGAGAGCATAAAGCTGGTAGAGGTAGCCATATAATAGAAGGAAATCAAGTTGCTTGCATGGAGAGAACAGTCGCTTGCTTTTTTCGGCAGTGCGCTCATGAAATTGTGCAGTTCGCTTGTTTTTGCTTGGAAAAATAATAGCTACCATGTGAAAAGTGGTGAAAATATAGGAAATATGGGAGCTTGTGAGAGGAGACGAAAGTGATTCATACCCGCGGTGTCGAGAGTTCAAGTCTCCCTCTCGCTATCAATAAGCATCATGCGAAAGCATGGTGCTTTTCTTTTTGTAGTCCTGCAGCATTCCATTCAACGGATGTGTTTGAAAAAAGAATATCGTTTCTTCGGACCCTGCGCTGGCATCTATGACGACGAGAACTATATTCTTAAGAAATAGTTTTATGAAAAGATGCTGCAAATATGTCCTTTTTGTTAAATCTTCCGAAATTAAATCCATCCTATTGAATCCGATTTTTCACAGTGCTAGTATTTCTGAATTGATAAAGTGAAACTTTGCGTATTTCTGAATTCGCCCAGGATGCGAATGTGCCACTCCTTGCAACAATCAGAAATCGACCGGTTCCCTGGATTCGCCCGCTTCGGTAGCTCTGCAGTCCGACGAGAGTGGGACCGTGGATATACTTGGATTCGAACGTAAAACGTTCCGGAGGCCAGTGGATGGATAAAATCAAAAAGTTTATACAGCGCTATCGTCACGCATGGATTCTGTCCTATGCGCTGATCTATATTACCTGGTTCAGCTACCTCGAGAAGACAATCAATCATCAGGTCAGCTTCCATGTCATGCATGCAGCGCTCGACGATAAAATCCCGTTCTGCGAGTACTTCATCATCCCGTACATGCTGTGGTTTGCTTATGTCGCCGTCGCGGTTCTGTACTTCATGTTTAAGAACAGGGATGATTTCTACCGCCTCTGTGCCTTCCTGTTCAGCGGCATGACCATCAGCCTGATCATCTGCTCGGTCTTCCCGAATGGCACGGATTTCCGGCCCATCCTCGACCCGGCGAAGAACATCTTCACGCGGATCGTCGCCTGGCTTTATCGCACCGACACCTGCACGAACGTCTTCCCGAGCATTCACTGCTATAACTCGATCGGCGTCGCCATCGCCGTTCTTCGCTCGCAGGACATCGCGGCATCGAAGCATGGCGGACTGGTGAAGGGAGCCTCCACGATCCTCGCGATCCTGATCTGCATGAGCACCATGGCTCTCAAGCAGCACAGCGTGTATGACGTCGCCGGCGCCATCATCCTCGCCTCCATCGTGTTCGAGTTCACTTACGGCTACCCGCTTCTTCAGCGCAGCCCGCAGGACCGCCATGCACAGCGCGAGCATGCAACGGAACGTTACTGGCGATGAGCTCTGATGTACGCCTTGAGCAGTGTGCGCAGGGGAACGTTACGGACGATATGCGCTGCTGAACGCCCGGATCAGAGCGCACAGCCGGCACTTATGGACGATATTGAATCCCTCGTGTGACGAAGTGGTCACGCGAGGGTTCTTTTTATGAAACATTAGGGTATAATCTGAGCATAGAAGAGAAGAGGTGACGACGATGAAGGATCATAGGATGATGAAGACGACCGGAACCACAGGTGGCGCTCCGCACAGCGATACGCCGGCGGAGCATCGCTGTGCCGGCGCATCGGCCAGGGCAGTGGATGAAGCGCCGAAGACAGTGAAGACAGTGGACCAGACAGAAGCCGCGCCGATGGTTGCAGCCCCGACGAAACCAGGGCTGTCGCGCTACCTCTGGAATGCGGTGCATCACTTCCGGACGATCAACCGTCATAAGCGTGAAGTTATGAAAAACTGCTTCCGCGTGGGGCTCTACAAGCAGGGTCTGCTCCATGACCTCTCGAAGTACAGCTGGGCCGAGTTTAAAACCGGTGTGAAGTACTATCAGGGCTACCGTAGCCCGAACACGGCAGAACGCCTCGAAACCGGCCTGTGTGAGGCCTGGCTCCATCACAAAGGCCGGAACAAACACCACTTCGAGTACTGGGTCGATTACGACACGAAAAAGAAAGCCACGATGGTCGGCTGCCGCATGCCATACCGCTATGTCGCCGAGATGTTCTGCGACCGCGTCGCCGCCTCAAAGGTCTATAAAGGCGCAGACTACGACGACAGCTGCCCGTGGGAGTATTTCCAGCCATGCAAGGATTCCCCGCTCCTCGAGCCGGAAACCCGCCGCGAAATCACCGAGCTCCTCTGGATGCTGAAAACCGAAGGCGAGGAAAAAACCTTTGCCTACCTGAAAAAGGAAATCGCCCGTCGCCGCCGCGAAAAGGACCACTTCTAAAGAGGAGAAACAGTTCAGCCGGGGTGGCTTCTTCACCCCGGCTGAACTGTTACGAAGAGGATAATTAGGGTGGGACCCCCTGATGCCACCGCCGGCTTGATTAAATTCTAGCTGCGTGGTAGGATTAATAAAGTATCGTCAGAACGTAAAGACTTGGACAGTATGAGGTGAGAGAAACATGATGATTTCAACCAAGGGCCGCTATGCCCTGACAACCCTGATAGATATCGCGCAGAATTTCGACGGTGTGACCCCGGTCAGCATCAAGGAGATTTCAGATCGACAGAAGATCTCGATGAAGTACCTCGAGCAGATCATCTCCTTGATGGTGAAGGGCGGCTTCCTGAAATCCATCCGTGGTGCGAAGGGCGGATACCTCTTTACCCGTCCGATCGATCAGATCAAGGTCGGTGAAATCCTCGACGCCGCCGAAGGCACCCTCGCCCCGGTCGACTGCGTGAACGGTACCAGCACCTGTGCAAAATCCGCCAGCTGCCCGACCTTCCCCCTTTATAAGGAAATCGACAACGCCATCTATGAAGTCGTGAACCGCTACACCCTAAAGGACCTCGTCGACCAGTCGAGCGCCGCAAACAGCAGCTCCTGCACGACGTAAAAGCAGGAACATAGCATCACGTTCATCATCCTTCGATGGGAATCCGGGTGTGGATTCTGCGACGTAATGTCGTACACATCTTTGACAGATGACAGAGTCGGTAAACATCAAGTATAAAAAATTTCAAATTGATGCTTGACATTTGCCCTTCTCTTCTGTAATATAACACTTGCGTTTGAGAGAAACGCTTATGCGCGCGTAGCTCAGCTGGATAGAGCGTCTGGCTACGGACCAGAAGGTCGCGAGTTCGAATCTTGTCACGTACATTTATTAACCTTGCATAGTTGCAAGGTTTTTTTAGTTTCACGAAACAATAATTGAAAGCATTTTCATGTATGAATAAAATAAGACAAAATAGCAATACTACATTAATGTAAAAATATTTATGGAGGTTGATATTATGTCAAAGAACACATCTAAAAACTCAACAAATTCAAAGAATTCTACTAATTCCAGCAATTCAACAAACTCAAGAAATTCTTATAATGAAACTGATTCAACAAACAGCAAGAATCAGTCATCTAAGAATTCCAAGAATAAGACATCAGGTTCTGATGAGTCTGACTGCTATTAGTCAGAATATAGGTCGCATATGCGGCCTTACATAACAAAATGGTAATAAAAAAAACTAATTAAAGTATAATATATTAAATTCTATATTGTGTGGGTAAACTATGTCATGTGAAATGATAAGTTCAAGAAAAATAGATTATTATGTAAATGATCCATATGTAACAATAATTGATATAAGATTGAAAGAAAAATTTTTACATTCGAGGATAAAAGGAGCAATACATTATGAATATAATAGGTTGATTGATGATATAAATAATATATATAAACGCGAAAAGATTTCCTATGAATTTAGAAGAATATTCAGTAATAAGGATAAAATATACATATTTTATTGTGATAAAGGTGCTATGAGTCTAGTTATATGCGAAAAGATGTCCGGGCTTGGATATATATGTAAGACAGTCGTAGGAGGATTTGAGGCGTATAAAGGAATGTGTGTAATCAATTAACGGATTGACACTCATTTGCGTAGGCATTAATATATATATAAATGTACATTTGGAGGATATATGAATACATATGAATTAATTGCTCCTTGCCATTTTGGTCTGGAATCAGTATTAAAAAGAGAAATATATGATCTTGGATACGATATATCATCGGTAGAGGATGGAAAGGTCACTTTTGTGGGCGATTCTGAGGCCATATGCCGTGCCAATATAAATTTAAGGACTACAGAGCGTATTTTGATTAAAGTGGGTCAATTTAAGGCTGAGACATTCACAGAGCTATTCGATAATACTAAGGCTCTTGAGTGGGAGAATTATATACCTAAGAATGGTAAGTTCTGGGTAACTAAAGCTAATTCTGTTAACAGTAAACTGTTCAGCAGTTCTGATATCCAGTCAATTGTTAAGAAAGCAATTGTAGAGAGACTTAAAGAGCATTATAGAATTGGATGGTTTGAGGAAGATGGTGATTCTTATCCTATAAGAGTAACTATTATGAAAGATATTGTCACTATTGCACTTGACACGTCAGGTGATTCACTTCATAAGAGAGGATATAGGCCGGCAGCTGGAAAAGCTCCTATATCTGAGACACTTGCAGCGGCGCTTATTATGCTTACGCCGTGGAGAGGCGACAGAATTCTTGTTGATCCATTCTGCGGAAGTGGCACATTTCCAATAGAAGCAGCTATGATAGCAGCTAATATCGCACCAGGAATGAACCGTAAGTTTACAGCACAGAAGTGGACTAACATAATTGATAAGCAATTGTGGTATGATGCTGTTGATGAAGCTGAGGATATGATTAATCTTGATGTTGAAACAGATATTCAGGGTTTTGATATTGACGCAGATGTTATCAGAAAGGCAAGAAGCAATGCGGAGAATGCCGGAGTAGAGAAGTTAATACATTTTCAGGAAAGAAGCGTGGCAGACCTAAGCCATCATAAGAAATACGGTTTTATTATAACTAATCCGCCTTATGGTGAAAGACTTGAGGATAAGGAGACACTTCCAGGAATATATTCTGCATTTGGACGACAGTTTGCAAAATTAGATTCATGGTCAGCCTATATGATTACTTCATATGAGGATGCTGTCAAATATTTTGGCAGAAAGCCGGATAAGAATAGAAAGATATATAATGGAATGTTAAAGACATATTTTTACTCATTCCAGGGACCAAAGCCGCCTAAGAAAGAGAAGGGACAGGAAAGATAATTATGACTACTATTATTTTAGCGTCTAATAATAAGGACAAGGTTAAGGAAGTTAAAGAAATTCTTAAAGGATATAATGTTATCTCTCTTAAGGATGCAGGAATTAACCTTGATGTAGAGGAAAATGGTACTACATTTGAAGAAAATGCGTTGATTAAGGCAAGAGCTGTATGCAAACTTACAGGACAGCTTACAATGGCAGATGATTCAGGACTGGAGATTGATTATCTTAATAAAGAGCCTGGCGTGTATTCTGCCAGATATATGGGACATGATACATCATATGATATTAAAAATGCTTCTCTTATTAAACGACTTGAGGGTGTTGAAGGGCAGGACAGAAGCGGCAGGTTTGTATGTGCTATAGCAGTGTGTTTTCCTGATGGAAGGGAAATTGTTAAGAGAGGCACAATGGAGGGGCTTATAAGCAAGGAAATCGTTGGAGACAATGGTTTTGGCTATGACCCTATAGTTTATCTGCCTGAATATGGTAAAACATCAGCACAGCTTGATCCTGAAGAGAAGAATAAGATAAGCCACAGAGGTAAGGCACTTGAACTTATAAAGAAAGAACTGGATGAGTGCCTCTAATTGGCTCATTCTGGAGGTTTTATGCAGAGGATAATGATTGTTAGCGATTCACATAGAAGACACGGTAATCTGGCAGAGGCAATATATAATGAGCAGCCATTCGATTTACTTATCCATCTTGGTGATATCGAAGGGGAAGAAGATATAATACAGGAGCTTGCCGGGGGTGAAACAATAATGGTACCGGGTAATAATGATTTCTTTTCACCTCTTCCAAGAGAACGTGAGATAGAACTTGCAGGGAAAAAAGTACTTTTGACACACGGTCATTATTATTATGTTTCTCTCGATTTGCAGACTCTCAGGGAAGAGTGTATAGCAAGAGGAATAGATATAGTTATGTTTGGACATACTCACAGACCATTGATACAGATAGAAGATGAACTTACATTCATTAATCCTGGAAGCATATCATATCCTCGTCAGGCAGATAAAAGATGTACATATATTATGCTTGAAATTGATGATAATGGTGAAATGTCTTTTAATTTAAAGTATGTATAAATCCAGTAAATATGCGGGTTTACAGACTTGTAGAAAAAATTTTGAAAAAAATTCAAAAAAAGTGTTGACAGATGGTATACCTTATAATATAATCATTCTTGCGTTGCGGAACAGAGCAAACGCAAGAAACAAAAACGGGGTGTGGCTCAGCTTGGCTAGAGCGCTTGATTTGGGATCAAGAGGTCGCAGGTTCGAATCCTGTCACCCCGACTTTACAACTTAATAATTATGCGGGTGTAGTTCAATGGTAGAACACTAGCCTTCCAAGCTAGATACGTGGGTTCGATTCCCATCACCCGCTTTGTGTGTTCGTAGCTCAGCTGGATAGAGCAACGGCCTTCTAAGCCGTGGGTCGAGGGTTCGAATCCCCCCGGGCACACTTTTTTTTATGAGTCATGGCCAGTAGCTTATGACTTTTGCATTATGGTGGGTATAGCACAGCTGGTCAGCGCGTCAGATTGTGGCTCTGAAGGTCCAGGGTTCGAATCCCTGTACCCACCCTTTTTTTATTTCTTGGGCTATCGCCAAGCGGTAAGGCACAGGGTTTTGATCCCTGCATTACGCTGGTTCGAATCCAGCTAGCCCAGCTGGGTTGGTTGATAGAACTCCCAATCATCAGTTAATAGCATAAGGGCTCATAGCTCAGTTGGTAGAGCACTAGACTTTTAATCTAGGTGTCCCGGGTTCGAACCCCGGTGGGCTCACTGCAAAGGGAATGGTTGAAATACCGTTCCCTTCTTTTTTTGCCATAGTGGACTAGGGGTCAAAAGGGTGTCGTAGTCTAAGAATGGGAAAAGTGTGATTTTAATATAAAAAGTATAAAAAGTCTGCGAAGCCGCATAAATACTGGGAGAATCGTTGGTGGTGAAGTTGGGCACTTTTTGGGCACTTGGTGATAGTGGAGAGCGGAATGATTGATAATTCTAGTTTTAATTAGTGCAATTAGGTTGAGTTTTATGTTAAAATTGGTAAAACAAATCGGTATTTATCAACTTGTAGTTTTGATTAAGCTTCATGTAAATTCAAGGTGAAACAAAATTATCTAAGATGATATGCTCATTAAGGGAAAACTTCTTACGTTATAATATTCAAATTTTTAAAGGAAATAATTAGAGTATTGATGATATGTTGATTTTATGATGAGTTTTTTATGGTTATTATAAAAAAGGAGATTGTTTATGGCAAGTCCAACTGAACGAATAGGTGTGTGTCACTGTGGGGAAATTGCTGAACGTAATAACTGGATGTTTCGAGAGCAACCAGTTGATGATGTCGGTATTGATGCTCATATGGAGTTTATTGAATCGTCTGGTAAACCAAAACAACTTCTTGCATTGCAAATAAAATCTGGTGCAAGTTGGTTTAAAGAGAAAAAAGATGGTTACATAATTTTCAGGAATATTAACAATAGGCAATACAATTATTGGACTATGAATACTTTACCTTGTATAGTGGTTTTATATAATCCTGATGATGATATGTGTATTTGGCAAAAATTAACGGATGAAACTATTGAAAGAACTAATGATGGGAAAGGAAAAGGCTTTTTTGTTAAAGTTCCTATAACTCAAGTTTTCTTAAATGCTTCGTCAAATGAAAAACTTCTTTCTTTTACAAATTTGCCAGAACATATTACAAATTACAATTTTTTGTTGTCTCAGAAAAAGTTTATGCAAATCATTCACGATGGTGGAGAAATTAAGCTACATTCAACGGAATGGGTCCATAAGAGCAGTGGTAGAGGAAACACGGAATTAATTGTGGATGATGGAAAAAGCATCGAAAAGTATTCGTATCCATATTGGTTTCCCTCTACACCATATACCATGGTTTTCCCCCGACTGTTCCCGTGGGCAGATTTTTCAGCTGATGAAGATTTTTTTGAGGAAAATGATAAAAATCTTTGGCGTGAATATCACTGCTATTATGATAAGGAGGAGGCGGAATGGTTGATTGTGGGAGATACATTTGAGGAATTTCGTAGAAAATTAAACCCAATGCGTAGTATTGATCATTCAGGAGAAGTTGCTGAATATATGATGAAACTTAGCTTAAATGAGTTGGGTAAATCATTTTTAAATGTAGATAAATTTGTCTCACAAAATCAGCCTTATACTGATACAAGACCAAAAGGACAATGAGATATATGAAAAAAATCAAACTCAATGAGAATTTAGGAAGAAAAACGTCAATTGATGAGTACATACTTGATCCTACTGAAAAGTATGTGATAGACATTGAAGAAGAAATGGAATTTCAAGTGGCGACGATGATGTCATTTCAAATAATGGGACCTCCTCCTGCACTTAAGAATTACCATGCCTGGTTATTTGAAAATGGCTTCAATGTAGATGCACCAAATCCAACAAATGAAGTTGTTGCTTGCTATTATGGTGTTAAACCACTTTGGAAAACTGCTTATTCGCAAGGTGTTGTTGTAAAAGCCGAGAAAGATAGCGACTATTATATTGTTATGGAATGTAGTAGCAAGAATAAGGGATATAGGTATGCACAAGTCATTCTAACCATGGGAGGCTGCATGTAAAATGGTTTTAAATATGATAAAGTTTTAATAGCAACACTCAGTAGTGGTATTGCTTCCTTATAAGCAGAAAAGATATAAAACAAGAAGTAGTATCCAAGTCTTATAAGCAATAGAGAATTTGACTAGTAATAGGAAATGCAACGAATGTCAGTAAAAAACAGAAAATTTAGAATTTATGGAGGAGACAATGATGGATAAAAAGACACAAAAAATAGGAGTGATTTGTTCAATTGTACAGATTATATTAAGCATAATATGCTTGATTTATAGTGCGATAAATCAAGAAAATATTATAATGTGGGTATTATTTTTATGCTCTGGAATTTTATCGTTAAGCTCGAATATTAGTAGAAACAATAAAAAAGAAGACGAGTGAGGAAGTGCAAATTCCGATTTTGTAGAGGACTCGATGAATCCTTGTAATATTGGGCGTTGCATGAATGTTAATTTGCGTTGCTTGATGTATTGAGGGCTAATCAGTATACTAGTTTTATCAAACGAAAGGAGCAACTAGAGATGCTTGGTGAAAATATAAAAACTTATCGACAGAAAAAAGGATATACACAGGAAGAGGTTGCCAACAGACTTCATGTGACAAGACAGACTATTTCAAAATGGGAAAAAAACTATTCGGTTCCAGATGCTGAAGTACTTGTAAAATTAGCAGATGTATTAGAGGTTCAAACAAGTCAGTTACTTGGAGTAAAGGCAGATAGTGATGCGCAAACAACTGAAGAAAAACAGAATGCTTATGCAGAGCAACTAGCACATATTGCCGAGCAGATGGCAGTCAAAAATCGTCAAAGTAAGAGAATATGGAAAACGATAGGAATAGCGTTTGCAGTAATCATTGCCGTATGTATTATTCTTATAGTTATGAATATTGCATTTTTTTCTGTTTATCCGACCACAGAGGATGTTCGGACACACGAAGAGACTATTATGTTGGAACAATAGAGTTACAAATTCCAGTTTGTCGAACTCAAAAATATTATTAAATGAAAAGGTAGAGTGTATAGAGAAATCTATATGCTCTATTTTTTTGCTCATTTTTAGAAAAAGTGATTAAAAAACTATTGACATTTTGTTACTGGGAAAGTGAAGAACTCTATTTTTCTCTTCCAAGCAATAATCTTTTAATAAATAAAAAAGAACTTTCTTTTAAAGATCTTGATGGTCAAACAATGCTACTTTATAAAAATATTGGTTTTTGGAAAGAAAGAGTATTAAAACATATGCCTCATACACATTTCATTATAGAAAATAATCGTCATGATTTTCTTAAACTCTTAGATCATTCTGATTTTGTTTGCTTTACAACCGACCTAGCAATAGAAGAAGGTATCTTAAAAAATCGTGTTATTAAAGAAATAAGTAATCCAGAAGCATTAGTTCCATTTTATATCTGTTGCTTAGAAAAAAATAATAAAAAATATCAATACCTATTTAAATAAAATCGTTTCTTTCGTTCCACTCATTTTGCAACGAAATACTTTTCGTTGCAAAACATTGCAAACAATTTTTTCATTTTAATAAAAATAGTCCATAAACACTAGATGTTCTAGTATCTATGGACTTTATTTTTTGTCGATCCTTATACATTTTATTCATCGTTTCCATCTATTATTTATATTTCAATAATTTTTTGATGTCAAAATGATGTCAATATATTTTTAAAAAAAACCTTGAATTTATCAAGGTTTTTTAATAGTTATTATTCACCAACGTATGGTAATAATCCCATTTGTCTAGCACGTTTGATAGCTACTGCTAATTGTCTTTGATATTTAGCAGAAGTTCCAGTTACACGTCTAGGAATGATTTTACCGTTAGCTGAAACAAATCTTTTTAATAAATCAACATCTTTATAATCGATGTAAGTAATTTTGTTTTTTGTAAAATAACAAACTTTTCTTCTACCCATTCTTTGTCTTTTAAAAGCCATGTTCTTATACTCCTTTTCTAAAATTGAATATCGTCTTCCATGATATTAAATGAATTATCAAAATCTTTTTCTAATTCAACTGTTTGCATATCTTGGAAATTATCTGTTTGTGGTTGAGCAGGTTGAGAATATTGATTATTCATCATACCTTGGTTCATAGAACTTTGGTTTCTTTCTCTTTGAGCTCTTGTTTCTAAGAATTGAACAGAGTCACAAACAACTTCTGTAACGTATACGCGTTGTCCTTGAGCATTATCATAAGATCTAGAACGAAGTCTACCTTCAACTCCTACTAAAGATCCTTTTGCGCAATATTGTGCAACATTTTCAGCGACTTTATTCCATACAACGCATGAAATATAATCAGCTTGTTGCCCATCTGCAGAATTATAGTTACGATTTAACGCTAACGTAAAACTTGTAACTGCAGCCCCGTTTCCAGTTCTTCTAAGTTCTGGATCACGAGTCATTCTACCAACCATAACAACTCTATTAATCATCGTCAAATGCCTCCTAATTATTTACGAAGAGTTAAGTGACGTAAAACTGAAGCGTTGATTCTTGATAAACGTTCGAATTCAGCGATTTCAGCTGGTGCACAAGTTACATCTACTACAACATAGTAACCTTTTGTGTAATCTTTAATTTCATAAGCGAAATCACGTAATCCCCATTCGTTGACATTATCAACTGAACCACCGTTAGCAGTTAAGATTGATTTGAAGTTTTCAATTAAAGTATTTCTAGCTTCTTCTTCAACATCTGGTTTTACAATAAACATAATTTCATATTTATTCATCTCTTTTACCTCCTATGGTCTTTTGGCTTACTTTTTAGTAAGCAGGCAGTAAAATAATCTTTACATGCTCGTCCATTATATCTTATTGTTTACTTTTATGCAATAATAAAATGATTATTTTATGTAATTTTACCCCTTTA
>OGYD01001784.1_pt1 | contig 15372 bp, 11 predicted proteins | sample 1576441 | NCBI WGS metagenome assembly OGYD01 (sample SAMEA3541537, study PRJEB24748) | human gut metagenome | biome: human gut; feature: human-associated habitat; material: faeces | place: China | collected 2012 | reverse complement strand
TGATGACACCCTCTTCGTTGTGATAGTGCCATTATACCACTTAACTCGTGTAGACACAACCTAGATCTTTATTATTTTATTTTGGTTATGTTTTGCATAAGGTATTTTGCTGCACCGATCATTCCTGCATCATTACCAAGACTGGCCTTTTCAATTTGCAAGTTTTCTGCGAAACGTGGCATAACCGTTGCGAGCACACGTTTGCGAAGTGGGGTAATAAACAAATCTTCCTGCGCACTAACTCCACCGCCAATCAAAACTATTTGTGGATTAAAGATGTGGACAAGGCCTGAAATACCAGCAGCAACATCTTCAATCCATTGATCTGCAATTTGCTCCAATGCCTTGTCTCCCGATTTTATACCTTCAAAAATTGTAAGGCCACTCATTTTGATATTCGTTTTTTCATAAACACGACGTACTAACGCCGTCGTAGCAGCATAGGTTTCATAACAACCGTGCTTTCCACATGAACATGTTACACCGTTCTGATAAAGCGTAAAATGGCCTAATTCGGCAGCAATGCCAAGAGTTCCCCCCAATAATTTGCCATTAGCAACTACTCCACCGCCAACACCGGTGCCCAAGGTAATCATTATAGCATGCTGTTTTCCTTTTGCGCGCCCTACAAAGCATTCGCCTAATACAGCAGCATTGGCGTCGTTCAAAACAAAAGTTGGCACACCGAATACGTGTTCCATTTCTTTCTTGATTTCAGATCCCTCATACTGCGGAATTTTTCCGTTTGTTCCTATTACAGTGCCTGTATTAACATCAATCTGTCCAGTTGCAGATACCCCAATACCATTGATTGTTACATTGTTGTTCTTGAGGAACATTCGCGCTTCACTGATTACTGTGGTTAGAATAGGCGTCGTATAATGATCATAGCACACGCTGGCTTCATGGCGTGAATGGATTTTTCCCGATTCATCCACCAGCCCCATTTTGACGGCAGTTCCACCAATATCAATGCTCAGAATCATTGCTTTCTTCTCCGTAAAAGCCCTCCCATACGGGAGGGCATATTGTTTGTTTTATTTCTTGACAGCTTCCATAAAGCGATTGGCAATTTCCAGCGGGCGCGTAATTGCGCCACCTACAACCACTGCCCATGCACCAATTTCCAGCATCCTTTTAGCCTGCTCTGGAGTATGCACACGGCCTTCGGCGATCACTGGACAAGGCAAAGTTGCCGCCATCTGTTTTACCAACTCGTAATTGGGCTCACCTTTGCAGTGTGCCGTTGCTGCAGTATAACCATTCATTGTACTACCAACCAAATCCGCGCCCGCTTCATACGCAGCAACAGCTTCTTCCAGTGTTGCACAGTCAGCCATGATAATGATATTCGGATACTTTTCCTTCACGTTTTTCAAAAACTCCGGAGCAGTCAATCCGTCGCCGCGTTCGGTGTCGGTACAGTCAATGGATACGATATCTGCCAGAGCATCCATGCACTCATCCACTTCACGCATGGTCATAGTAATGCGGCCACTATAGCCGGGATATTCGCGCTTGATCAAACCAATAACAGGCAGTCCCGTTTCCTCTTTGATAGCAAGAATATCACGTTGAGAGCTTGTGCGGATCATCTTTGCTCCGGCTTCCTTTGCCGCACGCGCCATCAGATACATGATGGACTTTTCCTTCACATACAACGGTTCACCAGGTGTAGCCTGGCATGAAATAATTATCGATTCCTTTATGCTGTCGAACAATTCTTGCTTTGTCATTGTATTCTTCCTCCTATTATTCATTCTGGGCGTTCAAGCATACCCAAATAATATCCCCATAACATACCAATCGTAATTTCCGCTACTGTCCAACCGGACTCTATCGTCCATGTTGACCATTCACGATCGTTGTTCACGCCGCTTACTTCCAGCGTTTCTACATCGACCGCCCGGGCCCATGCACCGTTTAGCTTTGTATCGGGAGATTTGATCTGCACAGATGCAATAAATTCAGTGTTCCTTCTGTACAATTCCAAATAACGATTATCCTTTGTTGCATACCATGCCGATGCTAACGATACTGGCAACCAGTTCATGGAATACAGAAAATCACAAACAGGGTCGCCGTTATGCGAGAATACACTGCATTCGCCTGAATTAGCCCTGCTGCAAGATGCGGTATAATCTTCATCGTATTCTACAAAGGCACCACTTCTTTTTTCTGTCTGACATAGATCATCAGTCACTTGTTCCAGCCATTGTTGATGAATTGGATCTTGTGTGCACTTATATAGCAGTGACAGCGGAAATAGCAATCGGCACAGTTCTTGTGTTTGACTGTGTTCCCGTGCTGTCCAGGGATACACTTGCATAATCGATTCCAAACCTAATTTTCCCGCTGCAATGTACCTGTCTTCTCTTAATAACATACCGCACAGCAGCAATGCCGCCAGATACCAACCGTTATAATGGCCGCTGGGATTCTCTGCTGGCATATTTTTCAGTGCTGTTATTGTTGTGTCGAAGAACCCGCTGTTTTTCCATTTTGTATCTCTTTTTTCAAGTCTGGCTGCTTTTACACACTCTTTGGTAGGGGACAGCCAATTGACTTGATTCATACGCAATCCGTCCGTACCTGTGGTAGATAGCAAATAATCCGCCGCAAGACGGATGCGCTCTTCATCCTGCATATCACCGGTCAGGAACGCTCTTGCTGCCAAAGGAATCAGGAATCCGCGCGCTGCATCGTCCTGATAACTGGCATTTCTCCACCAGCCAAGCGAACCGCGCACCATGCCGTTGTGAAGGCCATCCTGAATCTGCATGGAACGCACTGTGTCGTAAATCGAGTCTGCCCATAGGCGATCCTCTTCACAGTGAAAGACCTGATATCGCAGTTCATACATCATCGCCGTTTCACCCATGCAGTCAAGCCGGATCTGGCCGGCAAGCTCTTGTTTTCCATCCGGCAGGATGATGGACGAAACGCCTTCTCGCACAGCACAGGGAAATTCGCCGTTTTTCACCAGCACGCCGGATGACGCAAACCATTTGGCTGCATTACATATGGCTTGTTCGATAGATTGCCATCCGGCAAATTCATAATTCTCTGCTTTCAGCACATCGACAGCTGCCTCATTCCATTGCCCGCCCAAATAGCACACAATCTGAGAAAGCAGCTTTTTCCACGCAACAAACGGCGCAAACCTTGCCTTGGCAAAATTGGCCATTCTGAAAGCACATTGAAGCAATCCGTTTTCTTCTTCGAATATTGCCGCACTGCGATCATCACGTGCCGGAATAGGCGCCTTGCGATAGCCGTCAGGCCGCGGCACATACTGATACCACACGCTTGCATTCGCCGGCAAAAACTGAACAGGCAAACGCGTATTATACTGCTCGTCCAGAATTGAGCCACTGTCCTCGCCCCGCTTCACACAAACAGGCCGATCACAATTGGTGGGCACAGGGGTTGCAAAGCAGGCGTCGCCCGCTCCGGCCGTAAACTCACAAAAGACGCGTTTTCCTTTTTTTCTTTGCTCCGATAGTGTTTGCTGCAACTTTGGAAGTATTGCAGCAGGATAATTCTGCGTTCCGCCAAGAATCGCAAACGCATCAAAACGCTCCAGATCTGCCGGAGCATTCAGCGCTACTATTTCGCTATGGTCAAAGCAAGATGAAAGCAGGCGGCTCAGGTCTGACTCCTGCAAGCACATAATCAGCAGTTTTGCCATTCACTTATCCCTCTTTTTCATGCACGAACTGATGGATTGCCCAAGCTACGCCATCTTCATTATTGCTGGGAAGAGCAATATCTGCAGCTGCTTTCGCTTCACTAACCGCATTGCCCATTGCTGCGCCCATTCCTGCCATTTTGAGCATAGTCACATCGTTCTCACCGTCGCCAATTGCCATGACGTTTTCCATAGGTATGCCAAAATAACGCGCTGCTTCAGCCAGGCCGGTGCCTTTGTTTACACCGGATGCATGCAGTTCAACACTGGTACGAAGATTTCCTTCCTCGGACATATCGGGACAGCGTTCCAACATATCCAACAGCATCCTACGTGGCTCATCAGGCAAAGGAAAAATTTCAAACTTCAATATCTTTTCCGCATTTTCTTCAATGGCAGCTCTCATATCAGAAACGAAACGACAGGAGCAATGAATATCTGCCGCAAGTTGTTCATTGAGCTGTTCATAATACTTCGTTACACTATTGGGAATCAGCGTATACAGCACATCGTCTGCATATAGATTGCTGCCAAGACGATATTCTTCACAAAATTCCAGTAGTTCAAGACAGCGGCTTGGATTGAGCATTTTTGCAAAAATCGTCTCACCCTGCCAGGTCGTTACCAGCGCGCCATTTCCACATATGATAACGTCGCCCATTCCTGCCTGCATTGCCACAGGCCGTGTTCCTGAAAAATGGCGTCCCGAACACGGAATGACCTTTACGCCGCAGGCACGCGCCTGCCCTATCGCAGTACGCGTGCCCGGGGTAATCTGTCGAGCAGAATTAAGAAGCGTACCGTCAAGATCCAAAGCAATCAGTTCGGGCTTCCATGCTGTCATTTTAGAGCGCCTTTCCTCTCCTTTTCTGTATAAAAGTTCTCTTGCTCGCCATCAGTCACATAGAGAACACAGCCGTCAATGCTGGTTACATACGGGCGATTACCAACTTTTTTGTAGCGATCATATATTGAAAAGTCGTTGAAGGCATAAATGCACATAACGCTGTTTTGAGCTGCAACGGTTTGAACAAATTCTCTGGACGATGCATCGACAGAACCGTGGTGGCCAATCTTTATCAAATCGGCTTTCAGTTCGTCGCCATATCGTTCGATCAACTCCCACTCTGCCATTCGGGTCATATCCCCGCAGAAAAGAACCTTGATTTCTCCATAAGTCATCATAAAGACCAAAGAGGAATCATTCAGTACTCTTCCTGTCATCTGTTTTTGCATCATGTCAGCATATTGATCCACAGGAGAGAGGAAGGTGAATGATACGCCGTCCAATGTAAACTGATCGCCTGCAACCGCCACAGTCAAGGGCAGCTGTTTAGCAGAAGCTGCTGATTTAAAGCTCGCAACAGCGTTTGTTTGGTAGTCCTTCAGCGGACTAACGTACAGTATACCTACCTCATGCTGTGCAATTACCGACGCCAGCCCGCCAATGTGATCGATATGCATATGTGTGCCGAGCATCACATCGATTTTTTCAATGTTAAGCCTGTCCAGCACTTCATTGACCTGCATGCCTACCTCTGGTATTCCGCCATCGACCAGTACAGTACAGCCATTAGGCGTTCGGATCAAAATGCTTTCTCCGGTATGATCTTCCCCGGTCAACGATAGAAACCAAATCCCCAGCTTGCCGTCTACAACGGACAAGTCATAAACCTTTTCAGGCGCTACATCCGCTATCGCTGTGCTCATAAACAGCATAACGATGAAGCACACAAACGCCAGCGTTCTTTTCACCGTATATCACCTCGCTTTATCATTCAGCCAGTTTCAGCAAGTACTCGCCGACCTCCACAGAATGCTTGAGCGCAGTATCGCGAAGCATAGGAGGTACACGATCCAGCCAAGGCGTTACCTCGTATGTAACGTCTCCCTCATACTCAATTTCCTTGAGCGTCTTCATAATAGCTGCCCAGTCAATGTCCCCGTAGAAGGGCAGCAGATGTTCGTCCTTCACGCCATGATTATCCGCAAAATGCGTCGACTTCAGGCGTTTTCCTACCGTGCGCAGCGCTTCGCACTGATCGTAGCCAACCAGGTTGGCATGGCCGATATCCCAGCATACCTGAACGCGGGGGTCGTGAAATGCATCTACAAGGTCAATCAGATCCTCACAGTTCGCTGTATAGGTGCGCTGAATAGGGGTAGGGTCGAACATATTTTCAATTACAACACCAACATTGTGCCTGAAAGCAAGTTCGAAGTAAGGGGGATAGTACTCGAGATTGCCAATCTTTGATGCTTTGTGGGAGTAGCCTCTGGTTTGCGTTTCGGTAGAAGCGTGCACTGTCATCCATTTCACGCCAAGAATGCCGGAAGCAATACAGGAGCGGCGAATCATTTCATCATGGAATTCCCGGTTCTCCACCTTCGGATTCAGGAAATGATAAAAATGAGAGTGAGACTGAGAAAATTCTATACCCAGCCTTGCAGCCAAATTGGCAATTTTCTCTGCCCAGCTTTGCCAGTTATCCAAAGCCAGCGGCATGCCCGGATTGCTCATATCGCAGAAATTCATATCCAGCACACGATAACCTGCCGCATGACACCTTTGAATACATTCTTCCATTGTAACAACGTTCTGAACGCGTTGAAAACGATCCATGATGCTCGTTGATGTAGACAAACGCATTGTTTTCATCACCCTTTCAAAGATCCTACCATTGTGCCCTTGACGAAGTAGCGCTGCAACGTCGGATAGAGAGTCAGCATCGGTACGCTGGATACGATAATGACAGCATACTTCAGCGTTTCAAACAGCAGCAGATCCGCCACGGAGTCAACCACTTCAGCGCCGCTCTTTTCCTGCCCCATGCCTTGCAGGAGAATTTCACGAAGCACCAGCGACAGCGGATACTTGTCTCTGTCCTTAAGGTAGAGCAGCGCACTGAAATACGAATTCCAATGACCTACACCGTAGAAAATGACCATGACAGCAATGATGGGCATTGACAGGGGTAACACGATACGTAACAGGGTGCTGATGTTGCTGCAGCCGTCAATATAGGCTGATTCGCAGATTTCTTCCGGGATGGACGTTTGGAAATAAGTGCGCATGATGACCAGATTCCATGCGCTAATGCAGCCGGGCAGCAGCAGTGCCCAGATGGAATTGTACATATCCAGATTTTTGATCAGCAGGAAATTGGGCACCATGCCGCCAGAGAAGAACATGGTCAGCGTAAACAGAAAGGTAATACCGCCGCGTCCTCTGAAATCACGCTTGGAAAGCGGATAACCAGCGGCAATGGTCATAATCAGGTTGAGGGATGTGCCAAGCACGGTATAAAAAATAGTGTTGACATAGCCCGTGAACATGGATTTGTTCTTTGCCACTGCCTGATAAGCCATAAGTGTGGGCTTTTGGGGCAGCAGAATCACATTCCCCTTCACCACTTCCATCGGATCGCTGAAAGAGGCGCTGATGCAGTAGAGTAGTGGATAGAGGGTAATAATCAGCGCAAGCGTTGCCAACGTATAGGCGATGAAAGAGAATACGCGATCCTCAGCAGAATTGCGAATGCGGTTTCTTTTCATGCGTATCCTCCTTTACCACAGACTGGTATCAGATACAGTGCGGGCAATCTTGTTGACCAGCAGCAGCATCGATAGGTTGATGAGTGAGTTAAACAGATTGACCGCTGTTGAATAGCTGTATTGGGAGTTAATCATTCCCACTTTGTATACGTAGGTGGAGATAACCTCAGATGCGCCCATATTCAGGTTGTTCTGCATCAGGTACACTTTTTCAAAGCCGACGTCCATGATACTGCCACAATCTCTGATCAGCATTATAATCGCCGTAGGCAGAATGGCAGGAATCGTCACGTGTACAAGCGATTGGTAGCGGTTGGCACCATCAATGCGAGCGGCTTCGTACAGCTGCGGATCGACGCTGGTCAGTGCGGACATGTAGATGATAGATGACCAGCCAGTCCCCTTCCAGATGTGCGAAATGATGAAGATAGGGCGGAAGTATTCTTCCTTAGCCATAAAGTTGACCGATTGTCCACCGAGCTTAGTTATCAGTACATTCAGCAAGCCGGTATTGGGATACAGGAAGGCATCAATCAGACCGACCATAACAACCGTAGAGAGGAAGAACGGTGAATACGTAACGGTTTGGACCAGCTTCTTGTAGCGTCTGTTATTCAGCTCATTGAGTACCAGCGCCAGAAGAATTGGCATTGGGAAGGCACACACCAGCTGGAACAGGCTCAGCTTAACGGTGTTAAGCAGAATATCCTTGAAGTTATATGCATTGAAAAAACGTTTGAAATGCTTGAAGCCCACCCATCTGGAGCCAAAGACGCCACGGCTGGGAGAATAGTCTTCAAAGGCAATGATCGTTCCGTACATAGGGCCGTATTTGAAAATCACCAGCCAGATCAATACCGGCACAATCAGCAAATACAAATCCCAGTATTTGACCAAAGAACGCTTCCATGTATACAGCCAGCGCTGCGTACGCGTTCTCGAATGAAGATTAGAATACTGCATGTTACCTCCTCAGAATGAAGAAGGGCGAGGTGTGTCCACCCCGCCCTGGTCGCATTTATGTTACTGAGCGGCAGTAAATTTCTGGCTGCGTATATACGCGTTGTTCACAATTTCGCAAAGACGCTCAGCGCCCATCTTGTTGATCTGCGCTACATATGCATCCCAATTGTCAAGAGATTCTTCGCCCGTAACGAATGCAGCACGCATCATATTGACATAGTTGCTGATGTCGGTACGAATGACGGAAGCTTCTTCGCTTTCTTCAGACGTATATGTGAAGATAGGCCAGATTTCTTCGGGGAAGTATTCAACCATAGCATGTGCAGCAGCTGCGGGTACGGGCTTGGTTTCGCCGCCGTAGAAGTACTCTTCCATAACGATGACGGGATTAGAGCCACCGCAAGTCACATAGGGAGCCACCGCATTATCGAAGCTGATGCCAGCGGCAACAGATTCATAAACGGCATCGACGAACGCAAGGGAGCCATCTTCCTTAACAACATGGCAATCGCCTTCGGAACCGTAGTTGAAGAACTTTACGCCTTCTTCGGTGTAAAAGTAATCAACAAACTGAAGCGCCAAAGGAACGTTTTCACATTCAGTAGTGATAACCCAGTTACCGATGGAATGCAGGTCGGAACGGACAGGGAACCAGAATTTATCACCGTTTGGACCTTCTAGTGCTTCTTCGAGACCGACAAAGTGCTCAGCAATGGATTCAGGAATGTTGGAGAAGTTGGTGTAGACGATTACACCATATTTATCTTCGGCAGCGTTAGCGGTGTATTGAGCACTCTTCATGGTGAAAATGGCGTTGTCCAGCAGTTCTTCCGTGTAGAGCTTATGGACGTAGGTCAGCATGTTCTTCCATGCATCACTGGCACCCAGAATGCGGGGATAGCCGGTTTCGGGATCAGCATCAACCACGGTGTCATGTACGCCGCGGTTACCACCGCCGAAAGCGCCTATCAGGGAGTAGTAGATGTAGTTGAAGTTGGGGGCGCCGAAGGGAATTTCATCCGCCTGGCCATTGCCATTTGGGTCGCTGTTCTTGAAGGCAACCAGGATGTTGTACAGGTCTTCGGTGGTCTTAGGCATTTCCAGGTTGAGTTTATCCAGCCAGGTCTTGTTAATGAACATCTTGGCAGCAACCTTATTGGGAATAGACTCAATAATCTGAGGCAGAGAGTAGAGCGTACCATCAGGCATGGTCAGCGCCGCTTCTATAGAAGGATGTGCCTTCATATAAGCGTAGAAGTTGGGCGCGTAGGTTTCCAACAGGTTATCTTCATTCAGATTAACAAGGTAACCTTCATTAGAGCCGAACCTGATTTGGTTGGTAGCGCTTATGTTGAACTTGAGGAATACATCAGGCAGTTCACCGGAACCGAACGCCATGTTCAGCTTTTCAGTCGCAGTACCGGCAGGAATGTTTTCCCATATAATGTTCACACCAGTCATCTCAGCGTACTTCTGCCACATCTTGACCTGATTGAAATCAGGCTGCATGGAAGAATTGTTGACCATGATGTGCAGGCTTTCGCCGGTCGTGGTCAGCGGGAATTCGGCCAGTGCACCGCTCACGGTGAACATCAGCACGAACAGGATTGCGAGGAACTTTTTCATTGTGTGTACCCCTTTCGCTATTTTAGGGCTTCAGAAGCCCTTATGTCGGCTTGATTATAGCGAAAACGCCCCATATATCACAATATTCAATTGCGATTGGAGCGTTTCCATTTGAATATTCCATATTCATTTTTTGACCATTGTCATAAATTGAATATTATTTCTCGTCTCAGCTTTTCCAGTTGAGCTTTCTGTAACTCATTGGCGTAATGCCTTCCAATTTTTTGAATTTGCGGGCAAAATTGGATTCGTCTAAATAACCGCATTGCTCTACGATCTGCCGCAGCGAATAAGTTGTCGTTGTCAGCAGATTCCTGGCAATATCCATGCGCAGAGAGTCTACATATTGCATGGGCGTTACACGCATGCAATTCTTGAAATAACGAACCAAGTAGGAAACGCTGACGCCGCAGGAGCTGGCGATAAACTCCAGAGACATACCGGTGTCGGAAAGATGCTTTTGCATACAATCCAAAACAGAATCCAGCAATGCAGTATTCAGCAACGGTTTTTCAGTGGTTTGGCCTTCCTGTTCTGTACTTCCAGAGTTCTCAGTCTCCGCTATATCGCTGTATTGCAAAAATGCTACATTCGTGTCCAGCGCTTCATGCAATGCGTGCCGCGCCTGCTGGTAGGATTCGGTCAAACACATGGGATTGTGTACACAAATACCCATTCCCACATGTACATGATGCATATTACTGAATACACGCTTCGCCAGCGAATATGCTTCCGGTGTATCGGTATGGTTGATTACAACTGTCAAGCGTTTTCCGCCGTCGCGTTTTGCGCAGATAGCCATTGAATGTGGTGTGTCAAGTTCTTCACATATTCGAACAGAAAGAGCTTCTGCCTCACTACTTTCTTCATACTCGAGCGCACAGCAAGTAAACTTTGGATATTCAAATACAATGTCCGCCTCCTGGGCGTCCATGTGAAGTTCTTCTACCGTTTCATACTGTCCCCATACAATATTTGAGATAAACAGCTTTTTCTGAATATCCCTCTTCTGCTCAATCGTATCTTCCACCAATTCATTCAGCAACGCATATTCGTCTATCTTACCCTTGCGTATTCCTGCATACTTACTTACCAGCTGATGCAGCGGCTGATAATTATATGCCGCCACAACCCAACTCGCCAAAGCGATGACTATGCACATGATGCCAAGCATAAAGAAATAAAACAGCTGAGTAGCACGGTAATCTGCATACAACACTATAGGATCTGCTATCAGTTCGTATCGATATTGTCCCAGGCTTCCTTCACAGGAAATAACGCTGCTTTTATCAGGTATTGACTCTGTATCATAAAGTGAATATACCAGAGTATCTTGTTCATAGAACCGCACATCCAGCATATCGCAGGGCAAGAATTGCCTTACAATATCATCAATCGTGTTTTTATTCACATAAAAGGTAATCAGTCTTTTGGGTGCCTCGCTCATCAAAGGCAGACCGAAAACATAGGCCACTGCCTTTCGGGGATACATGCGGACAATTAGCTGATTTGAAGAAATCGTCGTAAATATTTGGTGTTTACGCCGCATCAGGTACACTTCTTCATCAAAGTCCTCAGCAATGTCATATATGTATTTTTCAAAGTTTCCTCTTTCAAATATACCCTGACTGGAATATACCGTATTTTCATCCAGCATACTTTCATAGCTCATATCCATTGCAAAACTATAGCCACGAACATAACGTAGAAGTTCCGCAATCAATTCCTCGCGCTGAGATTTGGAGGATATGGGCGCATAGCTAAAAATGCCATCGTTGTTGATTTCAAGCACAATCCGCGACATTTCCTGAAACTGCGTATTCATCCAGTTTTCAATTCGCTCAATACTATCCTGTGCACGTTGATAGATGTCTTTTTTTTGTCGTTTGATAAATCGAGCATAAAAAAACAAGGAAAATAACAACATTACCGTTAGCAACAGCAAAATAACTGAAAAGTATATGCGTTTGTATGACTTGGATCCCTGCAAGTTCATTCTCTTCATCATACTTTTTATCCACTCCGCTACAGTAAATATTTATGATTTCGTCATTTCTGCATACATTTCCATCAGAGCGGCCACACAATCACTTTCGGTATTTAGCTTGCCCCAGAAGCCATAGGCCTGCATGACGGCCTTGTCGTTGGCCTGGTGGGCGCGGCGCAGCTCCACGGGCATGGTGACTTCATCGTAGAGGTCGGCGAGGGAGCAATCGGGGTAGAGCGCGCGGACGTGGAGGATGGCCTGGGCGGTGCGCTCAATGGCGGCCTTCTGGGCGTCGGTGGGGGAGGGCCAGGGGAAGTTGTTGTAGACGATATCCTTGGAATAGCAGTAACGCATTTCCAAACGTCCACAGACGGCTCGCATCCATGCCATGTGAACGTTGGAGGTCAGGATGCCAAAGTGGTAAAGGGATGCGTCGAGTATACTCTGAACGGCATTGGTTACAACAAACGTGCTGTCAATGTATCCCATAGGAATGTATCTGCGATTCTCACTGGAATGGCAGGGAATCACAATGGCAGAATCAGGATGGTTGGTTTCACGGAAAGTCGTGGGAGTCAACGCCAGTTTTTGTGCGCCTGCATCATGGCTGCTCTCGCGCATTTCGCGAACTTTTTTCACGCGCTCCATCACCAGCGGCATTCCTTTGATGACCGCAGGAGAGACACCCTTTAGCCAAAGACACCAGCGCAACTCACCATTGATAAACTCGCGTGCACCAATCAGTCTCTTCAGGTATTGCTCCGCGTTCGGTTCAGCTTGAATGAAAGCCTCATATTCTTCTTTCTCAACAATTAGATTGCCTCCATCAACAGGTTTGTTGCCATAGGAAATATGTGACTTTTTCATACATTGGACAATAGAAAGCGTGCTGTGGACGATACCCTGCTATCGTCCAAAGTAGGGTGCATTTCTTGATAAATCTCTGATTTCGACCACGAAAAGCAGCTGTGAGTAGACTAAAAAGGGCCGGAGAGCGGGAACCGCTATTTGGCAAAATGACGCCGAGCAGTCCGCTTCTTGCGCTTATATCCCATATTGGGTAGTTATAGTCTATATTTTGACAGCTTATCAGCCTATAAATGCAAAAAGAAGTCCTCATACTTTGTATCAAAGCATGAGGACTTAGTTGGCTCCCCAGGTAGGGCTCGAACCTACAACAACTCGGTTAACAGCCGAGTGCTCTGCCATTGAGCTACTGAGGAATATCGGAAAGCGGAGTATCTCTACTCCGCTTTCCTTTGGAATCCGGCGGCGACCTACTCTCCCGGGCCGTGTCCAGCCAAGTACCATCGGCGCTGAAGGTCTTAACTTCTGTGTTCGGGATGGGAACAGGTGGAACCCCTTCGCCATTACCACCGGAAATCTCTTTTCAAGGTCCTCGCTTTCGCGCTACCCTGACAACTGCACAGCTCTTATAGGACTTTTGCCAACTGCTTTGACTTAGTCTCAGTTTCCTGAAATCAAGCCCTCGACCTATTAGTATCAGCAAGCTCACGCATTACTACGCTTACACCGCTGACCTATCACCCGGTAGTCTTCCGGGGGTCTTACTCTCTTATAGAGATGGGAGTCTTATTCTTGAGGTGGGCTTCACGCTTAGATGCCTTCAGCGTTTATCTCTTCCGCACTTCGCTTCCCTGCTGTGCCCTTGGCAGAACAACAGTTGCACCAGTGGTGCGTCCATTCCGGTCCTCTCGTACTAGGAACAGCTCCTCTCATGACTCCTACGCCCACGATGGATAGGGACCGAACTGTCTCACGACGTTCTGAACCCAGCTCGCGTGCCGCTTTAATTGGCGAACAGCCAAACCCTTGGGACCGAATACAGCCCCAGGATGCGATGAGCCGACATCGAGGTGCCAAACCTCCCCGTCGATGTGGACTCTTGGGGGAGATCAGCCTGTTATCCCCGAGGTAGCTTTTATCCGTTAAGCGACGGCAATTCCACTCTCATACCGCCGGATCACTAAGCCCGACTTTCGTCTCTGCTCGACTTGTCAGTCTCGCAGTCAGGCACCCTTCTGCCTTTACACTCTTCGAATGGTTTCCATCCATTCTGAGGGTACCTTTGGGCGCCTCCGTTACTCTTTCGGAGGCGACCGCCCCAGTCAAACTGTCCGCCTGACACTGTCCATTCACCGGCTTACGGCGTCATGTTAGAATTCCAATAACAGAAGAGTGGTATCCCAACGGCGACTCCATACATGCCGAAACACGTATTTCCCAGTCTCCCACCTATTCTGTGCATCCGTTACCGAAATCCAATATCAGGTTACAGTAAAGCTCTACGGGGTCTTTCCGTCCAGTCGCGGGTAATGGGCATCTTCACCCATACTTCAATTTCACCGGGCCCCCTGTTGAGACAGTGCCCAAATCGTTACACCATTCGTGCGGGTCGGAACTTACCCGACAAGGAATTTCGCTACCTTAGGACCGTTATAGTTACGGCCGCCGTTTACTGGGGCTTCGGTTCTATGCTTCGGTTGCCCTGACATTTTCCCTTAACCTTCCAGCACCGGGCAGGTGTCAGCACCTATACGTCAGCTCTCGCTTTCGCAGATACCTGTGTTTTTGCTAAACAGTCGCTTGGGCCTATGCTCTGCGGCCTCTTTCGAGGCACCCCTTCTCCCGAAGTTACGGGGTCATTTTGCCGAGTTCCTTAACAAGGGTTCTCCCGTTCGTCTCAGGATTCTCTCCTCGCCCACCTGCGTCGGTTTCCGGTACGGGCGCCTTCGGATATACTAGCAGCTTTTCTCGCCAGCGTGAACTCACTCGCTTCCCTACTTTATTTCGGTCCCCATCACGGCTTACCTTAAAGGGATGCGTACTTCACTACATCCCAAGCTTACCGCTTGGACCGGGTTGACCATCACCCGGCTCGAGCTATCCTTCTGTGTCACTGCCTCATTCCTCGGCGGTGCAGGAATATCCACCTGCTATCCATCGCCTACGACTTCTGTCCTCGGCTTAGGCCCCGACTTACCCTGGGCGGATGAACCTTCCCCAGGAAACCTTGGGCTTTCGACGGGCATGTTTCTCGCATGCCTCTCGCTACTCATACCGGCATTCTCTCTTCTGTATCGTCCACCAGTCCTCTCGATCTGGCTTCTCCCAATACAGAATGCTCCTCTACCACGCGCTTGCGCGCATCCATCGCTTCGGTGTCACGTTTGAGCCCCGGACATCTTCGGCGCACAACCACTCGACCAGTGAGCTATTACGCACTCTTTAAATGAATGGCTGCTTCTGAGCCAACATCCTGGTTGTCTGTGCAATTCCACATCCTTCTCCACTTAACGTGAACTTCGGGACCTTAGCGGTTGATCTGGGGTGTTCCCCTTTTGCCCGCGGAACTTATCTCTCGCGGACTGACTCCTGAGGTCTACATTTTACGCCATTCGAAGTTTGATAGGGGTTGGTAGGCTTTGTGGCCCCCGCGCCCATTCAGTGCTCTACCTGCGTTAATGACCCTCAAGGCTAGCCCTAAAGCTATTTCGAGGAGAACCAGCTATCTCCGGGTTCGATTGGA
>OGYD01001779.1_pt1 | contig 15406 bp, 12 predicted proteins | sample 1576441 | NCBI WGS metagenome assembly OGYD01 (sample SAMEA3541537, study PRJEB24748) | human gut metagenome | biome: human gut; feature: human-associated habitat; material: faeces | place: China | collected 2012 | reverse complement strand
CACCCATTTGCAGCGTTGTGATGCCCAGCATGGTGGTGGTGGAGTTGGCAGGCATCGCTTCTACGCCGCCTGCCGCATTGATCATGGCCTGAATGGCTGTATTCATAATGATATAGGCCACTGCGCCGGACAGGGCCGCGACCTCTTTTTCCTTGCGGGCCATGCCGATGGCTACGCCCATGGCGAACAGCAGCGCCAGATTGTTGAACACGGCGCTGCCGGTCTGGCTCATTACGTCCAGAATGGTGTAGATCAGGGTACCGGGGTGGATGACGCTGTTCAGGCCATAGGCCGCCAGCATGGTTTCGTTGGTGAACGAGCTGCCGATACCCAGCAGCAGGCCCGCTACAGGCAGCAGTGCAATGGGCAGCATAAAGCTGCGTCCCACGCGCTGCAGCACGCCAAAGATCTTGTCTTTCATCTTCAGTTCTCCTTTTCTCAAGTTCGTATCCAGCATATATATATATCCACACAGGAAAGACCTGTGGAGAATCAAAGGTGGAGCAAGAAAGCTTACTTTCCCATCCGAATCCGTTTCAGATGGATCGTAAGGAACACCAGTTCCTCGTCCGAAAGCTCCTTGTGCCAGGTGTTGCGCACATACTCCGCAATGCAGCAAGCGCATTTGTAGTGTTCGCTGCAATTGCGGGCGATCAGGGCGCGGAACACTTCGTCATGGGGATCGTTTTCCTGCTCCTGTTTTCCTTGAAATACGCGCTGCGCAAAAAACCGCAAATGCACTGTAAAGCGGCTGAAATCCAGTGCATCCCGGTCAAAATGGCAGTTGTAAAAGCATTCCACTACCTGCACGCAGCCATCCACAAAGCGGGTGACATCGTTCACCACGCTCATGGTGGTGTTGAGCTCTGCGTTGACGATGTGCAGCGCAATGAAGCCGCCCTCGTCGTCCGAAAGGTCTGCATGGAAGCGCTGGCGGATGGTGGCAAGGCACTCCATGCCAAGGTGATACTCTTCCGGGTAGAATTCCCGAATGGAAGTCATCAGCGGGTTAGAAAAGCGAATTCCCTGTTCACTGCGCTGAATGGCAAAGCTGATGTGGTCGGCCAGCGTGATGAGCAGGCTTTCGTTCAGTGGGTATTTCAGCCGCTGCCGGATGGTTTCTACCAGCTCATCGGTGAGCAGCAGATGCTCATACGGAATCCGTTCCAGAAGTTCCACCAACTTTTGCTGCACGGCAGGGCTGGTCATGCGGTAGCTGCACTCCACGGTTTCAGCCTCGATTTTATAGCCCGGCTTAACACCAAAGCCCAGACCACGCCCGGTGACGATCAACTCACAGCCCGTGGAATCCACCACGCGCAAAATATTGTTGTTGATTGGCTTTTTGACGGTATATTGCATTGTTTCTCCTCCTCGGGGTTGAAAAAGGCAATAAAAAAAGACCACCCTTGACACAGCAAACATACCGAAGGCTGAAACACGCTTTCGGCTTGTGCTATGCAGAGTTGGTCTAGCCCGCCAAACGGTAACAATCCAACGACGCTGCTCACGTACATTTTTTCTTTTTTGTAAGGCACAAACAAATCAGGCACTTGAATAGCGACTTATTCTGTGCATGATTACAATACCATATTCCTTGTGGAGTGTCAAGACAAGAACGGCTCTCTTTTTCACTTTGTTAGCTTTGCACAAATTCATTTGATAATTTACAGCAGATTGACAAGTAAAAAGATTTCTTTTATTTGTGCTTTTTGAGTCGTTGTTGTCAAACGAGATTATTGCGGAGAAAGCAGTGCTCCATCTTGTAACCCATCACAAGCAGGGCATACTCTAAAGATTTATTGTACCTAATCGTGCGATTCATGGTAGCGACAAGCTATTCTAAAAAATCTACCAATCTTCTAGTGTTGAACCCCTTCGACACAAAAAACTAAAGATTGAATGATTTGCAGCGTTCAAAAACAGAGTGCTGCTTTTCTTTTTGTGCAATGAAAAAGCCGCCATGCATAATAATGCACAGCGGCCTTTTCTGAGGAAAAACGCTAATGAAGAGAATGTCAGAAAATGAATTCTGTCATGGCGGTCTTTTGCTGTCCATGCTTAATCTTTCGCGGCCGGAAACAGCATTTTATTCACGAAGAAGAAGATGACCATAGATACGCCGCCGTTTAGCACGGTCGTGCCAATGTTGTAGATGAAATCAGGAACAACCAGACCTGCAACAGCGACCCACACGCAGTTGATTGAGTTGACAATGCAGGTAATGATGCAGAATGCGACCACATATCCCGCAATCTGCTTTCCCAGATTTCCTTTGCTTCGGAACACGAAATTTCGCTGAATCGGGAAGTTGATGCACTCACCAATGACCATAGCAATCATGTATGCACAGAAATACGGTAAACCACCGTGGGCTGCATCGTAGCCAAGAATATTCCACTGAAAGGTTTCTCCAAACAGCGTAACAGGAATACCCGGCCAGCCGAAATCAACTACCGGCAAACTTGCAAATGCTTTCGGCAAGAACTGCAAGAGCAGATACTTGAAAACAGTAATGAGATTCGATACGATGACAAACAGTCCGCCTTCTCGTACCCATTTTGCGGTTTCAGGGTGTTTGGCTGCAAATCGATTCCAAAACTCCATTCTGCTCCTCCATATTAAGCCTGCACAGAATTCTGCTCTTTCCAACGCTTAACATTCTTGCGGCGGCGGACAAAGTAAAACACGCACCGTGCGATGAGGCCAGCATCGACAACCGCAACCGTGATATACAGCCAGTACGGAACCGGGATAACGCTGACTTCCTGACCAATGCTATTAGCAGAGGCATAAAGGATATTATGCGTAGCAGTGCGAAGGACCTGATGACCGGCAGGAGAATTGGTGACTGCCTCACTCGGAGCCTGCATATTCATCAAAGACAGAATCAAGTCATTGCCTGCTGCGATTGCACGGTCAATATTGATATAGGACAGCTGAAGGATGCAGTCGGTAATGACAGCGCCACGGAAGCCCCATTCGTTGCGCAGGACAGTAGTGAGCAAATCAGCATTCTCAGCAGCACAGATTTCACCGATACGGTTGAAGGAGGACATGATTCCGCGTGTGCCGCCTTCCTTAACGGCAATCTCAAAGGGCTTGATATAGATTTCACGCATTGCCTGCTCATTCACCCAAGTCAGTAGACCACCGGAATCGCGGTTGCTCTCCTGGTCATTGACAGCAAAGTGCTTGCAATAGGTCGTAACACCCTGAGACTGAATACCCTGCGTTTCAGCAGCAGCCATTTTACCGGAGTGCAGACCATCCTCAGAATAATACTCGTAGTTACGGCCGCTGAACGGGCTGCGATGAATGTTCATAGCCGGGGCATACAGAGCAGCGATTTTCATAGCTACCGCTTCTTGCGCGAAGGTTTCGCCCATATCGTATGCCAGCTCAGTATTCCAGCTGCATGCCAGAACGGACTGTGCGCAGAATTGATTGCCGGTAGAGCCTGCCATAATGTTGTTGATACCGTTGGGACCGTCAACTTCAGTATAGCCCAGTTTGCCTACAGACGGAACTTCCTGTGTTGCCCAGCCGCCGTTGGAAACCAGATTAACCATCTCACTGACCGGAATCTGCTCCAGAAAATCATTCCATTTCGGATCATCATAAGCAAGACCCTTCATATCTTCAATCTTCAGGTCATGATTTACAACAGCAATGTCTTCGGCTGTGTCAACAAGACCGTTGGATTTATTGTTGATTGCGTCCAGAGCGACAGCACCGGCTTCACGGCTCGCAGCGGCTCGCTCTTTGGGGAAAGTTCCCTCCCAATCGGCACGGCTCACATAGCTTGTGCATTCGCCAAAAGAAGCATAGTCAAACTGATTGGTTGCTGCGACATCGTCAGTAGAGCGGGCACCATCGTTAGAGTCGTTGTAGATTCTATCCTTGTCGATGGTAAGAGTCCGAGAATCAATGACCGTGTGACTGTCACTGCGCAGGCTGATAGTATATTCGCCCGCTTCGAGAACATAGGCACCGCCCTTTGCTTTCACGCCGGTATAGTCGTAAGACGCCATATCCTCAGCAGTGAAAGTCAAAGTCACAGATTCGTTCTGACCGGGTTCAATCATTCCAGTCTTGCCAAAGGCTCCGAGAACGACAGAACTCTTCTCGATTCCGCCCTCAGTATACGGTGCAGAGTAGTAGACCTCTACTACATCTTTACCGGCAACAGAGCCGTTATTCTTCACATTGACCGTCATGGTCACATTGTTGCCGTCAAACGAGAAATCAGAGATGCTTTCTTCAAAGTCCGTATAAGAAAGACCGTAGCCGAAAGGATACTGAACCGTGGCGTCATAGTCAATGAATCCATCCTCAGCGGCTGTTTCATAGTATCGATAGCCTACATAGATACCCTCGATATAATCGACATAATGGTAGAAGTCCGGAGCAGCACCGCCGCCTATGGGGCTGGTGTTTACCCACTCACAGTTTGTATAGTTATAAGCGCCAATGCTATAATAGCTTGGAGCGCTCTCAACCGCATAGGCGAATGTATCGGTAGTGCGACCGGAAGGATTCACTACGCCGCTTAATACTTCACCGACAGCATTTGCACCGGTAGAACCCAGGCATCCAATCCAAAGTGCCGCATCCACGCCTTCGTCCTCGAGGAAACCGAGTTCCATGGCATTTGTGGAGTTGACCAGAACAACTACCGTGCCGAAGTTCTCCTTCAGCATATCCAGAACCTGCTGCTCAACACTCTGCAGTTCCAGGTAGTGCTTACCGGCGTCACCGCCTTTTACAACCTGCTCAATGTCCTTACCGGAAGAAACAATCTGCGTTGTTGCATTCGGGTCCATATCCATGGGAAGGTCTGCACCTTCACCGCCGAGACGAGACACTACAAACACGGCCACATCCGAATAAGCCTTTGCATTTGCAATCATCTCTTCAGAGTATTCATTGACAGCAGGTTCGTTAATGTCAAAGTTGTTGCCGGTGAAACCGACACCGGTACGCTCAACAAAATGGTCGTTATAGAAAGAAACCAGTTCTGGATTGACCGAGAATCCAGCGTTAGTCAAGCCCTGCTCCAAGGTAATGTTATTGCTGCTGTCACCGGAACCGGAACCGGAGCCGCCATAGACAGTGTCACGAGAGCCATAACCAAAGAGATTGATTTTGCTTCCAGAAGCGAGAGGCAAAGTCTGGTTCTTATTTTCCAGCATGACAATACCTTCGCTTTCGACCTTCTGCGTCATATCCGCAGAAGCCTGACGGAAAGCAGCCACCTTATCCGCATCCGGTCCCTTGTATAGGAAACTATTGATGGTTGTGTAGTATTTCGGAACAAGCACACAAAGCAGTACATTCAGTACCGCAACAATAGCACTCAGAATGCACATTATGACAAATGGCAATTTCTTCGGCTTGCGTACTTGTTTTGCATGGGCAGTGTTTGACATTTGAATTCCTCCTTCTGATTGACCGGACTCGGTCATTTGTCTGCATTATACCTGAAACTGTAAAAAAAGGAGGACGTATTTCCTAAGTGGTCGTTTTTTGTTCCTACTCTGCACAAAAAAGAAAATTGCCGGGGTTTCCCCGGCAATCAGGTATTGCTTATTCAGTTTCAACAGGCAGTGCCACACGAAGCAGGAACAGCCCGTCCTCCGCTTGGACGGAAACCGTACCGCCATATTTCTCCGCTGTACTCCGGATGCTCTTTAAACCAAACCCATGATAGTTCGGGTCTCCTTTTGTCGTAACGGGCAGGCCGTCAACAAAACGCAAGTCTCCCTCGTAGAAGTTCTCCACTTGAAGGATGGCAATGCCATGTCTCGAGAAGATGCTTACGGAAATCGCACGCTTGTCGTGGTCCTCAAGCTTACGAACGGCTTCCTCTGCATTGTCCAGAGCGTTTCCTATCATTGAAAACAGGTCAACCGCCTCTAAAAAACCAACTGCCTTTCCATCGGCAACACAGGTAAAGGTGATATCATTCGCAGCGCACAACAGGCTCTTTTCGGTCAGTATCGTGTCCAAAATTTCGTTTCCTGTCTCAATGATAGAGTCATATACCGATACTGAGTTTTCGATTTCTTGAAGAACTGTATTTTCCGGTGCATTACCTGTTTGTGCCACAATCTTCTTCAACTCTGACAGCTGGCATTTCAGTGCATGGCATTTATGATTGATAAGTTTCACGCTATCCGATGCTCGTTCATATTGCGCTTGATGGCGCATCCACAACTGCTTTTGAAGGGATAGCTCCTCTTGCTGAGCCAATTTGTTTTGAAAACTCACCTGCTGCCACAATATTAGAACACAGCATATCATCGAATATATCCTGCAGCACCGATACAGGTAATTCTGGTGCTGAAAGCTGGTCTGAACAACCGCACTAAACACAATAGATATCAGTAGGACCGCTATCATTGTCGTAAAAGAATACCCGACGCTCACCGAAGCATACCCATGTTTAACCATAGGTCGTGCAATCAAGAGATATATCACGACATATACCAATGCAAATACAGCAAAGGGAATGAAGGTATCTACTACTATGTCTTTGAGGGAGCAGTAATGAGGTTCATTATAAGCTGCTCCGGGCTGAATGGCATCCCACGCACAAAAAGCGACATGCTGAGTAAGGTAAGCCAATGTAGTGAAATAAGCAGCCATTTTGAGTTCTACATCAAACATCGAGTATTCTATAGAAAGCAGGATAAGAAAACTGCCTATGCTCCATACCAAAGAAGCCAAAAAGCTATTCAAAAGGATTTCTGGTGATGCGGTAATGCAAAGCTTCAAAACCAAAAATCCTAAGATTGCTGCCAGTACAGCACGAATCAGCCAAAACTTTCTTTTTGGTTCTTTGTAAGCAAACATGAGTGCTGCAATCAATAACTGAACCGGTTGATGCAAAATTTTGATGATATCTTGCAGCAAATTCACTTCATATTTCCTCCCGTCACAGAATTTGCCAGGCCGCTGAGAAATGTATTTCTTCGACTGCGACTAAGGGGAAGTGTGTTTGCGCCGACAACAATAGAGTCTTTTTTTACAGCATCCACATGTCGAAGATTTACCAAGTAGCTGTTGCTGCATCTCGAAAACTGCTGGTCTTTAAGGCGGTCTTCAATTTCTTGCAAACTACCGGAAACCTCCAGGGTTTGATTATGCAGATGCAGATACAGCCAATGCCCCCGCACCTCAATGTAGTAGATTGCCGAACTCTCAATTCGCTGCTTTTCTCCATTTACCGTAACAAAAAGATGATGCTTCTGCCTTTGAGAGGCTCGTTCAATGGCGCGAGGCAGTTTCATAGAAAGCTGCGCATAGGTGATTGGCTTTAGAATAAAATCCAGTGCATCGACTTCATAGCCCTTAATGGCATACTTTGCCATTTTGGTAATAAAAATCATAACGACAGTCGCATCCTGTTCTCTGATTTTCTGAGCAGCACTCATACCGTCTAGTAGCGGCATTTCAATATCCAACAGCAGAATATCCCATATAGGTTTGTAGTTCTCAGCAATATCCATGCCATCGTTAAACACCGCGATATTGCCTTCGAGTCCATGCTCATTAAGATAGCGAACAACATTATCCTTTGTCTGCTGAGCCAAATCTGCTTCGTCTTCGATAATTGCAATCTGCAGCATACCCGAAACCTCCCCATAGGATTTGCATTCTTTCTTTTCTGTCATCATTCTACCAAGTGCGACAAACAATGTCAAAAAGATTTTCAAGAGCACTTATGCAGTTTTTCAGTCAAAGCAAAAGGAGCGTCCGCCAAAGCAGACGCTCCTCTTTATGTTTCTTGTGCTTTTTGTAAGCGTGCAGATTACTTGCCGCTGCTGTTCAGGCGCGGGATGGTCTCAGTCTTCGTTTCATTGCAAACTGTGCAGGTATAGGTCTTGACGCCATCTTTTTGAGCCGTGGGTTCAGTAGTAACGACACCGTTATCCCAAGTATGGTTGTTGGTTTTCGGGGTGGTATCGATAATACTGCTCACTTCACCGCAGGCGGTGCAGTAGATTTCGGTGCGACCCTCTTCCTTACAAGTGGGCTCGATAACACGCTTCGCGGCACGATGACCGGTGGAGTGTACAATGTTGTCCTTGTAAGAGAAGCTGTCATCCTGATTGCACTTATGCATCGTGTAGCCGTCTTCGGTACAAGTCGGCGGAACAACGGTAACGGTGAAGGTATACTTGGTGGGCAGGACCTTTTCGGTCTTGGTCGCATCACAGTTCTTGCAATGCAGAGTCTTTTCACCGTACTCTTCATAAGTAGGCGGAGTAGTGATGACGCCCTCATTCCAGATGTGACCTGTACCGCCGTAGTCGTAGGTCATGGTATGGGAAGCATCGCGCTTGCAGTGCATCAGCATGGTGCCCTTCTCGGTGCAGGTAGCCTTTTTCAGGCATTCGGTGTGCTCGGTGTCCCAATCATGGTAACCGATAGCGGGCACAGGCATCAACACTCTTTCGTTGCACCCCTCGTAGCTGCAGTACATCCAACGCTTGCCTTCAGTTTCGCAATAAGGTCCCTCGATGATTTCGCCAAGGCGCGTGTAATCGTGCTCATGCACCTTAGCAATATCTTCGGTCTTTGTTGCTTGGCAAACATTGCAGGTGAAGGTTTTGATGCCAGTTTCGGTGGCTGTAGGCTCCTTGGTGACGACGCCCTCATCCCACTGATGTTCACCAGTGATAGGCAGGTCTTTCACATGCTGCTTGTCGTTGCAGCGCTCACAAACATTGTCTACGCTGCCAAGAGCACCACAGGTAGCCGGAGTAGTGACTTCTTTGTACTGATGGCCCAGTGCAGGGACAGGCGTATCCTGATAGGTCTTTGCGGGATTCTCATTGCAGGTATGCAGCGTGTAACCGTCCTCTGTGCAGGTAGGAGCGACCACAGTATCCGTGAAGGTATAGCCCAAAGCAGGAATTACTTCTTTATGCACATGGGTCCTGTCATTCTGGCAGGTGTAGGTGCGCTCGCCATCTTCTTCGTAAGTTGCTTCCTTGGTAACAACACCATCGTCCCAAGCATGTCCCGTCGCAGGAACAACTTCCGTATAGGTATGGGTTGCATCGTTCAGGCAGGTGAAAGTCTTGACGCCGTCCTCAGTGCAGGTAGGAGCCTTGGTGACAGTGCCATCATCCCACTTGTGCCCCAGAGCCGCGATTTCTTCGGTCTTGGTCTCTGTGCAGCCGGTATTCTGGCACTTGAAGGTCTTTACACCGGGAGCCTCACAGGTAGCGGCCTTAGTGACAGTGCCGTCATCCCACTTATGACCCAGTGCTTGGATTTCCTCGGTCTTAGTCTCATTGCAGCCATTACGGGTGCAGGTATAGGTCTTAACACCAGCGTTCGTGCAGGTCGCTGCCGTTGTGACTGTACCAGCGTCCCAAGCATGGCCCAGTGCATTCGTATAATCGCGTTTTTCGGTCAGAGCGGAATCCTGGTCGCAGATGTAGATGGTATAGCCCTTCTCTGTGCAGGTAGACGCTACCGTATTGCCCTTATGCCAGGTCTTTTCGACTACCGGGATATCTTCCGTGTATGTAGCACCGCAGGAAGTGCAGGTAAAGGTCTTCGTACCCTTCTCGTAGATGGTAGCAGGCTTTGTGACCTTACCGGCATCGTAGGCATGCGGCAGCTTTGCCTTGTAATCGCCCTTGTAGGTCAGGCTGGGGACTTCATTGCACTCATAGATGGTATAACCCTCAGCGGTGCATGTCGGAGCAACAACGCTCTTGATATGATATGTCTTGTCGAGAGACGGGATTTCCTCGGTGCGCGTCTCATCGCATTCCTTGCACTTGAAGGTCTTGATACCGGTCTCGGTATAAGTAGCAGCCTTCGTGACTGTACCGCCATCCCAGCTGTGTCCCTTTGCCGGAACAAAGCGGTCATTGTAGTTCATGCCGCCCCACTCATGGCAGATATGCTCATCGTAGCCTTGCGTGGTGCAGGTCGCCTCATGACGGCGAACCGTGAAGGTGTATTTTACCTGAGGCTTTACGGTAGGAGCCGGAGTAGCTGCCGGAGCAGGTGCCGGTGTTTTTGTCGCTGCCGGTTTGGTAGTCCCGCCGGAAGTCGAAGTACCGGTACTCGGCTTCTCCGTCTTAGTCGGCTCGCTGGTGGTGTTGTCCTTCTTATCAGTGTTCTCAGCGGGCGTGGCGGTCGGTGCAGGCGTAGCCGTCGGTGCAGGTGTGGCAGTTACTTCCGGTGTTTCCGGAACCGCAGCCTGACTTTGGCTCGTGGTCACATCCGAACTCGTCGTATCGTTGGTGTTTTTTCTTTTCTTGCAGCCGGTCAAAGAAACCGCAACCGTAGCAGCTAAAGCTACAGCAACGATTCTTTTCGCTGTACTAACTCTCCTTTTCATAATAGACCTCCTTCCCTTTAGGGGATAGTTTCTTAACTATATTATATCAAAGAAAACATCGCGTTTACATTTATTTTTATAGATTTTACAACTCCTCTATCAAGTTCTACCGTTTGCATAAATGCAACATCCTGTAACTGTGCATAGTATCCAGTACATATGGCTAACTCTCAACCTTCACCACAAACTGTTGATTTTCGCTATTTGCTAAAAACTTCCGTCATGTTGCATATTGACTCTTTTCATAGAAAGGAGTACGCTATTCTGAATCGAAGGAAGGGATTGTCATGGAAGTCAGTGTATTGCTCATGCAGCAGATAGCCCAGCTGTTTATCGTTCTTCTGATGGGCTATGTAGTCGTCAAGGCAGGGCTTCTGAAAGCCTCAGACAGCAAGGTTTTGTCCGTAGTTTTCGTGTATCTGGTCATGCCGTGTGTTGTTCTCAACGCATTTCAAATCGATGATACGCCGCAGATTCGCACAGGACTCTTGTACTCGATGGGCATAGTGGTCGGAATGCATGTCGTGTTTCTGGTCCTCAATGCTATCTTTAAAAGGCCGCTTAAATTGGATGTCGTGGAGCAGGTCAACATCATATACAGCAATGCAGCTGCGCTCGTCATCCCCCTGGTTCAGGCTTTGCTCGGCGAGGAATATGTCGTGTATTCCTGCGCTTTCGTCATTGTTCAGCTGATTCTTCTCTGGACGCACGCAAGTGCCTGCCTGCAAGAAGGCGCAAAACTCGAATGGAAGAAGATTCTGACCAATGTCAACCTGATTGCGATTGTCGCCGGTGCGCTCTTGTACCTTCTGCATATCTCGCTGCCCTCGCCTATTGTGAGTACGCTCAGCAGCGTAGGTGCTATGATAGGGCCTATGGGTATGCTGCTGGCCGGTATGGCGATTGCGGAAGTACCGTTAAAGAAAGTCTTCTGCACACCGCGCAACTATCTTCCCGTTGCACTTCGTCTGATTGTAGTTCCTATCATTGTTCTGCTGCTACTTCGCGTGTTCCACGCATCTGACTGGATTGCAGATGGTAAAGCAATTTTAATGACAGTCTATCTATCGGCTATTACGCCGTCTTGTGCGACAGTCACCTCAATGGCGCAACTCTACAATCGTGATGCGGCGCACTCAAGTGCATTGTATGTTCTGAGTACGCTGCTTTCCATCATGACGATGCCTCTGATGATTGGACTGTTCGATATGCTGGTGTGATATACCTTTTATAAGTACAAATTAAGAAAGAGAAAAGCGCCCACCTTTCACGGTGAGCGCTTTTTCATTTTGTGGAGTATTACTGGATACATCGAAGAAGTCCGCATACTTGCGGAACAGCTCAACCGTCGGAGTTGACTGTCCGTTTTCATAGCGGTTAAGGCTGGACTGAGTGATGCCCAAAAGCTCTGCTAATTTTGCTTGAGAAAGAGATATGCCGTCCCGCAAAGTGCGTAACCGTTCGCCGATTTGTTTCAATGTAATCACATCCTTTCCCAAGATTATAGCATATATCGAGTTGATTTCAAATCACAATTCGAGTTTTATAAACAAATTACGTTTGGGATTGTCCGTTAAAAATCTTTAAGAGCGTTTTCAAAATACTTAAATGCAATATTTAAGATGGCTTCATCTTCTTCACTAAGTTCTTTTGCATGCGCATCAGCACGGAACGAGTTAACAATATCAAAAAATTGTTCTGATTTTTACTTGATTAAAAATCTACGCACATCCTCATCAAAACGTTTTGCTTGCGGGCATTTTGCAACAACGTCACTCCAGTTGTCACATACAACTGAAATTAGTTCCTTATACGTTCTTTTTGTTTTATTCGGGCGATTTCTAATTTTGATTCCATGATATTGAGGCGCTCGTGCGATAATACTAGTCCATGGATCAGACAAGACCTCATAGTCTTCATACTGATCAAATGCCGCCACAATCCATGTATCTGTTGCATCAAACGGAATCATATAGCTTACCGCCAGTTCGTCTTCTGGCAGTAACAATGTGTTTATGAATGTTCTCAGAAAATCTGCCCCTGCTTCTGGAGTATTCCCATGCTCTTCACACGGTAAAACGACAGGACAATCACTCCGGTTGTTCGCAATTTTTTCGCAAGTAAGCGGGTGTGTGCTCCCTGGTGCATCACAGAATTTTCTTTGACATTCACAATGGACTTCCTTTTCACATCTTTCAACGTCTCCATCCATATGAATAACCAAAAAGTCAAGGACTGGGGTCAAAGAGTTCATATAAGTGTTTAGGCTTCCCTGATTTGTTTCACACCATTTCCAGACCCCCTTCCATCCGTTTCCGAACCGTCCAGCCATGTCGGGCTCCGGTTGGATCATTTGATAGCTGTTTTCCTCATTGGTTATAGTATCAATAACCGCAGCAATCAATTCATAATCACGGGGACCTTCTGCAACAATTCCTATCGTTTTCATTACAGATTTGGTACGCCTCCCAGTCTTCCTTCCGTCCACAATCTCGACAGCGAGTATCCCGAATCCATGAGTTCCTTGGTGATTTGTATTCTCTGCAAAGTTGTATGACCAGATTTTCTGCTTTTGTTCACCGCGAACAATCTTATATCATCATCCATTAAATCAAGCCCATCCAAAACAAGTGGATTGTGCGTTGTCACAAAAACAGTCTTATCTTGTTCTAAAATTGTTTTGCAGAACAATCTTGTTGTCTCTCGCGCAAGTCTCGGATGCATTGCATGATCAAAACTATCAACTGCAAAGATACCAGGAGCATCAGGATGCAATGCTAAGCAGAGCAGAAAAAGTACATATAGTGCTCCTTCGCTTGCATCATAAGCGGTAAAACTAGTTTTTGAAGTTAAATAACGATCTTGGAATTCCAAAATTCTTCTTGATGTTGGTACAGCAGCATTTACACTGGATTTTTTAGGCGAAGCCACATCAAATCCACTTGCCCAGTCTATTAGTTCGAGAACATCGTCTAAAGGAAGGTCCTGTAAATAGCTTTCGCCGTCTTCATCTTTCCTTATAATTTCTTCAATCGCTTCCGCAAGCCTACCACCGCATAAGCCGATAGGGTTGACCTGATATGGATCCGGAAGCGTTCCCCGTAGTGCTTGAGTATTCGGTTGATAAATCGCGTAATTTTTAAACTTTTCTATCTCCGTTCTAACCTCGGCTAGTTCTTCATTTGGTTCAAGCATTAGCAAGCCAACATATGGATCATAAGTCGTCTTTGATGCTCCGCTTCTCCCCCATACCGTTTCATTGTTTACTGTCAATTTTTCCGAATGATACCGCCACATATCTCGTCTAGCTGAGTCGGATTCATTTGGAACATTTAAATTAACCGCATACTGATAGTTTTTTTCATTTTGACTCCAAGATACGTCAAAATTAATAGTAGGCGCTTTTCTCTTCAAATCGGAAAATGCCGATTTATAAAGGCCTGGAACGCTTAGACGAATTCCCTTTCGCTGCATACTCGAATTATCTATACGATCAGTCATAGCAGCACAAAGTAATCCTATCGCTTCAAGAACAGTAGTCTTACCGGATCCGTTTGCACCAATGAATACATTTACACGCCCCGGTTCAAATGAAACATTCTCTAAGGTCTTAAAATTTCTAAAAACAAGCTTGTTAATGTTCATAATGCTCACTTCTTTCTCAAAATCAACCCGATATTATCCTTCTCATAGTTTTAATTAAGTATACCAGATTAATCAGATAATTGCAAACTTATTCTAGCGATGCATAGGTGCATAGTAAGTTAGCTGCTGTAATTCGTTCATTCATAGCCTTCCGCCTTTAATAATAGACACTGCAAAGGTTTAGAATATCCTGCAACAGATAGTACCCCACCTTTGCCTTATATACTATCGGCTTCAGGAAGCCAACAATTCTGTAAAATTCTTTTACATTTCAGGCTCTAACGCAAAAAAATGAATTCATCACCCACCGTGCTCACTTCAAAAGTAAAATTTTTATTTTCTGTCCTTCCCATTCCCACACTCCGACGCTATCCATTGTAATTGAGAGGAGATATACTTCCTCTCACGATAACTGAATAGCGTCCTCTGCCGTACCGCTTTTGGGGAAGCAGCGCGATAATCCGAATTTGTCCGGGGAGCGTGTGCCTTGCCCGCCTTCCCCTGCAAGGTGAGCTGGTAGCCCTCAATGGCGGTGGCGGCAGAGGCGGGGGTGCCCGGCGTGTGGATCAGAATGGCGGAGATGGAGCCGCCGAAGATCGCACCGCAGTAGATAGCGCCGAGGACGATAAGCCCGGTATCAGCAGGCATGGTGAAGGTGAGCGGCAGCATCAGCGCAACGCCCATCGCGGCCGAGAGGCCAGGCAGACAGCCGATGACGATACCGAGGGACACGCCGCCGACCATGGCAAGAAGATTTATCCAGGTGAGGGCGCTGATAAAGCCCTGACCCATCTGCTGTAAAGTCTGAAGCATGTATCGATCCCTCCCTTAGAACAGCAGTCCCTTGGGCAGACGAACGCCGAGGAACTGAACAAACGCCAGATATATGAGCAGGTTGACTGACACGACCGATATAACGGAGGCCAGCACCGGAACTTTCAGATAGAGCAGGGACGCGAACATGAAGATCACGGTAGCGGTAAAGAAACCGAGATACTTCATCATGAGGAAATAGACGATGGTAAGTGCGAGGGAGACAAAGAACTGCGCGGGCTTGAAGCCTTCGAACACCTCATTGACACCGCTCTCGACGCCGAACTTCCGCGCTGCGATTATCATCTGAACGAGATAGAGCGTAGTCAGACCGAAGAGCAGGATGATGGTGAACATGGGGTACTTCTTGCTCTCGGCGGTGAGCTGGTAGCTATAGACATAGAAGAACGCGCAGACGGCATACATGAAGCCGACGACGCCTATGTCCGTTTTCTTCATTTTCAAGGGGTACTCCTCCTTAAAGAAAAACGGGGCAGGCATGCCTGCCCCGTTCAGGATCAATTATCAGGTTAATATAACATATCTGATTATTCGTACCAGAAGCCGGCAGCAAGG
>OGYD01001778.1_pt1 | contig 15408 bp, 14 predicted proteins | sample 1576441 | NCBI WGS metagenome assembly OGYD01 (sample SAMEA3541537, study PRJEB24748) | human gut metagenome | biome: human gut; feature: human-associated habitat; material: faeces | place: China | collected 2012 | reverse complement strand
GTTCCGGCGTTAGTTCCGTAATGTCCATGTACCGCTTCGCCTTGTCGAGGAAACCATCCGTCCCGCTCACCGTTTCCCGCAGGCGTTGGATGTCAGCTTCTTTCTGCGGGATACCTGCGGCGATTTGATTCTGCTCCTCCGTGTAACTGCTTGAGAGCATTTGGAACTGCTCTGTAGTAATGCGGCTAAGCACACTGTCCTCATACAGCTTCTTGAAGATGGCATCCAGTTCGGCTTTCTGCTTCCGCATGGCGGCCAGTTCTTTCTCCTGCCTGCGAATTTCACGCTGGATCTCGGCGGACTGCTTGCTGCCAATATAGGCGGCAAATTCTTCTGGACGTTCCCGTGCCATGGCCGTTACCCTCCGCAGATCCTCCAACACCACCTCATCCAGAACGCACTCCCTAATATAGTGGCCTGTGCAGGATTCTCCATCCTTCTTGTAGGTGCGACATGTGAAATGGTTGTAGCTGGCAGACATGGTACGTGCCCGGTGCAGCACCATATTGGAGCCGCAGTCGGCGCAGAACACAAGACCGGAATACTTATTCTGTTCTTCCATCTTCGTAGGGCGGCGTCTGTTCTTCCTCACCCGCTGCACGATGTCCCAGACCTCCTGGGTAATGAGAGCGGGATGGGTGTCCTTAAACACCAGACATTCTTCTCTGGAATGTTCCACCCGTCGCTTATCCTTATAGGACTTGGTGCTGTATTTCATGTTGACGGTATTGCCCAGATAAATCTCGTTTTCCAGAAGATTAGCAATGGCACTGTCAGACCAGTTATATGGATGTGCGGTGTCCAGACAGGTATGATTCATGCCATACCTGGTATAGGCGTACATGGTGGGCGTCAGCACCTGTTCTTTTTTCAAGATTCTGGCGATCTGGCTGGGGCCGTTGCCGCTGGCGCACATGGCGAATATCCTGCGGACGATGGCCGCTGCTTCATCATCTACCGCCAGCTTCTTTGTTTCCGGATCCTTGATGTAGCCCATAAGGCGCTCTGGTCCCCAGCCGTTCTCCACGCTCCGCCTTGGCTTTCAGCACCGCCCGGATCTTCCGGCTGGTATCTCGAATAAACCACTCGTTGAACAAGTTTTTGAACGGCATGAGGTCATTGCTCTCGCTGCTGTCAGTGTCTACATTGTCATTGATAGCGATGTAGCGTACGCCGAACATGGGAAAGCGTTCCTCAATGTAGAGACCGGTATGAAGTTGGTTACGTCCCAGTCTGGAAAGGTCCTTGGTGACGATGATTCCAATCTCACCGTTCTCCATGTCGGAAATCATCTGCTGAAATGCGGGCCTTTGGAAATTTCCACCGGAAAAACCGTCATCCACATAGAAGCAGGGATTGGGAAAGTGATGGTCTTCTGCAAACTTTTGCAGGATATTTTTCTGAGACGAGATTTGTCAAGGGGTGTTTCTGCAAAAAAACACCCCTTGACAAAATAATTATTTAAGTATCGAATAAACCAATGATTCATAGTAATTTTCAATCATGGCCAATGTGTTGATGACATTACCACGTTCAGAGATAGGAATATCCTTTGAAAGAGCCATTTCAAGGTACTCGATTGCAGCAGTATAATCTAAAAGATAACCATATATAACGCCCATATCATAATAATACATCCAGTTTCCTTCGAGTTCCATGCATTGTTGTAAGTCTATTTGTGCCAAATCAAAATTTCTGGTCTTATAATACAAAAAGGAGCGATCAAAGATATTTTCAGCACTGGGAGCCTCTTCTATTGCGACAGTGCGGCCGGAAATTAAAAACTATATTGATGATTCGTCAATATCATCCGCTATCTCAGAATATACTCCATCGTAGGCAAACGCAGGCATAGTATCTTCGGGCTGCGGTTTAAAGATAATTAAGCAAAAGTATGGTCGGAATGGTTGCTATAATCAGACCGATGCTCACATCAGAGAGTACCTTACAACTAAAGTTCTTCGGAAATTTTTCGCTCTTTTTTCAGACAAGGCGGAATTGATTGCCGAGAATATAACGGCGAACGATATTAATCCGAACAACATCAATACAAGATTAAAATTCATCAAATCATGTCCTCAGAATTAATAAATCGTCATTTTCTTCTTGCTCGAGAGTATTCTCCATTTTCATCATCTGTTTCACCATTTAGTCCGAAGTATTCGTAAGTATCGGGATCACCAGCAGCAAGTCCATTCCTTAATTGTTTCAATGATTCTTTGGACAGTCCATCTGTTAATGCAGCGAATAATTCAGGATCGTATTTTGCCTTTTGGGTGTTATCAAACTCAGCAAAAACATCCAAATCATCCATTTCGCTCAAAGAAGCGATCCTTTCATGCTCCTTACATAAATCATCGAGGGACATAGCATCAACCTCTGCCGCAAACCGTTCCTCTAAGGATTGAGAACCGAAGTCAAAAACAGAATCACCGTTACCAGCGGTTGAAACATCATCTATAGGGTCAAGGCTTGTAGCCTTATAAGGCTCAGGAATATCTTTTGTGCTTTTTCCTTCCCAGATTTCATCTGTCTGTTTCATTTGTTCCTCTGTCAAATGAGTAGCTTGATACGGCTCAACATCATCGTGCTGTTCGGAATTCCACAATGCATCAATTTCTTGCACTTGTTCTTCTGTCATGCGATTTGCCTTATAAGTTTCGCTATCTGACAAATTATCACTCTGCTGTTCGACAATATTATCGGTTGTGTCTTGAACATCATCTGTATCAAGAAATTCGATATCATCATTATCGAGAGTATCCCCACCATCGGATACGCTCATATCAGTTGAATCAAAATCAGAATCAAACATTTTCCTTTCCCTCCTTTATCAGTGCAGTACGAAGCAAAAGAGAAATATCGTCCCTGCTAAGATAAAAACTTGCACTGAGTAATGCTTGCCTCAAGAACTGTATCTTTGCACAATTACAAAGTTTTTTGATTTGAGGACTTCTATTCCCGGCAGCTTCATATTTGATAATCAAATCATGCAGGCAAGTGATGTATTTCACCAACAATTCTTTGGTTTTAATGTGATTGCCGAGCATAGCAATTATTTTAGATGCATAATAGTCCGCTTCTTCTCGAATTGCTTGCTGACAACCAGAATGAGAGCATTGTTCACAATACGCACATTCATAGTATGGAACAAGCAAATTTCTGTTTTTGTTCCAAAACGTTGACTTTTCATGTATCTCCTTATCATCTATGGAATAACGCATACCTTTTACTTTGCGAACGTCCTGTGTCATAATTAGTTTTGGTGAGTTCAAGTCAGCAAAATAGACCGCCGCTTCGCCCTTTTTAAGACGTGCCAAATACTGCGCTTGGTATTCGTTCATATTTGTACTTCCAGCAATCAATGTCCGTTCTTTTTCCGCTACCAATCTAAACATAACCTTAATTTCTGTATCTGAAACAATATCCTCCGTTACCTTTGATGGAAGCTGATCGGCAATTATAATACCCGTTCCGTATGCTCGAATCTCCGCAATCATTTTCTGCAAGGATTTGGAGGTTGCCTGTTGAGCCTTGTTCGCCCCATCTCTTTGCCCAGCATTGTCAAATAGCACATGAGCTTCATCAATCATAACAATATTTTCAAGATTACCCTCGTTAGATCCTTTTCGTTGAGTATAAAGAAAAATCTGAATCAGCAATAGTGCCATTACAAGCGCCTTTTGTTCGCTGTCTGCGATAGCATTTAATTCAATTACTGTTGGCTTGCTTAATAGCTCATTAATTGGTATCGTATTTACTGTGTCATAGATATATTTGTTTTGTTCAATTAGGTTGAGCAGCCGGAACGTTCCTCCCGTTTCTATATTTGCTCTGGTTTCTGTTTTGTAGGCAGATGATGAAACAATGCGTTTGAATACAAGAATAAACTCATATAAACCAAACTTCTGTGTCCCCGGATCATCAACTGTGCTACTGTTTTTCCAACCATGCAAAGAGTATGTTTGTCGTATGGCTTGCTGAAAAATTTCCTCCAACGGTGTTTCCATGGAGAACATAACGCGGAACGCACTCATTAAGGATGGAGTATATTGTTCCAAACGTATTCCTTTCGGTGGAATGAATGGATTAATAATGAAGGGGACGGTAGCGGTATTGCCAGGTGTAAAAATCTGTAAGTCAGGAATACAATCCACTAATGTACGATACTCAGTTTTTGTTGGTTCAATAGCAAGAAAAGGAATACCTTGTTCGTAAAACTGCAAAAGCAAATTTAAAGCAAAGGTTGTCTTTCCATTACCCGGAGCACCAACAACAAGAGCGTGATGTGTAAAATTTGATATTCTTGCGCCGATTACCGCATCGAGTGAATTGAGCAAGTATCCAAATTTGATGTTGGTATCAGCAAAAACAGATTCGTCAATATCCTCGTTGTCATTCTTTGCATGATTAACTCGAAGCCCTGTAATCTTCTCATCATCAATGGGGCAACGAAAGAAAACAGTAGCTTCATGGACATCGTACAAATAAGGAAGCCTTGTTAAATTTGTGGGTTGAAAAACTGTACCGTTCCAAATGCTTGGTTCACGATACCGCATAAGCAATTCGTTTTGCAGATTCCACGGGAACTTAAAATAATCATAGGCAAGCATTCTATTGCTGAAAACCTCGTATGCAGTAAAGGAAACAGGGCAATCAACAGAATTTCCGATACAACGATTTATCGCAGAAACAAGAGCGTCTGTATCTTTTTGATTTGCTTTGACAATGATACTGCCAGTAAACATTGGATATGAAACACGCTCGGAATAATAGGCGTATGCTTTCCTTGGTGCGTCTGTACCTGCTTCGCGAATCATCTGATTTCCAACGAAGACACCTTGTGCTGTAGTTGCAAGTTCGCCGGAAAGACTGCTCATCGCATAATATTCTCCGCTGGATAACTGTGATGGGATGAGCTGAAAAGACACGGTTGCTTCATCACACAAAGATAATTGCTGTATCAATTCGTTAAAGTTGGACAAGCCATTTTTCCTTTGCTCGGTAGCCAAAATATCTGTATAATAGTAATATCCAGAATAAGATACCGAACTTGATAAGATTTTTTCGCTTTTTGATAAAGCAACCAGTCTGCCGGATATGGCTGTTCTAAGATTCTGTACCACGGTCTGAAATTCTATATCAGCAAGGATAACAGCATTATAGTTTACATTGGCCAGATACTTTACAATTCTACCCGCTAACATATCAGCAGAAACATCAATGTTGTTGTCAACACAGCGAACCGTCACAAAAATCCGAACTTTTGAATCTTTACATTTGTGATATACCAATTCCAATGCTGCTCGCTCTGCTCCTACAGTGGCATATACATAATTCAGCAGATCACCAAATAAGTTTTGGGTCAGCACCTGCGCCTCGTTCAAAGATGGGGCAATAAGACTATATTGGGGTACTGCTTTTATTTCGATAATAGAAAGGCTCATTCAGTCACCTGCTTTCACTTGATATAAAATAATCTATTTAGCTACAGCCAAATCAGCAACACAGTTCATAGGAATTAATCCCGTGCCATCACCACGATACCAACTGCCATAGATTTGAATCTCCAAAAACTCCACATTAGAAATATCAATACAAAAATCAACTGGCTTATCCTTATTTATGAGCGAAGTCAACTCATAGAGAAGCAAACCATCTCCCCATATTTGAACATATGGTTTCTTTACCAAAATGCTCTCCACATTAACATTTTTAGAAATATCTGGAATGTAAATTGTTCCGGTTAGAGTTCGATACTGCGATGACAAATAGTATTGAATTGTTCCTACATCCTCAAACAAACCGCTATCTTTGTTACAAATTACACGTTCAGACGTATATGTTGTGCCGTAATTATCTGTCAGCCATGAATTATCAGTAATTCCGGTGCGAAGATATTTGTTTATTGCATATGCATCGTCATACGAAAGGTATACCGGCGCATACGTCTTGTATTCGTCAATCTTATTCAAAAGATCATTATCTCCATTAAGTATTTTCAGACCTTCATTAATGATAGAAATTGCATCCGCATATCCGGTGCTGGCTAAAGCGTTGTCAGCATTTTCGATAACTATAGATTTGTAAGTACTCATATATGTTTGCAATTTTGCGGAGGCATCATCATCTGTTCCTATCTGTTTAATTGCGCCATTGATTGCTTGGATTCCCGCAGGATAGTTCCCAGCAGCAACAAATTTTTCCGCTTCCGAAAATGCATTTGTAAAAATGATATTCTTGTATTCCTTAAATATGGTATTCTGGGCTTCGGAAATAATGGAATTGTTAGGCAAAAGTTCTTTGGCATTGTTTAGCAGATTGAGTGCCGTTTCATATTCATCATTTGCTGCATACTTATTTGCTTTTCCGACAACAGTGACACTATATTCATCTTCGCACTTTGCAAGCATAGATTGAGCTTCATCATATTGCTTGCTGTCGGATGGAAGCTGCACAAAGCACTCAATAGCGGACTCGTAATCGCCGTCATTATAAAACGCAATGCCTTCTGCCAAAATCGCTTCGCCTTCGTCTTTAGTCATACCATTGGACAGGGGCTTATTTGCGTTGTAAAATGCCAGTGTAATCACAGCAATTATCAAGACAACGATACCAACCAGTACGGAAATCAGCATTTTCCTTTTGGTTGCAACAACAGCAACGGCATTCTCTCTGTTTTCAATTTCCTTTTGGTACAGGGCTGCATCTTCTGCCTTCTCCTGTGCCGTAATAACCTTTGTTCCGCCACAGTTTGGGCAGGCAGAGAGGCTGTCTTCGTATATAGTTCGGCAATACTTACACTCTTTCATATTCTTTGCACCTCACTTGTTTTTAGAATAAGATTTATATATTTCCATCAGTCCAAATAACATCAAGAAAATTGCAAACACCACAATCTGAACACACATAGAAAGTTTTACGCTATAATTTGGAATTGCCATTACTGCAACACTCAATGCTGTTTGCGCAAGCAAATGCAAAAATGCAAACAAGAATCCTGGTGCATTTAGAAAAATGGATTTACCACGATCATATTTCCACACCATAAGTATTTCAATTCCAACCAAGCACAGCCAGGAAAGGGTTACAAAAACATACCCACACCAAAAATTACCCGTGAAATCATCTGCAAGTACAAAAGCAAGGATATTAAAAACAACAAGATAGATTGCAGAGAGCAAAAGTCCGGGCAATATTCTTTTTGTTCTATCCATCACTAAATCCCCCTTTTCCTAAATTTCACCACCGCAATGGTTGCAGAATTTACTTCCTTTAGGAAGCTGTCCTCCACATAGAGGACAAGTTTCTGGGGTTTCGCTTTCTTTTTCAAGTTGAGCACCGCACTGATTGCAGAAACGAGAACCTTTAACAAGCGTTACGCCACATTGAGGGCAGATTGCTTTGTTTTCTGCAACAGGGGCGGCACGTTTATTGACCACGCCCATGCTGAACTGATCTCTACGGGGGAGCGCACTCTGACCAAATTGCTCTGCGGACTGCATAACATTTCTTACCATGTGCCCCATAGCCGGAGCCATCGCCGCACCTGCAGCAACTCCTGTCATAATCTGAGAAGCCTGTCCACCCATGCCTGGATTGCTTGCTTGTGCAAGAGCAACATCGTGTGCCATCTTATCCTGTTCAGTAATACCTTTGATAATATTGACGGCACGATCCTTCTGCGCTTCCTCAATGGCTTCCGAAATTTTGCTATCCTTAATGGAAACTCCTTCAACGACAAATTCTTCGAGTGAAAGTCCGTACTTTTCAAGAATTGCCGAAAGCATCGGTGTTACCTTTTCCCCAATAGAAACAAGTCGTGAGCTGATTTCTGTATGGCTTAGTCCTTCGGAAAGAATAATATTTGAAATACAATCCTTAATTCGACTAATCATTAGGTCAGAAAAATAGTTCTGCAAGGTCATTGTTGTAAAACTACTGGTTGTGCCAACCATTTTGTTTAGGAACTGCTTAGAATCTGTTACACGAACAGCAAACTGCCCTCTTGCTTGCATACTGAATGGTACTTGAAGTGTCGGATCTTGAAGCTTCCATTCAGATGCAGTACCCCAGTGAACATCAAGGGCATAAGCTTTGTTGATAAAATAGACCTCGCAGTGATTGGGCGATACGCCACCGGTTACCAACCCAACAAGTCTGCGAACGCCAGGAATGTTTTCCGTTTCAATCGTATGTTTTCCAGCACTATAAGGACCATGTGCAATCCCATCTTTAAATACAACTGCTTCCTGCGATTCGTGGACAATTAGCTGTGTGGATGTATTAAAGTCTTCTCTCGGATGCTTCCATACCAACACATTGTTTCCACCTTCGTATTTTATAACATCAATTAGTGTCACTTCAGTTTCCTCCTGTGTTCTTTGATATATTAAGAAAATCGTTCAAAGCGGGGGTGTATATGTTAAGAGCTACAAGTAATTTTTTTGTAGGCTCATTTCTAAAGAAAATCAATATCAGAGCAAGGAATACACTCCAAGTCATTTTTCGCTGATTGCTTTCAAAAGAAGAAATAGTTTGTCTTGTTACACCAAGAAGAATTGCAAGTTCCTCTTGAGATAAATTCAACTTAGAACGAAGAATCGGAAGATTCTCTGCCATAGTTTTCATCAAAGCATTTTTTTCATCTTTGGTCATTCACCATACCTCCATTATACGATTGCAATAATATTATACTTAATGTAAGAATATTTGTCAATGCGCTTGGCAATATTTGCCGTAAAATAGAAAAAGCGGGAGTGCATCGTAAAAATGCACTCCCGCTAAAATTTTTACCGTTCTTGGCTGTCTCTGTGTTTTTTCGGTGTCTGTTTTTGCTGTGCCTGTTGCCGTCTTTGGAGCAACCGCTCACGCACGGAACGGATTTCCGTTTCCTCACGGAGCAAACTTGCCACATCCTGCTTGCTGCCATCCATCATAGCAAAATCATATTTTTCGCTATAGGCAGCTTTTACTCGATCAACGGCAGAGCGTTCCTGCTCGTTCCGAATATCCAGCCGTACCTCCATCAGTTCAACACTGTCCATCTCTGTTACCTGTTCTTTCAATTCGGCGTACTGTTTTAGAGCATCATCCAGCTCGGCAGAATATTTTGTTTCCTGTTCCCTCAGCTTTTTTAATCCACTTTCCAATGTGGCGATTTCTTTCTTCACGGTGGAAATATCAGCATCGTCCTCACAATCCAGAGAATTTAGCAGAATTGCCTTTTCGGATTTCAGTTCTTCCAATTCCTCGGTCAGCTCCGCAATGCGGCGGGACAGCTCGTGCTGCTTTGGAATGAGATAGAAGGGCGTCTCCTTCTTTTCAGCAAGCAAAGATTTGCGTTCCTTGCTCTTACCCCGAATCTCCTGAACCAGCTCGGTATAGCGCACCAGCTTCGGCTGAACGGCGTGGATATATTCATTCATGCGCTGCCTGCCCTGACCGATATGCCGCAGCTGATAGCGGAAAACAATCATATTCGCTCGCAGATTTTCCATCGCTTCGGTAATGACCGGGAGGGTATTCTTTACCGCCTGACCCAGCTTCCTGACCACAGCTTTCAGCTCCCGCAGCAGCGCATTGTCCTCCTTGATCTGCCGGTTGATCTCGCAGCGGTCAGCAATCATGCCTTTTCGTTCCAGTGCGCGTGCGGTCACGCCCTCGTGGATGGTGGGCTGCTCATCCAGCCCTCTGGCGGCGTTGCTGCGGTGGTCGATGCGCTCGTCATGCCCGTACCTCTCCAAATGGCGGTTAGTTACGTCCGCCCATGCCGCCCGCCATGTCACAAGTTGTTCCTCACTATTCCAATGTTCGGAGATGGGATTCTGCCTGCCGTAGCGGGTGCTTTTTGGATGTTTGTCAGCCCGAACAAGCCCCTGCGCATCTGCGGCAGACGGTGTCATATACACCTTCTTTTTGCCGACCTTGTAGGGATATTGCTTCTCCCAGCCCCCGCTCTGTGCTGTCCTGAACTCAGCAGCAGTGAAGCCGCGTTCCTCGCCGTTTTTCATGCAGAGATATTCCTTCTCGGTCTTGTACTGCCACTTGCCCCGTTCATCCAGCGGGCGCACCGTCAAGAGAATGTGGGCATGCGGATTGTGACCGTCGGTGTCATGGATGGCAGCGTCGGCGCACATCCCATCTGATACGAACTGCTCCCGGATAAATTCTTGCAGCAACTCGATCTGATTCTCACGGTTCAGCTCTATGGGCAGGGCAACCACAAACTCCCGCGCCAATCGGCTGTCCTTGGACGTCTCTACTTCCTCTACGGCGTTCCAGAGCTGCTCCCGGTCTTTCCATTCAGGCGGTGCCATAGCAGGGAGAAACACCTCCTGCCAGACAAGCCCCTGTTTTTTCGTGTAGTCGTGCTGTATCCCGTCGTAATCGTTGTAGAGGCGGGAACAGCTCAGATAAGCGGAGGCGGCCACAGCAGAGCGCCCTGCGCCCCGACTGACCACCTTCGCTTCCAGATGATAAATTGCCATGTCTCGTTTACCTCGATTCCTTTTTTCTGTTTCTCTTTCGCAAAAGAGAAAATGGACGGGCAGGAGGCCCGTCCATCTCTGCGGCAAAGCTGCCGGTGGCAGGTTTGCGCAGGCGGTTGGAGAAATAGCGTCGGTTGAAGCGACGGTATTTGCCCAATCGCGCAGACGATGACAGCAGCACTCGCAGGTGCTGTGGCATTGTCTGGAGGCTTCCGCAGAAGCCGCAGTCCCCCTCGGAGAGCGCACGATGCCGCAGGCATACCACCGCCTGTTTTACAGGTGGTGAGTAAGTGCGCCCTTCGGGAGAAAAAAGAGGAAGGCCCCCGTTTTTCCGGAGACCTCCCATCTGAAATTTAGATTTGTTTTCCCAGCTTCCGTGAAAGATACCCCTCCAGCACAGACGGTTCCATCGTGCGCACCTCTGGCAGCACCTTTTCCAGAATCGCACCCTCCTGAATGAGCCTGCATGTTCTGGCTTTGCGCTCCTTGACTCTGTCTCTGGCCTGCGCTTCCTCCAATCGGTGCTGTGCCTGCAACAACTTCTTTTCTGCATCTGTCATGTGAAAAATCCTCCTTATCTTCGTTTCTGCCAGACGATTTCATAGCCCAGCGCATCGGCAAGCTGGACGGCTTCGACATAGCGCAGGGATTCCCGCTGGAGCTTATTGGACAGGTTGGAAACGCTGTCAGACCAACCGTGTTCGTCCCGTAGCAGATCGACCACCTCCTGCATGGTCATTCCCTGACGGACGATGTACGACTTGATCTCATTTCTCAGATTGGATTTCATCAACTTTTTACCTCCATATTTTCGTGATATTGGTTTTTGAGTAAGTGAACTGTGTACGCTTTGCGGTGAAAAATCTGCCGTTCCGCAAATCCACTCAGATTTCCGTCCGTGATGCCCTGTTCATAACAACACCCTATCGGCTTCATCGTTCTGTGTGAGAACATACGAAGCGGCAGAATATGCCGCAATCCGGTGCAGCAGCTTCACGCTTCGGTAAATCACCGGATGGTGCAGTGCGTTCGACCTGCGGCAAAAATCTTCACGGATTTCACAAGCATTGATTTTGGAACAGCAAAATCGAGCCGTCGGTGTACGGCTTGGTACGGCAAGCCCGCCTTCTGTACGTTGCTGTACGCCTGTTTTGCGTGCCAGCCGCCGATTCGACGGCAGGTTTTACACTCTACCGTGAAATGCTTCACGGTGCGCACAAGCAAAGACGGTTTTTGAGAATGGAATCAAAAACAGCCGTACAGGGTGTACGGCGTGTACGGCAATTTTGAAGTCCATTCCTCATTTTTAATACGGCGGCGGATTGACCACCTCAATACCCACAAACCCCCGCACCCGCTTACCGCCGACATGGACATTGTTGGTGGCCTCTACATTGTAAAGCCGCTCATTTTGTACAAGCTCGGAGCTGACCCGGTTGGCGGACATGGGCTTCTGCGCGTTGTCGTCGCACCATCTTGTGTAGGCTTCATAGATCGCCTTGGAGCTGGCCTCGCTGTCTGCCCGAAAGCGGATATAGCCCTCGGATTGCAGAAACTCGATCACATTGTTGCTGCTGCGCTTGACCGTCTCCATATTTTCTTTGGCCTTTGAGCTGACTGTGAACTGATAGTTGTTCCCGATCAGCCGGTGCAGCCCCTCCAGACACCAGAGGAAGATGCCCTCCTTCTCCCGCAGCAGCTTATCCACCAGAAACGGATCATCCACTCGGCCAGCGGGCCGGTCTTTGGTGGTCAGCACGATCTGGCGGCGAAAGAAGCCGTCGGACTTGTCGTGCAGGGCGGTGAGCGCACCGTTTCCGAAGCAGAGAAAACGCACATAGAGCTGGCTCTGATAGCTCTGGATGCCTTTGCGCTCCATGTCCATCTTGCACTCAGAGGTCACGATGGATTTGATATAATTGGTCTTGGGCAGGGCGCTCATATCCATATCGTCATCCACCATCAGGAGCTTGTTTTCCAAGTCTGCACGGCTGAACCGGTTGCTCTCCACCTTCTGGATGCTGGTGGTGTTCATGCTGTCGCCCAGCAGGGAGCGTATGACCAGACCGATGCGGCTTTTGCCCTCGCCGCCCTTGCCGATGAGCATGAGCATTTTTTGCCCCTTGGTGGTAGGCAGCAGGCAGTAACCGAGAAATTCCTGCAAGGTTGGAATGTCCTCCGGTTGCAGCAGCTCTGATAGGAATTGCAGCCACTTTTTCGGAGTGGGTGCGTCAGGGTTGTAGGCGACCGTCAGCCGGTTGTTGCAGTAGCTCTTGTTGGGGGTAAAGCTGCCGTCCATGAAATACGTCCCGTTGGCAACATGGATGCGATCTGTCTCAATAGGCAGCGGCGGCGAATACGCTTGCAGCTTGATGCTGGCCAGCAGATTTGTCACAACTTTGGACAGTCCGGAGGTCAGAACTCCGGAGATTTCCTCCAGAATGAGATTACCGATCTGCCCTTCGTCCTCGATGAGACCGTCAACCGTGAACAGCCGCCCGCGCACACATTTCATGGGGTGCTTGTCCAAAAACTGCTGGCAGAACAGCACTTCATTGATGTGTCTGCCATCGTACCAGTCAGGCCACGCCTGCGGTGTCATATCCATCTTCCAATTCCTCCTTGTGAATTTTCTCTAATCTCCGTCGCAGCCTGTCCAGCTTGCCGTCCACCATCTGCTGCTGCACGACTTCGGCGCGTTCGTGGGAATCCCCGACGCACAGAATATCCAGATAGTATTCCGTTTCGTCGAGTTTGTGACAGGCTTCCATGAACCGTGCGTGAACAGGCGCGTCAGGAGATTGCGGCGCATACCGCACCTTCCAATCCCGCAGGACACGGGCGTAATCCGACAGAACAGAAAAGCACAGCCGCTCGTTTTCCATGAGCTGCTGTGCTTCTGTTCGGATGCGTTTTGCGTGGAGTGCTGCTGCGCTGGGCGGCTTGTCCGGGCTGAGATGAAAATCTGCCATCAGCTTCCGCACCGCATCATACGGCGAAAGCTGAAACAGCTTGCCCACAAAGTCGATCACATCCCCGTGTTCCCCGCAGGCAAAACAATAATAATAATGATCGTCCGCCACATACAGACTGGGGTGCCGGTCGTTGTGAAAGGGACAAAGCGCTTTGCCATACCTGTTTACATCGATTCCGTACAGCTCTGCCGCTTCCCGCAGATTGACGTTTTCTTTTATGATTTCAAAAATACGCATGATACCTCCATTTCTGCGCAAAAACGGCGGCCTGCCCGATCTGGGGCAAGCCGCCGTCTGCGTCTCTTCTTATGTTGTTTTCGTTTCTTTCTCGTTCTTAGCTTCTTGCAAGGCTTTCTTTCGTGCGCCCTGCCGCTTGATCTGTGCTGCATACCGACAATCGTCACTGCAATATTTCACATCTGACCTCGTCGTGGTGAACACCTTGCCGCAGTTTTCGCAGGTACACTCCCGGCTGCGGCTCTCCGCCGCCTCCTGCCGGTAGAATTTGGAGCGGCAGTTGGGGCCGCAGAACAGGGTGTTTGTCCGCTTGGAGGCAAATTCCTGCCCGCAGCACTTGCAGGTCAGCATGAAGGGCTGTCCGACAGCGTGTTCACCGGCCTTGATTTTCTGATACCGCTCCCGGCTCTTGATGCGGTGCCGTTTGAGCTGCTCCTGCCGCTTGATTTCTTCCTCGGTCAGCTCCGGTGCGGGAAGCTCAAACTGCCCGATAAAGCGAAGGTGGATCTCCACCTCCTGTACCCGGTCGCCGTCGATTTTTTCCGGGGCGTGTACGATGATTTTCTCCACGAACTCGTTGATCATGGGCGTGGTCAGCTCGGAAAAATCCGTGTACTTCTTTGCCAGCTCCAGAAACTGCTTGGCCCGGTCGGTGTCCTCCGCAAAGGCGGACATCTGCGTTTCCATTTCGGAGACGGACGCTGTCAGCGCTTTCTGCTCATTTTCGTAATCTGCCAGCAGACTGTCAAAGCGTTCACCGGTAATGCGCCCGACGGCAAAGGATTCATAGAGCTTCTTGATGATGGTATCCAGTTCGGAAATCCGCTTTTTCTCCTTGTTCAGCCTCCGCTTGGTTTCCTTGGCCGCTTCTGCCTGCCGCAGTTGGGAGGCAGAGCGCACCTTCTCCAGAAAGGCGTCCCGGTCGGAGATGGCAAAGGTGCTGGCTGCCCGGATGGTTTCCAGAATCAGCTCCCGCAGCACCTTGCTGCGGATATAGTGTCCGCTGCAAGCATGGGTGCGCTTCTGATGTGCCAGCGTATAGGTGGAACAATCGTAAAAGTCCGACGGATAAGGATTATTCTCCGTGCCGCCTCTTGAGCGATGGTTCATCATCTTTGCCCCGCAGTCAGCACAGAACACAAGCCCTGTCAGCGGGCCGGCGTTGCCCGCTGCCACATCGGTGCCGGTGCGGATTGGCCTCGCCCAGCGTATCATGCCGCCGTGGTGTTTTCCGCAGCTTCTGTGCCAGCTCCCATGTTTCTGCATCCACGATGGCTTCATGGGTGTTCTCGAAGATCAGCCAATCTTCCTTGGGATTCATCACGGCGTTTTTATCCTTATAGGACTGCTTGTGGGAACGGAAATTCACCGTATGCCCCATATACTCCGGCTTGGACAAAATCTGCCCGACGATGTAGCCGCTCCAGTTATACGGATTGGGGAACTCCTCCTTGCTTTTCCAGACGCCTTTGTTCTGCTTGCCGAAGTAGACCGCAGGCGTATCGATCTTATCGTCAAACAGGATACGGGCAATATCATAAGGGCCTTTGCCCTCGATGGTCAGTTGAAAGATGCGTCGCACCACGGCAGCCGCTTCCTCGTCAATCAGCCAGTGGTATTTATTCTCTGGGTCTTTCTTATAGCCATAGATGGCGCAGGTGGTGGTGGGCTTGCCGGATTCCCCTTTGACGCGAATGGCCGTTTTC
>OGYD01001777.1_pt1 | contig 15415 bp, 10 predicted proteins | sample 1576441 | NCBI WGS metagenome assembly OGYD01 (sample SAMEA3541537, study PRJEB24748) | human gut metagenome | biome: human gut; feature: human-associated habitat; material: faeces | place: China | collected 2012 | reverse complement strand
AAACGCTACCACTAAACGCTACCTCTAATGGGGGCGACGCGTCTCGCGTCGGGAAAATAAATAAAGACTCACAGATAGCACTAATTACACTTCTGTCTGTGAGCCTTTGTCTCAAATCCCGACGCGGGACGCGTCGCCCCCATTAGAGGTAGCGTTTAGTGGTAGCGTTTGATGCTTGCGTTTAGTGGTAGCGTTTGGTGCTTGGGCGTTTTACAAGGTAGCAAGAGTTTCAGTTAATGGTGCTGTAATGACAGATGCAACGCGAAGCACAAATATCTCGCATTTTGCATATTTTACACGAAATAGGTGTCCGATTGGTACCAATCGGACACCTATTTGATAGCAATCGGACACAAAAGCATAGCAATCGGACACAAGTTTTAATATTTATGCTTTACCTTTGTGGCATATAATCACAACAAATTAAGTGTAAAATATGAAGAAGAGAGTATTGTTTTTGCTATGCATGGCCTTTGCCATGATGGCATGGCTGCCTCCGCAACTGTGGGCGCAGACTCAGCCTTCGGGAGGAGATGGCAGCAGCGAAAGTCCGTTCCTCATTACCACAGCCGAGGAACTCAAGTGGTATGCCAGCTATGTGAATGGCGAGAGTGGCGATAAAGTGGTGCATAACACGGCGTGTGCCCAACTTGTTAAAGACATCGACCTTTCTACCGTGTGTGGCAAGGGCAAAGGCAACTGGACGCCGATTGCTAAATACGACATTTACAAGGCTGGTAAGAATAAATTTGATGGCGTTTTTGACGGAAATGGCCACACGATATCCAATCTTTATATAAATAACAAGAATGGTTCATATTTGGGGCTTTTTGGACGTATAGAACCAACCTCATCAAGTGCACCTGCATCTGTCAAAAATTTGAAGATGGACAATGTTCAAATAGTTGGCTCTCAAAATATTGCCGCCGTGTGTGCTTCGGGTAAAAACGTCACGTTTGAGAACATAGAAGTTATAAGTGGCAGTATTACTGGTTCCTACTTTATTTGTGGCATGAGCGGTTGTGGTGGAAGTGCAAGGAATTGTATAAATCGTGCCAATGTGACGGCCAGTGGTTCATATGTATCAGGTATTATTCAAACTATCTACGACAAAGTGTCCAATTGCAGTAATTATGGTGAAATCACTACTGGAACAGGCCGGGCTGGTGGCATTGCTTGTGGTAACAAAGAATCTAATAAGTTGACAGACTGTGCCAACTACGGTAGTATCCATGTTACCGGAAGTTTAGGAAGTAGCAGTGGCTCTGCAGTTGGTGGTTTGCTCGGCGATCCATTGAACCTTGAAATCAGTAACTGCGCAAATTTCGGAAATATCTACCTCACAGAACAATCTGAACTTGTAGGCGTCATAGTTGGCACACATCAACTTAAAAATGCAAGCGGAATTTTGGCCAATACGGGTAACATTTATGTTAACAATGTGGCTCAGGCCGATGTGCCTGTGCTCCAATCTGGCATTACTTGGTATATTGACAAAGTTGACAACACTGCCAAATGTCTCACCCCTACGGCAGAGCAGCTCGCTTCGGGTTGGCTCGCATGGCAGTTGCAACAGAACTGCAGCACACAAACGTGGGGACAGCACATCAGTGCCGATCCAAAGGACGCATATCCTGTCATAGGCGGTAGTGTGGTGTATGCAGTAGGAAGTTGTATTAACATCCAGTTTAGCAACGTCTCGGGTGTTGTCACTCACAACCTTACGCATCACGAGGCAGTGGCCGCCACTTGCACCATGAAAGGTAACTACGAATATTGGTATTGCAGCGATTGCAAAACATACTTTAAGGAGGAGGCCTGTAAAAATGCCTACACTGATGATGCTGATCCCAATACGGGCGTGTGGATAGAGATTCCGCACACCCTGCCAGCCGATTTCGACGAGAACGGACTGAAATATTGCTCGGTATGCGGACATGTTGAGGCCGAAGCGCCAACGCTTGTGGCTGATGAGGCATCGTCGTTTAATGGCTACTACGCCCTCAGTAAGGCAGGTCATTTAGTGTGGTTGTACAATCAAGTGCAAGTTTATGACGCAGCGACAAAAACCTATCCCAACGAAAGCATCAAGTGCTATCTGGCCAACGACATCAGTTTGAAAGCTGTTTGTCACCCAGCCGATGCTGCAAACGACGTGGCAGAGGCAAACTGGAATCCTATTGGCGACAATAACCCTTTCAAAGGCATATTTGACGGCAACGGACACTGCATAAAGAACCTGTATTCTTCGTTATACCAGGGTGGCTATGTCGGATTGTTTGGCTCTGTCTATGGTGGTACTATCAAGAATGTCACAGTTGAGGGCGTAATCAAGTCGTCATGCTCAAACCAGGGTATGATTGCTGGTGAGTCAGTAGGTGCCAACTATTATAATTGTGTGGCTAAGGGCCGTATCATCACAAGCGGCAATGTTGAATATGTGGGAGGCATAACAGGCTGGTTCACACCAAATAGCGCTTCCATACCTGTTGTGCGGGGCTGTGTAAGCTATGTAGACATCGTTTCAACCAGTACGTTCGCAGGTGGCCTCATAGGTAAATCTAAAAATAGCATCATCATGGAAGCCTGCGCCAACTATGGTAATGTGACGGGCAAAATCAATGTGGGCGGTTTGATGGGATACACTGACCCCAAAAGCGATAGTCATATCACAAACTGCTATGTAGGGTCTTGCGAAGTGAGAGGAACAGGCTCAAATGTGTTCTTGACATGCTATGAACCTTCGGGCAATCTGTCAAACTTCGAAAAAGTCTTTTATTCAAAAGACGCCAAGGTGTTCGCATCAGCCGATGCCACTGAGCCTGAGGACCTTGCCAGCCGCATTGCTTATGGTGATTACAACACATCGTCAGCATTTGTAGGCTTTACGGCAGAGCAGATAGCTGGTGGCGAAGCTACTTATTGTATGAACAACGAGACGACGGTTTTGCCCGTCTGGACACAAGATCTCAAACAAGCAAACAGCCAACCTGAGCTTAACGGTGATGCCGCACTCCACACCGTGTACAAAATGGGCTATCTCCATGGCAGCAATCTTCCCTTCTTCAGCAACAACCAGGATTTCGAAAACACGCTCCACCCCGAGGCCGACAATAATGGCAGCCACGACGAGGCATACCGTTATGTGCCAAATAGACACGGAAGCAGAACGCACTCGGCTACATGCAGTGTGTGCGGTTATTTTGTTGAATCTCAGGATTGCACCTTTATGGACGACTTCTGCATAAAGTGCAATTATGGTGTTCTTGATTTGTTCGAACTGGCAGACGGCGAGGCATACACCCTTGCAAATGGTGCAGAAGTGGGTGAATTGAACTATGCCCGCAATTTTGGTGGCACGAACTGGACAACTTGGTATGTGCCGTTTGAACTGAAGCTCACACCGGAGCTTTGCCAGAAGTACGCTTTCTCGCGCATCAACAACGTGCACCAATATGACGATAACAACGACGGTGTGGCCGACCGCACCATCGTGGAGAGCTTTAACCAAGCCGAAGGGGTGACCCTCAAGGCCAACTACCCGTACTTGGTGCGCGCCCTGACCGATGCCGACAAGAAAATGACCATTACCCTGACCGAAGTGGAATTGGCCAATGCCGAGAGCAAGCACATTGACTGTATGAGCGTGGATCACACCTACACCTTTACCGGCACATACAATGAAATGGGTGAAGGCGGCACCGAGGCAAATTCGCCCTTGTCACTCTTTGATTACTCTGACGGGAACATGTGGCTCAACTTCCACAGTCTGCCGGCTCAGCGCCACTACCTTGTAATCACACCGCGCAATGGCAGTACCCCGACATTGGCTCCGGCACGCGTAATGTTGCAAGTGATAGGTGACGAAACGGTGACTGGCATAGTCAACCTCTATGGCCGCGACAAGCGCTCTGCCGAGACTTACGACCTGTCGGGCCGCCGTGTGGGCAGCAACCAGCGCGGACTCCTTATTAAGAATGGCAAGAAAGAGCTTGTTAAATAACCATTTAAGACAGATAACAACACATGAATAACAGAAAACCATACATGGCACCAGCCACCACGCTTTACCACATTGAAGCGTCGACCATGCTCTGCGGCTCAGGCGGCGGCAATGTAACTGAAACCGAAGTGCGTCCGGGCGAATATGCACCCGACCCACCCCAAAACAGTTGCGGCATGATGTCCGACGGTGGATATTGGGACGCTGAGTGATGACACATTGATATGAAGCGCTATTAGCGCAGGGGGCGTGGAAGTTCGGCTTGACGAACTTTCCACGCCCCCTCTCTTTTTGCTGCATCTTTTCCCGACGCGAGGACGCGTCGCCCCCATTAGAGTTAGCGTTTTGTGGTAGCTTGTTGCTTGTGTTTGCTGCTTGTGTTTGCTGCTTGAAGAAACGCAAGCTCTAATGGGGGCGACGCGTCCCGCGTTATCGGGAAAAGATGCAGATGATATTTAGTAGAGTTCGTGTTTCATTCCTTTCTATATTCTCTATCCCGACGCGAGACGCAGCTATTATTTAGTAGAGCTTGTATTCTTTTCTTTCATTATCCCGACGCGAGACGCGTCGCCCCCATTAGAGTTCGCGTTTAGAGCTAGCACTAAAAGATCTAAGACGAAAAATCGGTACTTGTACCCTTTTTACCATACTACAACAACTTACACACCGAGTATCTTGCATCTTACACAAACACGCTATAACTCATTGACTATCAATACTTTGATTAGTGTAGGATACTACGAATTTCACCTACACACATCCTACACACACCACATGCTGCCATGCGGCACGAGCACGGGAGGGCGACATTACGGCATAGGGGGACAGAAAAGTCTGTTGCTCCGACAGATTTTCCTACGTCCCTGTGGCGTATAACCTACCACATACGTCCAAACCGACTGCTCGGCAGCGGGGCGTGATGTGTAAGATGTGTGCAGGGGAGTGTAAGATATTTTGAAATCATCTTACACTCTTGAAACCTCTGGGTATCAACTTGTTATGTGCAAAAAGTGTAAGATGGCAGTAAAAGCACACACATTCATTTATAAGAGGGGTGACGGGGACGGGGCAGATATTTGTGGCTCATCTGGCATTTGAAACTCTTTTGTTCTTATGTCCTTTTGTTCGTATGTTCCCGCGTTAGCGGCAAATGTCATAACTTAGAACCACCCATTAAAGATTGCGCAATTTGTTTGCTCATTCGCGCCAATTACAGTAATTTTGCCTGCAAATTCAATACATAAAATACACATAAAGTATTATGGCAAAGAAAGCACTTCTTATGATTCTTGATGGTTGGGGCATTGGTAAGCACAACCATGGTGATGTTATCTACGAAACTCCCACACCGTTTATGGACCACCTCAACGCTACATACCCCCACTCACAGCTGTTGGCCTGTGGCGAAAATGTGGGTCTGCCCGAAGGCCAGATGGGAAACTCAGAGGTGGGTCACCTCAATATCGGTGCCGGCCGCATCGTTTACCAGGATTTGGTAAAGATTAACCGTGCCTGTGCTGATGGTTCAATCATGCAGAACCCCGAGATTGTGTCGGCCTACGAATATGCCAAGAAAAATGGCAAGGGCTTGCACCTCATGGGCTTGACCTCAACCGGCGGTGTGCACTCATCTCTCAGCCACCTGTTCAAACTTATTGGCATAGCCAAGGAATATGGCGTGGCAGAGAATACTTACGTTCACTGCTTTATGGACGGTCGCGACACCGACCCGAAGAGCGGCAAGGGCTTTATCAAGGAACTTCAAGGCGTATGCGATGAAAATGGTGCACACATTGCCAGCATCATCGGCCGTTTCTATGCCATGGACCGTGACAAGCGCTGGAACCGTGTAAAGATTGCTTACGACCAGTTGGTTGAAGGCAAGGGACGCAAGGTGACCGACATGGTTGAAGGTGTGCAGAGCTGCTACGACTCAGACTCTGAGGAGCACAAGAACACTGACGAGTTTATGGAACCGCTCGTTAACGCCAATGTGGACGGCCGCATCAAAGAGGGCGATGTGGTAATCTTCTTCAACTATCGTAACGACCGTGCCAAGGAACTTACGGTGGTTCTCACACAGCAGGATATGCCTGAGGAGGGTATGCACACCATTCCCGGTCTGCAGTACTACTGCATGACTCCCTACGATGCCTCATTCAAAGGCGTGCACATTCTCTTCCCCAAAGAGAACGTACAGAACACGCTGGGCGAATACATCTCAAAGCAGGGCTTGAAGCAGTTGCACACAGCCGAGACTGAGAAGTATGCACACGTAACATTCTTCTTCAATGGTGGTCGCGAAACGCCCTATGAGGGTGAGGACCGCATTTTGGTGGCTTCGCCCAAGGTGGCTACTTACGACCTCAAGCCCGAGATGTCGGCCTTTGAGGTGAAGGACAAGCTGGTTGCCGCTATCAAGGAGAACAAGTACGACTTCATAGTAGTGAACTTTGCCAATGGCGACATGGTAGGCCACACCGGCGTGTACGAAGCTATCGAAAAGGCCGTAAAGGCCGTTGACAGCTGCGTGAAGGACGTGGTGACTGCCGCTAACGAAATTGGCTACGAAACTATCATCATTGCCGACCATGGTAATGCCGACAATGCAGAGAATGCTGATGGTACACCTAACACTGCCCACTCACTCAACCCCGTGCCTTTCATCTATGTAACAGATAACAAACAGGCTAAGGTGAAAGACGGCGTGTTGGCCGACGTGGCTCCGTCAATTCTGCATATCATGGGTCTGAAGCAGCCTGCCGAAATGACTGGCAAGGACTTGATTGAGGACTAATTTCCTCTGAACATAAAGCACTTTGTGGGTGTGTAAGCCCGCATCAACAGGCGAGGCATTCACTCTCGACAAACCATATTAACTGAGTTATCAGCAGGTAATATGGCATTTGCCGGGCGTGGGTGCCTCGCTTTTGGTGTGCTTATGCGGGTGGAAAGGCTTGTAATGCAGCCAAGTTTTTATTTTTTTATTACACCAAACATGTAATGCAATCACAGATATGTTTAACTTTGCATAATTTCTATTCAACTTTCAGATTTGGCAAGTACGGGCTGAACTGTCGTGCAAGGCTAATGCGATAAAATTGAGATCGTTTTTGGGAATTCTATTCGTTGTTGTTGCTATTCGGTGAAAAGTAAACATGCGAACGGACTCAAGCACAAAACGCTACCTCTAATGGGGGCGACGCGTCTCGCGTCGGGAAAAGATGCAGCTATAGAGGTTCGTATTTCCCTCCTTTCTTTGTCCCGACGCGGGACGCGTCGCCCCCATTAGTGCTTGCGCTTTTTACAGCGCTTTTTAGGCAACTTAAAATGCCTCACTTTGGGCTTTCAGCCCGCACTTGCCAAATCCGAAACTTCAATAAAATAATATTGAGCACCTGCTTGGCATAATATGGAACAATCTAAAACAAATCAATTCAATGTGTTGGCAGAAAAGCCGGTAGGTTCGCTGCTCATGCAATACGCCATACCAGCTATTGTGGCCATGGCCGCATCGTCGGTGTATAACATCATCGACGGCATTTTTATTGGTCAGGGCGTGGGGGCAGAGGCTATCATGGGACTGGCCCTTACCGGTCCGCTCATGTCGCTCACTGCTGCTTTTGGTGCCATGGTGGGCGTGGGTGCTGCCACATTGATGAGTGTGAAACTCGGACAAAAGGATTATGGCACGGCACAAAAGATATTGGGCAATGTGGTCATTATGAACCTCACCCTCGGCATTGTGCTCGGTTTGCTGCTGCTCGTGTTCATCAACCCCATTCTACGTTTTTTCGGTGCCAGCGATGTCACGTTGCCATACGCTCGCAACTTTATGTCAATCATACTCGTGGGCAACGTGGTTACACACATGTACCTTGGCCTTAATGCTTTGCTGCGTTCAACCAACCGGCCGCAAAAGGCCATGTGTGCCACCATTGGCACCGTTGTGCTCAACTGCATTCTAGCCCCGATATTCATATTTGTGCAGGGGTGGGGCATACGTGGCGCAGCCACTGCCACTATTATGGCACAGATGATTATGCTGATGTGGCAGTTGCGGTTGTTCTCAAACAAGGACGAACTGATTCACTTGAGCCGCAGCATAATTAAGCTCGATGTAAAGATAGTGAAGGAATCGCTGCTTGTGGGACTCCCCCAGTTCCTTATCAACCTGTGTGCCTGCCTTGTGGCCGCCATGATGACACGCAGTCTAACCACTTATGGCGGCGATATGGCCGTAGGTGCTTTTGGTATCTGCAACCGGTTCATACTCTTTATCGTGATGGTGGTAATAGGCCTCAACCAGGGCATGCAGCCAATAGCCGGTTACAACTTTGGCGCACGCCGCTATGACCGCGTGCTCGGTGTGCTGAACAAGGCCCTCATATTTGGGTCAGTCATTACGCTGACGGGCTTTGTCATTGGCGTGTTCTTTCCCACACCATTTGTCAGCGTCTTTGCCAAAGACTCTCCCCAGCTCATCAAACTGTCGGCCCATGCACTGAGTTGTATGGTTATGATGTTCCCCATAGTGGGCATTCAAATCGTGTCGACCGCCTTCTTTCAAAGCATTGGTTATGCGCCTAAGAGCATCTTTCTGTCGCTCACGCGCCAACTCATATTCCTTGTACCTGCCATATTTATCCTGCCCCACTTGTATGTCGATCCGCTCGAGGGCCTGTGGCACGCCGCTCCCGTGGCTGATGGTCTGGCCTCAGTGTTGGCCATCACATTGTTGGTGCTGCAGGTAAAGAAGTTCAAAAAGCAGATGCAAGCTCCTGTCGAAAACATGCACACACCATTATAATACTACGACCATGACACAAACAGCAAATAACCCCGAACCATTCATCATCAACATAGGCCGCTCGCTTGGCAGTGGCGGCCGCGCTATCGGCCACATCTTGACCAAGGATTTTGACATAGCCTATTACGACCGCGAGATACTCAACCTTGCGGCAAAGGAAAGCGGCTTCTGCGCCGAAGTGTTTGAACGCAACGACGAAAAAAATCGCTTCCTGCGCACCTTAGGCAACATCATACCCTTTATAGGCGGTGGGGCCACCTATTATGACAATGAATTGTCAAACGAGAACCTCTTCCGCATACAGAGCGAGGCCATACGCAAGGCTGCGGCCGACCATTCGTGCATCTTCATAGGACGCTGTGCCGACTATGTGTTGCGCGACAATCCGCGTTGCGTCAATGTGTTTATTACTGCCAACATGGAAGACCGCATTGCCAGTGTGATGAAATGGAATAATTGTACGGCCGAAAAGGCACAAGAGATTATTGAAAAGGGTGACAGCGAACGTGCCAGCTTCTACAACTTTTACAGTTCCGGCACATGGGGCGCTGCCAGCACCTATCACCTGTGCATCAATTCATCGGTGCTGGGTATTGAAGAGACGGCAGTCCTCATCAAGAACTTCGTTATCCAAAAACTGAATTTGCCACAATGAAACAACAATTTGTCATACTATTACTTGCCCTGTTGTCGGCCCTGCCAGCTTCGTCACAACAGGCCCTTGTGACGAAGCGTAGCCAAACGCCTTTGCTTTATCCAGAATTTCGCGAGGCCAAGATCCTTCAGCCCTTCGGCCGTTTTGTCACAGCCAAGGCCAACATCTTTCTGAAGGACGGCTCCTTGGTCTATCTTGACGACAAAACGGGCAAGGTGATGCGCGCTTATGTAAGCAACATCATTGGGGTCAACTTTGGCGACAGTGTGCGCTATCTCAAGGTCGACTCCGTCATGGCACGTGTGGTGGCCGAAAAGAACTACAACTATCTGTTGTGCAACACCCACGTCAATATGTCGCTTTATCGTGAAGAGACTGATGGCACACGCGGCATGGACTTTTTCGATATGCCCGACAGCGGGGTTTTTCTTAATCTCGACTCGCAAAAGCGTAACGACGACAACGGCATACCTTTGACCGACACTTATTACTTCAGCATCAAAGGCACCATAATCAAGGCCAATGAGTCTGAGTTCAAAAAGTTTGTGAGCAAAGACCAGATGCAAGCCTTCAAGGTGCTCAAGGAAAACCGTTTTTGGAGTTGGAAAGACGCAGAATCTCTTAAAATGCTGCTTGACTTCCTGCCGCAGTAATCTACCTCAAAATAAAGTGTGACTGTGTGGCGTGACATAAATTCAGCGGTTTGGCCATGCCGCATGGTCGCACCTGCTTATTAAACACCAAGTTAACCATAAAGGGTGGTTCTAAAAATTCTGTTTTAGAGTTCTGCTATTCTGAAATGTGATTTGCACACTCTCGAAAGTGCCTTTTTGAAAGTTAGTTCGGTCACATAGCCCGCTATGCTCCCTCACAAACTTTCAAAAATACGCTTCTGATAGCGCACAAATCCCTATTTCAGAATTATTAGAACCGCCCTAAAAGTGTGATAGAATTTTCTCACTTAAACAGGACCAACCATCACATACTCCTACAATGTGTCGCAGGTTCGATTCCTGCTCGCGGCACGCTATTTTCAAAAGCACAAAGGTGGCATAACATCTGATGAAGCACTTTATCCCGTGCCTTCGCCAACCAGGGTAAGCCTTCTAAATGCCTTGAGAATACACCTTTTTCAGAACAAATAAGTTGAACAGGTCTAAGAACGACATACTCCTGATTTTGAATTCAGCTTGAAGCTTGGAGCTGGAATGTACGTGTCGTTCCATTACCTTTTATATTTCATACAAATGAGAAACAAAAAACTGCTAAGAATTGCCTTGCGCTACCGGGCCATATACTTGGACATTGACCCTAAAGAAATAGATCTTGAAACAAAGCCTACCCCTGCCGTGTTGGCCTTCGTGGCCCGGCTGAGGGAGAATGGCTTCAACGTAAACGAAGATTTGCTTCATGCGCTATGCATGGTGAGCGCCACAAAATTGGCCGGCATTACCGCCGTTATTGATGATGTGATGGGGGTAGAACTTAATTGGGCTACACTTGTCAAGGGTTGGAATGTGCCCACTGGCGAAACGCGAGCCGACCATTTAATAACCTTCTTTGCCAACCTTATAGGCGGGGCAAAAGCTGGATTGGAAGGCTGCACGCTGCCCTGTGGTTGCTTCATTCCCGAAGGCACATTTCCCCTCGAACGATATACGGGATGCCCTTTCTGCGGAACGCCTTTCACTACAGCAAACTTCGTATACAAAGGTCAAGCATCGAAACTGAAAGAACTCCGACTGTTTACCGAGGAAGATCTGAAACAAGTATACCACTCTCTTCTTGCCTCCCCCACTCCACTTGACGCTACGCAAAAGGATTCGTTCGAAAAGTTGATTGACATTTACGGACTGCCTGACAACGTAGAGATTAGTATGAAGGAAACAGCAATGCTTGCAGTGAAACACCTTGTGGCAAATGGTCAACAAGTCCAAGCTCAAGCTTTACTGAAAACCCCTACCGACATATTACGCTATTTGTGGTATGAAAAGACTGGGTATGTGCAAATTATTGAACCAAGGACATTGATAGCGCAAGCCCGCCGATTCTACTACCACATGTTTGGTCCTCTTAATCAGAGCGAATATGCTGGAAAGGAGATGAAGGAGAAACTCAAATTAAAATACGACCGCAAGCACTGCCAATGCGTGGCTTCGTGGATCAACAACCTTGCATTATCGCCCCAACAAGCCACAGAGAATATGAATGCCAAACGCGGAATGTGGGTGCGCATGATTCGCGCCTTGCGACTTGGAGAATATTCACGCAGGAAAGGTTATGAACATTTGGCTGATATCCTTGACGCATTCTATCGTCAGGAGCAGCCCACTTGGCTGGGTATTTTGCAGCAAGCGCGCAACAATCGTGATACGCAAACCGTGTTACAAATGCTCAAGCAACGCCCAGGACTGTTTGCCCGCAGCCTCTTTGCTACCATGCTGCGCTTTGGGTGTGAAGAGACAATGGAGGCCTTTGAGCAAGTGACCGACCAAATGCCTTCTCGTTTGCTCCTGTCACTGGGTAATGCCGCCGAAAAATACTTTGACCCTGATGCTACGCGCACAGCACACCCCATCACGGGCTACACAATCTCTATTTCTAAAAACAAATTGCTATCACTTTATAGCCCTGCCGACCTAATGGCTATGGTGGCAAGGGTAAAGCAATGCTACATTCTATCCCTCAAACATAGTTTTGCAGCCCAAGCCACAAAAACAAAAACCATCTATATTGCCCCCTCGCTGTTCGACATACCCATTAGTGTAGGCGACAGGTCTGCCACGATACAGGACACCTCGTGTGCACTCATGGGTACCCGTTTCCCCGTAGAGGGTGATGCCGTACGCTTGTTCTTGCAATGGGGAAAGGGCTTACACGCTCAACCCCTTGACATGGACATCAGCTGCCACATTGCTTTCAAAAATGGGAAAACCGAAGACTGTGCCTACTACCGTTTGAAGGCTACTGGAGCTAAACACGGAGGTGACATACGCGCTATTCCCGAGATGGTGGGCACAGCGGAGTATATAGAACTATCGCTAACCGAACTGGCTGAGGCTGGTGCCAAATACGTCACCTTCACAGCCAATGCTTATAGCTGTGGTGCACTTTCGCCCAACCTTGTGGTGGGCTGGATGGATTCGGCATACCCCATGAAGGTGTCTGAAAAAACGGGAGTGGCCTACGACCCATCGTGTGTGCAACACATGGTACGTATCAGCGAGAGCAACCTTTCACGTGGTCTTGTGTTCGGAGTCCTTGATGTTGACGAGCGTGAAATTACGTGGCTTGAGATGCCATTCATCTCCCAAAACATTCAAGGCTGCGACTTCACTGCCGTTAATGCCTTGTTGCAGCGTTTGCGCAATAAACTGTCAATAGGTCAGCTACTCGAAATAAAGGCTGAAGCTCAGCATCTTTCACTTGCACCTTCTCCTGATGAGGCTGATGAAGCCTACACCTACGAATGGGCGCTCAACCCAGCCGAAGTGAGTGCTCTGCTTAATATGTAAGGAGCTAACAGGTGAAATGTAAGACTTTGAAAAACAACACACATATATAGAGATGCGAAACGCGTCGTCCGCAAATAGCTTTGCGGGCGACGCGTCTCACTTCTGCATTGTCTCTGATAGAGAGTACACAGTATTCTCGTTAGCTCTTGCAACGTATTTGTTTATCTGTTCGCAAAGGGGGGGGAATTCTATCTGCACAGAGAGAATAATTTGCGTGCCCAAAAGAAAGACTGTATCTTCGCGCCGAAAAGGCGAAGTAAGAAAGCTATTCTCACGCAGCACTGGAGGGAGGAAAGAATTAAAAAAGGAATAATCACTATAAAAGTGGCACCCTCGCACTTAACTTTTTCCTCGCTGAGCAGTATATTAGGTAGATATGACACACGCAGAGTTTGAACATACAATTCCCCATCTTCGTCCACTCATGGTCAGAGTGGGACGCAACTTCTTTGGCAATGCAGAGGATGCCGAGGATGTGGCACAAGATAGTCTGATTCGATTGTGGACTTACTGCGAGAAGCTCAACGCTCAGCGCAACTTAGAGGCACTTGCAGTCATGGTGGCCAAGAACGTCTGCGTGGAACGCTATCACAAACTTGGGCAAATACCCACCTCGCCTCTGGAAGAATCGCTCGCACCATGCACCACTGAAGCCGATGCGCCACTTTTAGCCCGAGAGGCGATGCAACGTATCGACCATGCCATGCGCCAGCTCTCGCCTCGCGAACAGTCGCTTTTCAAAGCACGCCACATTGACGATAAGAGCGTGGACGATATTGCAGCCGAAGCACATCTGCCCAAGCCCTCGGTAAAGAGCATGATATCCATGGCAAAAGCCAAACTTAAAAGACTGATTGACAATGAAAAATAAAAGAATTCTACTCAGCGACGAAGCGTTATACCAGCAGATGCTGAAAGAGCTTACACCTGGCGCACGCGAATATGATCGCTTGCTCGCGCAACATCGTCACGCCCAACGTCGTCGATGCTGGCCTGCCATCGCTCGTTATGCAGCGGCTTGCGTGGTATGCGTGATCTGTGGTACATGGGCTGCGTGGCATTTTACAAACAATATGTCTCAAGAGTCCACTACCGTCATGCATCTAAGTGTGAAGAGGAAACTTTCCCCTGCAATAGTTCAAAAGGTTTCTTTGACTACTTCCGAAGCCCCGCAACTACTACCGCAAAAGGCGCCCTCGCCCCAACACAAACAGACAGTAATTAAAGAAACTCCCCCGGAAGAGGCCTATGAGGTGTCCATAGTCAAGGAGCAACCGCTCGAAATGACTGCCAGCACTGACTCCATATCCTCCAACGAAAGACAACAAATTCAAGAACAAATAGAAAACGCCCTATTTGAGTTGCAACTCATTGATACCGTAATCAACTATGCATTAACTTATCAAGACATCAACACATTATGAAACGCATTCTCATCCTCCTCGCCCTTGCATGCGCATCAGCCATGCAACTTCGGGCACAGTTTTTCCACAAGGCGTACAAAGAGCTAAGTTCTGCCCCACAAGCCCAACTCATCAACACGGAAGAGATTCAAGGACACGACGACCTCGACTCCTTATGCTATTTATGCGCATATACATTCCGTATGCCTTATTCTAGCAAGAGCGATAAAAACAAAATCGACAAGCTGATAGAGCGCATCCAATCGCAGTTCGAAAGCGCTAGCAAGAATTTGAATTCCTACAGCTCCATAGCTCCACTAAACAATGGGTGTCAAATAAAATCGCGCCGCGTGGCCCACTTCTTCAAAAAAGACGAACAAGAGTTTATTATTGGCGGCCCGGGACGTTGCTACATGTCCATGCGTTGTCAAGATACAGGTAACCCCTCGTATCGCACCGCCGAGGGCATGGAATGGTGGCTCTACAAAGAGGGACGAAAAGAAGAAGTGAGATTCAAAGTATTCATCCTTCATGGTCTCATGGGAAAGAGTCTCAGCAGCACACTCCCTATTAACTTTGCAAGTTCGTCTACAGTGTTCGACACCAACATCAAAATACTCCAAAAACTCACCCACTGGTCCAACCAGCAGAAAGAGGCTCAGGAGTTGCTCTCTGTCGCCATCAACAAGTACCTCATTAACACGCTGCAACTCAAGCTCGATGCCTCGCAGTATGTCACTCTTTTCCACACTTTCAATGATGTGCCAGGCTATTATGCCTGCATTATTCGCAACCAGCGCGACAAGGAGTATATGCCCCTTTCCAAGTTAGCCAACATTTATCCTAAACTCAACGTGTTCTGCGTCACTTGGACAGAACACGGCGACGCCGAATGCCGAAAGAAAGCTGAAGAGACTTCCTCGCCCTGTTACTTCATGCTTGAGGTCTACCTGGACGACTAGAGAGGAACATCACGTTTATCTAATGATCTCATCCCATTAAGGGATTACGTATGCGAGTGTGCAGCTG
>OGYD01001775.1_pt1 | contig 15427 bp, 10 predicted proteins | sample 1576441 | NCBI WGS metagenome assembly OGYD01 (sample SAMEA3541537, study PRJEB24748) | human gut metagenome | biome: human gut; feature: human-associated habitat; material: faeces | place: China | collected 2012 | reverse complement strand
TTAAGGACTCAAAAAATGCCCTATAAACAAGGGTGGGAAACTTTAGTTATTTATATATGAAATCAGACAAGAAGAAAGATGCATTACTCTCGATGATACGCCTGGGTAAGCCTATGACACTCGGCGAGCAGGCTCGATTGGTAATGTTTCTCGCCACGCCGGCTATACTTGCGCAACTCACGACGACGATGATGCAATATATTGACGCATCGATGGTGGGCAGTATGGGTGCGGAGGCATCGGCTTCTATCGGACTCATGGAGACCACTATGTGGCTGCTGGGCAGCATCTGCTCGGCTACGGCAGCCGGCTTCTACGTGCAGGTGAGCCATCAGTTGGGCTCCAACGACCCTGCACGTGCTCGCAGCACGCTGCGTCAGGGCATCATGTCGGTGCTCGTGGTGAGCGCGTTGCTCGGATTAGTGTCGCTGGCGGTGAGTCCGTTTCTGCCCACATGGCTCGGTGGCAACAGCCATATAACCCCCACCGCCTCAGCCTACTTCGCCATCGTGGCTACGGCTCTGCCCATCTTCCAATTTTCGATATTCGGAGCCGGAATGCTCCGTAGTTCGGGCAATATGGTCGTGCCGAGCGTGATGAGCGTGGTTATGATGTCGCTCGACGTGGTGTTCAACTTCTTCCTCATCTTCCCCACCCGACCCGTGGAGTTGTTCGGTACACAGATAATGATGCCCGGCATGGGCTTAGGCGTGGTGGGCGCAGCGATAGGCACGGTGTCGGCTGAGTTGGTGGCTGCCTCCATAACTATGTACATACTCTGCTTCCGCTCCAAAGAGCTGTCGCTACGCATCGACACGGGACGCTTCCTGCCTACATGGGGCGTGGTGAAGCGCGCGCTGCACATCAGTCTGCCGATGGGGCTGCAGCAGACCATCATGTGCTCGGCTTACGTAATGACAACCATTATAATTGCGCCGCTGGGCACGTTCCCCATAGCTGCCAACTCGTTTGGCATAATCATCGAAAGCCTCTGCTACATGCCGGGCTACGGCATCGCCGACGCTGCAACGACACTCGTCGGACAGAGCATGGGTGCCGGCAGGCACGAGCTGATGAAACGCTTCGCATGGTTGTCTGTAGGCTTGGGCGTGACGGTAATGGCTGTGATGGGTGTGGTGATGTACGTCGGAGCACCAACGGCAATGGCGATGATGACACCTGCCGAGGAGGTGCGCCGTCTGGGCGTGGAGGTACTGCGCATAGAAGCATTCGCAGAGCCTATGTTCGCCGCTGCAATAGTAAGCTACGGCGTGTTCGTAGGCGCAGCGAAGACACTCGTGCCGAGCATAATGAACCTCATCTCTATATGGGGTGTACGCATATCGCTCGCTGCAATGCTTGCACCATCAATGGGACTGCGCGGCGTGTGGATAGCCATGTGCATCGAACTCTGCTTCAGAGGCTTAATCTTCTTGGTGAAACTCAAATTCTGGAACATTCAAACTTCATGTAAACATTATGGAAAAGATCAGTAACAAGGTTTTCGGCGGAGAGCGTCCGCTCTTCGAGATACACAACGTGGAGCTCGACCACGTGCGTATCACCTTCGGCGAATCGGGCGTTAAAGAGTGCAGTAACATAGTATGCCGCAACTGCTACTTCGAGGGCAAATACCCGCTGTGGCACGTAAAGGGGTCGGACATACGCAACTGCTATTTCGCTCCGGGCTCGCGCTCGGCGATATGGTACTCTGACGATATGCACATGGAGGACTGCGTGATAAACGGTCCGAAGTTCTTCCGCGAGATGAAGAATCTGTCGCTTAAGAACGTAACCGTGAACGATGCCGACGAAACGTTCTGGGGCATCGACGGACTGACGCTGGAGAACGTGGTGCTGCACGAGGGCACATACCCATTCATGCACTGTCGCAACGTGAAGGTGGACGGACTGGTGTCGGACGCGAAGTACGTCTTCCAGTACTCGCGCGACATAGAGATTCGCAACGCGAAGATAGACACGAAGGACTCGTTCTGGGAGGTAGACAACGTGACGGTGTACGACTCGGAGCTGAACGGAGAGTTCCTCGGATGGCACTCGCGCGGACTGCGACTCGTCAACTGCCATATATCGGGCGAGCAGCCGCTCTGCTACGCCAAGGACCTCGTGCTGGAGAACTGCACGTTCGACGCCGAATGCGACCGCGCGTTCGAGTATTCTACCGTGCAGGCTGACATCCGCGGACACATCAAGAGCGTGAAGAACCCTGCGTCCGGACGCATCGTGGCTGACAGCATAGGCGAGATAATACTCGACGAGAACATCAAAAAGCCGGCTGACTGCGAGATTCTGACGCGTGCATAAGCATACATAAAAAGGACGTAAGCTATGGAATACGACTTTTCAAGACCAACTGAGCGACGCGGCACCGACTCTTACAAATGGGATTCGGCGCCAGAGGCTGACATCATTCCGCTGTGGGTGGCGGATATGGACTTCGAGACCTTCCCCTGCATCACCGAAGCCTTGCAGCGACGCGTGGCGCACGGCATATTCGGCTACACACGTGTGCCTGAGGCGTACTACGAAGCAGTGTGCAACTGGTTCGGTAAGCGTCACGGATGGCACATCAACCGCGAGGATATCATCTACACGTCGGGCGTGGTGCCGGCTGTGTCGGCGGTTATCAAGGCGCTTACGCTGCCCGGCGACCAGGTGATAGTGCAGGGACCGGTGTACAACTGCTTCTTCTCCTCAATACGCAACAACGGATGCGAGATGGTCTCCAACTCGCTTATATATAATAAGGAGGAACTGCGCTACGAAATCGACTTCGACGACCTCGAACGCAAGCTTGCGCACGAACGTGCCCGACTGATGCTCCTCTGCAACCCTCACAATCCGGGCGGACGCGTATGGACTCGCGACGAACTGACCCGCGTGGCGGAGCTTTGCCACAAGTATGGCGTGCGCGTGGTGTCGGACGAGATTCACTGCGAACTAACGCTCTACGACAACGAGTACGTGCCGTTCGGTTCGCTGCCCGACGAGCTGAGCCACGGTTCGATAACCTGCTGCTCGCCGTCGAAGGCGTTCAACACCGCCGGACTGCAGATTGCGAACATCGTCTGCCGCGACGCAGAGGTGCGCAACCGCATCAACCGCGCCATAAACATCAACGAGGTGTGCGACGTGAACCCGTTCGGAGTAATCGCCCTGCAGGCTGCTTACAGCGACGAGGGCTACGAATGGCTCACACAGCTGCGCGCATACATCTCAAGCAACTACGACTTGCTGCGCGAACGCTTCGCTCGCGAACTGCCAAAGTGCAAGGTGATACGCATGGAAGGCACGTATCTGGCGTGGATAGACTGCTCGGAACTGCATATCTCGTCGGACGAAATAGAGGAGATGCTCATGCACGAGAACAAGGTGTGGGTGAATGCGGGCAGCATGTACGGCACTGAAGGCGCGGCGTTCATACGCATCAACATGGCTTGCACCAGCGAACTGCTTAACGAAGGCATAACGCGAATAGTGAACGGACTCGGCAATAAGTAGAATGCCGTAGTCTCCTACAAACAAAATAAGCCCTATACAAACATTGTTGTATAGGGCTTGTTTTTATTGTATAAGAAACAATTATCCTACCTGCGAGCCAGGCTTAACGTTTCCTGTCACGGTTGTTACGTTCAGCGTTCCGTCGAAGTTTACGGCAGAGAGGATCATACCTTGGCTCTCGATGCCCATCATCTTGCGCGGAGCGAAGTTGGCAACGAAGAGCACATCCTTGCCGATGAGCTGCTCAGGCTCGTAGTAAGCTGCGATGCCCGAAAGGATGGTGCGGTCTACGCCAGAGCCGTCGTCGATGGTGAACTGCAGGAGTTTCTTCGACTTCTTCACCTTCTGGCAGTCCTTGATATGACCAACACGGATGTCGAGCTTCTCAAATGTGTCGAAGTCTACGTTCTCCTTGATAGGTGCAGCAACGTAGTTGGCAGCCTCGTTAGCCTTCTTCGTGTCCTCGAGTTTCTTGAGCTGAGTCTCGATAGCCTCGTCCTCAATCTTCTCGAAGAGCAGCGCCGGTGTGCCAAGCTGATGACCCGGCTTGAGCAGTTCGGTAGAGCCGAGCTGTGCCCAGTCGGTGTCGGTAATGTTGAGCATCTCGCGCAGACGTGCCGAGCTGAACGGCAGGAACGGCTCGAAAGCAATCTCGAGGTTAGCCACGAGCTGCAGAGAGAGGTAAAGGATAGTCTTTACGCGCTCCATGTCGGTCTTTGCCACGTGCCACGGCTCGCAGTCGGTGATGTACTTATTACCGATGCGTGCGAGGTTCATAGCCTCCTTCTGTGCGTCGCGGAACTTGAATGTGTCGAGCAATGCCTCCACCTTCTGCTTCACGTCCTTGAACTCCTCGATAGTCTTGAGGTCTACCTCCTGAAGTTCGCCACACTCAGGCACAACGCCGTTGAAGTACTTCTTTGTGAGCTGCAGAGCACGGTTGACGAAGTTGCCGTAAACAGCCACCAGCTCGTTGTTGTTGCGATCCTGGAAGTCCTTCCATGTGAAGTTATTGTCCTTTGTCTCAGGCGCATTGGCTGTGAGCACATAGCGCAGAACGTCCTGCTTGCCGGGGAAGTCGACGAGATACTCGTGGAGCCATACAGCCCAGTTGCGCGATGTAGAAATCTTGTCGTTCTCGAGGTTGAGGAACTCGTTAGATGGTACGTTATCGGGCAGGATATAGTCGCCGTGAGCCTTCAGCATAGTCGGGAAGACGATGCAGTGGAAGACGATGTTGTCCTTGCCTATGAAGTGGATGAGGCGCGATGTGGGGTCCTGCCACCATGTCTGCCACGTGCCCCACTTCTCGGGCTGTGCGTCGCAAAGCTCCTTGGTGTTGGAGATGTAGCCGATAGGTGCGTCAAACCACACGTAGAGCACCTTGCCTTCTGCTCCCTCTACCGGTACGGGGATACCCCAGTCGAGGTCGCGTGTCATAGCGCGCGGCTGCAGATCCATGTCGAGCCACGACTTGCACTGTCCGTACACGTTCGGACGCCACTCCTTGTGGTCTTCAAGAATCCACTGCTTCAGCCAGTCCTGCCACTTGTTGAGTGGCAAGTACCAGTTCTTTGTGGCTTTCTTCACGAGTCCGTGACCCGGGTTATTCTTGTTTGTAGGGTTGATAAGTTCCTCGGGTGAGAGTGTGGCGCCACACTTCTCACACTGGTCGCCGTAAGCACCTTCAGCGCCGCAGCGTGGGCATGTACCTACGATGTTGCGGTCGGTGAGGAACTCGCCAGTCACCTCGTCGCAGAACTGCTCTTCTGTCTTCTCTACAAGCTCATGCTTGTCGTAGAGCGTGCGGAAGAAGTCGCTTGCGAACTTATGGTGAATCTTCGATGTAGTACGGCTATAGATGTCGAACGAAATGCCGAAGTCTTCGAACGATTTCTTTATAAGGTTGTGATAGCGGTCTACCACCTCCTGAACCGTGATGCCTTCCTTGCGTGCGCGGATTGTCACGGGCACACCATGCTCGTCACTACCACCGATGAACATCACTTCCTGCTTCTTCAGGCGCAGATAGCGCACATAGATGTCGGCAGGCACATACACGCCAGCCAAGTGACCGATGTGTACTCCACCGTTGGCGTAGGGCAAAGCCGCGGTCACGGTGGTGCGTTTGAACTTGTTCTCTTCCATTATATTATGTGTTTATATTTTCGGATGCAAAGTTACTGAAAATCGTAGAAAAATACAAAAAAGCGCAGCTCCTTTATGGAGTTGCGCTTTTATTATAATTATGTAAGCAATGTCTGTTACTTCACTTCTACGGCTTCGAGAGCAGCCTCATCGTGCTTGATCTTGCGACCGAGTGTGAGGTAAGCCACCGGAGCAGCCATGAAGATAGAAGAGAGTGTACCGAAGATTACACCGAGCAACATTGCGAACGAGAAGCTGCGAGTGCTCTCACCGCCGAAGCAGAAGATACAGAGCAGCACGATGAGTGTTGAGAACGATGTATTTATAGTACGTGCGAGGGTCTCGTTCAGCGACTTGTTGAAGAGCTCCTGCAGATCCATCTTCTTGTGGAGTGTAAGGTTCTCGCGGATACGGTCGAACACAACCACCTTATCGTTGATAGAGTAACCGATAACGGTAAGGATAGCACCGATGAATGTCTGGTCAATCTCGAGTGAGAACGGCACTACGTCCCAGAGAAGTGAGAAGAATCCGATAACGATTGTTGCGTCTACGGCAAGGGCTACTGTAGAGCCTACTGAGAACGCTACGTTGCGGAAACGTACGAGGATGTAGAGGAAGATGGCTGCGAGGGCGAAGAGCACGCTGATGATAGCACCGTGTGTGATGTCCTTAGCCACAGCCGGACCTACCTTTGTAGACGATACGATTGAGCCGCCTGCGCGTACGTCAGGATTCTTGAATGCCTCAACGCTGCCCTGAGTTACGAGACCTGCGCCGTGGAGACCCTTGTAGAGGATGTCCTCTACCTCGTTGTCGATAGCCGGGTTGTTCGACTCGATCTTGTAGTTGGTAGAGATACGGATTGTCTTGCCGTCTGTACCGAGTGCGAGTGCGTTGACTGTTGCGCCCTTGAAGAGCGGTACGAGGGCTTCCTTCACCTGCTCAGGCTCTGTCTGCTTCTCGAGCACCACTACGTAGTTGCGACCACCAGTGAAGTCGATACCCTTGCTCAAGCCACGTACGAAGAAGCTGCCAAGCATGATGAGGATTACGATGCCGAACACTGTGAATGATGTCTTATATGACGACATGAACGCGAAGTTCTTGTTTGCCATGAAGTTGCGTGATACGCGTGTAGAGAAGTTCTGCTTTGTCCACTTGTCGTGCTTCAGACGGTTCTCGTAAACGAGGCGTGTGAGGAACACTGCGGTGAAAAACGAGCAGCAGATACCGATGATAAGTGTGGTAGCGAAACCGCGGATTGGACCTGTACCGAACACGTAGAGGATGATACCTGTGATGATTGATGTCAAGTTAGAGTCAAAGATGGCTGAGAAGGCGTTGCTGTAACCCAGCGAGAGTGCCTGCTTGGTGCCGAGACCCTTCTTGAGTTCCTCCTTGGTGCGCTCGTATATAAGCACGTTGGCATCCACCGCCATACCGAGGGCGAGCACAATACCGGCGATACCTGGCATTGTAAGAGCTGCCTGGAACGATGCCATGATACCCATGGTGAAGAAGAGGTTGAGAAGGAGGGCGCCGTTAGCTACCATACCCGGGATGAAGTCGTACATCACTACCATATAGATCATAAGGATGATAAAGGCGAAGATGAACGAGATGAAGCCCTGTTGGATTGACTGTGCACCGAGTGTCGGACCTACCACTTCCTCCTGAACGATGTGTGCCGGAGCCGGCATACGACCAGACTTAAGAGTGTTAGCCAAGTCCTTTGTATCTTCGATTGTGAAGTTACCAGAGATAGACGACTGACCGCCAGAAATCTCGCCGTTTACGCGCGGAGCAGAGTAAACTGTACCGTCGAGTACGATAGCGATTGCCTTGCCTACGTTAGCCTTTGTGAGGGCTGCCCAGCGGCGTGCACCGTCAGAGTTCATTGTCATTGAAACCTCAGGCGAACCAGTAAGGTTGTTGAACTGGTCCTTAGCGTCGGTCACTACGTCGCCCTCGATAGGAGCGCGGCCGTTGGTGGTTGTCACCTTAATGGCGTGAAGCTCGTAGATATTCTTTGCCTGGATACCGTCAGCTGGTTTAGCACTCCAAAGGAGGCGGCAGTCGGCGGGGAGTATCTGCTTAGCAAGAGCCGAGTAGATAATCTTGTTTACCTCTGCTGTATCGCGTGCCGAAGCGTAGCCTACGAGGCTGAGCGCACCATTGCCAGAAGGCTGGAACACAGAGAAGAGTGGGTTCTGCTTCTTGGCCTCAGCCATAGTTGCTGCGTCGTCTGCCTTAGCGTCCTTCTTTGTCTTGAACGCTGCCTTTGCCTTAGCTTCTACCTTCTCGGCTGCTGCTACTGCTGCTGTGTCGGTAGCAGCCGAGTCGGCTACTTCCTCCTTGGCACCAGAGCGGTGGTTAGCCTCGCGCTGGTTGAGCTGTGAGAGGTAAGGGATGATTTCGTCTGAGTTGTATGTCTCCCAGAACTCAAGGTTTGCACTACCCTGGAGGAGCTTACGCACGCGCTCCGGCTCGTTGATACCCGGCATTTCTACCATGATACGGCCCTGCTGACCCTCGAGCTTCTGGATGTTAGGCTGTACGACACCGAACTTGTCGATACGTGTACGTACGACGAGGAACGAGTTATCGATAGCTGCCTGCACCTCTGAACGGAGCACCTTCTCTACGTCCTTGTCAGAAGAGTTAGGCGACACCTTGCCCTGGAGCTGCTGTGTAGCGAAGATCTCTGAGAGATGGCGTCCCGGAGCGTTCTTCTTGAAAGCGTTGATGAAGAGAGTGATGAAGTCGCTCTGCGATACTTCGTGCTCTGCGCGAGCCTCTTTCATCGACTTTACGAAAGCTGCGTCTACCTTGTGGTCGGCGAGGTTCTCGAGTACATCAGGAACGCTCACTTCAAGGATGACGTTCATACCGCCTTTAAGGTCAAGACCGAGACCGATCTGTGTTTCGAGACACTTCTGATAAGAGTAGATGCCAAGATACTTCACGGAGTCCTTGTAGTCCTGCTGTGCGATAGGATCCTTTATCTTCGCAGCCTGGCTGTCATAGTACTTTGTGGCAGCCGAGAACGAGAGATAGAAGATACTTGCAAGCGTCAAAAGGACGGCTGTTACAATTACAATACCTTTGTTCTGCATTTTTTTGATTTATTTTTTGTTATTATTATTTTTTCGCTGTGTATACAGATAGCGTGCAAAGTTACAGATTTTTTCAGTTAAACCGAAATTTATAGCTTTATTTCTTTGTTTTGCAGAGGTTTAAGAGTTTAAAACACTTATAAAAGTCCAGTTTTTTAAATATTTTTATAATATATAAGGTGAAAAAGCACTTTCTAAAGTGGTGTCATCACACCTATACTCATTGCTATTTTACCCTTTGCAGCTTACATACAATCGGATAATGATCGGATGCACTTATGCTATTATCCACCTTGCACTCATAGGGTTTCCAATGGTCGGAGCACATGATATTGTCTATGCGCACGTAGAAAGCGTTGTAGTGGTAAGATATACCAGGACCATTCGCCGTAGCTACATAACAATCGGTGAGTTCTTTAGCTAAGCGTTGATGGGTATAGGATATGGGCGAATCGTTGAAGTCGCCTGCAAGGATTATGCTCTGATGCTTGTGATGCTCAATATATTCATCCACAGCGTCTGCCTGTGGTCCACGTTTCGCTGACGACTCGCCAAGCAAGTTCCACAGGCGATGTGTTTCCTGTTTTGTTTCATCGCTTTCCATGTCACCTTTCAACATCGACTTAAAGCGTGTACGATCTTCGGGCGACAATCCGGTAACCTGGAAGTGGGCCACAATAACAAGCGTAGTGTCCTTTTCACCTGTCTTTAAAGCATAAGATACGGCGTTATATGTATCCTCTTCGGTGGATATATATTCCTCCCCTACTATCGGCAACTTACTATATATACCGACAGCATCGCCTCCTTTGGGATTTTTCGAGCCACTATACTTTCTGTAAGGATACTTCACGTTCATCAAAGAGTCTATCTTCACACGCTTTGCCCATTGTACATCAGCTTCCTGCAAACAAACGATATCAGCGTCCTGTTCCAACATATAATCGGCTATAGCGCATGGCTGCGACAAGTCGGTCCACGTAGAAAAGCAGAATACATTGTACGACATTATCTTCAACGCATCCTCAGGAGCCGAAGACGGAACATTCAGCGGAACATAAGTGCGCACCGGACCGAAACATACTATCATTCCGACTAACGAGATGAGTGCCCCACGCTTACAAAACAACAACCAAAAGACGAGAAATGCTATATTAAGCAGCAAAAACAAGGGGAATACAAGCCCTATGTTAGCTATCAACGGATGAGCAGTAGGGTTAACCCTGTCGCTATATCCTATAGCTAACATAAAGAGCACCGTCACCACATTGAATGCGGCGACGATGCGAAAGATTATTGATTTTATATTTTTCAAAGCGTGTAAGTCTGTTTTTTATTTTCTGTTACTTGCATCGAAGAGTTGCTGTTTCTCTTCACGCGTTAGCGACTCGTAACCATTACGACGTATCTTATCCAATATCTCGTCCATTCGCTCCTGCTCTGCCTTGCGGCGTGCGTTGTAGTCCCAATCGCTCTCATGGCGTGTATTTGCACTATTAGTAAACACACCGCCACGATCTTTGCGCCCCGTGCGACGCTCCCACGAGGCGCGCATAGAGTCGAAGAACTGCTGTCCGCTGCGACGACTGTAGCGAATGTCGGGGTGGCGTCGCCAGTAGCGAATGAGGAAGAAACCGAACACCATACCGCCCAAGTGAGCCAGGTGAGCCACTCCGTCGCCCGTAGAAGAGTAAGCCATGAACAATTCTATCGCAGCATAACCCATCACAAACCACTTTGCCTTGATAGGCACAGGCAACGGGAATATAAAGATGCGCTCCTCGGGATAGAGCATACCGAAGGCGAGAAGTATGCCGTAGACAGCACCCGATGCACCCACGGTAGTCCAAAGGTTAAGGAAGGCTGCATTGGCATTAGCCACTTTCATTGTCTGAGCCAATGTGAAGTGAGGAAGTTGTTCGCTTGCTATAAGATAGAACTGCGCAAACTGTGCCAACTCCTGAAACAGACCAGCGCCTACTCCGCACACTATATAATAAGTGAGAAACTTCTTCGGTCCCCAAGTGCGCTCAACGATACAGCCGAACATCCACAGCGCAAACATATTGAAGAAGATATGACTGAAACCACCATGAGCGAACATGTATGTAAAGAGCTGATAGATGTGAAAGTCGGGCGCAAGAAAGAAGTGCAAACCTAAAACATTGTTGAGGTCTACACCCATATTTCTAAACAAATAAGTGGCTAAGAATACCACTACATTCACAATAAGTAAGTTTTTTGTTATCGTTGGAATATTATTCATATCACATTTTTATATATTTGTAAACATCGCATCGTTAGAGTGGCAAAATTACGAAAAATCCACGTAAAAAGGCATAAAACAGGCTCTTCGCGCTTTTTTTTTCAATTAATTATGCACTTTTTTCTGTTTTTTGTTTGATTTATGAAAGGAAAACTCTAAATTTGTCACTGAAATAGTGTGAGTTACACATTTTTAGCTCTTCAAACTCAGAGAAAACTAACATTTATAAACAATTTAAATACAACAGAATTATGAACAAGACAGAATTAGTAGAGAAGATAGCAGTTGGTGCTGAACTCAGCAAGGCTGACGCAAAGAAAGCTCTCGAAGCTGCAGTAGAAGCAATCAAGACAGCTCTCGTTGAGGGTGACAAGGTACAGCTCATCGGCTTCGGTACATTCAGTGTTAACGAGCGCCCGGCTCGCGAAGGCATGAACCTCCGCACTCGTGAGAAGATTCAGATTGCAGCAAAGAAGGTTGCTAAGTTCAAGGCAGGTGCCGAGCTTTCAGACGCTCTCAACTAAGCCAAACCAATCAAAAACCAACATAAAAAGACAGCCGAGACTTATCTCCGCTGTCTTTTTATTATTATAGGAGTTAAGAAGCTATTCATATCGTTAATTAAACATAATTAAATACAGTTGTCTTTGTCGCAAACAATATAAGTGCGTATCTTTGTAGCACATTATTATGTACACGTACACGCATTAAGCGTGTGTAATAACACTAATAGATATATCAATTAATATTTTCATACAAATTATGCAGAAAAACAATCTTCTTTTACTGTCTGCAGCTACAATGCTGTTCATGACATCTTGTTCGAAGCTTGGACCGCTCTCAGCGGACAACTTCACAGTTATCCCTAACCCACTTGAGGCAAACGCAGGCGATGTTCCAGCTACAATCAACGGAACATTCCCAGAGAAGTACATGAAGAAGAAGGCTGTTGTCACAGTTACTCCAGAGTTGCGCTACGCTGACGGTCAGGTAGCTAAGGGTCAGAGTGCTACTTTCCAGGGTGAGAAAGTAAAGGGCAACGATCAGACTATCTCTTACAAGGTAGGTGGTCGCTACACAATGAAGTCTAACTTCAAGTACGTTCCAGAGATGCAGCAGAGCGAGATGTACCTCACATTCGACGCACGCATCGGCAAGAAGCAGTTCGACGTACCTGCAGTGAAGGTAGCTGATGGCGTTATCGCTACATCAGAGCTCTACAAGAAGACTCTCGTTTCTGAGAGTGGCTGCATCGCTCCTGACGCATTCCAGCGCGTAAACGCTGCTAAGCAGGAGGCTAACATCAAGTTCCTCATCAACCAGGCTAACATCCGCAAGAGCGAGCTCAAGAACAACTCTGTTAAGGAGTTTGTAGAGTTGCTTAAGAAGATCAACGCTGACAAGGAAGGCTACAACGTACAGAACGTAGAGATCCAGGCTTACGCTTCACCAGATGGTGGCGTTAAGTTCAACGATAAGCTCGCCGGCAACCGTCAGAACGAGTCAGAGAAGTACGTTAAGGGTACATTGAAGAAGACAAAGGTGAACGCAGCTATCGACGCTCACTACACAGCACAGGACTGGGACGGTTTCCAGAAGCTCGTTGCAGCATCTAATCTTCAGGACAAGGAGGTTATCCTTCGCGTGCTCTCTATGTATAGCGACCCACAGGAGCGCGAGCAGCAGATCCGCAACATGTCTGCAGGCTTCCAGGAGCTTGCTGACGGCATCCTCCCAGAGCTTCGCCGTTCACGCCTCATCGTCAACTATGAGACAATCGGCCGTAGCGACGACCAGATCAAGGAGCAGTACAGCAGCGACGCTACTAAGCTGAGCGTTGATGAGCTTCTCTACTCTGCTACTCTCGAGGAGTCGGCAGCTAAGAAGGAGGAAATCTACAAGAAGACAACAGAGGTTTACCCGAACGACTACCGCGCTTACAACAACCTCGCTGCTCTTGCACTCGCTAAGGGCGACGTAGCAGCTGCTAAGCAGTACGCTCAGAAGGCTACTTCTCTCGGTTCATCTACTCCGGAGGCACAGGCTAACCTCGGTCTCATTTCGCTCATCGAGGGCGACGTACAGGGTGCAGAACGTCAGATTGCTAAGGCTTCTGGCTCTGAGAACGTACAGTCGGCTCTCGGCGCACTCAACATCGCTAAGGGCAACTACGCTCAGGCTGACAAGGACTTCAACAAGCAGAACACAAACACTGCAGCTCTTGCTCAGATCCTGAACAAGGACTACGAGGGCGCTACAAGCACTCTTGACAAGGTAGCTAACCCGAACGGTATGACCGACTACCTCCGCGCTATCGTAGCTGCACGTCGTGGCAACAAGTTCGCTGCTAACTCTTACCTCAAGGAGGCTCTCCAGAAGGATCCTTCTTTGAAGGAGTACGCTGAGAAGGATTTGGAGCTCTCTCTTCTGAAGTAAGACGTGGCAAGACGTTTTAAATAATTAAAAATAAATGAAGGCTGAGGGTTATTGCTCTCAGCCTTCTTATTCTAACTTCAGTTCATACGACTAAAATGAACAAAACAATTATAGCGACATTACTCGCCCTGATTATGGTGTCATGTGGAACCGATAGTCGTCATTTCGAAATCGACGGCAGGCTCCTGAACCTTAATCAGGGCGAGTTTTATGTATATAGCCCAGATGGCAACCTAAAGGGTATCGACACTATAAAGGTGCAAGCAGGACGCTTTACATATAAGGTGGAGTGTAAGAAAGAGATGACACTGATGATTGTGTTCCCCAACTTCACCGAGCAACCCGTATTTGCAGCACCAGGAAAGAGCGTAGACATAAAAGGCGACGCTTCACACCTGAAAGAGATGAAGGTGAAAGGCACAAAGCCGAACGAACTGATGAACCAACTGCGCGAACAGATTGCAAACGCCTCACCCAACGAGATACAGAAATACGCACGCCAGTTCGTAGAGGATCATCCCGAATCGATAGTGAGCACATACGTCGTGCGCAACTTCTTTCTGCAGAAGGAGCGTCCCGACTTCGCCACTGCACGACAGCTGATAAACCTCATGCTTGAACATCAACCCGGGAACAACTCTCTTAAGAGTCTACAACAGAGCATAAACAACCGCACAACGCTCACCACAAACAGCCGTATTCCGAAGTTCGCAGCTTACGACATCAATGGCAAGCCGGTGAACAACGCCACACTCTCCACCGCTGGCACAACAGTAGTGGTGGCATGGGCATCGTGGCACTACAATAGTATATCGATGCTACAGAGCATGGCACTACTGCAGAAAGAGACGAAAGGAGAGGTCAAGGTGGTGAATATATGTCTCGACTACTCGCGCGCTGAATGTCGCAGAATACTCAACTCAAGAGAAATAGAAGATGTCATTACCATCTGCGACGGCAAGTCGATAGACGGCGATGTGTACAACCTCCTCGGCATGTCGAACATACCCGACAATATAATCATCGAAAACGGAAAGGTGACGGCAACAAACCTCACAATCGAACAGCTAAACAAGAAACTTAGAAAGTAGTAACAAGAAACTAATGAAACGTTTACCGACACTTCTTACCGCGGCACTTTTGCTGCTAACGACCGCTAATGCTAAGGCACAGGTCAGCGTACATATCGACTCGCTACTATTCGAGAACAGCCACCGCATCGACTCTGCCTCGTGCGGTGAGCTGCGACTCAACTTCGACGCTCTGTGCTTCTTCCGCGACAATGAGTATAAGGGATACCTCTCGAAGGGATACACGCTGCCTGGCTACCGCCTGCAGCCCACGGTGAGCTATCAGCCACTGAAGAACTTGCGCGTGGAGATGGGCGTTAGTATGCTCCACTATTGGGGTGCAAACAAATATCCTAACCTCAACTATAGCGACATAGCAACATGGAAGGGCGACCAAACGCAGACGGGCTTCCATCTGCTACCGTTCTTCAACGTGCAACTGGCTGTGAGCCGAAACTTCAACCTCATACTCGGTAATATATATGGTGGGGCGAACCACCGACTCATCGAACCGCTCTACAATCAAGAGAACGCTCTCTCGGCTGACCCCGAGATGGGCGTGCAGATGCAGTGGCAGACGAAACCGCTCGACTTCGATATGTGGGTGAACTGGGAGAGCTTCATCTTCGACAAGGACACACATCAGGAGGCATTCACCTTCGGACTGTCAACACGCTTCAAGGCTAACCGTCCAGAGCGACGCACGCATGTCTACTTCCCCTTGCAGGTGGTGATGCAGCACCGTGGTGGCGAGATAAACCCTGACGCCGAACAGCGGCAGGTGAAGACATGGATGAACGCGGCGGCAGGTGTCGGCGTTGGACGCCAACGCCTCCATTTCCTCGGGAAAAATCTACTGGAGCGTG
>OGYD01001773.1_pt1 | contig 15435 bp, 18 predicted proteins | sample 1576441 | NCBI WGS metagenome assembly OGYD01 (sample SAMEA3541537, study PRJEB24748) | human gut metagenome | biome: human gut; feature: human-associated habitat; material: faeces | place: China | collected 2012 | reverse complement strand
CAGGCAGTGCATGCACGACACGCAGTATTTGAGCTCGTCCTCGCGCGGATTTACTTGCGGAAGAACGCGATGACGCGGTCAAAGAAATCACCGATGGCGGTGATCACGTCCTTGACCTTGCCGGTGAAGGCGGCGACCTTCTCCTTCGCGCCGGCGAGCTGCTTGAGCGTGTCCTGCACGGCCTGGACCTTCGAGAGCAGGGCGTTCGTGTCGAGCTTTTCGAGCGAGCGGCAAAGGTTCACGAGCTGGGTCATCTGGTCGTCCGTGAGCGTGACGTTGTACTCGGCGGCGATCTCTTTGATCTTGGCGCGCAGTTCGGCGTCGGTCATATCCTTGGTCTCGTTGAGGATGAGCTTGAGCTCGTTGACGATCTCGACCGAGTCGTAGTCGCCGATGGCCTGCGCGAGCTCCGCCGTCGTCGCCAGCTCCTGCGAGGAGACGGCCTTGGCAGTCTCATCGAGCTTCGTGCCCGTAATGTCCTCATACGCCTTGTAGATGCCGGTCAGCGCCGCAGTGCCCGAGACGTCGAACGGCGCGGCCACGCTGATCTTCGCGTCCATGATGCCGGCAGTCGCCAGCGCGCTGATGTACATCTGGCTCGTGCAGTAGGTAATGTGCGACGTGTTGACGGTCATACCTTTTCCGGCGGCGAGCACCTCGATGGAGATGCAGGAGATGGCCTTCGTGCCGATCTGCGCGTCGCTGATGACACCGCTGAGGTATTGCCGCTCGTCCTGATTCGTGACGGTCAGCTCCTTGACGCTGCCGCGCTCGATGCCGAAGGTCTTGTAGACGGTCTTGATCTGGTCGTCCGTGAGGTCGGCGCCGATGACGGTGCGCGTCTCACCGGCGTCGATGGCCGACACCGCGCCGAGACTTGCCAGCAGACACACGGCAAGCACGATGGGCAGGACCCGTTTGAGAATTTTCATGGCAGTAGGTTTCCTTTCCCTGCGGCCTTGCACCGCAGTCCCTGACAGGATAGACGCCTCCATTGTAAAGAAGTTCCCGCAAAAAGAGTGACGAATCTGTGAAGAAACGCCTGAAGATATTGTTAAGGGTCTGCCTGCCGGCGGCGAAAGACTGCGAGGATTCTGAAAAAAGACAGACAAAAAAGGACAGACAGAGTAGGAGTCTCTGTCTGTCCATGTGGGGGTGTCACTGCCCTTTGGGGTGGCAGCTATGGCACTGTGCGCCGCAATGGGCACAGTTGCCGCCGCAGGAGGAGCGCCCTTGCCGCTTCTGGCGGATCAGGGAAAGGGAAATTAGGATGACAATGGCAATGAGAAAGATCGAAATCAAAATCGTAGAGAGGTTTGCACCGATCCAGTGCAGCATAGGTATTCACTCCTTTGCGTTTGCGAAATTCAGCAAGGCTCAGGCCTTGAGTGTGGTGGCCTCCTTGTACGGACGCACCAGCATGTAGATGATGCCGGCCAGCGCCAGGACCGCGCAGATGAGGCCGATGATGTTCAGGCTGCCGGTAAAGGCGCAGCCGAACTGGTAGATCATCAGGCCGCACAGGTAAGCAAAGCCGCACTGATAGCCGATGGCGAACCAGGTCCACTTCCGGCTGTTCATCTCGCGCTTGATGGCGCCGATGGCCGCGAAGCACGGAGCGCACAGAAGGTTGAACACCAGGAAGCTGTAACCGCTGATGCCGTTGAAGGCAGCCGCGATGTTCTGGTACACGCTGCCGTCGCCGCCGCCGTAGAGGATGCCGAGCGTGCCGACAATGTTCTCCTTGGCGACAAGGCCGGTGATGGAGGCGACTGCCGCCTGCCAGTTGCCCCAGCCGAGGGGCTTGAAGATCCAGGCGAGCACGCCGCCGATGGCAGCGAGGATGGAGTGGTCGATCTCGTCCTCGGACAGCATGCGGAACGTGCCGTCGACCGTGCCGAAGTAGGTGGTGAACCAGACAAAGATCGTGGACAGCAGGATGATCGTACCGGCCTTCTTGATGAAGGACCAGCCGCGCTCCCACATGGAGCGCAGGACGTTGCCGAGTGTCGGCCAGTGGTAGGCCGGCAGCTCCATGACAAACGGAGCCGGATCGCCGGAGAACATCTTGGTCTTCTTGAGCATGATGCCGGAGATGATGATCGCAGCCATGCCGATGAAGTACGCGGAGGTGGAGACCCATGCGCTGCCGCCGAAGAGGGCGCCGGCGATCATGCCGATGAAGGGCACTTTCGCGCCGCAGGGGATGAAGGTGGTGGTCATGATCGTCATGCGGCGATCACGCTCGTTTTCAATGGTACGCGAAGCCATAACGCCCGGCACGCCGCAGCCGACGCCGATGAGCATCGGAATGAAGGACTTGCCGCTCAGACCGAACTTGCGGAAGATACGGTCGAGCACGAAGGCGATACGGGACATGTAGCCGCAGGCCTCAAGGAAGGCCAGCATCAAAAACAGGACAAGCATCTGCGGCACGAAGCCGAGCACCGCGCCGACACCGGCGACAATGCCATCGAGGATCAGGCCGCTGAGCCAGTCGGCGCAGCCCGCCTTCTCCAGACCGTTGCCGATCAGAACCGGGATGCCCGGAACCCAGACGCCGTAATTGGCCGGATCGGGCGCGTCAAAGCCGTTTTGCTCGAAATACTTCACCGCGTCCAGATACGTCATGGCGACGGTGCTGTCCTCGTCGGCGTCATCGGGGATGGCGTCGTAGTAAGCGGTCAGTTCGTTCTCGGCCAGCGTCTCCTCGTCCTCGACCGTGACGGTCGCGGTGTCAGAGCTCGGAACGAAGTCCTTCATGTCCGCGAGCGCAGCGTCGGCGTCGAAGTCTTCGGCTTCGGTGTCGAGACCCAGGAACGCGTCGACCGCTTCGGTCGCGGCGGTGTATTCGTCGTTGGCGTCGCTATAGGCGCCCGAGCCAATGCCCAGCAGGTGCCAGCCGTCGCCGAACACGCCGTCGTTGGCCCAGTCGGTCGCGGGCGCGCCGACGGCGACCATGGCGACCCAGTAGACGAGGAACATGACCACGGCGAAGATCGGCAGGCCCAGCCAGCGGTTGGTGACGATGCGGTCGATCTTATCGGACGCAGACTGCGTGGCCTTGGATTTCTTGCGGTAGCAGGCGCGGATGACCTCCGCGATGTAGACATAGCGCTCGTTGGTGATGATGGACTCGGCGTCGTCGTCGAGCTCCTCCTCGGCGGCCTTGATGTCCGCCTCGATGTGCGCGTGCACATCCTCGGGGATGTGGAGCTTTGCGAGCACCTTGTCGTCGCGCTCAAAGATCTTGATGGCGTACCAGCGCTGCTGCTCTTCCGGCAGCTCGTGCACAGCCGCCTCCTCGATGTGGGCGATCGCGTGCTCGACCGGACCGGAGAACGTGTGCATCGGCACGGTCTTGGTGGATCTGGCGGCCTCGATGGCGGCCTCCGCCGCGGCCATGACACCGTCGCCCTTCAGGGCCGAGATCTCCACGACCTTGCAGCCGAGCTGCTGCGAGAGCTCCCTGATATTGATCTGGTCGCCGCTCTTGCGCACGATGTCCATCATGTTCACGGCCATGACCACCGGGATGCCCAGCTCGGTCAGCTGCGTGGTCAGGTACAGGTTGCGCTCAAGGTTCGTGCCGTCGACGATGTTGAGGATGGCGTCCGGCCGCTCGTCGATCAGGTAGTTGCGGGCGACGACCTCCTCCAGCGTGTAGGGGCTGAGCGAGTAAATGCCGGGAAGGTCCATGATGACGACGTCGTCATGCTTTTTCAGCCGGCCTTCCTTTTTCTCGACCGTGACGCCCGGCCAGTTGCCAACAAACTGATTGGAGCCGGTCAGCGCATTGAACAGCGTCGTCTTGCCGCAGTTCGGGTTACCGGCTAGGGCAATCTTGATTTGCTTTTCCATTCGGATGCTCCTTTGTGATATTCTCCTCTGCTTCGGGGGATCCTACCTTATGTAATAAATATTTTTTGCTTGCAGATGTTTACGCCTGAACTTCGATCATCTCGGCGTCGGCCTTGCGCAGACTCAGTTCGTACCCGCGCACCGTGACCTCGACCGGATCACCGAGCGGTGCGACCTTGCGCACGTACACATCCGTGCCCTTCGTGATGCCCATGTCCATGATGCGGCGCTTGATCGCGCCCTCACCGTGCAGCTTCACGACCTTGACCGTTTCGCCGATCTTGGCGTCTCGCAGCGTTTTCATCGTACTTCCTCCCTTAAATCATGATCTTGCGCGCCATCTCATCGCTGATGGCAACGCGGGATTCCTTGACCTTCACGATCAGATTCCCGCCGATCGCCGATACGACCGTAGCCGTCCCGCCGGGGACAAACCCCAGATCGGCCAAATGCTTTCTGATCTCCGGGTTCCCGCCGACTTTCAGAATCAGTGTCTCCTCGCCGACGTTGGCGAGATTCAGCGGCATCATAGATATCCCTCCACTGGTAAACGGTTAGAGCGTGCTAACCTTAGATGAAAAAAGATCGGTTACATTCGTTTAACAGAAGTTAAACTTCCTTAACCATGCCAAAGTTTAACGCATCTAACATCGTATGTCAAGAGGAAAATATAAAAAAGCCGCATCTCTTGCAATTTTGGTTAAAGTGTGCTAACCTAAAAAAGATTTCACAAAAAGGTTGGTGAAAACCGCTATGCAGATACTCAGAGCCGCGGAGGACTATCTGGAGGCAATGCTGATGATGCAGCAGAAGCACGGATACATTCGCTCGATCGACATCGCAGAGCAGCTCGGCGTCACGAAGCCGAGCGTGACCTATACGACCAAGCGCCTGCGCGAAAACGGCTACATCACCATGGATCGCGACGGGCTCATCACGCTCACGCCGAGCGGGATGGACATCGCCTCGCGTATGCTCGACCGGCACCACACGCTGACCAAGTTTCTCATGGAGCTCGGCGTGGACGCTGAGACCGCCGAGGAGGACGCCTGCAAGATGGAGCACGACATCAGCGAGCAGACGTATGCCGCGCTCTGCCGCCACGCCATCGGCAAGCTCGGCATCCTCGGGGAGGACGATGCGGGCCTCGGCGAGACGGCCGGGACCGACGAAACCTGACGAACGCAGCCGGATAGTTCCGCCCGCGGCAGCTTTGGCTGCCGCGGGCGGTTTCATTCTGCGCCGCGGGCATTGACGCGGCGGCGCGGATTTGCTATGCTGAAAAAGAGAAAATGACCCCTTGACTCTGACACGGTGAGAGGGCTTACGCTGTGCGTGAGCTCAAAAAATGACGACCGGCACGGAGGTACCGCCATGCTGAAGATCGGTGAATTTTCAAAACTGTCCAGAGTCAGCGTTCGTATGCTGCGCCACTATGATGAGGTGGGGCTGCTCGCCCCGTCGGAAGTCGATCCCATGACCGGCTACCGCTACTACAGCGAGCGGCAGCTCATCACCGCCGGACGCATCGCCGCGCTGCGCGCGCTCGGCTTCGGCCTGAGCGACACGCGCGAGCTGCTGCGCCTGTATGACGACCGCGCGGCGCTCGATGCGCGCCTGGCCGCGCAGCGCACCCGGCTGGAGGCACTTGCCGCCGACACGGCGCAGAAACTGCGGCTTCTGGACACAGCCCGTGAGCGGCTGAGAAAGGAAGCAGACATGAACTACAATGTGACCATCAAGACTCTGCCCGCGCGCTATGCCGCGTGCGTGCGCATGACCATCCCCTGCTACGAGGCCGAGGGCATGGTGTGGGACGTGCTGTGCCGCGAGACCGACCACATGCCCCTCGTACCCGATGACCCGTGCTATTGCAGCGTAACGTTCCTCGACGAGGAATATAAAGAGCGCGACGTGCTCATCGAGGCGAGCAAGACCGTCCGCGGCCGCTACCCCGACACGGAGCACGTCCGGTTCCGGACGCTGCCGCCCGTCACGTATGCCGGCTGCGTGTTTCGCGGCAGCTACGCGCAGATCAGCGACGTCATCGCGGCCGTCGCGGCGTGGGTCACGGCCAACGGCTACGAGAGCGCCGGGCCGATGTTCGACATCTACCACGTCAGCCCGCATGAAACACAAAACCCCGACGAATTCGTGACCGAGGTGTGTTTCCCGGTGCGGGAGGCATGACCCGATTCTTCCGGAGGTGACCCTATGCTCCAGACCCGCAGACCGGCCCTGAGCGGCAACGCGCTCAAGGGCATCGCCATCCTCGCCATGACGCTCGACCACCTCACGTGGACGCTCTGGCCGGGGTACAGCACCGCGTGGTGGGTGCTTTTGCTGCACCTGCTCGGCCGCGTGACGGCGCCGATCATGTGGTTTTTCGTCGTCGAGGGCTATCACTACACGCACGATGTGAAAAAATACGCCGTGCGCCTGTTCGCGCTCGCGGTCGTGTCGCACTTTGCGTATGATTTCTGCTTCGGCATCCCGTTTTTGCCGCTGTCCACCGGGCCGTTCAACCAGACGGGCGTCGTCTGGTCGCTCGCGTGGGGACTCATGCTGCTCGTCATCCACGACGACGCGCGGCTGAAAGGCTGGGTCAAGATCGTGCTGACGTTTTTGATCTGCGTGATCACCTTCCCGTCGGACTGGAGCTGCATCGCGGCGGTGGCGATCCTGTTCATGGGACAGGCGCGGGGCGATTTTCGCCGCCAGATGTGCTGGCTCATGGTGTGGTCGGCCGTGTATGCGCTCGTGTACTTTTTCTTTATTGATAAGGTGTACGCGCTCGTGCAGCTCGGCACGTGCCTTGCCATCCCGCTGCTGCGCTGCTACGACGGCACGCGCGGCAAATGGCGCTCTATGGGCAAGCTCTTTTATGTCTATTATCCCGCGCACCTCGCGCTCATCGGCGTGCTGCGCGTGCTGCTCTGGGGCGCGGGCGCAAGCACGGCCGCCGGCAGCTTCTGAGCAAACTGTACAAGGCATCGGCCCGGGCGGAGGAAAACTTCGTCCGGGCATTTTCGTGCACGCGCGTGCATTTTCGCGCGCCGTGTGATAAAATGCATCCATATTTCAACCCGAAGGAGGTGTCGCCCATGCGCTACCAATGTCTGGTGCTCGACCATGACGACACGGTCGTCAACAGCACCGCGTCCGTCAATTACCCGGCCTTCGTGCAGACGCTCAGAACGCTGCGGCCGGACGTGCACATGACGCTCGACGACTTTTTTTCCTACTCGTTCGAGCCCGGCTTCGGCGCGCTGTGCAGCGACATTCTGCATTTTTCCGACAGCGAGATGGACTTTCAGTACCGCACGTGGCTGGAGCGCGCGCGCACGCACGTGCCGGACACCTTCCCCGGTATGCGCGAGCTGCTGCAGCGGTATCATGCCGCGGGCGGGCACATCTGCGTCGTGAGCCACTCCGTGCCGGAGACGATCCTGCGCGACTACCGCGCGCACGGCCTGCCCACGCCGGAGCTCATCTACGGCTGGGACGACGACCCGGAGCGGCGCAAGCCCGCACCGTGGCCGATCTGGCAGATCGAGCACGCGCTCGGCCTGCGGCCGGAGCAGCTCGTGGTCATCGACGACCTCAAGCCCGGCAAGGACATGGCAGACCGCGCGGGTGTGGACTTCATTGCGGCCGGGTGGACGCACACCGTGCCGCACATCATTGAAACGATGCAGCGCATCAGCCCGCACTACTGCCGCACGGTGGCGGAGCTGACCGCGCTGCTGCTGGACGAAACGGAGGCATAACGATGGATCAAATCATTCGCACGGCGACCCTCGCCGACCTCGACGCCGTGGCGGCGGTGGAGGCGGCGTGCTTTCCCGCGGCGGAGGCCGCGACGCGCGCGGAGCTCGCAGACCGGCTGGCGCACTACGGCAGCCACTTCTGGCTGATGTTTGACGGCGGCACGCTCATCGCGTTCGTCGACGGCATGGTCACCGACCGCGCCGACCTCACGGACGATCTCTATGCCGATGCATCCCTGCACGACGCGCACGGCGCGTGGCAGATGATCTTCGGCGTGAACACACTGCCCGACTACCGGCGGCACGGCTATGCGGGACAGCTGCTCGAGCGCGCCATCGCCGACGCCCGCGCGCAGGGGCGGCGCGGCCTTGTGCTCACGTGCAAGGACCGGCTCGTGCACTACTATGCGAAGTTCGGCTTCGTGAGTGAGGGCGTGTCGGCCTCCACCCACGGCGGCGTCGTGTGGTATCAGATGCGCCTGACGTTCTGACGTTTTGTCGGGAGGGCAAACACCATGGAGAAAAACCTCACGACCGGCAGCGTCTTCGGCAACATCGTGCGCTTTTCGCTGCCATACCTGTTTTCGTACTTTTTGCAGACGCTCTACGGCATGGCCGACCTGTTCATCATCGGCCAATACGCCGACGCGTCCGGCACGACGGCGGTGTCCGTCGGCAGTCAGGTCATGCACATGCTCACGCTCATGATCGTCGGCCTCGCCATGGGCGCGACGGTCACGATCGGGCAGGCCGTCGGCGCGCGCGACCAGAAGAGCGCCGCGCGCTATACCGGCAACACGATGACGCTGTTTCTGGTGCTGAGTGTTGCGGTCACGGGGCTGCTGCTCGCGCTGGCGCGGCCGATCGCGGCGGTCATGTCCACCCCGGCCGAGGCCGTGTCCGGCACGGTCGCGTATCTGCGCATCTGTTTTCTCGGCGTGCCGCTGATCACGGCGTACAACATCATCGCGTCCGTCTTTCGCGGCCTCGGTGATTCCAAACGCCCGATGTACTTCATCGCCGTCGCGTGCGCGGTGAACATCGCGCTCGATTACCTGTTCATCGGCGCGCTGCACATGGGCCCGGCGGGCGCGGCACTCGGCACAACGCTGGCGCAGGCGGTCAGCGTGGCGGTGTCGCTCGCGGTCATGCGCGGCGCGCGCGGCGGCATTGCCCTCACGCAGGACGATTTTCGCCCGCAGCGGGCGATCATGGGGCGCATTCTGCGCATCGGCGTGCCGATCGCGCTGCAGGACGGACTGATCCAGATCGCGTTTTTGTTCATCACCGTCATCGCCAACCGCCGCGGCCTCACGGACGCAGCCGCCGTCGGCATCGTGGAGAAGATCATCAGCTTTCTGTTCCTCGTGCCGTCGTCCATGCTCTCGACGGTGTCGGCGCTCGGCGCGCAATGCATCGGCGCGGGCAAGCCCCGCCGCGCGCTGCAGACGCTGTGGTATGCCATCGCCGTCGCGTTCGGCTTCGGCGTGCTCATCTCGGTCGTCATCCAGTTCGTCGCCGAACCGGTCGTCGCACTCTTCACGCATGACGCGGCCGTCGTCGCGGCGGGCGGGCCGTATCTGCGTGGGTATATCCTCGACTGCTGCTTTGCCGGCGTGCACTTTTGCTTCAGCGGATATTTCTGCGCCATCGGCCGCTCGGAGCTGTCGTTCGTGCACAACATCACGGCGGTGGTGCTCGTGCGCGTACCGGGCGCATACCTGACGAGCAGGTACTTCCCCGCGACGCTGCTGCCCATGGGTCTGGCGACGGCGGCGGGTTCGCTGCTGTCGGTCATCATCTGCGTGATCGCATTTCTGGTGCTGCGGCGGCACGGCAAGCTTCTGCCCGGCGAGGGCTGACGCGCCGCACGCAGCAAGCTGCAAGTCTTATGCCGGAAACCCCCGGAGGAGCTTCCGGCAATGTCAAGCACCCCCTCGGGCAGAGCCCGAGGGGGTGCTTTTTGCTGCGGTTATTCCGTCTTGCGCAACGGTGATTACTTCTTCACATTCTGGCAGAAGTTCATCAGGATCGTTGCGACCTGCTGGCAGCTCAACTCGACGAACTCCGTGTTGTTGTACAGGTCGAGCGAGGTGTGCTTGTTGAAGCCGCAGTTGAGCACCCTGAGATTGTAGAAGTAGCCGATGCCGTGCAGGGTTTCGGCATTCGTATCCGTGAAGTATATTAGCGTGACGGCTTGAAGCTCCGCCGGCTGGAGGCTGCCATCATGGTTCTTGTCAAAATGATCCGCTGCGGCCGTGTCCGCCGCCGCCGGAATAACTGCTTGAGCCGCTTGAGCTGCTCGACTCGCTCTTGCGCTCGATCTTGCGGCGCGCCGTGGTCGTGTGGGTAAAGACGTCCTCGCGCCGGGTCAGCTGCAGCCCATTGGCCGTGACGTAGGCCGAGGCCTCGGCCTGACGGTAGACGGAGCGCATCTTCATCTTCAGCAGCTGGCACACGATCAGCGCGAGCAAGAGCCCGATGCCGAACGAGATGCCGAGGCGGCGGAGAAACTGCGGCCACGTGAATTCGCCGGAGTCGACGCTGAGGATCTTGACGCAGCCCTCAAGATAGTCCGAGAAACCGTCGTACCATTCGTTGTCCGCAAAGTCGTCGAGAAAGGCGTTCTCGAGCTTGATGAGCTTGCCGTCCGGGAAGATGGGCTCTGCCTTGTCGCCGTAGACAAAGGTGGCGTACTTGCGGTTCGACATGCTCAGCAGCAGGAGGATGCCGTCGCGCCCGCTGCCATAGCCGAGCGACTGCGCATGGTAGATCGAATAGGACGCGGTCGCGGCGTCGGGATAGCCATAGTCACCGAAGTCATCGAGTATGCAGATGTACACGCCGACGCCGTAGTGCTCCGAGATCTCGGCGGCGCGCGCCTCGAGCGTTTCGATCTCCGAGAGCGTGAGGATCGCGGCTTCATCGTCGACATAGGTCTCTGCCGCCATGACGGGCAGCACGAGCGTGACAGCCAGCAGCAGCACGAGCAGCAGCGCGGTCAGTTTTTGTTTCATGGTGTCCGCCTCCTTACATAAACTGCAGGATGACCGTCAGCGCGACCGTGACCACGCCTGCGATCGCTCCAAACGTGCCCCAATAGCGGCCGCGGTCGGTCGGCAGGTCGCCGACGAGCTTGCCGGTCTGTCCGTTCATGGCGAAGAGGAAGCTTTCGCCGTTCCACTTCGTGCTCAGCATCCACACCGGCAGCAGGGCGTAGTGCACCTTGCCGCGGTGCAGGCGGATGTCCGTGCGGTCGGTCACGCACGTGCCGTAGCCGGTCACGGTCTCGCGCAGGGCGTTTTCGAGCGTCTCTCTGCTGCGGCGGTCGGCGCGGGCGCGGCTGTCGTCCACGGTGACGTCGTACTTGTCGGCCAGGTAGCCGGGCAGGTACGCCGTGGAAAACGGCTGCATCTGCGTATAGTCAAACGGCTCGATGGAGTCCATGTGGTCGTCGGGCATCTTGCTCGAGGCGTCCACCGGGATCTTCTCGAACGCGAGCGACCCGGCGCGGAATACGTCGTAGTGCATGGTCTCGGTGACCTCATAGTCGCCGGTCTCATATACGCTCGTGTTGCTGGCCCGGTAGCTAGCCGAGCCCTCTGCCCCGCCGTCAAACAGCCAGAACGGGACATACACGCCCTGGATCTCCTCGATGTGGTTGCCGGCCGTGAACGAGCGCGGCAGGAAGGGCTTGCCCCGGTAGTGCGCCCGGAGCGCCTGCACCGCATCGTCCTTTGTCATCTTGAACGGGAGCACGAACTCCGGCTTGAGCGCGCCGGAAAACTGTCCCGGCACGACCGTCGGGTTGCCGCAGTAGGGGCAGGAGGTGGCGGCGGTGGTCTCGTCGCAGATCAGCTCCGCGCCGCACGACGGGCAGGTATAGACCCGCAGGCTGTCGGCATCCGCGCCCCAGTCGCTGCTGAGACCGGAGGTGTCCCAGTCGCCGTCACCGGCGGGGGCTTCGGCCTTCGCCGCCTCTGCCTTTGCGTCGGCCGCTTCCTTGGCGGCGGCAGCCTCGGCCTCCTTTTGCGCATAGAGCGCCTCGATGTCCGCAACGTCGAACGATGAGCCGCAGTAGTCGCACTCCAGCTTCCCGCTCTTGGCCGAATAGTGCAGCGGGCCGGTGCACGCGGGGCACTGATAATTCGTTACCTGGGTGGGCATGGTCAGATGCCTCCTTTCGTCCGGATGGCGTTACGGCTGGATGTCCCCGTCGTCAAACGGGTCGCCGCACTCGGGACAGAATTTCGGCGGGTGGGTCGGATCGTCCGGCTCCCAGCCGCACTTGTCGCATTTGTACTTCGGCGTGCCGGCCGGGCGCGGTCTGCCGCACTCGGCGCAGAACTTGCCCTTGTTCACCGCGCCGCACGTGCACGTCCAGCCGTCGGCCGCGGGGGCCGGCTTCGGCTGGCCGCAGTTGCCGCAGAACTTGCCGGTGTTGCCGCTCTGACCGCAGGCGCACGTCCAGCCATCGGCCACCGGCGCTGCCGCCGGGGCAGCGGGCTGCTGCGCAGCCTGCTGCTGACCCATGGCGTAGAGATTCTGCGCGTTGATGCCGCCCATCTGACCGGCCATGCCCATGCCCATGAACGCCATGGCCGGGCCGGTGGCCGTGTTGGACGCGGCCGCCTTCATCGCGTCGCCCTGCGAGCGCGAGAGCATTGCCGCCGCGCGCGTCGGGTCCATATAGGCCGCGTCGCGCTGCATCTCCTTGATCATCTGCTCGTCTTCCTCGTCCGCCTTCACGGACGAGACGCCGAAGGCTACGATCTCGAGGCCGCGGCGGTCGCGCCACTGCGCCGAGAGCTCCTCGTTGAGCGCCGCGGCGATCTCCTGCGTGTGGCCGGGCAGTGCCGAGTAGCGGATGCCCATGTCGCTGATGCGCGCGAACGCCGGCTGCAGCGCCGTGAGCAGCTCGCTCTTGAGCTGGCCGTCGATCGTGTCGCGGGTGTAAGCCTCGGTGACGTTGCCGCAGACGTTGGTGTAAAACAGCAGGGGGTTTGTGATGCGGTAGCTGTACTCGCCGAAGCAGCGGATGGCGATGTCGATGTCGATGCCGGCACGCTGATCAACCACGCGGAACGGCACCGGGCTCGGCGTGCCGTACTTGTTGCCGGTCAGCTCCTTGGTGTTGAAGTAGTAGATGCGCTGATCCTTCGGTGCTTCGCCGCCGAAGGTGAAGCGCTTGCCGATGTTCTGGAACACCTGTCCAATACTCTCGCCGAGGTTTCCGGCAAAGATCGTCGGCTCGGTAGACGCGTCGTAGGTGTACTCGCCCGGCTCGGCGCAGACCTCCACGACCTTGCCCTGCTCGACGATGAGCATGCACTGACCGTCGGCGACCGCGATGCGCGAGCCGGTGGTGATGATGTTCTCATCGCCGTGCGTGTTGCTCGAACGGCGGGTGGTTTTCTTCTGTCCCTTGACCGCCAGCACGTCGGCCGGCAGCGCCTCGCAGGTGAAAAATTCCTTCCACTGGTCGGCCATGACACCGCCGGTCGCACCGGCGATCGCTTTGATAAGTCCCATAAGCATGCTCCTTTACACAGATGTTTTTCATCAGATATAACTGCTTTTGATGTTTTTTCAGCTATGCCGATAGTATAAGGCATTGGGGTCGGAAATGCTAGGCTTGCGGCGCAAAAACCCCGCTGAAACCGCAAAATACGACTGAGTAGTAGACAAGGTGCACAGCCCGACGATGGTCAGGTTGTGCACCTTGCAGTATCCTCTGCCTGCGGCGCGGCGATCTCATCGAGACGGCCGCAGCGGCGGAAGAGGTCGATATACAGCATGAGCTCCTCGCGTGGGGTCACGCCGAGCTTGCGGTTGATGTTCGTGTTGTGCTTTTTGGCAGTGGCCACGCTGATGTACGCGCGCGCCGCGACCTCCTCGAGCGAGCAGCCGTCGATGTAATACTGCAGCACGGTGCGCTCCATGGGGGTGAGCGTCTGCACCCGGTCGCGGAAGCCCGAGAGCAGCTCCTCGATATTCGGCGGGAGGCCGATGGTATCATTGAACGTGTCGATGAGGTCGTTGAGCGGGGACTCGGTCTCGCCGCCGTAGACGTGCCAGATCGTCACGCTCACAGGCTCCTGCTTCTCTCCGCAGCCGGTGCAGCGAGTGCGAGCAGCAGCGCCAGCAGCAGAGCTGCCACGCGCGGATAGGGTTTCATGCGGGAGACACCTCCTTGCAGGATGCTTTGATTCAGTGTAACGATTTTTCCGCCGCGGCAACCGGAATTCCCCGCTTTTTTGCGCGCACTTGACAGCGGCGTGCATGCGCAGTATGCTGGAGGCAGCGGGAATGACCGCAAATTCTATATTCAGGAGACATTGTTTGAAACAGACAAGAACATCGGAGCGTGTGCGCTGACCGGGAGGCCGGCAAATCCACACACGCCACGCCTCCCGGCGCAGAAATGCCTTTGGGAGGAACCAATGAAGCACGAAAACAAACGACAGCAATACCAAGCAGGCTACTACAAAACCCACCCCTGCCGCGACAGCTTTCCCTGCAAAGTCTGCGGACGGCTCGTAACACCGGAGGGTGCCGGGAGCAGCCACCCCAACCACTGCCCGAACTGCCTGTGCAGCCTGCACGTCGACATCACGCCCGGTGACCGCGCAGCCGACTACGGCGGCATCATGGAGCCCGTGGCCGTCTGGGTGCGCAAAAACGGCGAGTGGGCGCTCATTCATCGCTGCCGCCGCTGCGGTGCGCTCAGCGCCAACCGCGTGGCTGCCGACAACAACCCCATGAAGCTCATGAGCATCGCGCTCAGGCCGCTGTGCGCTCCACCCTTCCCGCTCGAGCGGATCGAAGAACTGGCAGCGTGCATGGGCGGCGACAGCCGTCTGCCATGACCCGCAAATGAAAAACGGCCGACGCTCCGTATCGTTCGGAGCGTCGGCTGTATTTCGGGTGAAAAATCGCTATGATGGAATCACGCGGGAGATGCGAAGCACGCAGCGGGCACGCATCTCGGATCGTTCTCCCGTTTCACTGTACAAGTATCCCGGACATCGTTTGCGCTCTCCTTTTGAATGGCCGTGTGGCGGCCGCATTCTGCCGGAGCCTGCAGACGATGTCCTCTTTTTTTGTTTTTCATTGACGCAAACGGTTGTACCTTAGCCGCCGCACGTGCTACAATTTATCATCATCCGATCCACACAGGAGGTGCCGCCATGCAGCCGAAAACCCGCGCCGTCATTGCGCTCGATGCGCTGGGACTCGCCGCAGTTGCGGCGCTGTTCGTGCTCTGGTGCGTGCGCACGCCGAACCTCACCGCTGCGGGCGGCATCGCCGCCGGATGCAGCGCGGCGCTGTTTGCCGCCGTGGGGCTGCGGTTCGTGCCCGCGTGGGTGCGCTTCTGGCAGCGGGAAAACGCCGCGCCCGCCGTCCCGGCGCAGGAGCCGGCGCACATGGCCGCGCGTATTTTCGCCGCGCTGCTCGCGCTCGATCTTGCGCTGCTCGTACTCACATGGGGCGTCCGCGCCCTGAGCGGACAGCCGGAGACGCTCGCGCAGGCGCTCGAATTCTGGCGCTGCCTCGACAGCCGGCACTATCTCGACATCGCGCGCGACGGCTACATCGCCGCCGGTGATCTCGACCGCGTCGTGCAGCTCGTGTTTCTGCCGGGCTACCCGCTTGCGGTGCGCACGGTGATGCTGCTCGTCCCGTCGGACATCTGCGCTGGGCTTCTGACGTCGGCGCTGTGCTTTGCGGGCGCGGGGTGCGTGGTCTTGCGACGCATCACGTCGGAGTGTACGCGTCTCGGCGTAAAGTACCTCACGCTCTA
>OGYD01001760.1_pt1 | contig 15515 bp, 29 predicted proteins | sample 1576441 | NCBI WGS metagenome assembly OGYD01 (sample SAMEA3541537, study PRJEB24748) | human gut metagenome | biome: human gut; feature: human-associated habitat; material: faeces | place: China | collected 2012 | reverse complement strand
GACCTGCTTCGACGTGCCGGAGCACTGCTTCCCGACGGCGGGTGCCATGGCATTCTCCAGGTATTCAATGACTTCCTCGATACCGTCAATTGCGCTTTCCAGGTTGTCAATGGCCTCGCTCATCGCTTCGCCCTTTTCACCGTCCTGGAGCGATTCCGGCAGATTGTCGCGGGCTTCTTCTTCTTCGTCCCTGATGGCATCCAGATCGTCCCGCAATTCCTCCAGCTTGGCATAAACCGTATCAATGGCCTTTCTGCGCTGCTTATTCATGGTTCCTTCCTTTCGTGCCCTCGTAACCTCCGGGGCGGTGAATAATCAAGCTTTTACTTTATAACCATGTTGGCGAAAAAGTCGAAAAGCTGATTGAAGCGGTTGTAATAGTTCCATTCAACGCCGGAAACGATCTTCGCAAGCGAGACTGTTTCACCTTCTAACGTTCCGCAATAAGTATAGTAGCCGTTGAGCATGACAGCGCAGCAATCTTCTTTGATAATCTCCTGCATCCGCTGCATGTCCTCTGCGTCAAAGCTGTATCCTTCTTCGTAGCTCCCTTCTTCTTCCCAGAAGGCTTCTGCGTTCCATGAACGGCCATTGCGCCAGATTGCCACCCATGCAATACCGTTTTCGATATCGTCCTTGTAGTACCTGCATACTTCCTTCAATGCCGCCATGGTGTTCCTTCCTTTCTGCCGGGGATTAGCCGCCCCGGCTCGGCAATATTGCATTACTTGTTGTAGGTCGCTTCAAAAACATAATCGTTCAGCTTCTGCCGGAAGTCCGAATTTCCAAGGTACTGAATCGCAATTTCCATTTTTGCGATTTCGTCAGCGGATGCGCCATTCTTCTTCATTTCGTCCGTGACAAACTTCATTGCTTCGTTGGTGGTCATTGTTCTTGCTTCCTTTCTATCTTGACAGCCTTTAATTTATCGCTATAATCTGGGGGAGAGGGGAGCGGCTCCACCCGCTCCCCAGCCGGTCATTTCTGGCCGGTGCCCTGCCCTTTGCCGCTTGGCTTGATTGTGATTGTGATCCGTTCCGCAAGTTCCGGGCAATCGCTCAAGATTTTAAGCAGCTCCTGCAGGGCTTTTTTTGTTTCCTTGTCCATCAGCATCCCCCCTTTCTGTTCCCTTGGAACGTCTTTATTATATTACATGTATGCATGTAATTCTATTCGCGGAATAGCAAAGATTTAGGGCTGCTTTTTGTGCATTATTACATGATTGCATGTAATCGTTTTTCGCGTTATAATTGGCGCGAGGTGGTAGCATGACAAAGCACTATGAGCAACGCAAAAAGGCAAATGAAAAGTATCTCGCTACTCTGGACACAATCACAATTCGCATGCCCAAGGAATCCGGCCTCAAAGAGGCCATACAGGCCCATGCGGAGGCGGGCGGGGAATCGGTCAACGCCTTTATCCTGCGGGCCATTGCGGAAACCATGGAGCGGGATAAAAGCAAAGAATAAGGCGCGGGGGTTCCGCGCCTTTTTACATGTGCAGCCCCTTTTCCCGCAAATACTGATCCGGGTACAGGATCAGCGATAGCTTTTCCAGCGCCCGGCGCTTTCGGCGGGAAACGGTGGAGGGGTCGCATTCCACCGCCTCCGCCGCTTCCTCCTGGGTAAGCTGCCGGATATATAGGGCCTGGATAATCAATTGTTCCTCCGTGGCCAGGTTGGCCAGGGCGGCGCTTACCTTGGATACAAACGCCTTTGTTTCATCACCTCCAGCGGTTTTTGTTCGCTTTATCTCGCCGTAGACGCACAGCGCCCGGTGAGCTTGCTTGTATGCGTCCACGTTTTGATTTCCTCCCCCTGTCCTTTATGCCTCCCGGATGGTCACGCGCACAAATTCCGCGTTATCGTCTATCAGGGTATCCGCCAGGCTTACAACGTTTTTGCGGTTATCGTTCGCAATGATTCCGGCCCGCTGCATGGCATCCAGGATGTACTTTTTCGCGCTGATGATATTATCCAGATCGCGCCGCTTGTCGCTTTCGTGCCATTCAAAGGCGATGGCAACCGGCCCGGAAACGGGGCGCAGCGTGCCCTTGCTCTTTGCGCTGATGATATGCCAGATAATAGCGTCCTCGGTTTCCCGCTTGAGCGCGGCCCCTTTGCTCCAATGGCTCCGGCATGCGTTGATATAGTCATTCAGGGAGGGCAGGCGGCCATATACGGTGAAACCATTAATTCTTTCGCTCATTCTTCTATCACCTCAACACTTCCGCCGATTTCCGTAAGGCTCCATTCTGGGAATTTGAATGCGTACGGGTCGCATCCGATTTTTCTGCATACTTCAATGCAGCTTGTAAAGCCGCTTTGTCCGGTTCCTCTTTGGATAATGTCCATTACCACCATGGCATTTGTAGAACCTTTGCGATAGGTGCGCGGCATGAAGCTAATGAAGTTGAGCAGCACCCGGCGTATATCTTCGATGCGCATTTCATTGTGCGGCATGTAACGAATTGTTCGCGTCATGTGCAAGCCTCCTGATCCATCTTTGCGCCGCAGAACATGCAAAATTTCATTCTGCTGCATGATGTGCGCCATTCCGTTTCACCGCATACGCTGCATTTCCACTCCGTTTCCCCGCAGGCATACCCGCCTTTTTCCCAGCGCCCATGCCGCACGGGTTCGGCTTCCACGGCGGGCGCAGCGTCCACCGCTTGCATCAAAGATTCAAACTTGGCTTTGTAAGTATCCTTTGCGCCAAGCCGCGTGAGATAGTCCAACACAAGCGGACTTTTCTCAATCAGTTGCATGGTCGGCCTCCTTCTTTTTCGACTTTTTCAGCTTATACATAACCGTCAGCACATCTCCATTCTTGAACGTGTATTTAACCGTCTCCTGCACACGCTTTTCGATTTCCAGCCGCTCCTTCTCGTACTGGATGACGGCCTGCCGCGCTTCTTCTGTCACATCGGATTTATTTAGCCACTTCGTTTTCTGATTGTTCAGCGTTCCGGCGTAGATACCAAACGCCCCGCAACCTACATGATATTCAGCCATGCCTACGCCCCCTTCTGTCCAGCGTCCATTTCCGCCCCGCACCTGGGGCAGAAATGAAATTCTTTCGCCTGTTCGCCCGTGGCCCATCCGCAGCAATTGCAGGTATATCTGTATGCCACCGAAAACCTGCCCGTGTTTATGTTTTGAAATCTGCCAATGCCCTTTATAATCCAAGCGCCACGGCGCACGGGGTCAAACTCCACCGCCTCCGCAATGTTCCGCTTGTATTTGCCTGTTTCCGGGTATACTTCATCAAAGCTGGCAATATACGGGCTTTTCATCAGGTGGCGAAAGCGCATCAATAGTTTTTTGTGATCTCCTGCGGGGATAGCCTCCGCAGGCGGGCAAGCGTCCAGGAAAAACAGAAAGGTATCCATGGCCGCCTTTTCGGCGCTGCCATCCGGGGCCTTATCCCTTGCCGCCTGCAATTTGACGCGCGCCGCGTCCGCATCAATCAGCCTCATGATTTCGGCCTCCTTTTCAGGCAGTTGATGCACAATCCGAAATTGAGCCAAAGAAAGCCGATTGCAAAAGTCCATTTCTCCTGCCGCCGCATAAAACCGATAGTAGGAATAAGAACAAGCTGGCTATTTATTGTCCGCGCGCATACGCGCTTATTTTTGCTTGCATACCTCATTGCCCTTGCCTCCTTGCAGCCGTGCGCATCAGGGCGTTTTCCGCCGCTTGCAGCGCCTCCTTTGTGCGGATATCCGGGAAAAGCCAGGCATGGGGCTGTCCCACATGGTAGCGCAGCATGCGGATATAGGTTTCGTTGCCCGCCTGCTCCTCCAGCGCGTGCGCGCCCGCGTCCAAGGCATAAATGTGCTTGCTCTGCTTGGTGATAACGCCGGTTTCCTGGATGAGCTGCCCGATAATGTCAATGCATTGGTTTGTGTCGGGCATTAAGTTGATTTTGTTATTCATTGCTTTGTTGCCTCCCTTTCTTCTATTTTCTCGGCCTTGATGATCCAGGCCGGGGGAATGTGGCCATGGAAAACGCGCCAGCTTTCGGAACCGTCAAACCCCTCGAAAAGCTGTTCCGTTGACGGCCAGCGGGCGGCCAGTTCTTTGCGGCCTAAAATCCTATGGGATACGCTGTTGGGGATGGAAACGGTCAAGCGCCAGGCCGTGCGGCTGTACGGTATGATGTGCCGCGTTGCCCAGCTTCCTTGATGGGCGGGGTCTTTGTCCAGCGTCAGCCAGATATATCCATCATGCACAATGCCGTTTTCAGGCTCCAGCACGCCGCCCATTGTTAGGCCGCCCCGCATAATCTGCTGCGCATGCCTATTGGCGCAGAAATGATACAGGATCACGTCAGCCCCACCCCTTTTTTCTCGCGGATTTCCTTTGCCTTGAGGGAAATAAAATCGAAATCGCAAAGCAGCTTGAAAATCTGCTCCCAGCTTTCGGCGCATAGGGTGATCGTGTCCCCCTTTTTCCGCGTGATCGTTGCCTCTATCATGTTTTCCCCTCCTTGTCAGATTCCCAGGATTTCACGGGCTTTATTGCTCTTATCCCTGGCAATGGCCTTACGCCGCCCCTCGCCGCTTATATGGATGGGCTGGCACATTTCCACAATGCGATCAAATACGCGCTTGTATTCCATCTGCTCCGGGCTGCTGATTTCCTCCAGCGTCAGATTGGTGGTAACAATCAGCGGGCGGCGGCTCCGATACCTGGCATCAATGATTTCAAACATCTTTTCCGCCATGTAGCCGGTTTGCCGCTCTATGCCCACATCGTCCAGCACCAGGAATTGCACGCGCTCCACCTGCTCCAGAATGCGGGATTTTTCCGCTTCAAAGTCCTGGCTCATGGCCGTTACCAGCCGGGGAACGGTGGTAATCATGGCGCTGTTGCCGTGGTCTATCATGGCGTTGGCCAGCGCAGAGGCCCAGAAGGTTTTCCCGCCGCCCGCGCTGCCGTGCAGCAGCAGGCCGATATTTTCCCGGCGCATCAGATCGCGCTTTTCTATGTACCGATCCACAATTGCGCGCATTTTCGGGTCGCTGCCATCGTCCGCCGCCAGCACCATTTCCCGGTAATCCGGGCTTGTGATGCCGATCTTGCGCATGCCGTCAATGCGGCGTTGCTCCGCTTCCATGGCCTCACGGGCCGCCTCCGCTTCCCGCTTGGCGATTTCGCAGGGGCACATAATGGGCACAATGCGTGTGCCCACCATGGGCACCTCCAGCACCATTTGGCGGGGAGCCTTGCACATGCCGCAGTACAATAGCCCATCCTCGCCGATGTAATCATCCTCATGCCCCGGCTCCTGCTGCATGCGCGCCTGCGCGATTGCAACAATGCCCTCCAGGGCGCTTTCAAACAGGCCCATTGTTCTATCCTCCTTCGGTTTTCTTTGCCCGCCTGGGGCGAATGGAGCGCGGGCGGGGAATCGAACCCCGCGCAGCGGATTGGCACATCCTTGCAATACGTCCATGCGGAGGCTATCCCCCTCCATTTTTCGTATTGCCGCCCGCCTGGCCGCGCATATCGGGCAGGGTTGCGCCTGCCCGCAAATTGTGCTATGCTTGACAAATACTGATAATTTCCTCCAGCGTGGCGCGTTTCTGGCCGCGCTATTTGCGCTTGCCCGTCAAATAATCCATGCTGCGATAATAGGCTTTATAGCGCTCGGAGCAATGGCCGGTGCCGTAATCCTCGCCGATGGATTTAATCAGCCATACGGCCAGGGCAACAAACCCGATGCATAACCAGATCATTGCTTTTCTTCCTCCATGCGCCAGAATTCGGTTTCCTCGTAGTCTCCGTTAATTCGCATCGGCAGCACCAGGCCGCAAGCATTGTACGATGATTTGACAATAACCGCCTTATCTGCTTCGCGTATTTCCAGATATACAATCTGGCGGCCAGCGGAATAGCTTTTCAGCATCTTCTTGAGCAATTGCGCGGAAAATGCAATGGTGATTTTCGGCTCCCCTTCCTGGGCCGCTTTGCAAATATCCGCATGGCAGATATAAGGGGCCGCAGGCTCCTGCCTGGTGCAGGTCTCCACGCCGTCCGAAATGCTCACTTTATCGCCGTCCTTTGTGATCTCAATGGCGCAATCGTTGCGCACGGTCTTATAGGGGCGAATCATCACGGTGCCCCGCTCTCCCTGGCAGGGGAAGCGCGTTTGCGCCAGGGTATAGCCATCGCAGCCCGTGGCGCATCCTTCGCCCTGGCCGTTGCACTGGATTTCGATATGCTGCAAGCTCTCGCGCACATCGTCCTTGCTCACAGCCGGGCCGCAAACGCGCATGATGCGGTTGAAATCGGTGCCGGTTAGCGTGATCCTCATTCCTGGCCCTCCTTTTCGATGGTGTCAGCCTCTATGAAATCCTCAACCTTGAGCGTGTTTTCGGAATCGTTTTTGCAAATATCCTTGAGCGCACAGTTATAACACTGCGCTTTCTCGCAGGCCCGCACAAGCAAGCCAAATTCTCTCACGGTGCAATATATTTTCATGCTTCATTCCTCCATTCTGCTTTTTCCGCATCCTCCGCGCTGGGCTTCTGATTCCAGCAGCGGTAACGGATTCCATAGTGTTTCTGGCGGTGTTCTTCGCATGTCACCACGCGGACAACGCAGGCCAGCCGGTAGGCGTTCCAGCTATACGATCTTTTTTCCCGAAATTCCAAGTACAGCCAGGTATCATCAGGCGCGTTGTTCACTTCCTCCAGCGTCAGCACGCGGGCCTTGCTCATTCAAATTGCCACCTTCCTGCATGAATTTGTACAGCGCCGCCATGCATTCCGGGCACAAATCGTATGGGGTATGCTGATAATACTTTCCTTGGCCGTCAATGTTCACCGGCATAATGGCGTTGCATTTTTTCGCATTATTCCAAACCCCGTAAAGCTCATAATATGCCCCGCAGCGGTCGCATTTCTTGGCCGTCATTCGCTCAATCCCTCCCCGTTCGGCCCTTGGGCCAGTTGGTCAATGGTGATGCCCAGCGCGTCCGCGATTTCCGCCGCACGGGCAAGGCTTGGAATATTGGGCACTTCCTTGCGCCTTGTGTACACATAGAGATTTTCACACGGAATGCCGATTTTCTTTGCAATCTGGTATTGGGTGGTGTTCTTCTCCTTGCACCAGGCCAACAGGGCCAGCGGGAATTTGTATGGGTCGATTTTTGCCATCCTTTTACCTTCCTTTCCGTATTGTGGCCATGCGGATACGGCTTTTCGCTTCCGTGTCCCTGGCTTCGTAATAGGCCCTTTTCTGGGCGTTCGCTCGATCGCACAAAGCGCGATAATCCTTATATTCCGGGCATTGCTGCTGGCAGCCAGGGCAGCGCCTGGGGCAATCAACGCCCGCTTTCCTGCACGGCGGTTTCATCTGCATGCCTCCTTTACCAGCCAAAGCCGGATTGATGCCCGCCCGCCGCGTGCTCCGCCTCGGTTTTCACGCGGGAGCGCTCGGGCACGGCCTGCCGCTTCCAGCCGCTTTCCAGCGGATAGAAAGCCGACCAGCCCCGTGCAATCACGCCCTCCAGGTATTCCGCATCGCCCATGCCGCTTTCCGTGGCCAGCGCGTGCAGCTTGTCCAGGTTGAGGGTGAGGGCCTTTTCAGTCTCCGGGGCACGCTTGGCTTTGCGCACTTTCAGCCATTCCCGCAGCAGGCCAAGGGTCTTTTCGTCCTGGGTGTAGCGGGAGAATATTTCCTCGGTGTCAATCCGTGCCTTTTTCTTGGGCTTCGTATCCTGGTTTGAAGGGGATACCGTGGCGGGAGCCACGGGGGAATCTTCTTTATTCTCTTCTTTTCTATTCTCTTCTCTTCTATTCTCTTCTGCACCGCTAACATTAGATATACTGTTAGGTTTACAGCAAGTTTCACCGCTTGTAAGCCGCTGCTGCTTTTGCCTGTACTGGCGCATGTAGTTTTTCTGATATTCGCGGCGGTTCTCCAGTGCATCAAGTTTTTGATGCTTGCCCCAATTTGGGATTGTCACAGTCCCGTTTATTACCTCGATCATCCCGAATTGCTCAAATGTATGGAATGCAAGGCGGATGGTGTTTAATGGGCGGCGGAAGATCGTTGCAAACATTTCATCGGTATAGGCCATCTGGCCGCCAAACGTGAAAACGCCGCTGTTATTTTGCTTCCCTGCCAGGCAAAGCAGCTTGAACCAAATAACAATGATGCTTTCATGCTCCGGCATGCTTTCGATGAGAAGAATCTTTTCATCATCGAAAATATCCGTGGTTATCTTGATCCAGCGTAAATCAGCCACAACGCTCCACCGCCTTTTTATCTCCCACTTGCTTCCGCCGCAGAGTGATCTTGCAATTGTATTCATCGCCGTACTTGTCTGTAAGGATTTCAGAAAGCAGCTTGGCCACCCTGTCGGCAAGGTCTGGCGGATATTTAATGCTCATATGCTCGCTTCTGCCCCTCCTTCAAATCTGAAATACAGTTAAACTGTACTTTTTGATTAAAAAAATAGATTACTCAAAGCGTAGAAAGTTTAGGGAAATTCCAAGAACACGCTCAATTTTTCCAAGCATTTTTGCGTTCGGATAGCGTTTTCCGGCTTCCCATGCAATTACGGTTGAAACACTAACCCCGCACTGTTGCGCAAAGTCCTTTTGCGTCAGCTTGGCATTTACACGAGCAGCCGCAAGGGACATACCTGGAAACTCCGCGCATGATTTCTGCATTCTATCACCTCCAAAAATACAGTTTAACTGCGTTTCGATGCTATATTACAATAACTTTTTCTGTTTGTCAACACTTAAACTGTACTTTTTCAAACATTTTATTGACTTTTTTACAGGAAGGCTGTACATTATAGAAGAGCATAGCACAAAGGGGGTGTAAAATTTTGATAGGACTTGGGAATAAATCCATCATGGCCAAAAACTTGCGGCGGCTAATGAGTGAAAAGAACGTAACCGCAAAAGAAATGAGCAAAGCATTGCATTTTCCTTATACAACGCTTCTTTCATGGCTGAATGCAGAAAATTATCCGCGCATTGATAAAATTGAAATAATGGCTGATTATTTCGGGGTTAAAAAGTCTGATTTAATTGAGGAAAAGGTGACGGACGAACAGAAAGCGGGCAATGAAGCCCTAGCCGGTATCATTGTCCGCTTGAGAAGGGATGCCGTTTTTCGGCAGATCGTGGAAAATCTAAACACGCTTGACGCTGAAAAGCTGCAAGGCGTGCAGCAGATGTTAAACGCTTTTGCTAAGTAGGGTTAGAATCAGGTCGATCAATTCTAAGTCATTGCAGGATGATAGGCGCTCAACGATGGCTTGAATATATTCTTCTCTATTCATTTTAGGAATGTCCTTTCTATGTATGACGGAACGCACGTTCTATGACTATATCCTACAATAGGATTTTCAGCCTTGCAACCCTATTTCCGAAATTCGGAAAATTCTAATTGTGCGGCGGGTACACGGCGCAATCCATCCGCCCGCCGCCCCTGGAATGACAGGCCATATCTGGCACGTTTTAAGCGTATCACGAACGCGAATAGAAACCAATATGCAAATATTCGGAATCGACAATATCCGCTATGATTTTCCGCCCCACTTATGGGGCAGGAGGAAAATAATGAAGAATTGCAAGGAATGCACGCATCCAGGACGCGATTGTATACCGTACATTATGACGCTATCCCAGGAGGATACCCTTGCATGGTGCCAGGCCCGCAAAAAGGCGCTGCACCTATCGAATGATGAGATTGCAGAGCGTGCAAAAGTGCCTAAAAGCACGGTTGACCGCGTATTTTCGCCCAAGGCCACGGATTGCCGGTTCTCTACCATGCAACCAATTGTTTGCCTCCTGGCCGGATGCAGCGCGGAAGAATTGGATTGTGATAACGCGGAACACTCAACGGAAACGCTGATGGAGCAGATAAGGGCCAAGGATGAAATTATCCGTCACCTTGATGAAGAAAACCACCGCAAAAACGGCGTGATCGATCATCTGCACATGACGGCAAAGGAAGATATAGAGCGCGCCAAGGGAGAAGAAAGCGAAAGCATCGCCTATATGAAGAAAAAGGAAAAGGGATATATACGGCTGATATGCGCATTATCTGTTGCGCTTGCCGTCACCCTTTTAATCATTGTGGCCGGGCTGGTGCTGGATATGCTCGACCCGTCAAAGGGCTTTTTCTGGCTGCGCGCCTGGTTTGGCGGCAAGTCCGGATTGATAGCGTAAATGCAAGAAAAGAAAAATGGAGGAACAAAGGGAGAGAGAAAAAAGCATGACCATATTACGAGCAGGATTATACGAACGTGTATCAACGGAAGAGCAGGCATTGCGCGGCTTTTCGATTGATGCGCAGATAGAGAACCTAACAGAGTATTGCGACAAAAACAATATAAAAATCGTTGACCATTACACGGATGAGGGCATATCCGGCGCTAAGCCGCCGCTGAAACGTCCGGCCCTGCAAAGGCTGCTGGATGATGTGGAAGCCGGAAATATAGACGTGATCCTCTTTACAAAGCTGGATCGTTGGTTCCGCTCGGTAAAGGAATATTTCAAGGTGCAGGAAATCCTTGATAAACACGGGGTACAATGGAAAGCCATTCATGAGAATTATGATACATCCACGGCGAACGGGCAAATGGCCATTACCATTTTCCTTGCGGTCGCGCAGAACGAGCGGGACAAGGGCGCGGAGCGCGTCAAAGCCGTGTTAAAAAATAAACGCAAGAACAAGGAAGCATGCTTCGGCGGGCCGTTTAAGCCGATGGGGTACAAGAAGGAAAAGGACGCGGACGGAATCATGCGCCTGGTGAAAGACCCTGAAACTGAACAAATGACGCAGGAATTTTGGAACATCCTTGTTCGACATAACAACCTTGCAAAAGCGATCCGGCATATGGGGGACGTGTACGGCGTGACAAAATCGCCTAAAACATGGACGCGCATTGCGCGGTCGCCATTCTATTGCGGCATGTGGGACGGAATAGAGGATTTCTGCCCGCCGTATGTATCGAAAGAGGATTGGGCAATGATTCAAGAGACAGCAGAAAGACGGAGGCAGGATACAAGGGCAAAGCGCATCTATCTGTTTGCCGGAATGATGCGATGCCCGGAATGCGGCCATATTCTATGCGGGACGTACAAAACAAACGTCAGAAAAGGTCAGAAATATGATTATCTATTCTACCGCTGCCGTTTCAAATCAACCGGCTGCACATACAAGCATTCAATGACGGAGATCAAGGTTGAAAAGTACCTGCTTAAAAATCTGCGTAGATTGCTTGAAGTTGAAATTTATGAGGCCGAATTGGAAAAATCCAAGCCAAAGAAGCGGCCAAAGTCAAAGCTGCCCGCGCTCAAAGAACGTCTGCGCCGCCTGAACGTTATGTACATGGCGGGAAATATATCCGATGAGGACTATTTGAAAGACGATGCAGAAATAAAGGCGCTGATTGCCAAGGCTGAAAGTGAAGCGCCGCCGCCAGAGCGTGACATTGATCCGCTGCGCGAAATTCTGAAAACAGACTTTGAGGGCATATACAAAGCGCTCGACCGTGAAGAAAAACGGCGCTTCTGGCGTGGCCTGATTAAGGAAATCAAGGTTGATGGATTGGATATTGTGGACGTTATATTTTTTTAAGGAAAAATGGGGTTTTACATACATATCTCAACCGAAAGCGGCATCCCCGATTTTCGGGGTGAAAACGGGCTGTATCGCCAGAAATTTGCCTATCCGCCCGAGGTTATCCTGAGCCACAGCTTTTTTATGCGGCACACGGAGGCGTTTTTTGATTTTTACCGCCAGCGGATGCTCTGCCCCGGCGCGCAGCCCTCGCGGGCGCACCGGATCCTGGCGGATATGGAGCGCGCGGGCAAGCTGACGGGCATTGTGACGCAGAACATTGACGGCTTGCATCAGGCGGCGGGCAGCCAGAACGTGCTGGAGCTGCACGGCTCGGTCAAGCGCAATTACTGCATGCAGTGCCGCCGTTTTTATCCCGAAACCGCGGTGGCGGACAGCACGGGCGTGCCGCGCTGCGCCTGCGGGGGCATCATCAAGCCCGACGTGGTGCTCTATGAGGAATCGCTGGACGAGGGCGTGATGACCCGCGCGCTGCAATTGATTGCCGACAGCGATCTTTTGATCGTGGGCGGCACATCGCTGACCGTTTACCCTGCGGCGGGGTTTATCACCTATCGCGGCGGCAAGCTGGCGGTGATCAACAAGACCCCCACCGCTGCGGACGCGCAGGCCGATCTATGCATTCACGGCAGCGTGGGCGACGCGCTGGCGGCCGCGTGGGAGTAAGGGGACGAAGGGGGACGGAGGAGGACGTTACTTTCTTCAGTGAAGAAAGTAACAAAGAACCTGTGTTGTGGACGGGAAAGCTGCTGGAATAAAACTGGGAGTGGCCCTGGCCACCCGTCCCCCGTGGCAGGGAAAAACTTAAGTTGCCTGGTTAGGAGCAAGCTCCCCCCAGGCAACTTTTCATTTTTCCCCTTCGGTCGTGCTGTGCACGCCCTGCGCTGATCTGCGATCAGCGTGCCACGGGGGCGTGGTTGGGTGCGGGAAGTCTTGCGCAGCGATTGACGCCTGTTGGAAAAACGCGCTCACCAAAAGGCTTCTCCTTGGAGGAGAGGCTCCGCCGAAGGCGGTGGTGAGGTGTAGGCTGCGAAGCAGCCGTTAGCTAAAAGGCAACGCCGCTGCGGCGGCTACAATCCTCACAATTCGGTATAGTCGTTTTGCTTCGCTGACGCTTGCAAAACACGTTGCCTCATTGGCGCTGCATCCGCCTGTATCTGCCACAGAGGCGGATTACGCACCTCATTAGTCAGGACAAGCCTGTCCACCTTCTCCTCAAGGAGAAGGCTTTTATAGTTGTGAGCTTTGCAAGAAACTTGGATGTTCTACTCTAACTATCGCAGTCAGCCAAGTCTGATTCCCGCACCCAACCACGCCCCCGTGGCACGCCGATTTTAATCGGCGCGGGCTGGCGAAGCCAGACCATAGGGGAAAAATGAAAAGTTGCCTGGGGGAGCTTGCTCCTATCCAGGCAACTTAAGTTTTCCCTGCCACGGGGTCTACTTGCAAGCCCTGCCTTCCAGTTTTATGAACTTGACTTTCACGTCACAACGTAGCCTTCTTTGATTCTTTCTTGGGCTCCAAGAAAGAATCGTACTTCCTCGTCTCCCGTCCTTACTGCGCGGAAACCGTCAGCAGCGCCACGGGCAGCTCGCCCGCGCTGAAGGCGGAGCGGGGCAGCTCAAAGCTCACAGTGCCGTCCGCGGAGACGGTATCCAGCGCTTTCTGCGCGCCCACGATGGTGTAGGCGGCGCCCATATCGGCAGGCAGTGTCACGCGGATGGCGCCCAGCGGGCAGCGCAGGCGGCCGCCGTATTCAAAGGCAACCGTCAGGTATTGCTGGCCGTTCCACTCGCCCGCGCGCACAATGGCCTCGCCCTGGGGCAGCGCGCGGTCAACGCCCGTCACCTGCGCCGCAACGGCCGCAAAGCCGCGCACGCCGTCCACGCCGCCGCATACCGGGCACAGCTTGGCCGTCGTAGCCTCGCCCGCGCTCAGGGTGATGCGCTCGCAGCTGGTCTCGCGCTCCTCGCCGCAGCCGTCATAGCGGCAGAAGGCCGTATGATGCTTCACGCGCGTGGGGAACCATTCGCCATACCAGTGGCCGTGCAGCTTGCCATCCTTGGTGGGCTGCTGGCAAACGGGCGCGGCCGCGGATTCGGCCAGGGCGGATACGCAGCACAGCGCCAGCAGCGCGGCCAGCGCCAGGCAAAGCAGCTGATTCTTTTTCATTGCAAATGTCCTCCAATTCCATACTGGATGGCCTTTCCATTTATTATAGAATACAAACAAAAAGCAAGCAAAGGCGGGAAAAACTCTTTCCGAACATTAGACGCTTCGAAAAGCCATTTGGTTCGCACTTTTGCGGTATTTTTAAAAATAAATTTACAATTGCGCTTGACGTGTTCGCTTTTTCTGGTATAATAAAGGCTGTTTTTCCGCGCAAGACAAAATTGAAACGGAGGGCGTTCCTATCATGCAACTGCTCGAGAAGACCTTCAAGCTCAAGGAGCACAAGACCACCGTGCTGACCGAGGTCGTGGGCGGCATTACCACCTTCTTCGCGATGGCCTACATCATCTTCGTCAACCCCAACTTTCTGTCCCAGACGGGAATGGATCACACCGCTGTGATGCTGGCCACCTGCATCAGCGCCGCCATCGGCAGCCTGCTGACCGCCTTCCTGGCCAACGTGCCCTTCGCGCAGGCGCCCGGCATGGGTCTGAACGCCTTCTTCACCTACACCATCTGCTTTGGCATGGGCTACACCTGGCAGCAGGGTCTGGCCATCGTGTTCATCAGCGGCCTGATCTTCCTGGCCATCACGGTTTCTCCCCTGCGCAGCAAGATCATCGCCTCCATCCCCGCCTCGCTCAAGGCGGCCATCAGCGCGGGCATCGGCCTGTTCATCTGCCTGATCGGTCTGCTGAACGCGGGCATTGTCACCGCGGGCAACAACCTGCTGGATCTGAGCAACATCACCACCGGCGCGCCGCTGCTGGCGCTGATCGGCCTGATGCTCACCGGCGTGCTGATGGCCTGGAAGGTCAAGGGCGCGCTGTTCATCGGCATCATCCTGACCACGCTGATCGGCATCCCCATGGGGCAGACCAACGTTTCCAACATCAGCATCAGCTTTGAGGGCATCTCCATGGCCTCCACCTTCTTCAAGCTTTCCTTCTCCGGCCTGTTCGCCATGGGCGTGCTGCCCCTGCTGACGGCTGTGATCACCTTTGCCATGTGCGATTGCTTTGACACCGTGGGCACGCTGCTGGGCACCGCCGGCGCCTCCGGCATGCTGGACAAGGACGGCAACCTGCCCGGCGGCGACCGCGCGCTGATTGCCGATGCGGCCGCCACCTGCGTGGGCGCGCTGCTGGGCACCTCCACCGTGACCACCTTCGTTGAGTCCTCCACCGGCATTTCCGAGGGCGCGCGCACCGGCCTGTCCAGCGTGGTCACCGGCCTGCTGTTCCTGCTGGCCTGCGTGCTGGCGCCCATCGCGGGCATTATCCCCAGCGCTGCCACCGCTCCCGCGCTGATCATTGTGGGCATGTTCATGATCGGCAACGTAGCCAAGATCGATTGGAAGGATCCCGAAGTGGCGCTGCCCTGCTTCCTGACCATCGCCATGATGCCCTTTGCCTACTCCATTTCCGATGGCATTGGCTTTGGCATCATCAGCTACACCGTGATCAAGGTGTGCCGCGGCAAGGTCAAGGAGGTGCCCGTGCTGATGTACGTGCTCAGCGTGCTGTTCGTGGCCATGTACGTGCTCAGCGCGCTGTAATGCGCGGCTTTCCCCGCAAGAATTTCATACTGTAAGCTGGCCGGCCCGCTCAACCGCGGGCTGGCTTTTTTGATGGGGAGAGGGGGCGGGGGACGAGGAGGTACGAGGGGGGACGTTACTTTCTTCAGTGAAGAAAGTAACAAAGAACCTGTGTGTGACGTAAAAGC
>OGYD01001749.1_pt1 | contig 15590 bp, 14 predicted proteins | sample 1576441 | NCBI WGS metagenome assembly OGYD01 (sample SAMEA3541537, study PRJEB24748) | human gut metagenome | biome: human gut; feature: human-associated habitat; material: faeces | place: China | collected 2012 | reverse complement strand
ATATTCGTGATTCGGCTCCAAAAGTGTGGTTTGGAAGGGCGGCATGTACTAAGCCAAAACCGCCGCTCCCAAGAATCCCAATTTATAAAAAGAACGCAGGCAGAACTTTTCGCAAAGGCGAAGGCTCTGCCTGCTTTTTTGCACCCCTGCCGCACTTTTCTCTTCGCCGCAAATGTGCTACAATAGCCTTAGCATAAGGAAAAGGGGAACGCGCATGGCCAGAAACAGGCAGAACCTGAACATCATCTACATCTCGGACCGAATGCGGGAGACGCTGCGGCCCATAGCGTCCTGTGCGCTCACGGCGGTGGTGGCCCCCATGGGCTACGGTAAAACGACGGCGGTGCGCTGGTTCTTGGCAGAGCAGGCCATCCGCGTGCCGGAGATGATCGACGGCGGCTTCGCCATGGCTGCGGCGCACTCCGACTCGCCAGCGTTCCGTTTAAAAGAGCATCCCGACCGCCGCAGCGCGCATTATGTCCAGCTCTCGACCGAAAAATACGGCGGCATGCTGATGTCCACGTGGTTCGACCGCCCACTCTCCGTCGCGGGCCGCGTCTTCGTGCGCGCAAACGGCGAGATCGTCGAAAAACTCGTGAGCGTCGACCGCGACCTGCTCGTCATTCCAAATGTCGCCATCCACATGAACCGCACGGCGAACGACGGCATGAAGTACCTCGCGAATATCGACACGCTGCCGCTGCTCGGCGGCAAAGACAGCGGCGGCATCCTGCCCATCGTCGCCAAAGCCGCGGACGTTGCAGAAAACGACATCCGCGGGAGCGACCTGTTCCTCTACTGCCGCGGCGAGGGGACGCTGCTTGGCGAGAACGAGGAGTACATCCTTTCTCCCAAGCTCGACGATCTCGAGTGCGCCTGCGGCTGCCTCGAGGGCTTCCTTGCGGCGAAGGAGAGCGGAAATATCGCCGTCTGCTGCATTTTCGACAATGAAGAGGTCGGCTCGTCCACCAAGCAGGGTGCGGGCTCGACGTTCCTGCGCGACACGCTGCGCCGCATCGCCCTGTGCCTCGGAAAGGACGAGCAGGAGCTCCAGATGATGCTCGCGCGCAGCTTCCTCGTCTCGGCGGACAACGCGCACGCCCAGCACCCCAACCACGGTGAATACGCCGACCCCGACAACTGCCCGTATATGAACGAGGGCGTCGTCATCAAGTTCAACGCCAATCAGCGCTACGCGACCGATGGCCGCTCCTGCGCTATTTTCCGCGCCGTGTGCGAAAACGCAGGCGTTCCCACGCAGGTCATGTCCAACCGCTCCGATCTTCCCGGCGGCTCGACGCTCGGCTCGATCTCCGATACGCTCGTGCCGGTCAGCACGGTGGACATCGGCCTGCCCCAGCTCGCGATGCACTCTTCGTGGGAGACCGCGGGCGTGCAGGACTATGAATTCCTGATCCGCGCGATGACGGAGTATTTCGGCAGCGCACTGTAAGAGACCTGCCGAAACGGTAGACAAAAGCACGGAAACATGCTAAAATAAAACGATTTTTGATCAAATACGCTTTCAACGACAGAAAGGAAATATATCATGGACGTTAAGGAAATTCTCAAGCACGTTGACCATACCCTCCTCAAGCAGACCGCCACCTGGGAGGACATCAAGCAGATCTGTGACGACGGCATCAAATACGGCTGCGCGAGCGTCTGCATCCCGCAGACCTATGTGAATCACGCCGCGCACTACGTCGCCGAGCAGCAGCACTATGGCTTCGGCCAGCTGCCCATCTGCACGGTCATCGGCTTCCCCAACGGCTACACGCCCAGCGGCATCAAGTGCATGGAGGCCGAGTCCGCCGTCGCCGACGGCGCGACCGAGATCGACATGGTCATCAACCTCGGCTGGGTCAAGGAGGGCCAGTACGACAAGATCCTTCAGGAGATCAACTCTGTGAAAATCTCCTGCCACGGCAACATCTTAAAGGTCATCATCGAGACCTGCCTGCTCACCGACGAAGAGAAGATCAAGCTCTGCGAGGTCGTCTCCAACTCCCACGCCGACTATATCAAGACCTCCACGGGCTTTGCTGGCGGCGGCGCGACCCGCGAGGATGTCGCCCTCATGGCCGCCCACATGACCAACGGCAAGAAGATCAAGGCCGCCGGCGGCATCGCGAGCCTGCAGGACGCCGAAGACTTCCTCAAGCTCGGCGCCGACCGCCTCGGCACGTCCCGCATCGTCAAGGCCGTCAAGGAGCTCGAGGCCAAGGGCGAACTTTAAGAAAGGGGAGGGCTCAATATGCCGACTCCGCATAACAGCGCGAAAAAGGGCGACTTCGCCAGGACCGTTCTGATGCCCGGCGACCCGCTGCGCGCGAAGTTCATCGCCGAAACATTTTTAGATGAACCAAAGCTCGTCAACAACGTCCGCGGCGTGCAGGGCTACGCAGGCACCTACAAGGGCGTTCCCGTCAGCGTGATGGCCAGCGGCATGGGGATGCCGTCCATCGGTATCTACTCCTACGAGCTGTTCACGCAGTACGATGTCGAGAGCATCATCCGAGTGGGTTCGGCGGGCGCGCTGCAAAAGGACTTGAAGCTCGGTGACGTGGTCGCGGGCATGGGTGCGTGCACCAACTCGAACTACGCCGCGCAGTACGGCCTTGGCGGCACATTTGCCCCCATCGCGGACTTTCAGCTGCTCTCCGCCGCCGTTGAATCGGCGAAGGAGCTCGGCGTCCGCATGGACGTCGGCAACCTCTACTCGTCCGACACGTTCTACGACGCGTCGAACCCGTCGCTCAAGTGGGCGGACATGGGCGTGCTCGCCATCGAGATGGAGGCCGCCGCCCTTTACTGCAACGCCGCCTATACGAAAAAGCGCGGACTTTCCCTCTGCTCGATCTCCGACAATATCCTCACCGGCGAGGAGCTTTCGCCTGAGGCGCGGCAGACGAGCTTCACCGCCATGATGAAAATCGCGCTCGAAACAGCCGTAAAGATGGCGGCAGAATCCCAAAAGTAAGGAGATTATCATGCTATGCGCGTGATCGATATTGAAAACATTGTGACCAACATGAAGGACGACACCCGCTTCGTCCTGCGCTGCGAGGAGGTCTTTCACGACAAGATCAGCTCCGCCGCGGCGAGCATTTTAATGAACAAGGGGCAAAAGCCCATCGTCTGCCTGACGGGCCCGAGCGGCTCGGGCAAGACGACGACGGCGATGCGCCTGCGCGAATACCTCGAAAACCTCGGCGTCAAGGTCTGCATGCTCAGCATGGATAACTTTTTCCTGCCGCTTGATCAGCGTCCGCCCGAGGCGAGCGACTGGGAGTCGCCCTACTGCGTGAACCGCGATTTACTCATCGAGGATATCCACCGCCTGATGGACGGCGAGCTCGTGGAGCTGCCGGTCTACGACTTCAAGGCCGGCGGCGTCGGCGGCTACAAGCCCATGCAGGGCGACAAGGACGCCGTCATCATCGCCGAGGGCATCCACATGCTCAACCCGCTGATTTTCGACCAGCTCAGAAGCGAAGCTACGGGCGTTTACGTTGCCCCGCGTACGCGCATCATCACGCACAAGGACCGCATCGTTCGTCCCGAGCAGCTGCGCGTGGCGCGCCGCATGATCCGCGACTATCAGGGCCGCGGCCATTCGCTGCGTCAGACCGTCGAGCGCGCCGAGAGTGTCGACCGCGGCGAGCTCAACTACATCATGCCGAACAAGCCGAACGCGAGCATCCACATCGACACGTTCCACGACTACGAGCCGTGCATCCTCGCGCGGTATTTGAAGGAGATCCCCGAGTTTTACAGCCAGCTCGACGATCAGTTTATCGCCGAGCACGGGCTGAGCGACCTGATGGACGTTGTCAACTCCGTGCCGTCGCTGCGCACGGACTATGTCCCGCGCGACTCCATCGTGCGAGAGTTCGTCGGCGGCAGCTGCTTTGAGTATTAAATCGGCAAAATCCGACAACGAACTGTAATTTCTGATTTTGATAATACGAAAAGTAATCGAAATTTGGCGCTTTTGCGCGAAAAGGGGAGGAAGAGCGAATGCATTCTGACGAGCGGCGAAAGGCCATTGCCGACGTGCTGCACGCGGCGGACGCGCCGGTCAGCGCCTCCGCGCTGGCGGAAAAATTCTCCGTCTCGCGCCAGATCATCGTGGGCGATATCGCGCTGCTGCGCTCCTCGGGCGAGGAAATTCTCGCCACTCCGCGCGGCTATGTGACGCCGAAGGAGGCGCGCGGCATCCTCCGCCGTGTCGCCGTGAAGCACACGCCGCAGGAGATGGAAGCCGAGCTCAACACCATCGTCGACAACGGCTGTACGGTCATCGACGTCATCGTCGACCACCCCATCTACGGCCAGCTCACCGGCCCGCTGCAAATTTCGAACCGCTACGAGGTCAGCCAGTTCATTGAGCGCTGCAAAAAGGCGGAGCCGCTGTCCAGTCTCACCGACGGCATCCACCTGCACACGCTCTCCTGTCCCGACGAGGCGGCGTTCGAGCGCACGAAGAGTGCGCTGCGCGCACTGCGCGTCCTGCTGGAGGAAAACGGAAATTAAGGGTTGACAATCCTCACACAAGCGATTATAGTGTCATATGCATGTGTCAAGACACCTGCATATGACACTATTTTATTTTTAGGCTGTGAGGATATCATGGAAAAATTCAAAGCGTTCTGCAAACGCAAAAACATTGAAGTTTCGGCCAAGCGCTACGGCATCGACGCGCTCGGCGCGATGGCGCAGGGCCTCTTCTGCTCGCTGCTGATCGGCACGATCATCAAGACGCTCGGCGCGCAGCTGGGCGTTCCGTTTTTGACGGATATCGGCACCTACGCAATGTCCGTCTCCGGCCCTGCGATGGCGGTCGCCATCGGCTACGCGCTCAAGGCTGACCCGATGGTGCTCTTCTCCCTTGCCGCGGTGGGCTGGGCGGCCAACGCCGAGGGCGGCGCGGGCGGCCCGCTTGCCGTTCTCATCATCGCGATCCTTGCCGCCGAGTGCGGCAAGGCCGTGAGCAAGGAGACGAAGATCGACATTTTGGTGACGCCCGCCGTGACCATCTTAGTCGGCGTCGCGCTCGCCAAGTGGATCGCGCCGCCCATCGGCACAGCCGCCTCCGCCTTCGGTCTCGTCATCGACAACGCGACCAGGCTCCAGCCGTTCTGGATGGGCATTGCCGTCTCCGTGCTCGTGGGCGTCGCGCTCACGCTGCCCATCTCCTCCGCCGCCATCTGCGCGGTGCTGAAGATGACCGGTCTTGCCGGCGGCGCGGCCGTCGCGGGCTGCTGCGCGCAGATGGTCGGCTTCGCCGTGATGAGCTTTAAGGAAAACCGCTGGGGCGGCCTTGTCTCTCAGGGCCTCGGCACGTCGATGCTCCAGATGCCGAACATTGTCAGAAATCCCCGCGTCTGGATCGCGCCGACGCTCGCCTCCGCCATCACCGGCCCCATCGCCACGTGCGTGTTCCATCTTGAGATGAACGGTGCGCCCATCAACTCCGGTATGGGCACCTGCGGCCTGTGCGGCCTCATCGGCGTGTGGACGGGCTGGGTCTCTCCGAGCGAGGAGGCTGTCGCCAAGGGCGCGGCGGCCATGAGCCCAACGGGCTTTGACTGGCTGGGTCTTATCCTCGTCGCCATCGTGCTGCCCGCCATCCTTGCTCCGCTCATCAATATGGTCTGCCGCCGCCTCGGCTGGGTCAAGGACGGCGACCTGAAGCTCGACTGAGAAAATAACGTGTAAAAAGTGTGGACTTTTTGTAAAGAATCCCATCAATTATCACAAAAAAGTAAAATTGGGGAGAATCGGACTTGATTCTCCCCTTTGCTTTTGCTATACTGTCAGACGAAGTGCGTCCGCACTTCAAAATAAACCGGAGAGCGGCCCGCCGCCGACCGGAAAAATAAGGAAGGATAGAAGAATGAAGAAGTTTTTTGCGCTGCTTCTCGCTCTCGTCATGGTTCTGTCCCTCGTTGCCTGCGGTGATAAGAAGACCGACGACAACCAGGACAACAACACCGACGATCAGCAGGGCGGGACCACCACTTACACCAATCCTGACGATATCGACGACAACATGACGTCTGAGGACGGCAAGTATGAGATCGCGTTCGTCACCGACGTCGGCCAGCTGAAGGATAAGTCCTTCAACCAGGGCACCTTCGACGGCGTGAAGCTCTATGCCGCCAACAACGGCCTGAGCTACAAGTACTATCAGCCCGCCAACGGCGATCAGGCTACCGATGACGACCGTTACGACGCCATGAAGGCTGCCGTGGACGGCGGCGCCAAGGTCATCGTCTGCGCCGGCTTCATGCAGGGCACGGCCCTCGAGAAGGCCGCTAAGGAATTCACCGACACCAAGTTCGTCTTCATCGACGGTTGGTCCCTCGGCCTTGACAACGTTGCGGGCATCGCCTTCAACGAAGAGCAGTGCGGCTACTTCGCCGGTTACGCTGTCGTCAAGGAAGGCTATGAGAAGCTCGGCTTCACCGGCGGCGGCGGCGGCACGAACCCCGCCTGCATCCGTTACGGCTGGGGCTTTGCTCAGGGCGCCAACGACGCTGCTAAGGAAATGGATAAGACCGTCGACCTGAACTACTCCTGGGAGTACGGCGCTTCCTTCCAGGCTTCCCCCGAGCTGCAGACCATGGCCAGCGGCTGGTATGAGAACGGCACGGAGGTCATCTTCTCCTGCGGCGGTTCCATGTTTGCCTCTGTTGCCGCTGCTGCTGCAGCCAACGATGGCAAGGTCATTGGCGTGGATGTGGACCAGAGCTTCGAGTCTGACACCGTTATCACCTCCGCTATGAAGGGCCTGTCCGACGCTGTGCAGTGGGCTCTGACCAAGTTCTATGCCGGTGAGTTCGCTTCTATCGGCGGTGTTGGCACTTCTCTGGGTGCTAAGGACAACGCTGTGGGTCTGCCCACCGCTACCTGGTCCCTGACCAAGTGGAGCGTTGACGATTACAACGCCATGCTGAAGGATATGGCCGAAGGCAAGCTGGTCGTGGACGACGACTACAAAAACCTGGCCAGCACCGACAATCTGACCCTGAACAAAGTGGAGTAATTTAGGGATTCATAGGATCACATAAAAAAGAAGGGCGTTTCGCCCTTCTTTTTTTGCACAAATTATGCGAATAAGCAGGGTAAACGGGGTATTAATTTGTAAAAATTGGATTACGCGCTTGCAATCTGCAGTGGGGTACTGTATAATATATTTTAACCATTTCTGCGTATGATACGGGGAAAGAGTATACTAAGAAAGTAGGTGGCGGCATGGAAAATACTCCCCAGTATGTGATCGAAATGCTTCACATCACAAAGGAGTTCCCAGGCATCAAGGCCAACGACGACATCACGCTGCAGCTCCGCAGGGGCGAGATCCACGCGCTGCTGGGCGAAAACGGCGCCGGTAAATCCACGCTGATGAGCGTACTGTTCGGCCTGTATCAGCCGGAGGCAGGCGAGATTCGCAAAAACGGCGAAAAGGTCAATATCACCGACCCGAATGTGGCGACCGCCCTGGGTATCGGAATGGTACACCAACACTTCCAGCTGGTGGATGTATTCACGGTGCTGGATAATATCATTTTGGGGGCGGAGACCACCAAAATGGGTTTTGTGCAAAAGAAGGAAGCCCGTAAAAAGGTGGAGGAGCTGTCGCAGCGGTATGGCCTGAAAGTAGATGTGGACGCCAAGGTGGAGGACATCACCGTGGGTATGCAGCAGCGTGTGGAGATCCTGAAGATGCTCTACCGGGATAACGAGATCCTTATTTTTGACGAGCCTACCGCTGTGCTGACGCCCCAGGAGATCGACGAGCTTATGCAGATCATGAAGAATCTGGCGGCAGAGGGGAAGTCCATCCTCTTTATCTCCCACAAGCTCAACGAAATCATGGAGGTGTCCGACCGTGTCTCCGTGCTGCGCAAGGGCCGGTATATTGGTACGGTAAACACCTGCGAAACCAATAAGCAGGAGCTGTCGAACATGATGGTGGGCCGCCCGGTGCAGCTGGAGGTGAAGAAAACGCCCGCCCAGCCCAAGGAGGAGATCCTTCGGGTGGAGGATATGTGCGTGGCCTCTCACACCCACAAGCGCAACGCCGTAAACCATGTGAGCTTCAGCGTCCGGGCCGGAGAGATCGTGTGCATTGCCGGTATCGACGGCAACGGCCAGACGGAGCTGATCTATGGCCTGACGGGACTGGACAAGTCTACGGGAAATATTACCCTGTGCGGGAAGGATATTTCTCACAGCTCCATTCACCATCGGGGCGAGAATATGAGCCATATCCCCGAGGACCGGCATAAGCATGGCCTTATTTTGGATTTTACCCTGGAGAACAACCTGGTCCTCCAGCGGTTCCAGGAGCCGCAGTTCCAGCACGCCGGATTTATTAAGCGGGACGCCGTGCGGAATTATGCCGAGCATTTGATCGAGAAATTTGATGTGCGCAGCGGCCAAGGCCCTGTGACGATTGCCAGAAGTATGTCCGGCGGTAACCAGCAGAAGGCTATCATTGCGCGGGAGCTGGACCGGGAAAAGCCGCTGATTGTGGCGGTGCAGCCTACCCGGGGCCTGGATGTGGGCGCCATTGAGTTCATTCACAGTCAACTGGTGGCCGAGCGGGATGCCGGAAAGGCTGTTCTGCTGGTTTCCTTGGAACTGGATGAAGTAATGAGCCTGTCCGACCGGATCCTGGTTTTGTATGAGGGCGAGATCGTGGGTGAATTCGACCCCAAAAAGATCACGGTGCAGGAGCTGGGCCTCTATATGGCAGGCGCCAAGCGTGAGGGAAAGGATGGTGAGCAGGCATGAAGCTGAAATTGCAGACCTTGGGCCGCAGCGACGGATTCAACAAGCTGCTGTCCTCTCTGATCTCCATTTTGGTGGGCCTGCTGGTGGGCGGCCTGGTGGTGCTGATCGTAGGCCTGGTAGAACCAAAGATCACCGGCGGCAGTATATGGGACGGCATTCGCCTCATCTTTGTCGGTATCCTCAGCACGGGCCGCGATGCAGCCGGTGCGCTGACCTGGGGCTTCAATGCCCAGAACATCGGCAATATGCTGTTCCGGGCTACACCGCTGATTTTGACCGGTTTATCTGTGGCTGTGGCATTCAAGACGGGCCTGTTCAATATCGGCGCACCCGGCCAGTACCTGATGGGTACGCTGGCATCGCTGTGCATTGCCCTGGGTATCCCGTCAGCCTCCGTGCCTGTGGGTGTTATCTGGGTCCTGTCCTTGCTGGGCGGTATGCTGGCAGGCGCTATTTGGGGCGCGATTCCCGGCCTGCTGAAGGCTCTGCTGAACATCAACGAGGTGCTGGCGTGTATTATGACAAACTGGATCGCCGCCAACCTGGTGACCTGGATGTTTGACATCAGCAGCTTTAAGAACATGGTGGAAAACACCAAGTCCGGCTATATCTATAAGACCTCCTTCAACGGCGTAGCTACCCCGAAGCTGGGGCTGGATAAGATTTTCCCCGGCTCTCAGATCAATGGCGGTATTCTGGTGGCCATTGTGCTGGCTATTGCGGTGTATATCATCCTGGAAAAGACTACCTTCGGCTATCAGCTTAAGGCCTGCGGCAGTAACCGCCACGCTGCCCGCTATGCCGGCATTCCCGACAAGAGGAATATCGTGCTTTCCATGGCCATCGCCGGAGCCTTGGCCGGAACGGGCGCGGCCCTGTACTGGCTGTCGGGCAACACGGAGTTTTACTGGACCACCTATCAGTCGCTGCCTGCCGTGGGCTTTAACGGCATCCCGGTGGCGCTGCTGGCTATCAATAACCCCATTGGCGTTATCTTTGCCGGTATATTCATGGCTATGCTGGATATTGTGGGTATGCAGCTGACCAACCTTACGGCGTATAATGAGTATATTACCGATGTAATCATCTCTGTGATCGTGTACCTGTCCGCCTTCTCCCTGGTGATTCGGATGATGCTGATGAACCTGAGAAAGCGCAAAGAGGCAAAGGCAACAGCCGAGACCACAGCGCCCGTTCCAACGGAGGCTGCGGCCCAGCCGCTGGATACACCGGAGGAAACACCGCCTGATGCGGAGGATGAGACCCGGAAAGGAGGCGAGGACGCATGACATTTCTGATTCAACAGACCCTTATCTTTGCGATCCCGCTGATGATCGTGGCGCTGGCCGGTGTGTTCGCCGAGCGAAGCGGTATCATCAACCTGGCCCTGGAAGGTATTATGATCCTGGGCGCGTTTGTGGGTGTTTTGTTTGTTCGGCTGATGCAGCAGGCGCATGTGTTTGACGCTGCCAAGAAGGCAGGGGACTGGGTCGCACTGCAGGGCTTTGAGCTGCTGGCTATGCTTGTGGCGGCTGTCTTGGGAGCGGTGTTCTCCCTGCTGCTGAGCTTTGCGTCCGTGAACCTGCGGGCCGACCAGACCATCGGCGGCACGGCTCTGAACCTGATGGCACCCGCTCTGGTGCTGTTTCTGATCCGTATCATTGCCAATCAGAATGTGCTGCAAATGGCCACCGGCGATGCTGCCAGCTGGTTCATGATTAAAAAGACCACACTGGGCTTCGAGAAGGATGCAGACCTGGGATTTTTCGGCAACACATTCCTGCACAAGGTCTATTTGGCGACCTATATTTGCCTGATTATATTTGTGGTGCTGTCTATCCTGCTGTATAAGACGAAGTTCGGTCTGCGGCTGCGCTCCTGCGGTGAAAATCCCCAGGCGGCAGACTCTCTGGGCATCAATGTACACAAGATGCGCTATGCGGGCACCACCATTTCCGGCGCCCTGGCCGGTATGGGCGGTTTTGTCTATGCACTGACCACTGCCAACTGCAGCTCCAACGGCGATGTGGCCGGCTTCGGCTTCCTGGCGTTGGCGGTTATGATCTTCGGCAACTGGAAACCGCTGAACATCGCCGGAGCATCCCTGCTCTTTGGCCTGTTCAAGTGCATCGCCGCAGCCTATTCCAGCCTGGACATCAATGGAGACGGTGTGTACTGGTTGGCAGAAATCGGCATCAGTTCCCATGTGTATCGGATGCTGCCGTATATCATCACCTTGGTGGTGCTGGCCTTCACATCCAAGAAGTCCCGGGCACCGAAGGCAGAGGGTATTCCTTACGACAAGGGGCAGCGGTAAGTCTAAGCCCATTCTCGTATAAAATCCAAGGCTGGCAGGTTATTGACCCGTCAGCCTTGGATTATTTTTGGAATAGAGCGTTTATTATGGGCGGGGAGTCCCATAGCTTCGGCGCAAATGGAAAGTGGAACGAACTATCAGAGTGCGGTTCCTTTTTGGGGCACGAAAAAACGGCTCATATCTGCGCCCTCCAGACGGAGAAGCTGCATCTTGCGGTCTATGCCGCCGGCATACCCGGTGAGGCTGCCGCCGGTGCCTACCACTCGGTGGCAGGGAATGAGCAGGGAAATGGGGTTGTGACCCACCGCACCGCCCACGGCTTGGGCGGATACCTTTTCCCGGCCTTGCTGCCGGGCCAGCTCCCGGGCAATCTGCCCGTAGGTCATGGTCCGGCCGTAGGGAATGGTAAGCATGATGTCGCACACAGCCTTGCGAAAGGGTGTGGAATCATAGCGCAGGGGCGGGAGAAAGCTGGGATCTTTACCGGAAAAATAAATATCCAGCCAGCGCCGCGCATCCTGCAGCAGCGGATGCGCCTTCGCCTCTGTGTGCATCGGGAGGGTGCTGCCGAAATATTTTTGACCGCTAAACCACAGACCGATGATGGCATTGTCATCGCAGGCGAGGATGATGCCCCCCAGCGGAGAAGCATATTCCGAGGTATAGACCATAAAAATATCCCCCTTGTGATTATATGATGTATTTTAACATGAGGGCTGCGGAAAAACAATCCAAATTGTTTATGGAATATTTGAAATTAGGACTTTACAAACGGCGTTTGAATTGGTATAATTCATTTGTTGACAAGATGTATATGCGCCCGTAGCTCAGTTGGATAGAGCGTTAGACTCCGACGTTTCAGGCGTCTCCAGTTGAGACATGGCGCAAAGCCTTGCCGCACCTGCGTTTGCGGGAACGGCAGAGAAAAAATGGGTGGTCGTTGACTACTATTTGACTACTATTCCCGTAGAGAACAATCAAATATGTGCCCGTAGCTCAGTTGGATAGAGCGTTGGACTCCGACTCCAAAGGCCGCTGGTTCGAATCCAGTCGGGCATACCAAAAATCGTCTCAAACGATATGTTTGAGACGGTTTTTATATGCGAAAAATCAGGAGAATTGAAACCTGATTTGACCACTACTGAACATTTTGTGATCCGACTGAGTTATCTTTCGTCATATCTCCAGCATTCCCTGCAATCCCGCGCGGTGCCGTCAAGATTTATGCGCAAATTTATTTGCAGGCTCCGGCTGAGTGAAGTCAGCCGGCAATATTCTGCCAGTTGTTCTCCCCGTCCCAGGTCTCGGAGACGCAGGTCACCGCGCTGTGTTCCTTCATAATCATGGGGATGCTGTTGCTGTTTCGAAGGTCTGTGATCTCCGGATCATCCTGCCCACTAATGGGCAGAAGCGTTGGAGACGTCGGCTACTTTTCCATCCTTGCAGGTAACATTCAGCGCCCGGATTTCCTCCAGCGCATCATCCCTGGCATAGGAGAAAGACACAACTGTCTCGCCGTCTCCCAGCGCCCGGAAGCTGGCAACAAAGGTGCCGTCATCGTCCTCCTCCGTGAGCAGTTCCAACAGGGTGGTGTCGTCGATGGTAAAGTTCCAAATGAATCCTTCCTTTTCGGCGGGAAGGCGGACGGTCAGAATGCCTGCTTCCTGATCAATTTCATACCAGGTGTCGGATGTTTGTTCTTCCAAGGAGCTTCCGTCAGCTTTTCCTTCACTGGTGTTCTGTCGGCCGCACCCGGCCAGCAGCCCTGTCACGCAGGCGAGAGACAGGATCAGGGCAAGCACCCTTTTTACGTTGTATTTTTCTTTCTGAATCATATCATGTTACCTCGATTCTATATGTCGATCCATCAGGGAATCCAATAGCGGATGATCTGCACCACCTGCTTCTGCCGGACAGTGATGACCGTGTTATAGCAGTTGAAGGGCGTTTCGCTGGCCTGAATAGCCGCAGGGACGTCCTCGTACTCATAAACCAGGCCATCAGGTTCATGTTCCAGGTCGGCGTGATCTTCAAAGGTGCAGTCGGTAGATAGGGGCAGGGTGATCGTTCCCAGATCATAGTAGATCGGATGGTCATCCATTGCGTAGGTGCGGTACAGACCGTCATCCTCAATCAGCTCTACGCCGCCGCTTTCGATGCCGCCGTTGATGATGACGGTGCCGTTATCCCGCCGGATGCTCTCAACGGTCACCGGCTTCCGACAGACCTGGATCTGGTCGCCTTCTTTCAAACCCTGAATAAACGGCTTGATGCAGCAGCACAGGAGCTATGACGCAGAAACCAACGGTCAGATTGACTCACTCGCCCTTCGCCTGTGTGACATTGCTGAAGCAATGAAGCCGGGGCGAAAGAAGAAAATCCCCTTTGAGCCGGTAGAAATCAGAGTAATTTGTCAGTGCCTTATGGAGTGGCGAAATCGAGAGATACAGGCGAAAAGACACGGCGCAGTGGATGCTATAAATGAACTGCTGATACGGTTTACCCGCTAAAGAGAAAAGTCGCTGTCACAGACGGCGGCTTTTCCCTTTCGGGTACTATTCAAGAAGTCATAAAGTTCCGTGAGTAATGGAAGAAGGCAATGCTTTGAGAAAAAGATGAGAGCAATATTCTGAAAACTACTTGAGATTTTGGGGGAAATCTGCTAAAATATTTTTGTATATCTATGGGGTAGGGGAATTCATATCCTTTTGCCTTAGAAATTATGGAAGGAGGACTTGACTATGGCAAACGGAAATGCGACAATCATTGTCAGCTGGGCTGGGCTGGAGCATAGCGCCGTTTTTTCAGCGTGTCAAGTCTTATTTCATACAATTTATAACGAACCAATTGCCGGAGACAGGGCGCATTATGCCTTGGCTTCGGCTTTTTGCGTTTGCCGGAAGGATGGTGGTTTGATATTGAAGTCCTAACCACCACCCGTAAACACATCTTTTCTCCGGCGTGTCCGCTGTCGGAGGAAGTAAATAGCGGATAGAATTATTTTGGAGGAATGAAAATGAAGAAAAAACTTCTAAGCCTTTTGCTTGCGTTGTTCCTTGTGATGGCACTTGTTCCGATGACAGCGTTTGCTGAAGGAACTTCAGTAGATAATTGGGACGGTACGGCAGATACAAGCTGGTACACCGACCATAAGACGGATACTGAATACCATTTCACCACTGCCGAACAGTTGGCCGGTTTAGCGCAGTTAGTCAATGACAAAACTGCATCTGTATCATTTGAAGGGAAAACGATTTACTTAGATAATGACCTCGACTTATCCGGCTGCCAGTGGACCCCCATTGGAAATGGCAGCAACTTTGGCAGATATTTTGCTGGTACTTTTGATGGGCAGTATCACAAAATCACGAATTTGCATCATCACTCTACTGGTGACGAACTTATTCGAAACGGACTATTCGGAGTTGTTTCTGACGGTGGTACATTAAAGAATTTACTTGTTATAGACGCTGATATTGCCTCAAATGATGGTTCGTTACTTGCCGGCATTTTGGCAGATTGGGTCGATGGCGGCACAGTTGAAAACTGCTATACAAGCGGAAAGATAGAAAACAATGTTGGCGACAAGATGGTCGGCGGACTGATTGGCCAATGCACCGGGAGCACACAAGTAAAAGGCTGCGGCTCAGACGCCACGGTTATCAGTACAGAATCCGATGAAGATCATGTTGATACCGTTGGCGGGCTGATTGGTCAGTGGGAAAACTCTGCGGACAGCTCGTCGATTACCGATTGTTGGTTTGGCGGTTCTGTTTCCTGCAATAATATCTATTCAGCTGTAGGTGGTATTCTCGGTGCAAACTTTGAAAACTTTTCTGGGAACAAGCCTGGCGTAACAATCAAAAATTGCATAGTTGCAACAAAAAAAATCACTGGCGCTGAGCCTGGCAATATCACTTGGATTACAGCTGTTGTAAAGACCCATGTTACCGACTGCATTTGGCCGGATACCCCTCCTGCTGGTGTAACGCTTGATGAAGAAACATATCCTGATAATAAAGGCAATTACTTTGCCGTTACTAAGCTGGTGGTTGATTGGGATGCAGGTACTGCGGGTGCCGACCCGACCTTTGACCAGTCATCGTGCGGCACTGCTGTCTCCAACTTCACCTCCGCAGATGTCCTTGCTGGCTTGCAAACCAATGCCGGTGCGGGCGTTGAATGGGTTGCCGGAATCGGTCATCCAACTTTTGTGTGGGATGACAATAACATCCCCGCTGATTACACAAAGGTTGATGCAGCCATTGCAAGGGCAACGGCTCTTGATAGCAGCCTTTATACAAATTATTCTGCGGTAAAAGATTCCATTAACTCTGTTGACCGAGCAAAAAGCAAAGCCCAGCAAACAGAGGTTGACGCAATGGCGAAGGCTATTGAAGATGCCATTGCTGCCCTGCAATACAAGGATGCAGATTACACAAAGGTAGATGCAGCCATTGCCAAA
>OGYD01001743.1_pt1 | contig 15636 bp, 17 predicted proteins | sample 1576441 | NCBI WGS metagenome assembly OGYD01 (sample SAMEA3541537, study PRJEB24748) | human gut metagenome | biome: human gut; feature: human-associated habitat; material: faeces | place: China | collected 2012 | reverse complement strand
TCGTTTGCGCGGTCTCGGGAGCGTCGCCGCATAGCTTCGCTCCAGCAGCAGCCGGATCTGATCGTCCGCCGCGCTGCCGTCCAGCGCCACGGAGAGCCATCTGTCCTTGTTCATGTGATAGGCCGGGAAAATCCCCGGCTCACCCCGCAGCGAACCGATGAGGATCGGGTCGCACTTGAGGTTCACCACGTCGATCATCTGCGTACCGGGCAGACCGAGCTTATTGCGCGGCACGTCCAGAGCCAGCGCAAACCATTTCCGGTTGCCGCCGTGCCGGAACACGGCATGGTTCGGCGCATCGGCCCACGGATAGTCCGGCTCGGTGCTGTAATGATCGAATATATACCGCTGCAGCTCGTCTCTGGTCATTGTGCGCCCTCCCCGCTGCGTTACTCCGCCGTGATCGCCACCTTGATGACGCCGTCGAGCCGGTTTTCAAAGATGCGGTAAGCCTCTTCGATCTCGCTGAGCGGGAAACGGTGCGTGATGAGCGGTGTGGTGTCGATCTTCCCCTGCGCGATCAGGCGCAGGATCTCTGCGCAGTCGCAGCCGTCCACGCCGCCGGTCTTGAAGATGAGATTCTTGCCGTACATATCCGGCAGCGGCAGCGTCTGCGCTTCATCATAGAGGGCGACCACCGTCACGATGGCGTTGGGACGCGCGCAGCGCCACGCAAGCTCGAAGGTATCCTTCGCGCCCGCGACCTCAAGCACCACATCCGCGCCGCCGTGGTCGCTGTGTGCACGCACAAAGTCCTCGCACACTTCCGGCCGGCAGAGCAGCGCGTCCGGATAGTGCTCGCGCACGAGTGCAATGCGCGTCGGGTCTTTCTCACAGACGATGACACGCTTGGGCTGCTTGAGCAGGACGCATGCCAGCGTGCACACACCTGTCGGTCCTGCACCGATGATGAGCACGGTGTCCTCCGGCGTGATCTCCGAAATGCGCGCAGCCCAGAAGCCGGTGGCCAGAATGTCACCGACGAACAGCGCCTGCTCATCGGTAACGCCGTCCGGGATCTTATCCAGCCCCTGATCGGCGTAAGGCACGCGCACTAACTCCGTCTGCCCGCCGTCGATGCGGCAGCCAAGCGCCCAGCCGCCGTTGGGGTCGCTGCAGTTGTTCACCCAGCCGTGGCGGCAGAAGTAGCACTCGCCGCAAAAGGTCTCCACGTTCACCGTCACCCGGTCGCCGGGGCGGACGGTCTTTACCTCCGCGCCGACAGACTCCACGACACCGACCATCTCATGACCAACGGTGATGCCCGGCACGGCGCGCGGCACGGAGCCGTGCTTGATGTGCAGGTCGCTTGTGCAGATCGAACCGAGCGTCACGCGCACAACGGCGTCGCGCGGGTCAGTCACGACCGGCTTCGGCTTTTCCGTCACGGCAAAGCGGCCGTGCTCGATATAGGTCAGTGCTTTCATAAGTCTCCTCCTGAAGCATGCGTTTCGACGCCCAACCGCTCCAGCTGCTGTTCGAGCTTTTGGATCTGTGCGCGAATACGCGCATACTGCGTGTACACGGCAACCACTTCGGCATCGTTTTCAAAGGTCGGACGCTGCGGATACTGCGCGTCCAAAATATACGTTTTTGTCACATCCGCAAACGCGACCCGGATCTTATTCCGGTCTTGCTCGATCACCATTCCGTCGCCGTATCGCCCAGATGTGACCGCAACGTCACACAGTGAAATGTCCGACACGTCCGGAAGCTGCGCGCGCTGCTCCTCCAGCTGCGCCAGAAGCGCTTCGATCTGCGCCTGACGCTTTGCCTCCGCCTCTGCCTGCTGTGCGGCAGCCTTGGTGCATCTGACCGGTCTTTGCTTCGGGACATACGGTATCTCTCGATAATAACCGTAGGTTCGGCAGCAGTAGATCAGATCATACGCAAGCAGGTGCAGACTCTGCTCCTGCGCGCAGCGATCATCGGCGCGCAGAAACGCAAAATGCGCGTCCAGCAGCTCTGGATGCATCCGAAGCCGCGCAACGATCTCATCACACATCGCATAGTATTTGCCGAGCTCAAAGTGCTCACCCGAGCCGATAGCAAAGCCGTATTCCGCTCGCTGCGCCATGTCGGATGCCTCGCTGTGCTTATAAATGTAGTTTTCCGACGGGGCGTACATTGCCAAGTACACCGAGGCCGTGTGCCGATCCTGCTTAAATGACCAATTGCCCGGGTAATGGGCGATGCGCAGCCGCTCCATCCCGTCGACAAACGCGTCCATATGCTCCTGACGGCGCTTCAGGTCACCGCCGTCCGGTGCGAAGAGCACATCGCAAAACAAGCGCTCCACCTCAGCCGGAGCACGCTCACAGAGCTTCATGACCGCATTTCGCGGATGCATACGCCGGTTGTCTACAAGCACGGAAAAATCCTTGGTTGCGGCTTCGAACCTCAAGTTGAAATCAGCATAGCCGTCCTGAAACCACACATCCCGGAAGGTTTTCAGCGCTCTCCACTTAAAGAGCTCATTGTGCGCATCGCCGTAAAGCGCATCCATGTGCTGTGCATAGCAGCGGATGAGCGTGTCCAAAGCTAGTTCGTTCATACTCACCGGATCTCCCACACAAAAACTGCGCTGTCGCTCACGTCGATATCGTCCGGTTCGATCGCCATGTCCGCCGGCGCACCGCAGGTCTCCGCCAAGTCGGCGCTTCCGACCGAGCAGCTCGTCGGCGAATACAGGTGCAGCTCGCCCCAGTTATAATCGATCGAGAGGAGCGTGCCGAGCGTCACACCGGCGGCGCGGGTCAGAATCTCCGCTTTTTGCTTTGCATTGACACAGGCGCTCTCCAAAAGCGCCGCATTCACGGCGTCCCGATCCTTGACCGTGAACCGGATGGTCAGCTCCGGTTCGGCGACACACGCCGCGATCGCGCCGAGCGTCCGGGACAGGCGCTGCGTATCGTATGCAAGCTCCAGCTTCAGCTCATGCGTGACGCGGTAGCCGACGAAGCGCCTGCTGTAATTGCCATCCCTGTCACAGTCGCTCTCATATGCCGTATCGATGTCGAAGCTCGCGGTCTTCAGATCGTCCTCGGCAAAACCGACACCGGTGATCGCAGCGCGCAGCTGCGCAAGCTCCGCCGTGGCCGTGCGCATAGCCTTCTCATAGACCGGATCGGTCGTTTTCAGGCGCAGCGTCACCGCGACCTGATCCGGTTTCAGGCTCAGTCTGCCGGCGCCCTTGATGGTGATCGTGCGATTCATATGTACCTCCCAAATGCATTCAGTCATAGCCGTCGCCGCGGTTTCCGCCAAATTCGCAGCCGTAGACATGGCCGTGACCATAATACCAGCGGCCGTAGCGATAGCCGAAGTGCGGCGGACAGTGTGCACAGTCGCCGGTGCAGCGCCCGCCGTGCCCGCCGTCGCCCGGTGCACCGAGTAAGGCGGCGCCCAGCAGCGTCCAGAAGCCGAGCTTCGGCTCGCGTCTGCGCATCGGCGGCGGAAGCTCCGCTTCCTCAGGCTCGCCGTCCGCTTCTTCCTCTTCTTCGTCTTCTTCCTCTTCCTCGTCGTCATCAAACAGCTTCACGCGGCACCTGCGCGCGGTCTGCTCCAGCACCGCATCGTCGACAGCGCCCCAGAGATCCTCAAGCTGCTCGCGCGTGAAGGCGCAGGTCGAATTTTCCAAAAGTGCATTCATCACCGCCGCATTGCAGCAATTCACCAGCTCGCAGATCTCCTCCGCCGTGAACTGCACGCCAGCTGCAAGTGCCCTGCGGATCAGGCGGGAGGCCGCCGTCTCATCCATCAGCCCCTGCGCGACCTCCGCCACCTCATTTGAGGGGCCGTAGGATGTCAGTGCGCTGAGGCGGCTGATCTGCGTGGACGTTGCCCACTCGTCGAATTTTTTGTAGTACTCGTCCCATTCCATCCACCGCACCTCCATCGCGCACCGCAGCACGGTGCATTGCCAGAAGCATTGTAGCACAGATCCGCAAAAACCTCAATCGCCCGTACAAAATTTGGCAAGAAAAGCCCGGCGCATTTTTGCGCCGGGCAGTCGGATAAAGAAAAAAGCCCACCGCAATTTCTTACGGTGGACCTTTGGTGGACGATACAGGACTTGAACCTGTGACCCTCCGCACGTCAAGCGGATGCTCATACCAGCTGAGCTAATCGTCCGTGTCAGCTTGCTTATTCTAACGCATCTGCAGCACTTTGTCAACCCTTTTTTTCGACGGCTCTGAAAAATCAGAGCCGTCGAATCGGGGTGCATTACTTGGCCGAAATATATACCGTGCAGTTAGCCTTTACGCCGCCGCACTCGGCCGTGATCGTCGTCGTGCCCTTGCCGACACCGGTCACAACCCCCTTGTCGCTGACCTTTGCGACAGACTCGTCCTTGCTCGACCATGTGACCGTCTGGGCGGTGCCGGTCGGATAAACCGTTGCGCTCAGCTGCACCTCATCACCGACCTTGGCCGCAAACTCCGTGCGCTTGCTGCCGAGGAACGTGATCGTGACGCTCGTGACCGAGGGCGTCGGCGTCGGGGTCGGCGTCGGCGTTGGGGTCGGGGTCGGCGTCGTGACCGGTGCGGCGCTCGAAACGGTCGCCGGCGGGGTCGGATCGACCGCAGCGGACGAATTTTTCTCCGCATTCAGGCTCACGGTGATGAGCACAATGACAGCCGCGACGACCGCAATGAGCAAAATGCCGCCGAACAGCAGCTGCCACTTCGTGTTGACGGCAGCATGCTCCGCCGCCGGCGTGCCCGCATTTGCGCTCGATGTGCGCAGCGGGATGCGCTCGGCAGATTTCTTGCGGCTCGTGCCGCAGTATGGGCAGCGGCTGCGCAGGCCGGAATATTCACGGCCGCAGCGCCGGCATGTGATTTTGGGAATGACGCTCATAAAAAGCCTCCAGTAAGTAAAGAATCCATATGTTTTTCCTGCCTTATCATACACTGTTCAGTTTTTTTCGTCAAGAGGGAGCACTCGCCCCCTCTTGACAGCGGATCAAAACTGCGGCTGTACACTGTCGAGTGCATCCAGAAGCCGGATACGCTCCTGCTGACCGCTGCGGGCATTGACGGCGATGATGCAGCGCTGCCCGTCGTCCGTCTCGCACAGGTATTCATAGCACAGCGTCTCACGCGCACCGTAGAGCCGCAGCAGCGCCGTGCGCATATCCAGAACCTGCAGCGACCCGGGCACGGCAGCGCGCCCCGCCTCCGCGCCGATCACGTCCTCCGGCAGCGTGCGTGCCCGGTGCGTATCAAGGTACTCCGCCGACGAAAAGCCGCAGACGGCACCGCTGTCGAGCCGGATGCGCACGCGCAGCTGGTCCGCCGTGCACAGCACGCCGTCCTGCACATAGCAAAACGTGCAGATGACTGACCGTCCCGCATCCTCCGTTTCGAGCAGGCGCATATCCGTGTAGCCGCGCGCGCGCAAAAAATCTGCCGCTGTCTCCGCCGCCTGTTCCGGTGAGAGCACCGGCTCGCCGCCGTTACACGAGGAGTAGTAGCGCAGCACTTCCCCGCCCTTCACCGTGAGCGAGATATAAGACGCATCGTCCCCGTCATCGATATCGAAGTTCCAGCACGGCACAGCGCCCTCCGAGCGGCCGGTCGCGCGCAGGCGCGATGCGTCCATGTCCAAAAACACCGCAGCCGCAGCCTGTGCCTGCCCCTCCGTGACGTCATCACGGCCCGCCAGCAAGGCGTACTCCGCCGCCGTGCGCTCACAATACGTGCCGTCAGCGATCGGCAGCGGCAGATCCTCAAATGAATCTGCCAGCGCCGCAAGCTCTGCCTCGAGCGTATCGGGCAGCTCCGTCTCTGCGTCGAGATTCGCCAGCGACTGTGTGCTGCGCACGCGCGCCGCCGTCGTGACAGCGCCGTCAGCGAGCGACGCTCCGAGCGCGCCGAGCCGGACGCTCAGCTGCGTCGTTGTCTCAGAAAGCGCGCGCAGCTGCGCAAGCTCCTCGGCCGCAAACGCTCTGCCCTCCGCCGCGCTGCGCGAGAGCGTGCGCGCATAGTCCCCGGCGAGGGCAATGTTGCGCGCGATGCGCGCGAGCGCGTGCGACTGCACCGGCAGCACACCGAGCGCCATCTGCGCCGTCTGCGCATGGCTGTAAATGTCCGTGCAGACGGTGCACGCCATGGCCGGTGTCGTCGCATAGAGGCTCTTTTGCAGGGCGGCGTCGAGCTCCTGCACGGCGTTGAGCACCTCGCCATAGGCGTGGCGATAGTTGGCATCCATCGCCGTCTGGCGGCGATCGGCATCCGTGCGGCAGGCGATGAGCCCGACGGCCAGCGCCGCAACGAGCGCGGCCGTGTAGGAAATGACGAGCACACGCGTTTTCTTTTTCATAGCAAACCACCCCTTCCGGACTATTGTTGCCGGAAGGGGCGGTTTTCATGTGCAATTTTTCTCAGCCGGTGATCTGCAGCGTCTGCGCCGAGGCGAGCAGACTGTCATACCAGCTCGCCGGTGCGGTACCCGCATGGCAGAGCACGACCGAGATGCAGCCGTTCGCCGTCGGGATCAGGTACGCCTCGAGCTCGCGCTGTACCGTGACGCCCTTGACACCGTAGGCGGTCAAGCTGCCGAGCTTGACCTCGCCGAGCGTCTGCATGCTCGCAATGGTTCCGTAATCATTCAGGAGTGAGCCCGCAAGCGTCTGCGCATCCGCGCCCATGTGATAGCCGATCTCGAGATAGGCGTCCATGCTCGCATCGTCGGCGCGGGCAAAGCAGCACTTGCCGTCCAGCTCCGTGCTCAGAAACACGCCCTTGTCAAGATAGAGCGAGAAGTCCGGGCCGCCGCGCTGCGCAAATGAGCCCGTGACCAGTTGCATGGTCTTGTCCTCCCCGTCGACCGGCACGGCCTGCTCCGCATCGCGCGCAGGCGTCTCGCCGCTGCCGAGGATGAGCTCCGGCTCATCGCCGAACGGGAACTGCGGCAGCGTTGTCTCGGCCGGTGCTTCCGGCCCCGCAGCCGGCCGGCGAATACGGATATCGGCCACGTTGACCACGATCAGCGCGATCGCAAGCAGCACGACCACAACGGCCATGACGATGACCGCCCGCTCCACGCCCGTGCGTTTTTTCATACCGTTCACCCTTCCAGCTTGGCGATGCCGGCGTCGATGCGGCGCAGGGTCTCTTCCCGGCCGAGAATGCGGCAGATCTCCACCGCGCCGCCGGGCGTCACCGCACGGCCGGACACCGCAATGCGCACCGGCCACATCACCTTGGCGTTTTTCACTTCCAGCCGCTCGGCCAGCTCCTTCATGGATGCGAGCAGGGTCTCGTCGTCCCACGTCGGGAGCGCCGCGAGCAGCGGACGCACCGCGTGCAGCATCTCGAGCGAGACGGCCGGATCGGTCTTGGATTTCTTGTTCGTGTAGAGCGCAAGATCATATTCCGGCAGCGCGTCAAAGAAATCGACCTTTTCGGAGATATCCGTGAGCACCTCGCAGCGCTGCTGCAGCAGCGGCGCGATCTGCGCCGGGTCGATGGCGGGATTGTGCACCGTCTGACGGATGTAGGGCGCGGCCACGGCTGCAAACTGCTCCGGCGTCATGGCGCGGAGATACTCACTGTTGAAATACCTGAGCTTGTCGATATCGAAGATCGCCGGGGACTTGGAGATGCCCTTGATATCAAACGCCTCCACGAGCTCGGGCAGCGAATAGATCTCCCGCTCGCCGCCGGGCGCCCAGCCGAGCAGCGCCACATAGTTGACCACCGCCTGCGACAGATATCCCTGCGCGATCAGATCCTCATACGACGGATCACCGTGGCGCTTGGACATCTTGTTGTGCTGGTCGCGCATGACCGGTGAGCAGTGGATATACTTCGGGATCTCCCAGCCGAAGCCCTCATAGAGGAGGTTATATTTCGGCGTCGACGACAGGTACTCCGACCCGCGCACGACGTGCGTGATGCCCATGAGATGGTCGTCGATGACGTTTGCGAAGTTATACGTCGGCAGACCGTCGCGCTTGATGAGCACCTGATCGTCGAGCGTGTCGTTGTCGACCGTGATGTCGCCGAAGATCTCGTCATGGAACGTGGTCTTGCCCTCGCGCGGGATCTTCTGGCGGATGACATAGGGCTTGCCGGCCGCGAGATTTGCCGCGATCTCCTCCTCGCTCAGACGCGAGCAGCGGCCGTCATATTTGTGGATGACCGTGCCGTCGGAAACATTTTCTTCGGCAGCGTCGTCCTTATCGCAGAAGCAGCGGTAGGCATGGCCGCGCGCGATGAGCAGCTCGGCATATTCCTTATAGAGCCCGCGCCGCTCGGTCTGGACATACGGGCCGACCGGACCGCCGACATCCGGCCCCTCGTCGTGCGTCAGGCCGCAGGCACGCATGGTGCTGTAGATGACGTCGACCGCGCCCTCCACATAGCGCCCCTGATCGGTGTCCTCAATGCGCAGGATGAACTTGCCGCCGGCGTGCCGCGCGATCAGATACGTATAAAGCGCCGTGCGCAGATTGCCGACGTGCATATACCCCGTCGGGCTCGGCGCGAACCGCGTGCGCACCTCTCCGTGCGGGATGCGCAGCTCCATGTCTTCAAACCACTTTTGATCTTTCATATTTTGATAGCCTCCGGATCACTTTGCTCAGATTATTTATATCTTATTTTACATCACAGGGATTGTCAAGGGAACTTTCGATGTTGTATTCCACAACAGGTTGTGGTACAATATTCAAACAAATGCGAATTTTCAGCAAGATAACTAAGGAAGTAATCAACTATGGAAGAAAAAACTGCAAAGAAAGTCATGCTCTCGGGCATTCAGCCCTCCGGCGACCTGACGCTCGGGTCTTATCTGGGCGCGATTAAAAACTGGAGCGAACGCGCCGAGATCTTTGACTGCTATTATTTCATGGCCGACCTGCACTCGATCACTGTGCGCCAGAACCCCGCCGACCTGCGCCGGCGCACCGTTGAGCAGCTCGCGCAGTACATCGCCTGCGGCCTGGATCCGGAAAAGAACACGCTCTTTATCCAGAGCCATGTCCCCGCGCACACGCAGCTCGGCTGGGTACTCAACTGCTACACCATGTTCGGTGAGCTCTCGCGCATGACGCAGTTCAAGGACAAGAGCGCCAAGAACGCAGAGAATATCAACGGCGGTCTGTTCACCTACCCCGCACTGATGGCGGCGGACATTCTGCTCTACCAGCCGGACTACATCCCCGTCGGCAGCGACCAGAAGCAGCACGTCGAGCTCTGCCGCGATGTGGCCACCCGCTTCAACAACATCTACGGCGACGTGTTCAAGATCCCCGAGCCGTATATCCCGACGGTCGGCGCGCGTGTCATGAGCCTCTCCTCGCCGGAGAACAAAATGTCCAAGTCCGACAAGGACCCCAACGGCACCGTGTACCTGCTCGACCGTCCGGAGGACATCATGCGCAAGTTCAAAAAGGCCGTCACCGACTCCGACACCGAGCGCTGCGTGCGCTTCGACGTGGAGAGCAAGCCCGGCGTGGCCAACCTCATGAGCATCTACTCTGCCTGCACCGGCAAGACCTTTGCGCAGATCGAGGCGGAGTTTGAAGGCAAAGGCTACGGCGCGTTCAAGCCCGCAGTCGGTGAGGCCGTCGTCGAGACGCTGCGCCCCATCCGCGAAGAGACCGAACGTCTGCTCAAGGACAAGGCCTACCTTGAGAGCGTGTACAAGGCCGGCGCGGAAAAGGCATCCTACATCGCAAACAAGACGCTGCGCAAGGTCTACAAGAAGGTCGGCTTCGTCGCCAAATAATCTTTACATTATTGGAGATCGATTCTCATGTTTCTTAACACTGCTGTCTGGATCAAAGTCATGCTCGCGATCCTCGTCGCCTTCGTGGTCAGCATTGCCCTGACCCCGTTCGTCAAGCGGCTGGCCGTGAAGGTCGGCGCCGTGGACGTGCCCGGCGAGGCGCGGCGCGTGCACGACCATCCCATCCCCCGCATGGGCGGTCTGGCCATTTTTCTGGGCTTCATCGTCTCGACGCTCCTGTTTGCGGACATCACGCAGGAGGTGCGCGGCATTCTCATCGGGTCGATCATCATCGTCATCACCGGTGTGATTGACGACATCGTCTCGCTGCGCGCGTGGACAAAGTTTCTGATCCAGATCCTCGCCGCCGTCATCGCCGTGCTGCACGGCGTGGTCATCAACGTCGTGTCGAACCCGAACGTGTTCAGCAATCAGGAGGCCATTGTCCTCGGCTGGGTCGCGATCCCGCTGACCGTGCTGTGGATCGTCGGCATCACCAACTCCGTCAACCTCATCGACGGGCTCGACGGTCTGGCCGTCGGTGTGTCGACCATCAGCTGCGTGACGATCCTTGTCGTGGCGCTGCTCGTGTCCGAGCCGAACGTGGCGCTCATCGTCGCGGCGCTCGCCGGCGCATGCATCGGCTTTATGCCCTACAACCTCAACCCCGCCCGCATCTTCATGGGCGACACCGGCTCCCTGCTGCTCGGCTATGTGCTGGCAACGGTGTCGGTGCTCGGCCTGTTCAAGTTCTATGCAATCGTGACATTCGTCGTGCCGGTGCTCGCACTGGCGGTGCCGCTGTCGGACACGCTCTTTGCGTTCTGCCGCCGCATCCTGCACGGTCAGAGCCCGTTTCACGCCGACCGCGGCCACTTCCACCACAAGCTCATGGATCTCGGCCTGAACCAGAAGCAGGCCGTCGCGATCCTGTATGCCATCAGCGCCACGCTCGGCCTCGCCGCCGTCGTGCTCACGACGAAGGGCACGATCCGTATCGCGCTGCTGATCCTTGCGCTGCTGATCGGCTTTGTCGTGTGCGCCTTTATCCGTAAGAGCGTGCACAAGCATCACCTTGACGTGGAGCTGCAGGAGGCAAAGGCCGCAGCGGAAGCGGAGACTGCCGCAGCAGCCGAAAACACCGCGCCTGTACAGGAGGGCAATGATGAGCAAACGCATTAAAGTCATGTCCGTCTTCGGCACACGGCCGGAGGCGATCAAAATGGCGCCGCTCGTGCTCGAGCTGCAAAAGCATCCGGAGCTTGAGAGCGTCGTGTGCATCACGGCGCAGCACCGCGAGATGCTCGACTCCGTCATGGACTGCTTCGGCATCCGGGCGGACTATGATCTGAACATCATGCAGCAGGGTCAGGACCTGACCGCGATCACGACGCGCGTGCTTGAGCGTATGCGCGACGTGCTCAGCGAGGTGCAGCCGGACATCGTGCTTGTCCACGGCGACACCACGACGACGTTCGCCGGCGCGCTCGCCGCGTTTTACGCCAAGATCCCGGTCGGCCATGTGGAGGCCGGTCTGCGCACGTATGACCGCTGGTCCCCCTTCCCGGAGGAGATGAACCGCGCCCTCGTCGGACGCATCGCCACGCTGCACTTCGCGCCGACCGCGAACAATGCCCGCAACCTTGAACGCGAGGCCGTGGAGGGCGACATTTTCGTCACCGGCAACACCGTCATCGACGCCATGAACTACACCGTGCGCGGCGAGCAGTTTGTCTCCGACGAGCTACAGCAGGTCGATTTCTCGCACCGGGTCATCGCCATGACCTGCCACCGGCGGGAAAACTACGGCGAGCCCATGCGCAGCATCTTCACCGCCGTGCGCCGTCTGGCGCTCGACTACCCGGATGTGGAGATCGTCTATCCCGTGCACCTGAGCCCCGTCGTGCGCGACACGGCCAGGGAGCTGCTCGGCGGTGTGCCGAACATCCGGCTCATCGCGCCGCTCGACGCCGTGGATATGCACCGGCTCATGGCGCGCAGCTACATGGTCATGACCGATTCCGGCGGCATTCAGGAGGAAGCTCCCGCGCTCGGCAAGCCCGTGCTCGTGCTCCGGCGCGAGACAGAGCGTCCGGAGGCCGTCACCGCCGGCACCGTGAAGCTCGCCGGAACGGACACGGAGAACATCTACCGTCTGGCCGCCGAGCTGCTCGACGATCCGGCCGCCTATGACCGCATGGCCAAGGCCGTCAACCCCTATGGCGACGGACAGGCCTGCCCGCGCATCGCGCAGGCGATCCTGAGCCACTTCCTGCCGGATGTGCAGCCACCCGAGCCGTTTGCGCCCGCACGCTAAAGAAACAGCATCCCGCCGAGGATGAACAACAGCTCCTTGTCACCGCTCTCGCGGTAGAGGAGATACAGCACCAGAATCAGCAGCAGATCCTCCGACTCGAGGTCTGCAAGCGAAAACTTCTGCAGCAGCTGCTGCAAGCCGCCGCCGGTCGTACCCGGCGGCGGCTTTTGCTTTGCAGCCGGCGGCATGCTCGGCCGCGGGCGGAACTCCGCATGCGGCGCGTCCGGCATACGCTCCACCTGTCCGCTGTTGCCCTGATAGCGATTATACATCGTCGTCCTCCCCCATCTCCCCGGCGGCTAGCTCCGCGAGCGATGCGAGCCGCGCGAGCTTCATGGCGCGGTCGATCTTGCGGCGGCGCTTTTCGGCCAGATACGGCTTCATGGCCTCGAGCAGGTGGCGGCTTGCAGAGTCACGGCCGCTGCCGCGCACGGCCGAGAGCATCCGGCGCAGCTGTCCTGCGTCGAAGCCGGGCTCCGGCTGCGGCTCGGACGGCGGCTGTGTCTCACCGCCGTCGCCCACGAGCGAGGACGCCAGCTGTGCGATCCTGCCGAGCTGCTGCGGGTCATGCAGCAGCGCGTCGAGCTTTTCGCCGAGCTCATCCATCCTGCATCGCGTCCTTCACTTTTCCGGCCAGACGCTGCCCCGCGTCCGTGCTGAGCACCTGCGTGAGGATCTGCCGCAGCAGCTCGGTGTCGCCCGTGCGCGCCGCCTGTTCGATCTTCTGCGCATCGAGCGCATCGGCAAACCGCTGCCCATCGGTCGAATCGGCGATCGCCTGCAGCCGCTGCAGGCGCCCGTCGCGCGCGAGCTCCTGCTTCAGCGCATCCAAGTCCTTCATATCGGTCACGCTCCAGTCGGGGCGGCTTGACTTTGCAGGCCGCGTCCCGTATAATGCGGATAGCCCGGCAGTACCGGGTATCCTGCTTTATTGTATTCTATGACCTATACAGAGGTGACTTGCCACGAAGGTGCTTGTTTTTTCCGATTCTCACGGCCGAACGCTCGGCATGGTGCGCGCCGTCCGTCAGCAGCAGCCGGACGCCGTGTTCCACCTCGGCGACTGCGAGCGCGACACGCAGCGGCTGGAAAAGGAGTTTCCCGATCTGCCGCTCTACCGCGTGTGCGGCAACTGCGACCGCGAGCCGGTCTATCCCGAGGTGCTGCAGTGCACGCTCGACGGCGTGAAGTTTTTCTGCACGCACGGTGACCGCTACGGCGTGAAGTATACGCTCGATGCACTGCTCAACGCGGCCTACTTCGCCGGGGCGGACATCGTGCTCTTCGGCCACACGCACCGCGCGCTCAGCGAGACGATGCAGGGGCTCTATGTCGTCAACCCCGGCACGGCGGGCGTCGGCGCGATGTGCACCTACGCCTGCATCGAGACGCGAGACGGCGCGATCCGCAGCGCCGGCATCCATGCCATTCCGGAAGTATAAATCATGCGCCCCCGGCCTGCCGCCGGGGGCGCATGAATTCTCATGTCTACTTTTCGCGAAACGTCACATAGAGCGTATGGTTGCTGTCAACGTTCATAAACGAGTAGCTCGTCAGCGGCAGGACGGTCATTCCGTCGATGACCAGCGTTGCGACCTCGTAGCCCTCCTTCGGGGTGATCGTGAACGACACACTGCCGCCTTCGGCCACCTTCTGATTACCGCTCGGACTGACACTGCCGCCGGCGCCGCACGTGACCGTGACGGTGAATTCCTTCTTCTCCGGCCCGTTGGAGATGGTGACATAGATCGTCGTGCCGGGCTTGACCATCGTACCGCCGACCGGGCTCTGGCGCGCAACGGAGCCCTTTTGCACATTGTCATCGTAGGCCGTTCCGTTTTTCTCCACAGTGACGCCGAGGCTCTTGGCCGTTGCCTGCGCCTGCTCAAACGAGAGGCCGACAAAGCTCGGGATCGCGACCGGGGTGTCCTCCGGAGCGGTGGTCTCCTCCTTCGGTCCGAGCGAGACAACGAATGCAACTGTCTGCCGGTGCTTGAGCTGCGTGCCCTCATTCACGTCCTGACGGATGACGATGCCCTTGGTCTCACTGCTGTTTTCATAGGTGATGCTCGGCTCCGCGTCAAGCTCCGCGAGCTGCGCCTTGGCCGACTCCTCGGTCTGGCCGACGAGGTTGGGCAGGATACGCTCGCTGCCCTTGTGGAAATTAAACACGCCGGACAGTGCGCAGATCACGACCGTGACGAGCGCGAGCATCGCCGTGATCGCGGTAACTGTCAGGCGCCGGCGCTCGCTCATGCGGCGGACGCGGTGGCGGCGTGTGGTTTTGGGTTGACTCATATTTTTTCCTCCGGATCAACAGGATGGATAGAAATTTCGATGAAACAAGTATATAATAGCATAGACGCAGCGTTTTGACAAATGTTCGTTTTTGGGAGGATCATTGCATGAAAAAAATCGCACTCGTGACCGGGGCATCGCGCGGCATCGGCAAGGCGGCCGCATTGGCGCTGGCGCGCGACGGCTGGACGGTACACGTCAACTACATACAGTCGCAGGCAGCTGCCGAGGCAGTCGCGGCACAGACCGGCGGGCTTGCCATCCGCGCCGATGTGAGCAATGCGCAGGCCGTCGCCGCCATGTTCGAGCAGACAGGACCGGTCGATCTGCTGGTGAACAACGCCGGCATCGCGGTCTACGGCCTGCTGACGGATCTCGACCCCGACGTGTGGCAGCGGCTCTTTGACGTTAACGTCACGGGTACCTACAATTGCTGCCGGTTCGCCATCCCGCCGATGGTGCACGAAAAGGCCGGACACATCATCAACCTCACCTCCATCCTCGGCATGAACGGCGCCTCGTGTGAGGCGGCCTATTCGGCGACGAAGGGCGCGATCGTCGCATTCACGAAGGCGATGGCAAAGGAGCTCGGCCCGTCCGGCATCCGCGTTAACTGCGTCGCCCCTGGCTGCATTGACACCGACATGATCGCAAACCTCAGCCCTGAGGATAAAGCGGAGCTCGCCGAGAGCACGTCCCTCGGGCGCATGGGTACGGCGGAGGAAGTCGGCGATGCGATCGCGCTGCTGGCGAGCGAGCGCGCCCGCTTCGTGACCGGGCAGGTGTTCGGCGTGGACGGCGGACTGCTCATCTGAATCAGACACAAAAAACAGGTGCATACCGGATCGGTATGCACCTGTTTCAGCTTATCAAAGAGCCTCGTAGCCTTTCGCCGCCGCAGCGGCGAAAGAACGTTCCATCTCATTCCGCCTTCGGCGCGTTGGGCGCGGTATTGCCGGGCTTGGCATTGCCGGGCGCTGCGGACTTGTTGCGTCCGCGGCCGCCGCGATGCCGGCGGCGGTGATTGTCCGCGCGCTTTTCACCGCTCTGCGCAGCGCCGTCGGCCGGCTTAGCCGCCGGAGCTTGCGCGCGGCTGCGCTCCGGATGCTCACCTGCCGGTTTATCACCGGGCTTGCGTGCACCGGGCTTGCGGTTGGACTGCGACTTCTGGCGCTGCGGCTGCTTGGGCTTTGCGCCCTCCTTCGCACCGTCCTTCGCGCCCTCCTTTGCGGCGTGCTCCGCCCTCGGGGCAGTCTGCGCATCGGCAGGCTTTTTCCCCC
>OGYD01001742.1_pt1 | contig 15637 bp, 16 predicted proteins | sample 1576441 | NCBI WGS metagenome assembly OGYD01 (sample SAMEA3541537, study PRJEB24748) | human gut metagenome | biome: human gut; feature: human-associated habitat; material: faeces | place: China | collected 2012 | reverse complement strand
AACATTAAGGACTCAAAAAATGCCCTATAAACAAGGGTGGGAAACTTTAGTTATTTATAATCAAAAGATTATTTATAATCAAAAGATTAACGTTCGCTACTATACTGATTCTATATATTACACATGTTTCTTGAGGGGCGACATATATCGCGATTGTTGCTATTCTTGCCCTTATGCAAAGCAGCAAAGAGTCGGTGATATATCTCTTGGGGATTTTTGGGGTATAGAAAAAACAAATCCAGAAGAAATAAGGCAAAATGGTGGTCCTATTGACCCTAAGCAAGGTGTATCATGTGTACTCGTAAATTCAGATCAAGGAGAATTGTTGCTTGAAAAGGTTAAGAACAACTTGTATTTATTCAATAGCGACATAGAGAGTATATCTCTGAATAACCATCAGCTAAATCACCCATCAAACGAGCCATCTTGCAGAGGACACATTCTACAGCAATATGAGAAATACGGGTATGACGGATTTTTGTATGCGGTTTATAACGCCTATAAATGGCCAGATAGAATAGCAAAAACAAAACGATTTATTAAGAGATTGTTATGTATAAAATAGTACACATAAATACTTTCCCTAATAAAGCTACAGGAAGCATAATGTTTTCAATTCATAATGAGTTACAAAAACTCGATAAATGGGATAGTTATGCTGTGTGGGGAAGAGGACGCACACCAAAGGATAAAGCCCATGAATACAACATGCAATGTGGATGGGAAACAATGATGCATGGTGTTTTGAGTAGAATCTTTGACAACACGGGCTTCAATTCTGACTATGCAACAGAAAGGCTGCTTCAAAAAATGGAGTATCTTATGCCTGATATTATCCAATTGCATAATCTGCATGGATATTATATAAATGTCAAGATGCTGTTTGAATGGATAAAACACCGAAATATTCCAGTTGTTTGGACATTACATGATTGTTGGGCATTTACCGGTCACTGCGCATATTTTGATTATGCTAATTGTAATTGTTGGAAGAACGGCTGTCATGATTGTGTTCAGAAAAAGTCATATCCGGCTTCTCTTGTTTTTGATAATTCTAAATTGAATTGGCTTCGAAAGAAGGAACTTTTCAATTACAAGCAACTCCATCTTGTTACTCCAAGTATTTGGCTTCATGATTTGGTAAAAGAGTCTTTTCTCAAAGAACTACCATGCAGCGTTATACACAATGGGATAGATACAAATGTATTCAAACCTTCAAATATAAAATGTCATATAGAAGGGAAATTTAAAATTTTGGGAGTTGCAAGTGAGTGGACTCCAAGAAAAGGTCTTCAAGACTTTATACAGTTATACAGAATGCTTAACCATGAGCAAATAGAAATGACCATCGTTGGATTGACAAGTCAGCAAATTAAAGCTTTACCAGAAGGCATACGCGGAATGACGAGAACCGACAATATAGAGCAGTTGGTTTCTCTTTATCAAGAAGCAGACATGTTTTTCAATCCTACATACGAAGACAATTATCCAACAACAAACTTAGAAGCTCTTGCATGTGGCACACCTGTTTGTACTTATCGCACAGGAGGCAGCATTGAAAGTGTTAATGAGGGCAATGGATTTGTGGTTGAGAAAAATGAATGGGGGGGGGTAAAGAAAATCATCGAAGAAAGGCTTCATAGTAGGAAAATGGGATTACATCTGGATATAGACCGAAAAAGAATTTCAAAGGAGTACATGGCAGAACAGTATATTAAACTTTATAATGATATTTTATTATGATCAGTAGATATTTGTCACAAGAAAAGTTTGAAAAAATAAAGAACGAGTATCAAACTTTAAACACTTCGTTCGATGAACGAATGATTTTTCATGTAGGTACAGGTGCGGGACTATATTCTGAACTTGGATCTATGTTGGAGTGTATGCTCTATTGTTATACGCATAAGTTACAATTTGTATTGTATGCTGACGATGCAAATTTTTCAAATACTGGATGGACAGATTTCTTTGAGCCATTTTGTGAGCAAAGCCACAATAAGTTGAACAAATATGCAAACTATCGCTACAAGAATCATTTTAGATGGAAAGGTTTCCCTTTACCAAATTTGCTTTTTAGGCGTTATTTATTGCCTATGATTTTAAAAAAGCAAGAGCATGCAAAATGGTTGACACAAGATTTGTTCGACAAGTTCGTAGCAGCAGATTTCAAAAAATATCCTTTTGTATGGAAGTCGCTCGGCGTAGAAAATGGACTTGTAGGGCGTGATTTCGCGAAACTTCGGTCCCTTGCTTTGCGTTATAACGAGGAGACTAAAAACGAGATAGAGAGAAGAATCGCATCACTTGATTTGCCAGTGCATTATGCTTCAATACAGATTAGAGGCGGTGATAAGAGTGAAGAGTTTGACAAATTAATAGATGCTGACTATTGTCTTGACGTGATAGAAAAAAGCGGCATTGCCATTGATGCAATGTTTGTCTTTACAGACAACTACCTTAACGTAGAACGTTTGAAAGAGAAGCGACCGGAATGGAAGATTTTCACTTTGACAAGAGAAGAAGAACGAGGATATTATAATTCCAACTTTAACAAGCAAGGATGGGATTTCAGAAAAGATAACCTCCTGAAGCTTTTTTCAATTGTAGAAATTTGCATAAAATCAGATGTTCATTTTGGTTGTGCAGAGGCTTGTGTCAATGGTTTCATTCGTTCCGCGAAAGAACCAAGCCAGTATGTGGAAATTAAGAATGATGGTAATTATATAAGAAAAGGATTGAAGACAGAATTAAAACGAATGTTTTCATAATAACAAGAATTTGACACTATGAATAATGGTTTTGAGGCAAAGTTGTACAAGGCTTATCTATTTTTCTTGCCATTTGGCTATTTTATGAAATATGAATTACCCCTACAAGGGTACTTATTTAGTATGTTTAGCTGTTTCTTCTTTTGGCCGGGATGTTTCTTGATGTTTTTCAACAAAAGTAAGAAATATTGCCCTCCATTGCTGAAGGGTTGGCAAAATATGACACTGTTTCAAAGTATTTATACATTTGCGCTGGCTTCTATATTGTTTATGCCGTTAGGTCCACTTAATGGGGAGAATACAATCCGAGCTTGCATTGGTATGATAATTTTTGGGATAGTTGTTCTACTAAATATTTCCTATAATGTTTATGCTTTTACACATCTAATTACATGGAACCAAGCTGAAAAGATTTTTCGCAAGAGTATATATGTATTGTTGTTTGTTGGATATTTACAATTGGCATCAATAAGAGTTGGTGGACCTTTTTCCGCATTGTATCATGCATTGGGAACTGTTTTCTTTTTATCGGAAGAATTAGATCGTGGTGTTCAATTTTTTGGCTCAGAGGCTTCTGCTGTCGCAACATTGTTCCTTTTCATAATACCATATTTGATAGCTAAAGTACTTCACTCGAACTTTTTTGACGTATGGAAGAACAAAGACCTTTTATTGTTGGTCCTTTTCGTCCCTCTGTTCATTACGTCAAATAGTTCTTCTGTACTTATGTCTATGGCTATGGTTGTGGCTGTTACCATTTGTCTGTTTCTTCGTTATAGAGGATTCTATAAAGTTTGTCTTGTATGTTCGCTATTGGCAGGAATGTCAGTTGCTGTAGCCTATGGACTTGGCGACATGAAATTTCAAGGAAAATCTGTAGACCAAGAATCCCTTGATTATATCTTACTTGGAAAAATTACCGATACGGAAAATCATTCAACAATGATGAGAAGTAGTTCTATTGTGAATGATATGAAAATATTCTTTAAATTCCCAATAACTGGTGTCGGTGATGGACTACAAGGTTATTGGTATAATGAAAATTTACCAATAATATATCTGGCATCTTCGGAGGTTCAGGACGTGGTGAGCGGTAAAAACGGAATTGCTGATGGTGGTGGAGCTTATTTCCCTCTTATGTTGTCTGCTTATGGATTAATAGGTGTGGTATTATTGTTCGTTTTCTTGGGAGGATATAAACAATACATTATACCGAAAAAGCATGAAAGAGACGTGCCTATACCTATTGTTATGTTCCGAATATTCTTCTGTATATTTCTAAGCTCAGGTTGGTTCGGACTTGGCATACGCCAAAATTTTGTAGTATGTTTTGTTTTGTCATTGCCCATCATTTATCAGGCTTTATCATTAAAATCAAAAATATCGAGAGGAGACAAATAATGGAAAATACTATTGTGCGAGAAAATTGGGTTGATATTGCAAAAGGAATTGGGATAATTCTTGTCGTGATGGGACATGCTAATTGTCCGGAAATACCACATGGAATAATATATTCTTTCCACATGCCTTTGTTCTTTTTTCTATCTGGACTGTTTATTAGCAAACAATGCAAATGTGAGTTTCTGCTTTATTTGAAAAAGAACTTTCGCTCTTTGTTATTGCCATATTTCTATTTCAATCTTATTAGCATAGCTTTTCATTATACTATGTCTGCTATATTTCACAAAGAGTTGCTTCTAGGTAGCGTGACAGATAATATTGTTGGAATCTTTATAGGAATTCGTTTTGGAAGTCCATATCACCATGTCTTATGGTTTCTTCCTTGCTTGTTCTTTGCAAAAATGTTGGTTTATCCAATATTAAGATTTAGCAAATTTCAATTCGGGGGGGGTAAATTGATCATGGCAAGTGTTAGTCTTTTATTGGGACTTGTATATTGCAAATGTGTGGATTATCCATTACCAATGTCTTTGGATGCTTCATTAATAGCAGTCTTCTTTATTTTGTGTGGAGATTACTATATGGAAAGAAGGCAATTTATAAATAGCCTTATAGGTAGATCTTGGTTGATACTGACGCTGATTTATATTCTTTCGGTTTTGTTCAACTTCAATAATGTAGAAATGTATGCAAAGACTTATGGTAATTGGTTTTTATTCTTGTCTGGTAGCATATCTGCTATATTGTTTGTATGTTATATTTGCAAGAAAATTGCTCATGAAAGAACGCTGGCAATATCATTTCTGGAAAAATACGGACGATTGTCTCTGTTGGTTTTTGCTACCCACTACTATTGCCTGTTCATTCCGATAACGCTGAAAAATAGAATACTACCTAATAGTGAATTATATCAAGACTACATTTATTGGATGATATCAATACTGTTCGGCTTAGTTACTGTTTTACCGATTTCAAAATTCATAAACAATAAAGCCAAATGGCTCATAGGAAAGTCATGAATAGTGCAAAAAATCAAATAGAATAAAGGGGAAAACTCCTATACCAAATAATACACAATATGAATAATATTATTCTCATTCCCTTCGCTTTCTTAAAATCCTATTCGGGGGGGGTAAATTTAAAAGGTAAAAATGATAAGTTGAACTTGTATTTGAAGAATTGCTGCGTTTCTTGCGTTTCTGCTAAGAAAAATGCAGGTGAAGATACGGATGTAGCAATGGTCACAAACATGGATGTGCCAGCATTGTATAAAAACGTTTTAGACAATGCTGGAGTAAAAGTTCTCAAATATGAGTTTGACCATTTTAGTTTTAATGGTGCATACGACTGGGCTTTAGCTTTCTACAAGCTCAATGCCTTGTATCATGCAGTCAAAGAGTTAGGGTATGATAACTATGCTTGTCTTGACTCAGATGTGTATGTGCAAGGTAGCTTTGCTGACGTATGGAAAGAATGTTCCAAGAAGATTATGATGTATGATATCTGTCATGGGTTGCAGGTGGAGGACTACAATAGATTCTTGAAAGAAACAACTGATTTCCTTAACAAGGAGTCTTTGGGAATGACACATTATGGTGGAGAATTCTTTGCAGCAAATAAAGAGAATGCGCAGGCTTTTGTCGAAGAATGTATTTCCATTTATGGTGAGATGATGAATAAGTCGTTTAAAACCAGTATGGGTGATGAATTCATATCGTCTTTGGCGGCAGCACGTCTTGCTGATAAAGTGAGAAATGCTGGGGCATACATTTATAGATTTTGGACGCGGAGATTTCATCTGATGTCTACCACTTATGAATATAATCCTGTAACCGTTTTGCATGTACCTCAGGAGAAAGATTTTGGTATGCTGAAAATCTTTGATAAGTATGTGGTTCAAGGTAAGTTGCCCGACAAGAAAAAAGTTTGGCAGCTTCTGCATCTGACACATGCTGATTGGAAGATAGCCCTATACCTGAAATTGCAAGCCTTCAAGGGTTAGCCGCAAAGCGGATTCATGGGCTAACAAGATTACATATAATGAAAAAAGTTTTATTTATAACCAATCTTCCTACTCCTTATCGAATAGATTTCTATCGGGAGTTGGGGAAACTGTGCGATTTGACTGTAGTGATAGAGGCAAGACGTTCCAATGATTTGCATTTTAATTGGAACGATGACAATATCCAAACTTTCAAACTTCATTATCTTAATGAGGGAAACTTGAATGAAAAGAAGATTAACTGGTCTATACTGAAATATCTGTCAAAGAGTAAGTTTGACGTGATTGTCGTGTCATGCTATCATACATACACAGGAATGTTAAGTTTGGCTTATATGAAAGCTAAACATATTCCGTATGTTTTTGAGACTGATGGTGGCATGATAGCAGAAGCGGAATCATCGCTTAAGAGAATCTATAAAACAACTTTAATAAAAGGGGCAAAAGCTTATTTTAGTCCGAGCGAAGGAAGTGACAAATATCTGGCTTATTATGGCGCAAACAAAGATATAATCCACCGCTATCCATTCTCGTCACTTTCTGATGCAGATATTCTTCAGCATCCATTATCAAGTGATGAAAAATTGTCAATAAGAAAAAGGCTCGGCGTGAAAGAGGCTAAGATGATTCTTGCCGTAGGGCAGTTTATTCATCGCAAAGGCTTTGACGTATTGATGGAGGCGGCTAAGGATATGGACAGGAATACCGGCATCTACATCGTGGGAGGCAAGCCGACAGAAGAGTATTTGGAGATGCAGAGAAAATATGATTTGTCTCAAGTGCACTTTGAGGGCTTCAAGACAAAGGATGAGTTGGCGGAATATTTCAAAGCTGCCGACTTGTTCGTGTTGCCTACGAGAGAGGACATCTGGGGGTTGGTAATCAATGAGGCAATGGCATATGGTCTGCCTGTGGTGACGACCAACAAATGCGTGTCTGGCATGGAACTTATATCAGACAAGGATTGCTTGGTGGACATTGACAATCCACAACAACTCAAAAATATCATGGAGACATTGATGGCTGATGATGAGCGCAGAGAACGGTTGGCTGTTGAGAATCTGACGAAGATAAAGGGCTATACCGTGGAGAAGATGGCGGAGGCTCATATAAAAGTATTTGAATCACTATGAAATCAATTTGTTTTTTAGCTCAGTTTCCGCCTCCGATGCATGGTTTGTCGAAGGCGGTGGAGACATTGTTTAATTCCCGGTTGAAGGAGAAATATCATTTCTCCAGGATTGATATTACCAATAACAAGAGGTTCTTACAGTCGTTGCTGGCATTGATGAGATGCAAGAGCAACGTGGTTTATTTCACTCCATCGCAGACTATAGGGGGAAATCTCCGCGACTTGGTGTTCTTGAAGTTGATACGGTGGAGAGGAAAGAAATGTATCGTGCATATACATGGCGGATATTATCGGCAGCTGGTGGACCATGACATTCCCGGATGGCAGAGAAGAATGAATTATCACGCCGTGGAGCGGTTGGCTGGCGGCATCGTGCTCGGACATTCGCTGCATGGAATCTTTGAGGGGATGCTGCCGGATGACAAGATTTTTGTCTGTCCGAATTGTGTGGACGATGCCTTTATAGCTCCTTCCGTAGATGACAAGTTGGCGAAGATGAGGGATGGGGGCGCACTTCATATACTCTATCTGAGCAACTTTATCGAGAGCAAGGGATATAAAGAAATTTTGGAGTTGGCAAGGATGGCTGCAGAGCGGGGAGATAGCGATAAGTTTGTCTTCCACTTTGCCGGAAAGTTCTTTGATCCTGCTGAGGAAACATATTTCAAAAAGCATACGGAAGGATTGCGGAATGTGGTGTTTCATGGCGTGGTTGGAGGACAGGACAAAGTGGACCTGCTGAACCAATGTCATATTTTCTCGCTCTTGTCCCGTTATCCTAACGAAGGTCAGCCCATATCCATCTTGGAGGCAATGGGAAACGGAATGGCTGTCATCGCCACCGACCATGCCGGCATACCGGAGATTGCGTCGCATGATAACGGTTTCGCTTGCAGTAAGAAGGGTATCGATGTCAATGAGATTTATTCTTATCTCCTAAATTGTTATGACAACCGTGAACAATTGGCTAAAGTATGCGAACTGAACTATCGTGAAGTGAAAGCTAAGTATACTGAGAAGCAGTATATAGACAATATGGACAAGATATTTAGCACTCTATGAATAAGGAACAAAAGGATTTGTTGCTACTTCTTAGGGGTGCTTTGTGGCAAGACAGAAAAATTGCATGTTCTGTACAAGATATTAGCTGGGATAAAATATATGCTATTGCCAAAGAGCAATGTGTCATAGGAGTGTTAGCTGGTGGATTTTGTTTCTTAGATGCAGATCAATGCAGTGGTGATGAGAAACTGCGATGGTTAGCCTATGTCGTAAGATTGGAAAGAAAGAACCGCAGTTTGAATGAACTTATAAAAAAACTGTTTCATAAGTTTCAATCAATGCAACTTTCGCCCGTGTTAATGAAAGGCCAGGCTTTTGCCGTCAATTATCCTTATCCTTTACATAGGCAATGTGGTGATATTGACGTGTATTTCAAGGATAGAAAGGATTGTGAGAAAGCTGTCTTTTGGTCTTCGAAAATAGACAAGACCGCAGCTGATTCTTCCGAAAATAAACGTGAGTGTAAGCATTTCACATTCGCTATTGGCGGTAATGTGATAGAGTTACATTATTTCATGTGCCTTTTTGAAAATCCACAATTACAGAAACGGTTGCAACAAATTATTGATGAGGAGTTTGCTAATAGCCAGCCTTTCTTTGCGGAAATTGACGGTGAGAATATAGAAACAGTGCCGCCTACTTTGTCTGTACTCCATCAAATTATACACATCAGTAGGCATTTGTTGGAGGCAGGTATCGGACTAAGGCAAATTTGCGACTTGGCTCTTTATCTGGATAAATACAATGAACAGATAGATAGAGATAGATTGAATGGTTATTTGGAAGAGTTGCAACTGATGTCCATTGCCCGATGCTTGGGAAGCATCTTGGTGGATTGGCTCGGATTAGAAGAAGGCAAACTTCCTTTCAATACTAACACACAATACACTGATTTCATTTTGCAAGAAATATTTGAAGGTGGAAATTTTGGAAAGAAAAAGGTGAAATACAGAGAAGGAAGTAATAGCTTGTGCCGAAAGATCCTGTCTGTATTTTATTTTTATAAGCGTTGCAAACTATATAGCCCACTGATGCCATTAGAGGCTAAGAGCTATTTCTGGAATAAGATTAGTCTAAATTTCAGACTAATGACCAAACACCATTATTGATTTTATTATGAATACAATACAAGTAAGACTTGCTGCCTTTGATGGTTCTGATTTCAACAAGGGGGCAGGATTTCTAAAGACTACGATATGGTATTTTGTGAACGCCCTTCTCGTGAGAGCTTCGTGGAATCCATTCATGAGTATCAAGATTGCCTTGTTACGTGCTTTTGGAGCAAAGATTGGCAAAGGGCTGGTTATCAAAAACAATGTTATCATCAAGTCGCCTTGGAATTTGGTGGTGGGTGACGACTGCTGGTTAGGTGAAAATTGCTGGATTGACAATCTTGACAAGGTGGTCATAGGCAGCAATGTGTGCATATCGCAGGGAGCTTTGCTCCTGACTGGCAATCACGACTACACAATATCCTCCATGCCATATCGCAATGCACCAATAAAAGTGGAGGACGGGGCATGGATTGGCGCAAAGACAACGGTATGTCCAGGCGTAATTGTTCGTCGTAACGCAATACTTACTGTAGGCAGCGTGGCTACAAAGGATATGGAGGAAAACGCTATATACCAAGGTAATCCTGCGGTGAAGATCAGGAAACGGAAAATAAAAGAATAAACTGACAATGAAAGTTTCAATCATAACAAGTTGTTACAACCGTGAGAAGACTATACGCGGTTGTATAGAGAGTGTGTTGGCTCAGGACTATCCTGACATTGAGTATATCGTGGTGGACGGTGCTTCTAAGGACGGTTCGCTCTCAATCATCAATGAGTATAAGGACAGGATAAGTAAGATAATCTCTGAGCCTGACCATGGCATGTACGAGGCTATCAACAAGGGCATCCGGGCTGCTACTGGCGATGTCATCGGTCTGGTGCATTCGGACGATTTTCTGTATTCTCCTCAGACTGTATCCAATATAGTGAAGCGGTTTGAGGAAACTCATGCCGATTTTCTGTATGGTGACGGATTGTTTGTGAATGCCGAGAACACGGATAAGGTGGTGCGCAACTGGATTGGTGGCGACTATCGTCTGTGGAAAGTTCGTCACGGTTGGTTGCCGCTGCACCCCACTTGCTATATCAAGCGCAGCGCCATAGAGCGTAAGGGACTGTATAACGAGAGCTATAAGATAGCCGCCGACTCGGACTTCCTCTTCCGCTATCTGCTTGGCGGCGAGTTGAGCGTCACTTATCTGCATGAATATATCGTGAGGATGCGCATGGGCGGACTGAGTACGGACTCCGCTCGAAGGAAGCAGATGTGGAAGGAGGATATCAGAATGTATCAGTCGCACGGCATGAATCCTACATTGACAAAGTTGGAGAAGATGATGTGGAAGGTGCCACAGTTTATCGGTGCTAAATTCAAGTGATAGGCTCATTATTTGTGAATATACAGAATATCATAAACATCTTAAAATTAGAAAAGTAATGTGGTGGAAAATAATTTTAGGAGTAATAGGATTAGCTGTCGTTGGTTTTATTGGCATGGTCATCAAAATGGCTGTGACAGAGGCTAAAGAAGAAACAAGGGATATAGAAAGAGCAAGTAAAAAGTAACAAGATATATTTGGCGAACGGATGCCTCTACCCTTTTTATCATGAGCTACTTTTCGGGAATGGGGCTAAGTAGCCCGTTTTGTAGATTTATTGTGAATATATGATTTATGACGCAAAATACGAAAATCTGCCAACACTAGATAGTTTGGTAGAAGATTTGAAATACGTATTGTCTCGGCAATCAATCGTTCATTTAAATCCATTAGAGCGATTGGTACAGAAACGAAATTGTTTTGTTGTCACTCGCTTGATGAGTGGTCGATATTCTTTGAAGCCGAATATTGGCTATAGTTGTGCATTATTTAGAGGAGAATCAACAGTGCATCCGACGTGTAAACCTGTTTTTTTTAGAAATTGGAAAGACAGATGTACCATTGAGAATATTAAAAGAAATGAACTTGAACTGTTGTTAAATTCCCATCCTATATACCAATTGTTTAAAGATGGTATTCAACTAACGGACAAGTTTCGTTTCGTTATGGAGAATCCATATGGCATAGCCATGTCATATGGATTTCCTACACAATTGTTATCTCTGACATCCGACATCGAAATTGCTTCATTCTTTGCTGTAACAAAATTTGATGAAACTGAACAACGATATAAGCCAATAGACAATTCTGATAACACAAAGACTGGAATACTCTATGTATTTAATCTAATGGCTCCATTTGGACTTATCCCAGGATTATCGACTATTGGGCAGCAACCATTTGTTAGATCAGGTTTACAAAAAGAATTTGCTATTAATTTACCTAAAGATGTTGATTTCAAAGACCATCGATTTACTGTAGGATTTGTGTTTAAACATGATAATAATATATCACAAAGAATATATGACAGATTTCAGCATGGGAAAACGTTAAGACCACATGACGATATCCTTGCTCCTAAAGCTAAACAAATATTAGACATCAAAGAAGTGTCTATTGCTGCACTGGAGCGAAATCTTCATCAGAATCCAGGTGATAGCAAACAAAGAATAGAGAAAGAGTTGAATGAAGGTGGAATAAATGTAGTAAATAAGCAGCATCCGTATTTCTCGAATGATGATTTGGCTTATATATACGATTCGCCAACCGACTACTGGTCTGATTTCTGCAAGGATATAGAATTTAGTGGCAGACACGCCAACGAACTTAAAGATATGTTATTGAACGTACCTCTAAAGGACGAATATAGAAGATATTTTGAACCAAATCAATAAATGTAAATGAAAACACTACGAAATATCATAGTTACACTGTTGGGGATTGGTATTACATTCGGTTTGGCTATATGGCTAATATTGCTCGTTACTCCATGGATAATGGCTTTTTTCTATAAGCCAGACAAAGAGGACTATCTTTCATCTCTCGGTACGTTTGGCGATAGTGCTGGACTTATGAATGCTTGTTTCTCTCTCTTAGCATTTGCCGCTGTGGTTATTACTTTTGTTATTCAAAACAGAAAAGATAACAACAATGAGAAACTTGCCCGAAAAAGCCAATTCGAAAATGTTTTCTTTAATATGACATCGACATTTGAAGAGATTGTTTCGCATCTTGTTTATAAAGAACCTGTGAAGGATATAGCAAATCCTCTTCTACAAAGTTCATTGTATCAATCCAACGAAGCAACAACAGCAACTGTTCCTAAAGCAGAGAAGATATATCAAGGGCGGCAAATCTTCAGATACCTATATTGGGAAAAATTTGTGACTGGAGGTAATGGACAATTGGTTAGAGGAATTAAAGGACTAGTTGAGACGAGTCCCGGAATCTCAATGAATGACATTAGGGAATACTTCTTTGATGGTACATTAGACCATTACTTTAGGTATGCTTATCGAATTGTGAAATATGTAAAAACCAGTAAACTTATTGACGATGATGAAAGAGAAGGATATGCTTCGATTTTTCGAGCTCAATTATCTTGCTTTGAACTTTTGATATTGTTCTTCAATTGCCTTGAAATGGATGAGAATAAATTCAAACATTTAGTTGAAGAATTCCATCTGTTCAACAATATCCGAGAAGAATACTTCCCTGAAATAGAACCATACACCACGATATACTCTGACAAATTAAATAGTGAAGACGGAAGTGAAAGAGATGGATTTGATGAAGAGACTGAAAAGAAAGAATATTCTATATCTGCTTTTCATAAGACGAAAGACATCCAAATCATACAACAGACATGGTTAATCAAACAAATTTGGGAAATCAAATTGTCTTTTTCTAAAAGACGCAAAATTTTGGATGAATAAAAATTTGAAGAAAGTTTTGCTGCATTATGGGAAGAGTAAAAGCGCTTATGATGGAAATGGAAGAGCATGGGTATGATTTTTTTGAAAGAGGAGAAAAATATGTATGTTCGCACCATTTTGAGGATAAATATCTGAATGGCTATATAAAGAAGTATGGTGAAACTGGTGTATGTTCATATTGTGGACACAAAGAAACAGTCATTGACATGAGAGATTTGGCTGACCATATAGGAATGACAATATCGGTTTACTTCAATGATGTTGATTCTGAGTGCCTACCTTTGGCGAGTACATACTTCGATGATGAATATGAGCAGATACCTGGGATAAAACGAGCAGGATGCTTTGCTGTTCCTGGGAATGCGGAGATATATGATGATACTTCAGAAATGATGGAAGACTTAGGACTACATACGGATTGTGACTGTCTGAATGATGATATTGACCATCTTTTTGAAGATAATATGTGGATTAAGAAAAATCCTTTTGAGCTATGGTGGAACGAGGAAATGGAATTGCAGTGGAAAAGATTTGCCGATATGGTCAAACATTCAAGGCGATTCACGTTTTTGGCGATGCCTAAAGTAAATGGTTCTGAAAATATTCTTGAAGAATTGAATGAGGTTATCCTGCATACTGATGATGTTCTTCATCAAATACCCATTGGTACAACATTGTATAGGGCTCGTAGCCTCAATAAGGCACTTGACAACTCTTTCGGTTTTAAAGACATTACTTCTGCTCCTAATGCTTCTGCAGGTCAATGTCGTATGAGTCCTGCTGGCGTATCTATGTTTTACGGTGCGTTTGATAAGGAGACGGCTATATCCGAAAGTATAAAGTCGGCAGATGAGAAAGTCTTGGTCATTGGAGAGTTCAAAACAATACGAGAACTTACTGTGGTTGATTTGACAGCACTGCCAACAGATGTTTCAATATGGATGGACAAATGGGAAGGAATTGCCTTCCTGAAATCATTCCATAAGGATATTACCCAACCTCTTTTGAAAGATGCAAAAGAGGCGATAGAATACGTACCGTCACAGATTTTCACGGAGTATTTGAGGTGGATGTTTACTGACAAACAAGGACGACATGTTGATGGCTTGATGTATAAGAGTTGTAAGTCTAAAAAGGCAAATGTTGTCTTGTTTTGCAACAATGAAGAAAGTCGTGACTGGGTAAAGTTGGATAGTTTTCTGGGGAAAAGTAAACAATGAAAAAAGCTATTATGAATTACAAAAAAAGTGACTTGGATATATTTCTTCAAGAGCGAATTAGAGAGAATAAAGAGGAACTTTGTCGTAATCTTGACGCAACGCTTCAATATGAACAAATTTGCTTAGAAGAAATCGTCAAAGGTATAAAACATTGTAAGAGCAATATTGAAAATTGCAATAAAGTATTGGAAAAAGCTTCCATTTCTAATATGCCTGTTTGGAGTGCCAAGAAAGAAGTTTTCAAAGATAATCTTGCTATTTGGAACACCTTAGGACATATCCAAATGGCGAGTATTGAGATGAAGAGATATACAAAAGTATTGTCTTCTGATAATGATGATTGGGCAAAACATGATGCTATCAAATCTGCTTATACTTCCATTTATGAGACTTCAAAGAAGTTAGTTGACAGCACTGGGAAGCTAATGAAATTCATTAACTATGAGTTTCCAAATTATGAATTCTCTTCATTCAAAGAGGTTAGAAAAGAACTGACTAAGTTCAGAGAAGACAATAAAGATGCTCTTACGAACGTAAGAAACACGATAGATGCCCATCGAGATGAAGATGTCTGTATGCAAATAGAAACTGCGGAGAATTTGCATTTGTCAGATGCTGTCAAGCTAATACTGGATTATGGGCGCATTGTTAATGGACTTGGGACGGTTGTAAATCCCATGAAACGATTGGGAATCTTGCAATTGAAATCAGTTTTTGAAAAAACTAAGAATTAAATTGATTTGAAAACTTCTTTCAAATATTTGCTTAATAAAAAACTTGATTGTCATGATCCAAATTCTTATAGTAATCTTATTTTTATGCATTTTTGCAGTTCTCTATCTGTCAAAGCCAAAATGGTTGGAAAATAGAATGCCGTGGATATGGGAACATATAGGGTCGCCTATTTTCCGATATTATTTTACAACAACTGTTAGGAAAATAACGATTATATATTTTTCCATTTTTGGTGCGATTGCTGCTGCCAACCCGATTTTAAAATTATGTTTTAAGATAAATTGGAATTCTAAAAGTGGAGATATTTGGGCAAGCCTTGATTGGGGGAATGATTGGATAGATATTACTTGCGTATTATTAGCATTACTACTTACTTTTGCTTATTGCACCTTAATTCCGCAACACTATAATTTAACTTTATTTATAAGTTCCTGAGCAACAA
>OGYD01001740.1_pt1 | contig 15652 bp, 11 predicted proteins | sample 1576441 | NCBI WGS metagenome assembly OGYD01 (sample SAMEA3541537, study PRJEB24748) | human gut metagenome | biome: human gut; feature: human-associated habitat; material: faeces | place: China | collected 2012 | reverse complement strand
CGCTGGCCTGGAACACAGGCAAGCGACCTGTCCTGCTCAAGGGGACGCCGCTCAAGTCGGTCAATCAGTACTACAACAAGCAGATGGCCAAGCGCAGAAGCATCTGTGAGCTGATGAATGGACGCCATTCATCCAAGCGAATCGCGCGGCTCACAGCGAAGCGGAACCGCAAGGTCGAAGATTACCTGCATAAAGCAAGCCGCAAGGTCATCGACCTGTGCGCGGAGCAGGATGTGTCTGTACTGGTCATCGGCAAGAACAAGGGCTGGAAACAAGAAGCGAAACTTGGCCGCAGGGTCAACCAGAGCTTCATGCAGCTGCCTTTCGCCCGCTTCATTCAGATGCTCCAGTACAAGGCCAAATCAATCGGCATGAAGGTCATGCTGACTGAGGAGAGCTATACGAGCGGCACTTCATTCCTGGATGGCGAGACTCCGACCAAAGACCGCTATGACAAATCGCGCCGCGTTCATCGTGGCCTGTTCCAAGCAAGCGATGGCCGGAAAATCAATGCCGACATCAATGGTGCCTACCAGATTATGCGAAAAGTATTCCCGAACGTGAACGCAGACGGGATAGAGGGCGTAGCGTTACGCCCAGCTGTAGTAGCCCTTTCGATGAGCGCTCGCCGTGGCTCCGGCTGCGCCTGATGCGAAAAAGAGTGAACAGCGAAATTTATTAAAAATACGAATATTATTATTTGGTGTTTATAATAAATATAACGTCACACACATCTATTCTACCTGAAGCCGCAGCGGAAAGTCCGGATACGCTTTGTTCCATTCTTCGATGCTGAGCACTTCTACTGAATCAATCATCTTTTCCGGCATATGCACTTGCTGCTGGAGCAAGAACGGAAGACGTGCAGTCAGTAATTCGCGAACGCGCTTCCGCAGGACCCGATCCCCGTTCAGGCATTCCAGTACATACACATACCGTTTTTGCTTGTCCATACCACGATTCGTGACCTGCAAGAATTGTAGACTATTGAAGTACTTCATTGCTATATTATTGAGCCGCTTGTCTTCCATCGGTCGAAATGCCTCAGGATGAGCAGCATTCGGCAGATTGGCATTCTTATATTCCACCAGAAGCAATTCCTTCTCCGTCTCTGCCACGAAATCAACATCACAGAGGATGGAAAGTTTTGCCGCATGAAATACATCATGAATACGATCCGTCGCCCATGCTGCTGTCGAAAAGTCAATCGTGCAGGACTTATTTTCATCCCAGAATACGCGGTCCATGTCACTCACCTACCTGCAAATGATAGACCTCATCCAGAAGGCGATCGAACGTCTGCATGATGGCATTGTGCTCCAGATCTGCAAAATGCGGCTTTGTCTCACACATCACGGCTCCGGATGCATCTGCATAGAGCGAATGATACATCACCGCGTCGGCCTGCTTTCTTCGCACATCGAAATACTTGGCAAAGAGGTAATTATGCGTACTCAAGACGATCTGTACGCCTTGACGAGAGAGCTCCAGCAGGCATTCCACCAGCACGGGAAAGAAATCCGGATTGAGATTGGCCTCCGGCTCATCCCAGAGTAAGAGGCTCCCCTTGGTGATGCTTTCATTCATCAACAGCTGCCAGAGCAGGCCAATCTTCTTGATGCCCTCCGCCTCGACCGAGAACTTCACCAGACGGCCATCGTGCTTCTTGATGTAGAATTCCTCGTTCTCAATGACGACCTGGCCATCCATCGCCCGCTCCAAGTGCGGCAGTACTTTCATTGCCAATTCCGGTACCGCACGCAGTTTCCACTGATTCGCCTTGCGGATGATATCCAGCAAAGTCTGGTCGAACGGGAAATCCTGATACTTATCCGACATCGCCAGCAGGCCCTTGGCATGCGTCAGCATATCCTTGACAGGAATATAGACAACCGACGGTACTTCCGAGTCAAAAAGATCCATCGAGCACCCGAACCGATAACGTACGTCCGTCTTAAAATGCACTACCGTAAGCACCTCATGGCTCTCCTCCGCCGTATCGAGCCAGATGTCGCTGTACAGATTTGACTTATCCCGCAACAGATTGTCATCACCATCGCGCAAGCCAAAACAAGAAGCAAACATCCCGCGTCCCCTGCTCGGCATCAATGTGCCAGCATAGAGCAATTTCAGCAACTGCGTCTTGCCCGTACCATTCTTGCCGATGATGACATTGACCCCATCGGATAACGATATATCCGTATGCTCAAAGACTGTGAAATTCTGGATTCGGATATGCTTGATTGCCGTCATCAGCGCGCCCCCTAATCGATCTACTCTATCATCCACAAACTGATTCCATTATAACATGGATCATGCCACACCGCCTAGCATCAATCTCACCGCAGCTCACAGCCACACTCCCCACCGAGCTCAAGGACTCGCGCTTACAGGTCAAACATCTGCTCAAAGTCCTTCCGCATCGCTGCGAACTTTGCCCTTGCCGCTCGCTCATCCTTCTCGACGAGCGAGCAGTAGAGCTTGAGCTTTGGCTCGGTGCCAGAGGGGCGGATGGCGATCCAGGAGCCGTCGGCGAGCTTGTACTTGAGCATGTTCGTCGTCGGCAGGTCGGCGATGCCCTTGGCGAAGTCGAGTACCTCTGTGGGCTCGTGGATGAAATCCGAATCGGCCTGCTGCTTGCGCAGGGTATCCATGATAGCCTTGATCTTCTCCTTGCCCGCGATGCCCTGGAGCTTGTACGAGGCCTGGGCGTCGTAGTAGTAACCATACTCGCTGTAAAGCGCATCGAGGCGGTCGCAGAGCGTCTGGCCCTGCTTCTTGTAGCAGGCGGCCATCTCCGCGACGAGCAGGGCTGCGCCGACGGCGTCTTTGTCCTGCGCGTAGGTGCCAACGAGGCAGCCGTAGCTCTCCTCGTAGCCGAAGAAGAACTCGTGCGTCGGGTCCTGCTCGTACGCCGTGATCTTGTCGCCGATGTACTTGAAGCCCGTCAGCGTCTCGACGACCTGGCAACCCTTGGCACGTGCAATGGCCGCGCCGAGTTCGCCCGTCACGACCGTCTTGAGGACCGTCGTCGCAGGTGTCAGCTCCGCCTTGTGGGCTTCGAGCAGGAAGTCCGCGAGCAGAGCGCCCAGTTGATTGCCCGTCAGCAGGACATACTCACTCCCCTGCCGCACACCGACGCCGATGCGGTCGCTGTCCGGGTCCGTGCCGATGACGATGTCCGCCGCAATCTTCTCCGCGAGCTGCAGGCCGAGCGTCAGCGCGCTCTTCTCTTCCGGATTCGGCGACTTCACCGTCGAGAAATCTCCATCCGGCATTTCCTGCTCGTGCACGACATGGACATCCGTGAAACCCGCTCTTGCGAGGACCTTGCGCACCGGCTTATTGCCCGCACCGTGCAACGGCGTGTAGACGATGCGCAGCGGAGCAATATCCCCCTTGCAGACCGACGTCTGGTAGACCGCCTCGACGAAGGCATCGACGGTCTCCTCGCCGAGCTCCTGCACGAGACTCGGATTGCCCGCGGCCTCGATCTGCGGGATGTCCCGCACTGCTTTAACGCACTGAACTAAATCATTCGCGATGCGCGGCACGATCTGGTCACCATGGCGGTCGTAGACCTTGTAGCCGTTGTACTCCTTCGGGTTGTGGCTCGCCGTCAGCACGAGGCCCGCGATGGCCCCGAGATAGCGCACGGCAAATGACAGCACCGGCGTCGGCTGCAGCTCCGTGAAAATCCTCACGGGGATGCCCGCCGAGGTCAGCACCTTCGCCGCCTCCTGCGCGAACTCCTGCGAATGGTGGCGCGAGTCATAGGCGATTACGACGCCGCGCGCCCGCTCCGCCTCCGTGCAGTGCGCCAAAAGGTAGTCCGCAAAGCCCTTCGTCGCCTTGCGGATCATGTACTTATTCATGCGGTTCGGGCCCATGCCCATCACCCCGCGCATCCCGCCCGTGCCAAACTTCAGCTCCGTGTAAAAGCGGTCCTCCAGCTCCTTCGGGTCCTCAATCGCTAAAAGCTCCGCCTTTGCCTCCTCATCACACCAGCTCAGCCAATCCTTATAGGTATCCATGTATGACATACGATTCTATCTCCTGCTTTCTTCCTCACCAAAAAACTGGCATCATTTCGATTCCATCCGCACAAAATCCTCAAAAATCTTGTACACTTCCGTGCTAGGCATGAATTCGACACGATGCGGCCTCCTGCGATTTTCCTCGCAATACTTCTCCAAGCGTTTCGCATTCCGTATAGCCTTCTGCAGGTTCCCGCTCAATCTCTGCAGAAAAACTTGCTCCTGACCCTTCTTATAGCCCGGGATATACCGTTCCAGTTCTTCCAAGACATCAGCAGTCTTTGCATAGTTGCGCGTCGTATAAGCAAAATGGCAGATGTACCAGATCTCGAAACACGGAGCTGACTGGATCAAGTGCACATTCTGATGCTTCTTGTTGCGCGCCTGCTCAATCAGCTTGTCCGCCGCTTGCAATTGCGCGTCCTTCTGTACATCAAAATCCGAATCAACCAGACAAGCTGCATAATCGGAGTCTTGCAAGATTCCCTCATACTCATATAGCATACGCTTCGCCATACCGACCGGGTCGGTTTCATTGCCGCGGACGATACGAACATCGACATATGGACTCGCAATCGATTGGAAGTAGTTGCTCTCAGTCTTATTCTTCCCCTCTACCGCCAAGAGGAGGATTTGCTTCGTCTGACGATAACGTCCCCGTCGCTTCTTTTGGGTATATCCTTTACGACTCACCATGGTAATTCTCCATCATTGATTCGTGGCACAGCGCCATATCTCCCGAGCAGGTACGCCTTGCGAATGTCCTTGCTCGCCCCCGGTATGAACTCATCCAAGGAATAAAGCTCCGATGCGCCTGTACTCCGGTCCTTCTCGACAAAGTAAATCTGATCGCTCCGCATGACCCTGCTCGACAGGAGTTCTGTCGTGTGCGAAGAAAGAATCAATTGGGCATTCTTCTTGTTGACCTCTGGATTATGGAAAAGGCCAACGAGATACAGGACCAACAGTGGATGCAGACTGCTGTCAAATTCATCGATACAGAGGATTCGGCCCTCTTCGAAAGCCTGCTTGAGGATAGGACTCATCATGAAGAGATTCACCGTCCCATCGGATTCATCCTGCAAGCTCAGTGTAAACGTATTATCCCCTTGACGTGAATCAATACCATCCACATGATGCAGGAATTTGAAATCAACCGATGTATGGCGGCTCTGCTTGATATTCGGCGGCAGCATCTCAGCAAGCTGCGACGGCAATTGCTGAAGGAACTCTGCACCTGACATATCCTTGCTTTCGAATGAGTAGTCCTGGATATTGATGTCTGCCTTATGAAGCATCTGACAAATGAATTCCTTCAGAGAGTGGTCATCATCTGCCTGCAGCAACGGAACGATCTTTGGCAGCATCATATTGTAATCGCCGTCCTGGCTCAAACGAGACGTATCAATCTTCTGGAACCACGCAAACGGGACAGCCGTCGTCTTGCTATTCCAAGCAGTAGCCGTCGCCAAGAAGAGCTTGTTCGCCGTATTCCTAGCGACAATGGGGCTGAGTTCCTTCCGGTACATCGCATTCGTGAAATGGTACTCCTCCTTCTCCCGCACGTCACGCTCGAATATCGTCGCGGGGCGCGTTGAATGCGCCGTATTATAGCGATATAGGTATTCCGTCACAATGCGCTGCCGCGTGGCCGAGAAACCATACACGTATTTCGTCCCTTCTGCAAGAAAGACGAATTCAAAGACAGACGGCGCATCTTTTGTTTCCTCGGAGAACAAGAACGGCACAACAGGAATGAGCGGTTCTCCCACCTGTCGCATATTCGACGTGCGAATCAAGAGTATAGCTGTCCCGATAGCCTTGAAGAGATTGCTCTTGCCTGCTGCATTCGCCCCAAAAACAGCCGCCGTGCGCAGGACGCGCTCCTTGCCGACTACGGCCACATGGCTCTCCATATCCGAGACCGCATCGCTATCGCGATCCGCTTCCCCTGCTTCTAAGGAAAGCATGCAGCTCGTCTTGAATGATCTGAAATTCTCTACGGTGAACTGTAACAGCAATCTGCTCGCCCTCCTCCTGTATCATAAAATCTATCCCTATTGTATCACATCGGGAGCTTCATTCAAACCGCACAATATCATCCTCGCCGATGTACGAGCCGTTCTGGATCTCGATGAGTTCGAGCGGGATGCGGCCCGGGTTGGCGAGCTTGTGTTTCGTCGTCTGCGGGATAAAGACCGACTCGCGCTCGTGGATCATCGTCTTTTCCTCGCCGCGCGTGACCTCTGCCGTGCCGCGCAGCACGACCCAGTGCTCCGTGCGGTGGTAGTGCATCTGCATCGCAATGGCCTTGCCCGGCATGACGCGGACCTTCTTCATGCGGTAGCCGACGCCCTGCCCGATGACCGTCGACGTGCCCCAGCGGTGGTACATCGTCGTGTGCTCGACGGCCTCCTTGCGGCCCATCTTCTTGAGCTTCTCGACGACCGTCTTGACCTTCTGCGACTCGCCCTTCTTCGCCACGACGATGACATCATCCGTCTCGACGAGCAGCAGGTCATCGAGCCCGATGCCCGCAATGAGCCGGTCGTGCCCCATGATCAGCGAATCCTTGCAGTCGAGCGCGAGCACATCGCCCTGCAGCGCATTGCCGTGCGCGTCGTGCGGCAAGATGTCGTACATCGCATCCCATGAGCCGATGTCATTCCAGTAGCAGGTCAGCGGCACCATGCGCACCATCTGCGAGCGCTCCGCGATTGCGTAGTCGATCGAGATCTCCGGCATATCCGCAAAATGCGCCACCGCGCTATCGTAGCCCTGCGCGAGGATAGCCGCAATCTCCGGCTGGTACTTCGCCATCTCGCCCTTCATGAAATCAATCGTGAAGGCGAACATGCCCGAATTCCAGTAATAATTGCCCGCCGCGACATAGCGCTCTGCCGTCGCGAGATCCGGCTTCTCCTTGAACGACTCGACGACAAACGCAGCGCCGTCCGGCTCGCCCGCCTCGATATAGCCATAGCCCGTCTCCGGCGACTTCGCCGGGATGCCAAACGTCACGAGACTGCCCGCGCCCTGCTGCGCGACCTCCGCCGCGCGCCCGATGCAGGCCGTGAACACATCCTGCGGCCGAATCACATGGTCCGCCGCCGCCACTACGAGAGGCTCCCGCCCTTCGCAGCCGAGCTTCTCCTCACAGAACTGCACCGCCAGTCCAATCGCCGGCGCCGTATTGCGCGCCACCGGCTCGAGGATGATATGCGCCCCCTCCGCCTGGCACTCCGCCAGCTCATTCTCTACGTGGTAGAGATAGCGCTGATTCGTCACCACCAGGATATCCTCCGGTGCCACAAAATCCAAGAACCGCTCCACCGTGTGCACCAGCAGCGACTTATCATCTTCCAGCTTCAGGAACTGCTTCGGATACGACTTGCGTGACAGCGGAAAAAGCCTTGAGCCGCCGCCACCGGCTAAGATTATGATTTTCATGCGTTACTCTCCTCGTTCTTTGACGAAATCTGTGACTCCAGAATTGCCATAATCCATTTATGATAATCAGCTTGGATTTCCTCTTCTGTAACTTCTTTGTTCAGATTATTTTCCTTTACATACCGAACGAGGGCTTTAAAGTCCTCCCGATTAATCAAGCGATTCCAAAAGAGCTTTAAATCCAATTGTGATTTTATTTTATCTAAGTTATCAGCAATATCTGTTTTTGAAAATGGTGATATCATATAGGCTTTTGACGTCAGCCCCCACTGGAACCTATGATGATACGATAAATGTTTTTTCGAATAAACAATCGCTAATGCTCGATAATCAGCTATCGCATCCGTCAATAGTCTTGGGTCTTTTCGAACTTTATCATTAATTTCAGTCTTAATCGATGGAGATACTTCTGGAATCATAATATCCGGATTCAACTCACACTGATATAAAATATTCTTATGTTCTATACTTCCGGTTATATACTTCGCAGAAAGATTATAGATGGACAGAATTTCTTTTATCATTCCATCAATAAAGATAAATGTATCCTGATCCAGCTGTTCTTCCACACCACATTGAACGATAGACTCATGAACCTCTTTACAGGTTTCTTCATCACTGCGATGAACATAAAAAGGATACTCATAAAAACTATCATCCATTTTGATAATCCAAAATGGCGCTTTCCCCCATATTTTACCAAAAAATTCTTTCGCCTCTATCTCCTGTGTTTGCACTTTTATCTCGTCATTAGAATCCGGATGATAAGAATAGTACTTAATTGGGGTCGTCAAATGGGATATCAGCCCATCTCTGAATGTACGTATATCATTCTCAGTGTCACCTGGATGTAAAAATCCCCCCATTAAACAAGCCAATGAAAAAGCAAGATGTGAATCATCTACACTATTCTTTATATAGCTACCTATCAAAAAGCGGATTACATCAAAAATATCCTTCAAGAGAGTGCCCCGTAATATCTCCCATTTTTCTTCACGGATTTTTTCTCGGCTCAGTGTCAGATATTCTCTTGTCGGTAATCCATCCAAATATATATTTGCACTCAAGTAACTATAATAGGGGTTTCCAATCAGGTTATTAAATTGGGACTGATCCAGTCGTACCCCTTTAAAAAACGCTCGTATTCCACGAGGTGAGTTTTTATCGTTTTTTATTCTAATAACATACGATATCCCAAACTTCTTATTATATGCCAGCGCAATGTTTTTCTCATAATCATATGTCACCGATAGTCCATCTTTTGTTATTATCAATTTATTTGGATCTCGATTCCACTCTTCATAATTCCATTTTTGAGAAACTTGAAACTCATCTAAATCCCCTTTGCCATCTTTTCCTTTTATCTTGATTTTGATTGGGAAAAAGTTATTGTTTACATCATAATATATACAATCAACGATGTAGTAAAGCAAAAAAGCCTTTTCAATATCTAAGCCAGTGTATTCAAATGGATCGATTTCGTTCAATTTTTGATCCAACAAACCACCGATACTCCAGCTGACATGAGAAAATGCAGACTCTGGTATAAAGAAATCAAATGTAGTTCCTTCCCGATAGGATTCCTCTGTTACGAGATTACTTGTCGTGATACGTCCACCTTTTTGTTTAGAACGGAATATAATCTCCTTTGCGTCCTCATGTCTAGGATAGGTCACACAATGCAATGTATCCGTCAACTGGAATACAGATTGCAACCCTAATCCAAATGCTCCAGTAGGCGTCAACCAATTTAACATATTAGCATACAAACGCTTATTATCAGAGCGCATATGCCAGCTCTCAGATACATTTCCCATTTGCTTTAACTGCTGCTCTGAGATACCAATTCCCTTATCGGATACGATGACGTGAACCCGCTTTTCCTTTTCATCATATTGCAAGGTGACTTCAATTGGATAGCGATTACGAATCTCATCTTTGATATCAAACGGTATCAACTCTGTCAGTTTTAGATTCTTATTGTGATCTTTCGGGTCAGGTATCGTAACATTGCCAGCCTTTAGATCCTCCCACAGCCGTAATTTAGAAGCATCATCTGCATTCTGTATTAACTCACGTACACAGGCGAATTGATTGCGATAGATATTAGCTCCCTGCAATAGCTCAAAAATTGTATCTTTCGTGAACTTGAAGCTGTTCAGCGCATTTCCCTGTATCGGTTCGCCATTCAGTTTGATCTTGCAAGAGGTCACCACTGGCGCAGAGCCAAAGCCATCCGAGACAATATCATTCCAGCGCAGTGCCAGATTCTCTGTCTCCTGCTTCAGATAGGATATCCAGCTGCTTGCAGCAAGATAAGCGTCTTCAGTTGGACAGTCATAGGCCACTTCAATCTTATTGTCTCTCACAAGGAAGTGTTCCAACGAAGCATGCTTATTACGGTGTGCTTCTGTTGTGGCTGGCACATCTCCAATAAGCGTATACGCATTCTCATCAAAGCGTTTGTTATCAAGGTCAAGAAGATCTCCTAGGCGTAGGAATGCTGCAATCCGACGCGGGTAGACAATATCATCTGCCTGCCCCATACCCTGGCAGCATTTTTCCAAGGTGAAAATATCATCGAAAGATGCGCCATGCAAGCTAGCCAACTTACCCAACAAAAGCTGAATGCGCTCCTTGATGAAATGCAAGAAAGAAAAATCAAAACAGAGAGGAGGATTATCAAATCTAGACGTAATGATATCCCTACTCCGATCCGGATGACGGCGACGAACATAATCTGCTGTCAAATAGATAACTGCCATCTTGACATCCACTGGCCAATCCGATGGAAGATCCAGATTTTCTCGGTTCCCCTTCGGATTCAAGATATATTGCGCATATCGATATAAATCCGATGAGTCCGGAATCCCTTCTATATATTCCTTGAATTTATCATCTTTCCATATAGAACGTATTTCTTTATCCGATATCAGCATGCCAATATCATGTGTATAGGCGCTCATGAGCATCAGCCATATTTCCGTTGGCTTCAGCATCTTTATGCGCTCCTCACCCAACACCGCTTCAATATAGCGGATAATCATCTCCGAATGAGACGCATTATGCAGGCTGTAATGAGGAAATGATAAGATGACATTCTGCAGGATTTTTTCAAGATCAAACTTTGCATTTTTCCACAATTCATATAAATGAGCGTACACTAGATCATCATCATGAAATGATTTTAAGTGATCTACTAATGTCAACATATCATTATTCTCCCCTATTCTTCTAAAGTATTGTATTTAGTTTGATAATTTATCTATGTAAATCATGTAAAAGATCTTTCTATTTTCTATTTTGGAATCTAAGCCTAAATCCTCTATATGAATACCATAGAGGTCTTTCAACAAAGAACAATATTTTGCTAAAAAAATATAATGCTCTATCTATCACATTTCTTTCAAAATATTTTCGATAAAAAATTTCACGGGAGCGTAGCAATAATTTATCAACTTGATATTGTGAAAAAACACTTTTGATAGTAGTAGAATGATTATGTAAAAAAGATATTTGCTTGTCCACAGCAATTTTCTTTCCTATACGATGCAATTTTTGAGCTAAAATATCCTCTTCAAAAAATAAAAAAGTATCCTCATCAAAAAGAGATACTTGTTCGAAATCCTCTCGTCGAATAAAAAAACAACATCCTTCAACAGTACCGACTTGGATAATATTTTGTGAGGCGCTCAGTTTCTCTTTTATATATTGTCTATTATTTACACCAAAAATACGATTTAAAAGAATTGTATTTGACATCAACACATCCATCTTAGTGAGCAATGGCCAAAAAGCCCTATCACTAATTCCATGATTTGGCTTATATTGAATCCCCGTTATGACAGAAAAATTTTTGTAATTACAAAAATCATCTTTTATTTGCATGATAAATTTCTCGTCAATAATCACATCTGGATTAACAATTCCAATAATATCACAATCTGTTTCTTTCAATAAATAACGTATTCCCTGATTATTACCAGCTGCATATCCATTATTTTTATTTGATTCAATAAAAGTCACCTTAGAATGATGGATTTTTGATAACTCTTTTGCTGATTCATTTGGTGAATTATTATCAACAATTACAATATAATCTATTGATAAATTGCAACTTCGTTCTGCTGCTTCTTTTGTAATTCTGAAGTCCTTATAATTCAATAACACTATTCCGATTTTCATTCAAATCTCCTAAAATCAGTTATGCAAACCATCAAGAAAAACTTTAAATCTCTGATACCAAACGTCATTGGAATAATTATCTAAAAATGTTTTTCTAGAAAACTTATTATAGATTGTTCGATTCGGTAAATCATTTTGTATAGCATTGACAAATTCATCAGCTGTATTACATTTAGCTCCAATTTTATCAACTTCTACATCATATCCTTCAAGGGCTTCAGATGTAGCATATATATTCTTTCCATACATTAATGCCTCTGCTGTTTTAGTTTTCATACCACTCCCTAAAAAAATAGGTATTATTACTGCATCTGCTGTCTGATAAGATGATGCTAAATTATCGACGCTTCCAAGAATATGTACATTTTTATTTACAGAGAATATTGGCTGCCAACGTTCTGTCCCTCGACCTACAATAAAAATCTCAGCATCAATTCTAGGCAAGACATTATGTATAAACCAGCGAATACCATCTTCGTTGGCAAAAAAATCCGAACCCACGAATAAAAGTTTGCTTGGTGATGATGTCCTTGAACTAAAATCACATTCTGTTTTTTCAGCACAATCTGGAAAAGAAGTTGGTAAGATAAAATCTACATTTTTACCATACAACCGATAAATATCCTCTGCATCCCTACGATTGAGAGCAATAACTCGATCTGAATATTGTAAGGCAAGTTGTTCATTTCTTTTTGCACATAACGCTAAGGGCATCTTATAAAAATGCCTTCCAGATGCTAGTTGTTTAAAATAATTAAATTCTACATTATGAAAAAATGTGCATATTACAATTTTAGGGAAATACCGCTTAATAATTTGGGCTAAAAACCCTAAATTAGAAGTTGCAATATAACACATATCATAATGATTTTTCTTTATAGAGAAAAGTAGATTTTTAATATCTTTTTTTGTCACCCCGATAGAGTTACTATAAAATGCTATATTTTTTAACGTAGTAATCTTACTAGTTTTTCTTGATGGATCTTTTGTGAGAAATTGATCTAGTTGATTATAATATATAGATAAAAAAGTAAAATTTCTTTTATTTATTACATCAACTCCTGATTTTATCTTTTTTTCAAATGGCGTACCAATATAAAGGCAATTCATCACATATCACTCCACAAAACTATATTATTTTTTATATATCCTGAATAAAAATCGCAAAAAATCCATACTAATATACGATAATAAAGAAGCAAGTCGTATTTTACGTTCTATTCTTCTATCAAATATCAGATTTCCTCGATACATATGAATAATATCCAAACATTTTTTCTGATACGAAGACCCTGGCGGTAATTGCAACAGTAAATGAAATGATGATGATACATATTTCCCCATAGCTACTTGAGATACTTTATGAGAATAACATGTCTTGGCATCCCTGAATACATCTGAACATACATCTAATAATTTCATTTTATCAGGAGAGAATGCGCGTCGAACTGCAGAGTTTCTTCTTAATTTAACAAAATATGTCCCTTTTTTATAAATATGAATGCTATCGATGTTCTTTATAAAGTAATATAAAAACCAGTAATCTTCCCCTAAGGTTACATTTAATGGAAAATGACAATCTTTTAATAAACTTCTTCTATAAATTTTTGCAAACGGAGCACATGAGATATGTCTACACGTCATCATTTCCATAAGAAAATCTTCTTTTCCTATAGTTGTCCCAGAGTACCTCCTTATATACGAAACAGTGCCATTTTCATTTAAATCTATTTCTTTACAAATATAAAGATCTGCACGGTCTGCAGTATTAGTAGAATAAAGATCTTCTGGTATATATGTAGAATTGATCGTATCATCAGAGTCTACGAAAGTAATATATTCACCTTTAGCTAATTTCATTCCTATATTACGTGCCACAGATACGCCTTCATTTTTTTTGTGAATTACTGTAACTCGGGAATCAGATTTGTATTTATCACAAATCCCTCCACTATTATCAGTTGAACCATCATCTATCAAAATCAACTCATAGTCCCTACAATTTTCCTGAGATAAAATTGAATTGATACATCCTTCGAGATAGTTCTCAACATTATATACTGGAACGATAAAACTAACTTTAGGTGACTTGGTTTCCATAATGGCCTCTCTCCATATTTTAAAACAGAACGAATAAGATTGTATTATATGGGACAAACAAATCGTAAAATGCATTTATTGCAGTTACATACTTAAGTAAACCATAAGCTAAAAGCAAAAGTAAAATCAGAATTTTTATCCACCATTTTTTAGACAGTCCAATTAGAGAAGCTAATAAGAAATACTCAAATACATTGTAGTACGGAACAATGCGCAAAGCAATCTCGGGTGCTATTGGGATAAAAAATAAATACAACAAATTGGATACAAAGTATAAATTGAATAATCCATTATAATATGGATATACCCTTTCAGCTTTCTTTTTCAGGCTCCATAATATAACCAGCACTACGGCTTTTTTCAATGTCGATGTTATAATTCTTGTTGTTGAATCTGCTGCGGCTCCAAACGAATTATCTACATCCGTGGAATACGCTATAAATTTTTCTATAAAAAAAGAATTCGTGACTAAAGTAGAAATATAAGAAGTAAGAATATCACTAAACAAGAACCCTAAAGAGGAGAAGAGAATTAAAAATACCAGCAACTTTTTTGTATCGATCTTTTTATAGAATAAAAAATAGGCTGGTAAAAATACAATGGCTGTCCTGTGGAAAAAATTTGCAAGAAGAAAAGTTACAGTAAAATGTACTGGTTTTTTGCTTATAATATATAGTACAGAAAATAGGATGATAGCTATAGCTATATTTTGCCGTACAGGAAAGATATTTCCAATATTATATGAAAAATCTAGCATAAGAACTACCAATGGATATTGTGCTATTGAAAAAAAAGTTTTATACTTTAATATACAAATGATCAGTGTCATCAGAAAAAGTAGCATTACATACTCATCTGATATAAGATGCGCAATATAATTCAGCGCCATGTATCCCGTTTCGTATACAGTATTTACTTCGAAATAGTCCGCAAATGTTGTATTATGAACGAATAAATAATAATACTGTTCCCAATCTGTTCCGACCTGATTACGTGTTGCGCCTAGCACTACTGAAAGAGAGAAGATACATAATGCAATCATTTTCTTTTTTTTCAACGATAAAGTCGTAACATCAAAGAAAGATGCTAATGCGACAAGGCTCCATATTGTCAAATAAAAAACCATACTTGCCGTCCTTCTAAAAACTACTTATTGAATACAACCTTTTGATAGATAATCACGAACTAGCACACCCATTTTCTTTATACCAGCTATATAAGTAATTGAATAAGTCATTATATCGTATTAGATTCATTAACTACGTCTTATTTAAGATGATAACATCTGTAAGGAATAGGTGCCTGCTTTTTTGTAAAAATCGGTATCATTATTCACTTTTCATGATACCATTTTTCTAAGAACTTTGATCTCTCTTTTATATCAAATCCAACTTTTTTCAATTCTAATATAGCATTCATGTTTCGTCTATTGTGTATATGTAAAATATGAGCAGCCCATTCTATCGCTCTACTATTCAAGCTAAGAAAGTCTACCGATTTTGTTAACGCACTTTCCTTTGTAATCTGATCAGAGAAAATAGATAGTAAACCATTTGCCTGAGCTTCCACAGATACAACTGGCAATCCCTCATACCAGGATGGTAAAACAAATATATCCATGCAGTTGTAAAGTTGCTTGACATCTTTCCGCAAACCAAGGAAACAAACTTTATCCGTCAGATTATAAGCTGCCACTTTTTGCTCAATTTCAGGACGAAGCTCACCATCGCCGACTAACATAAGAATTGCTTTCGGATTTTGACGAGCTACTTCACGAAATACATCAATCAAAAAAGCATGATTCTTCTGGTACATAAAGCGTCCGACATGCCCCACAACAAAGGCATCGGCAGGGATATTGAGTTCCTGCCGGTATTTTT
>OGYD01001739.1_pt1 | contig 15654 bp, 7 predicted proteins | sample 1576441 | NCBI WGS metagenome assembly OGYD01 (sample SAMEA3541537, study PRJEB24748) | human gut metagenome | biome: human gut; feature: human-associated habitat; material: faeces | place: China | collected 2012 | reverse complement strand
ACAGCAAGAGCACTGTTTGGTGCTGACCCGAAACAGAGTGGAAAGATCTTTATAAGGGGAAAAGACGGACAGCTTCGCGAGGTAACTATCAACAGTCCTCAGGATGCAGTTAAATATGGTATTGGTTATCTGTCAGAGGACAGAAGAAGATATGGTTGTGTCGTACAGAAATCTGTAACAGAGAATACTACGCTGGCAACCATGGAAGAATTTACCAGTGGTATCTTCATTAATAAATCAAAAGAAAAAGAGGTTTCAGAGAAATACGTTAAAGAGCTGGCAACCAAAACTCCAAACTGCGAGCAGCTGGTAGTCAATCTTTCCGGTGGTAATCAGCAGAAGGTCGTTATCGCAAAATGGCTGACACGAGACAGTGAGATTCTTATTTTTGATGAGCCGACCAGAGGTATTGATGTTGGTGCCAAGAATGAAATTTACAAGTTAATGAACAGACTGGCTGCAGAAGGTAAATCTATTATCATGATTTCTTCTGAAATGACAGAAGTTCTCCGTATGAGTGACCGCATTATCGTTATGTGTGAAGGCAAGATTACAGGAAATATTGATATTTCCGAAGCTACACAGGAACACATTATGAATCATGCAACACGGAACATCAATTAAGGAGGAAAGTCATGACTAAGAAGAAAAAAAGTATTTTAAGTGATCAGAGATTTATTGTATTACTGGTTATTATTGTACTGTTTGCAATTTTCTCCTTTAAGAGCAGGGAGTTCAGACAGTATACCACAATCCTGAGTATGCTGGATTTCTCATACTATGATCTTCTGATGGCAATCGGCGTTACATTCCCTCTTATCACAGGAGGTGTAGACCTGTCAATCGGAACCGGTATGGTATGTTACGCATTGATCGCAGGATCTCTGGTAAGAAATAATAATCTTCCGGTTGTACTTGCAATGTTACTTTGCATTGTACTTGGAATTATTGTAGGAGCAGCAAATGGTGTGCTGATCGGTGTTATGAATCTGCCGCCATTCCTTGCAACACTTTGTACCTGTATGATTACCCGAGGTGCAGGATCCCTGTGCAGTGCCACTCCCTGGCCGGGACTTACACAGGAGGTACGCCTGAATTCGCAAACATCAAGTTTTTATTCAGCGCATATCCTGCCCCCAAAAGGCCCACTCTCTTTATAAAATTTCTTCTGTTCATGCTATAAATCCATTGATTAAAAATATTATCCTGGAACAATCTTCTTACCCTAACAAACTAACAACTGATTGAAATACAATTTCAACTGATAAACATCACCCTTATAACCTTCTGATATGTAATAGCGCTCCTCCATCCTTTGCCAGATTCAGTTCAATGATATCCTTCCTTGTAACTTTCCGTACCTGTCTGTCCAGATTGTTTGGATTCCGCTCCACATCCTCCGCATCGGTATAGATCGTTGCCTGGTAGTCCCCCTCACTAAGGAAGTCCAATTCCAATTTCAGATCCCTTTCCGTACCGTTGTTCAGCGAGCCTACCCACCAGTCCGAACCGCTCCTGCGGGCCACCGTGACATGCTCATTCATCTTTGCCAGCGGAACTCTTATCTCATCCCACGTTCCCGGCACGGTACGGAGCACCTCGAACCCCGGTTGACCTTCATAAGCCTTTGGCGTATCGCACAAAGAGGTGAGATGGTTTTCCAAAACCACATACATGGCCAACATATGGCAGCGCGTGCTCATTACATGAGGATTTACATACTGTATCTTGAACTCCGAGCGCGGCAGTGCCCTGAACCCTCCCAGGTGATAGTCCGTCGCTCCCGCCAGCATCCTGGTGAAGGGTATCGCAATGTCATGGTCCGCATTCACCAGCGTGTCCCATTTGCATACTTCATAGTTGAGTGTCCCTTCCCGTGTGAATTCATTCGGATACGTCCTTACCAGTCCGGAAGGCTTGCTCGACCCATGGAACTGTATGAACAGTCTGTGTCTTGCCGCACATTCCAGTATCTCTTCTTGAATGCGTATCATCTCTTGGTCATTGCGGTCCATGAAGTCCACCATGAGTCCCCTGACCCCCCATCCCTCATAGAGCGCAAAGGCTTCTTCGAGTTTGTCGTACAACGGTCTCCAGTGTACCCACAGATGTATGCCAACCCCCTTGCTCCTTGCATATTCCACAATTCTCGGCATGTTCAGGCACGGTATCGGTTTTGTAACGTCCGCATTGGGTCCCGCCCATCCGAAATTGAAGTTGTCATCATAGTACCAAGGAGTCTCTGCATATCCGTAGATTCCATGTGCATCCAAGCCATTGCGTGCTGCAAAATCGATGTAGTACTTGTTTGTATCGAAGTTGTTTCCCGGAGAGAAGGTGCTGTCCGGCACGACATTCCCGTTCCACCATGTGAACGTGGTCCGGCAAGGCTTAATCCATGAAGTGTCTTCAATCCTGCAGGGCTCGTTCAGGCTTGTTAGTATATTCGTCTCCAGCAATCCTCCCACCCGGTCTGCAACGGAGATTACGCGCCACGGGGTACGGTGCGGGAAACTGTCTGTCTCGACCTTTATCTTCTCCTGCCCCAGTTTTGGCGAGAGCTTTCCCACCAGTCCACCCTTCTCCTTCACCAGGTACATTCCCGCATAGTCCCTTATGGCCGCTTCAGTTATAACCACTGCCACCCCGTTGTCGAACTCGAATGTCGCCGGCATCTCTATCAGCCTTTTCCTTGCCACCTTGTCATATCTTACATGACTGTATACCCCTTCGTGTGTATTCACATACCCGGGCAGGTACATGAGCAACGCCATCGGGTTTCCTTGCAAGTTGAACTGTGTCCTTTCATCATACATCACGTATGAATCCCATGCTTTCTGTTCCGGAAATTCATATCTGAATGCTATCCCGTCATCGAATGCCCTTACAACCAGGTTTATCAGACGGCCGGAATCTGACCGTTCCTGCATGGGAACGGTCATTTCATTGCAACGGCTACGTACACTACTTGTCTTGCCGACAATGAGCTTGTATGTCTCATCAATCTTTTTACGCTGCACCTTTCCTGCTTTAAGATTCCTTCCGAACTCTCCGCTATCAAAGCTGAAACCAAGCAAAGAATTTGCTATAAGAGACTGCTTCCTATAGTCGATGTCATATGAAACACTCTCCGGCGTTACTTTCAGAGAAAATCTAAGTTTTCCGTCAGGAGACGATACAGACATTCTCTGCTGTGCAGAAACAGCTATAAAACAAAATAGTGCAACACACAAAACAAGAAGTTTCTTCTTCTCTGTCATCTTAATCTGTCTTTGATTGTACATCCCTATCCTAATTGACCTCAATCCACAATCTTGCCTGAAACATTATAGCGTTTCACATCAATGTTGCCATAAACCACGTTCAACACAGGCTTTCCTGCTTTCCATTCAATAGTTCCGAAACCGGTATCAGTACTGATGAAACTTTTGAAATCACCAATCTTAGAATTGATGTACATGGTTTTGTCAACAGCATCATACCGCACTCCTGTAAGCCCCTGCAACATTCCATAGCTTGCCATGGCACGTGCATACCAATGCCCGCACTCTATCTCATTGAATGGGTTTCTTACTCTTCCATCATATCTCTCACGGCATTCACGGACAATATCCAAGCCCTTTTCCACCTCACCTTTCATCATCAAATGACTGGCAACCTGATATTCGATACCGGTCCAGACTTCATTGCTGTATACAAAAGGCAGTGACAGCATACCACCCTTCGGCCATGTGCAAAGCAATAATCCGCCATCCTTACCACAAGCATACACCGGTCTTTGAGGATTGAAATGGTCTACCAAGTCATGTTTCAGATTGTATTTGTGTACGGCCACCAGATGGCTCCTGACCTTTTCATTGTCCAGCACTTCATCCAGTCCGCATACGGAAGCCATCCACATCCCTAAAATTCCATCGGACAGACAACCGGTACCGTATTGGTATTTTGGCCCTTCTTCCTTCAGCAATTTCAGGGCCTCATCGGAATAACTTCCCCCGAAAGACATTACATCAACCGGATTGGGAGCCTGAAGCCCTTCCCACTGAATCTTCTGTATGAAATATTCTCCATCGAAGAGTGCAGTTTCCATATATTTCTTGCCCTTTGACAGCAGGGCCGTATATTCCTTAACGGGTTGCTTCAGCTCCTTGCCCATCTCTATAAACGCAGTCAAAGCTCCCAAATAGAAACTTGTACACATGCCGTCCGGTCCCCAGAACTCGATGTCATAAGTATTGTGGTGCGGCTCTTCAAGATAGCCCTTATGCAAGGGGTCCCATGTACGGATGCAATAGTCAAGACTCTTTTTCACTGCCGGGAAAAGGTCTTTCATCCACTGTGTATCCCCGCTGATACGCCATTCACGGTAAACTTTCATAATCCCGCCCAACTGTCCGTCGGCAGCAGCATGGAAGTTGTGAGGCGGTGCCGAAATAGGCAAGTTGACTCTAAAATTCTGGTGTCCTTCCGTATTCTGGCTTACCCTGAATTCCGTTTCACGCAAGGTTCTTTCCAAAGACGGGAACAAATGGGGCAAAGCCTGTGCATAGTTCCACACATGCGTACAACTTCCGTGACAAGAGCCAAAAGAATCCTGACATCCTTCCCAAGCCCAAAATCTTCCATCCCATTGACGTAATACCGTAGGAGATTTCAATATAGTTAAATTAGTAGCAACAGCCTCCAGTACTTCTGCCGGCAAAGAGGAACTATAGAATGCATCACTGAACAGCCGGCTGTTCTTTTCCAGCATCGCCTGGTTTGCATCCCAATAGCCGATAACCTCATTCAAACTCTTGAAGCGCTCCGAGTACCAAGGTCTGTAGGTAGCTTCGACATCTCCTTCATCTGCCAGGAATTGTTTTTCTTCCTCAGAAGAATCCACAACCTGCCAGTCTCCCCAACTGTTGCTTTCAAAATCGGCAAGTAAGGTGGATGTAGAAGACAAGTTGTAAATATCTTCATTCCTATTGTCTGTCAACACAAACTGGTCGGCCAGAATATGTCCCCACGGGTAAACATCCAAATCAATGACTTTCACAAAAGCCTTCTTTCCTTGATAAGGTTTCAAATCCCATACGGTTTCACTCAGAGTCTCCGTCTGATTTCCGACCGCCGTCTCTACAATCTTTCCGTCTACTACAAGATTTACAGAAGTACGGTCAGCCTGACTGCCTCCACCTACCAGAAACTTCAGATATCTTTTCCCAATATTGAACTCAGGAGACTGAATAATACCCGTCAGTCCATCTCCACCCTTATCGAACGAGTTCAGCAACTGCTTGCCGACAAAGCCGCTCACAGGTTGCTGACCGGAAGCCGTTCCCTTGCAGGGCATCCCCGTAAATGCCTGTCCTACCTTTCTGGCACCACCGATAGAAAGGTTTGAATCGGGCAGATACCAGCAGAAGTTTACCCTGACTGTTTTCGTCTCTCCCGGCTGCAACGCTAACGGAACATAAACAGACGCTCCCGGAGCAGCACCCTTAACCGGCTGCTTATCAGCGATCCGCCCATAGCGAATATTATCCCAAACCACAGTCTGCGGATCGAACCAGGCACCACGGAACCAACAATGGTCTACAACAGCAGCAGCATTGTCCACATAAATAGCTAGCCCACTGTTGTTCTGATCGGATTCTAAAACAAACCCGTTCTTTACTCCTCGGATAGTACCCTGACCATCAATGAAATTTTTGGTATTATAAGAAAACACGGTTTCGATAGCCTTATCGGAAGTGTTTGTAAACTGATATTCCAGTACTCCAACCGGTAAGCTGGAATTGTCCGCATCCGTCGGAATAAAAGGACTCCAACCCGTAATCTTTGCAGCCAAAGGCATATCCTTGTCTTTCAAATCTACAGTTGCAAAAGGGAAACGTGCCTGGAATACCGCTTCTTCAAAGCGTGCAAGACCGTACGTCTTGTCTCCCCTACCTAAACCACTCTGTGCAGGACCAAATAACTTCCAAGTCGGAACCTGCCCTTCCAATACCTTTGCTCCGTTCTCAACCCCCTTTACATAAATCGCAGCAAAGGTATACGGCTCATTCATCACATCAGGATGGTGTCTGAGAGACACATGCGAAATGGCACCGGTTCCCTCCAAACAGAACATTCCGGCGCCGATTCCCCCTATAGGAAATGCAATCTTATCCAGATATTCCTTTTGATACTTACCGTTAAACTCCCGCCCTTCACTGTTCTGGGACATTGCTTTACCCGGAAACAGTATAGCCACATTAAATAGGGCCAATAAAGTTAAAGTTGATCTTACCATAGTTGAATTATTAATGTTAACGAATCATTATTCTATTTTTCCAAATTTATCAAGGATGCGGTTGTACGCTTCAGCCGCTGCTCCATTTCCCCAATCATAGATTGTAAACTCACCCATACCTTCACCTGCCGGATTTGTACGGCCGCCATGCCCGTAATTTTCCATCATGAATCCATAATCCTCTGAAGCAAAGAACGGATGAACTTTTTCCCATTGCTGTTTGGTTTGAGGATTTTCAGTACAATACATCATTACAAAAGATGCCTTAAGTGCAGCATATCCCCGTTCTATATACTCTGGCTTATCAAGAAGTTTTCCATATTGAATGATGAGTTCGGAAAAAAGACTTTCGCGTGAATCATTCCATTCACCATCGGCATTCAACACACCAAAACCACCCAATACATTTACATACATGTATGGCGGCTGCCACGATGCTTGGGTCATCAGCAATTCATCAAGTGTACGCTGTCCATAATCAAGATATTCTTTATTTGAGGTAAGACGATAGCACTCCAGTAAGGCTTCAGCTGTCCAGAACATTGAAAAATTATTCTGTTTATGCATATTGTTCCGCAAAACTTTTTTACCTACCAAGTTATCCGAACCGTAACGAGAACAAGACCAATAGGTTTCAAAGTCTTCCCACTTCCCAACCGGGATAATTTCATGGATAACTGCATTCATGGCTTTAAATGCTGCCCGTTTATACTCTTCCTTATGTGTAAGCTCATACAGTTTAAGTAAAAAAGTAACTGATAAAGATGTTTCAGGAGAAGCATTCAAATGGTTCATCGGCTGCATTGTCTTTAAGTCAAGCCAGCCAGGGAAAAAACCATTTTCATACTGTATTCCAAGTAAAGCCATCGCATAATCTTCTGCATAAGCCAAAAGACGGGCATCTTTTTCTAATTCATCATACCACCGAAGCATCAACAATGCTGTCCAACTCATATCAAGAATATGATACGGAGATTCTTTCGGATTCCAGGTATAAGGATTTCTGTTGGAATTTCCCCAATAATAGGTATTCCACCCCTTGCTCCGATTATACTTTTTACCATCAATCTCTACTTCATGCATTTCCGTACCGATAAGTCCATAGAAAAAACCATTCCTCTGCGGAAATGACAGAGCCAGTTCTTTTGTCAAATTTGCTTTTGCAAGAAGCTCCCTATTACCGGTTCTTCTTGCATATCGATATAACCCACTTGCAGAACGCAATGAACTGAACCATGCCTGATTCCAGATAGAACGAAATTCACGTTCATTAATCTCTCCCGGATAATTAGGACTTTGAGTAACATTCACAATGAATACGGGAGCACCCACTTTTTTCCCATCTAACTCAAATTGCTGCCACACATTTTCTGACCATGAATTAAAAGCCCAATTATAAGTATGTTTCACATACGTTTCTAGGTTCTCCTTCACCGGATTACCTTTCACATATGCAGTATGCCCCCATCGACTCCACATAAATTCTAACGGCTTCTTAAAAGGATTCCGCAATACTTCCTTGCTATCAGAATACATCAAATAAAAGCCTATTTCAATATCTCCTTTTGGGTAAGTAGTTTCTTGATCACGCTCAAACAGAACGTGTTCGGATACATGGTTATTACACATTCCGAGAATAAGTGTATTAGAGGATGCGTCCATATCCATATACCATCGTACAGGAGTCCCCTTCTGCATAATATCCAAATCGGGAATAAGAATAAGAGTTTGATGATCGTCTGCTACAATAAGGGCAGGAGAACGGAATACATGTTGATCGATGACATTTCTATCAGTAGGAGTAAGATGTGGCGCCCAATGGAACGAAGGTAAAAAATCCGGCTTTACGGCTATACGCCAATCACCTTGTTGAACAGAGTTTTTAAGCGAAAAAGAAAGGTTTATGTACAAAGTGTTGTTATCTATCACTTTCACATGGCTTTTTCCTCTCTCAATTCCTAATAAATCATACTGTATAGCATCAATAGCTTTACTAAAATTCTTCGGAAAAACACCCTTATTCAACTCAATTCTCTCTTGTGCATCCCAATGCTCTTGAGCACAGATGCCTATGTTGGACATTATCATCCAAACAAAAGTTATAATTAATGTGCGTGTGTTCATGATATTATATTTATCAATATAATTAAAACTCTCCCATATCAGCCAATTCAGCCTTCATTAAAAAAACATTATAAGGCATCCACATTGACATCGTAAAATATAAATTATCACCAGTTACCGACAACGGATGAATGTAAGAACCATACAATTGGGCATACTCTCTACCATTAGCAAGCTCATAGGGTTCACTCCATGGGCCAGTTATGTCTTCTGCCGTACGCATAGTTATATTATATCTATCTGCATTGAAATAAGCAATTATCCATTTCTTATGTGTCTCGTTATATATAAAAGAAAGTTCACCAACCTTATCTTCTATTAATACTGTTGCCTCATTTTCATTGCCTTTTATCCATTGATTAGTAAAAGCATTCCAATATTCATAAGCTGTCTTATTCTCAATATCTGTTTCATGAAATCGTGCTAATTTAGCATTGCTATCCCTCCCCGTTTGAGTACCTATCATATAAACATATCCATCTTTCTTAAAGTACCCTACCTGGCCAAAAAAACTATAAGATGAGAAGGTTATATCTTTACATTTAGCCCATGTCAAACCATTATCAACCGACTTATATATTCCCGAATAATTTGTAATCCATCCCGTCCAATTTCTCATATTAAAATAATGCACATAATCTATTCCATTAGCACGAATAGCAGCTGTTGGGATAGAAGTCCAATCACCATTACCTGACGAATCTTTTCCCCCATATACTATCTCGCGGGCATACCCTTTATCATCAGTAGCCATATTGCTGAATGACAATCCATCTTCTAAATCATTATCCTCCGAGAAAGCCAGCACATTACTACGCCAACTCCCTCCGTTAGGTCCAGGATTAGCCAGATTAGGCTTAAAGTCATACCCAAAAGTATCACCAAAGAAAATTCCATATTTTCCGGGCTGCATCTCCCAAATAATGCCAAGATCTGTTCCTCCTACATTCCATTTTGTCGCAGTATTATTAGGGTTTGGGAAGTTTTCTCCGTCCATAGAACTACCAGTTACACGAGCAGTACGACTGACGCTTCGGATAAAGAATCCCCAACGGTTATCCACATTCAAAGAAAGGTCATTCGATTTGTTTCCATCTTTATAAACTGCTACCAATATCAATCTAAAATTCTGGGGATCCGTCTTCTGAACCACATAATTAAATACATAATCTGCAGTTAACTCATTTCTATCTATTTTGACTGAATAACTATTTCCTCCACTTTTTCGAACCATCAGATAATCTATGGCATCTATATTCTTAAAATTCAGAATCGTTGAAACAACCTTCGTGTCTTTATTTGGAATCAGAAAAGTTTTCGCAGAGATAATCTCATCAACTGGTATAAAAGGCTCATTTTCCTCTTTATCCGAACAAGAAAACAACAAGAATATAGAGAAAGAAAGAACCATAAATAGAATATTTTTCATAGCGTCTGTTTTAAGTCAGTTTACTGTATCTATAGATGCAGTACACGGGAAGCATAGAAATACCGGACTGCATCTATGATACAGCAAACTTTAATTATTGAATGTCAATTACCTGACCTTCGGAGTATATTCTGCTGGATATTCCGGTTTCTACAACTTCGTCTGTCAAGTTTCCTACCAATTTTACAACAAATCTGTACCTTTTATTCGCATCGATTGCAATGCCTTCGGCAAATGTCCCTTCATTACCAATGGTTATCACATCTCTATAGATGTCATTCTCCACTTTCTGAATACTTACTTCAAGAGGCCTCAAAAACTCATCAGGTATATTATCTGGAATTTGCCATGTCAACTTCACTGTATTCCCTTGTACTGAATAATCAAGGTTTTCCACTTTAGGCAAAATATAATGTGTTCCTTTACTGCCTACAACATCTCTGTCGTAACAACCAGTAAACAATAAACAAGTAAATATTACCATGCATATTCTTACTATATTTTTCATAATCATAATTCTAAAAGTTTAATATTAATATCCCGGATTTTGTGTATAACTACCTTTTGCCCACTTCATCTGAGCCTGTGATATGGGGAAGAATTCATCCCTACCAGCAGTAAAGCGTGCTATATTCATCCAGTCAAATCTATTTCTTTCCACTGCAAAATAAGCATTCATCGTTTTCTCCAGAGTTCCCCAACGCTGCAAGTCGAAGAAACGGCGTCCTTCACAAGCTAGTTCAAGACGGTTTTCCCATTCCATGGCCTTCCATGCAAATTCTTTGGTCCATGTACAATTCACACCAGGTTTATACAACTCACATTTGTAGTTCAGAATATAGCTTCCATCCGCAGTTTTCAGATTCTCAAGACTATTGGCGGCACGCTGACGAATTTTATTAATCAAAGGCAAAGCTTCATCTTGTCTGTCCAATTGAATTAGGACTTCTGCTTTCCATAGTATCACTTCATCATATCTGATTAATCTCTTGTTCATAGAGTTAAACTGCCAACCATCGTACAGCAAACAGTCACAATTAGGATGCGGTAATTCCTTCACAGATTTCAAATAACCATACTCAACACCATTACGAATACCACGGGCCTCAAAAATCAAATAAGGGTCATACTTCCAAGGCTGTCCGGGTGCACATATCGTATGACTGAAACGAGGGTCGAAAGTGTAGCGGTCGAAGAAAGCCTTATTACCGGCATCTACAAGTGTAATATCATCCGAACCATCGGCTTTCTTTATGTAATCACCATAGCAATCATCATTATAGGTATCAAACAACGGTAATCCATTTTCACCAGTCTTAAAAGCATTACCCATTGTATAGCTTGCATGATGGAAACCACAACACTGAAAACCTCCCCAATTCCACGGATGATTCAGTCCTTCACTTCTATTGATTTTACCCCCAGTAGAACTATTATCATTGATAGAATACTGAATCTCCCAAATGGATTCTTTCGTATTGTTATCAGACTCAATCATGAAATTCTCACCAAAATTGCTACATAAGTCCAAAGCTTTACCTTCTTGTTCCGTCAACTTGTTCAGATAAATCAAAGCTTCATTCAGCCGTTCTTTGTTTACATTAATCACCTGATGTCTCTCATCTTGCTCATAAGCCATAAACATCAATGTTCTTGCAACCATTGCCGTTGCCGCATTCTTATTGACTCTTCCTTTATCTATCTGTACTTCTGGAAGATATGACTCTGCATCCTTGAAATCCTTAAGAATTCTCTCCCACAGATACTGATCATTCGGATAGTTCTTGTCCCTATTCGGTACAGCCTCAAAATCTGCAGAAGTACCTGTTATAGTTTCATCCATGTAAGGTATATATTTGAAGAACTCTTTCAGTCTGAAATGAGTAAATCCGCGAAGAAACAGCATCTCACCCATTCGACTGTTCTTTACTGGAAAATCTTCTTCAGAAATCGGCTGCATTTTCTGGATTGCAGTATTACATCTTTGGATAACTTGATAAGAAACATACCAAGGGTAATCAATAGGCCAGCCATTAGGAGTCAAATTCACAAAGGTTTCCATATATCCCCATCCATCGCCGCCGTCCCAGACGCCTCCTCCTCCTTTATAAGAGTCATCAGAACGAAGAGAACCAGACCACCAAGGTGAGAATGGTGAATCCCAAGACGGAATATCTGTCATTCTTGCATAAGCAGCTGTTACAAAGCCTTCCATATCACTTGGTTTAACAAGCAAGTTCTCATCCAAAACTTGTTTGGGATTTACTTGTAGGAAATCCTCACATCCGGTCAAGCCGAATGTAGCGGTTAAAATCAATAATGATGATATAAACTTTTTCATTGTGTTTTTTTAATTAAAATGTAACATTAAGTCCGAAAGTCATTGTGAATGGAGTCAAATATCCATAACCAGACATTTCCGGGTCAAAACTTGTAAATTGGTCATCTCCCCAGAATTTCTTCAAAGTAAATACGTTTCTTGCAGAAGCATATACTCTCAAATTTTTCATCATCATCTTGTTGGTGATTTTAGCAGGAAAAGTATAACCCAATTCTATATTTCTCAACTTCAAGTAAGAACCATCTTCTATATAATAAGTAGACATTCTCTGTTCATTATTGGTCATAACATTTGTCATCGCCGGAATATCTGAATCAGGATTGTCAAACGACCAAGCATCCAATAATCTAGTCGGATGATTTTTTCCGACAGGAACGGAACCTGATATATGCCAAAAATCACTCTGACGCTTCCAATCATTACTTACCTGATTACCAAACACACCTTGGAAAAACATATTCAAATCAAAATTACGATATTTGAAATCGAAAGTGATTCCTCCAAAGAAATCTGGATCGGCTGTTCCGATATACGTTCTGTCAGTCAATTCATCTACACGACCATCACCATCCAAATCTTTATAACGAATTCGACCAATAGCTTTTCCTGGTTGTTCAGCATGGTTATCCACTTCCTCTTGTGTCTTGAAAATTCCATCAGCTACAAGACCATAAAATACATTGGGAGACCTACCAATAACGAAGTCACGGACACCATCTCCCGGATATTTATTAATTACGTTTTCAGGAAGCTCTGTCAATTTCGTCTTATAAGTACCTATATTTGCTGAAATAGTATACTGGAATTCGGCACTTGGGTCATTCCTAAAACTAACTTCAAATTCAAGACCTTGATTATTCATATTTGCACCATTAATCCAAGGTTCTCCACCTTCTCCCATCACAGCAATATAAGGAGTCTGTACAAGAATATCCTTTGTCTTCTTGAAATAGTATCCTAAAGAACCTGTAAGACGTTGGTTGAAAAATCCGAAGTCGACAGCCAAATCCGTCTGCGTAGTAGTTTCCCACTTCAAGTCAGGATTACCAAGCCAAGTTCTGCTATAACCGGAATACAAGGGACCACTCTCATTACCCTGAATAGGATAAGATGTTCCAAAATAATCTGTTGTAAACGGAGTGGTAGTATATCCTCTCGGAAGACCTTGCACACTTCCGTTTGCTCCCCAGCTAGCACGTAATTTAAGATCGGACAGAAAGTCAAAATCTTCCATAAAAGCTTCATCCTTGATTCTCCAACCAACGGAGAAAGCAGGGAAAGTAGCATAACGGTTATTCTCACCGAATAAAGAAGAACCGTCACGACGAACGGTAGCAGACAGCAAGTACTTTCCGTTATAAACATAGTTGGCCTTACCAAACAAAGAGAAATAGGTATATTCATCTGCAGAACTACCTAAGTTATATTTCTCTCCGGTAGTTACACCAATATGTGCAAAATCTCTATCTTCCAAATAAATACCTTCTCTTCTTGCAGAAAATCCTTCTTGAACGAATCTGGTTGCCTCAGTACCCAACACAACATCCAAATTGTGTTTACCAGTACTCAATGTATATGACAAAGTGTTAGTCCATACATAACTCAACGGATGTGATTGATAACTGCCTACATAGTTTTCTCCATCGCTATTTCTTCCTCCAGTTTCCGACCAAACACCATCAACAGCACGATTATAAGCATTGCCATAATCAAGACCGAACTGGGTTCTTGCCGAAATGCCTTTCCAAATATTCAAATCGAGGAAAATATTACCAATAATCTTCACATAATTATTGATATTATCCTTATTCATTGTCAATAATCGAACAGGGTTGGTAAAATCATCAAAACCCGGAGCACCAGCCCATCCACCATTTTCATCATATACAGGAGAGGCAGGAGGATTAATCATCGCCCACCATGTTTCACTTTGGTCTCTATACTGCAAATAAGATACTGCAAGATTTTCACCAACTTTCAAATGATTTTTTATCAAACTATATTCAGTATTAGCACGTATCGAATATTGTCTGAAGAATGTATGTATCTGTGTACCTTCATTATTGAAATAACCCAACGAGAACAAGCTTTTGGATTTCTCAGAACCATTAGAAATGGTCAACTGATGATTATGAGAAATAGCAGTCTGAAAAATTTCTCCCATCCAATCTGTATCACTTCCTCTTACAGTTTGGTCTGCATTAAGGTATTCAGCAACTTTAACTTCGTCCAAAACAGCTATTCCATTATCACCTCTATGCCATGTATAATTATACGCTGAAGGCAAAGAAATAGAAGTACCATATACTCTTTCATCATAAGCTTGAGCTTGGAATGCTGCTCTACCATATTGTTCAGCATTCATCAAAGTAGGTTTGTTCAATACAGTATTGATAGAAACACTACCATTATACTCAATGTTTGTCTTACCTGCTTGACCCTTTTTTGTCTGAATCAAAATAACACCACCGGAAGCTCTTGCACCATAAATAGAGGCAGATGCTGCATCTTTCAAAACTTGAATAGATTCAATATCACCAGAATTTATATCACGAAGATTCAAATTTTCAGTAGGCATACCATCCAAAACAATTAAAGGCTTAACTCCTCCCGAAAGAGAAGACAATCCACGAATCTGCACCGTAGTTCCTTCAGCAGGATTACCACCATTTGTAGTGATATGCACACCAGCCATCTTTCCTTGTAATGACTTCATGGCATTGGCAGAAGCATTTTTCTTTAAATCACTCGCATTTGCCATTGCAACAGAACCTGTCAAATCCGCTTTCTTCTGTGTCATATAACCAGTGTATACCACAACTTCTGACAACATTGTAGCATCACTCTTCATGATAACATTCAAAAAGTTTAAGCCTTTAACCGAATATTCTTCCGTTTTTTGACCAATATAAGAAAAGACTAATATAGCCTTATCAGAAGGTATTTTTATAGAGTATTTTCCATCAATATCAGTCGTGGTACCGATAGTAGTTCCTTTAACAACAACATTCACTCCAATAAGAGGTTCATTCGTTCCTTCTTCCAAAACCGTTCCTTGTATTATCCTCTCTTGTTGAATCACGTTAGAAGTATCTATACCATGTCCAGATACTTGAATAAACTCTTTTGTCTCCGATACAGCCACAGAAAGAGGTAAACTATCCCCTGCATAAGCTGTCAATGATAACATTGATACCAATGCCACGAAACCATTTCTTTTGAAATATTTCATAATATAAATAAAAAAGGTTAATAAAATAATATTATTTACTATACAATACGTTTTTCCTAGAATTGTACTGCACAGCCTCTATACTCAAACTTTTATTTTACCATCTTGGAATTTCCAAACCGTCCTTGCTCGGCAAGGCCGGGAATTTGGCATGCGGCTCAGCCTGGTACCAGAAAGTGGTCGACGAGATATCCGACTTCTGGTTGTTGTAGCGTCCGTCATGGCGCCATCCCAGGTCCTGTATCGTG